>Ga0105239_10010004_pt1 | contig 10638 bp, 7 predicted proteins | sample KBSC44metaG_FD_92761 | JGI IMG/M metagenome (GOLD analysis project Ga0105239, IMG submission 92761) | Corn rhizosphere microbial communities from Kellogg Biological Station, Michigan, USA - KBS C4-4 metaG | ecosystem: Host-associated > Plants > Roots > Rhizosphere > Soil | place: Michigan, USA...
TGGGGATTTTCCAAGCTCCTGCACTGGCTCCGTCACAACCCATCGAAGCGTTCCGAATTTGTTTCTGCCTTCGAACATTGCGACATGGTTGCCGCAACGCTTGCGGGAATTACCGATGCCAAGAAAGTAAAGCGCAGTATCTGCGCGATGGGCCACAAGTGGTTGTGGAACCGCAAGCTCGGCGGACTGCCGCCCGAACAGTTCTTGACCAAAGTTGATCCGGTTCTGGCAGGAGTGCGCGAAAAGCTCGAAGGCGAGTATGCGACTTCTGATCAAATCGCCGGTCACCTTTCACCGCAATGGGCTGAACAATTAGGTTTGAAAGCTGGAATTCCAATTCCAGTTGGTGCATTCGACGCTCATTGGGATGCCATCGGCGCGGGATGCCGCACTGATGACATGGTCAATGTTGTCGGTACATCCACATGCATCATTGGTATTACACCCTCGGTCAACCTTGTGCCTGGTGTCTGCGGTGTGGTGGAAGGCAGCGTACACCCGTTGCGTACGGGAATTGAAGCTGGACTCTCCGCTGTCGGCGACATATTTAACGCCATCGCCACGCGCGCGGGCGCGACTGTCGAAGCACTGAGCCGCGGCCTTGAGAATTATCACGCTGGACAAACGGGTCTGCTGCGCATGACTTGGGACAATGGTGATCGCACTGTCCTGGTGAATCCCAACCTGCGCGGCATCACCTTGGGTTGGAACTTACAAACCACAGCGCAAGATGAGTTGTTCGCTGCCATCGAAGGGACTGCATGTCACACTCGAGTGATTCTCAACCGCATGACAGAGAAAGGTGTTGCCATTAAACGCGTGATCAATGCGGGTGGCATTCCTCAGAAGAACAATGTGCTGAACCAAATCTACGCGAATGTGTTGAAGCGTCCGGTGTTAGTGCCAAGCAGCAGTGTGGTGGGTTTAGGTTCGGCAATCTTTGCCTTCATGGCCGCTGGGGCATTCAAGACGATCGAAGAAGCCCAAGAGAAGATTTGCCCGTCCCACAAAGTGTTTGAGCCGCAGACGAGCGAGACGAAAGTCTACGACGAACTGTTTCCCCTGTATGACAAGCTCTATTTTGCTTTCGGCCAGCCTGGCGATCCGGCAATGGGAGCCATACTGCCGAAGCTTATCCACATCGCCGAATCAGTAAACCAGGAAGTTGCTGAACCTGTCGCTTAACTACGCCAAACTTAATGTAAGTTTGGTCACCGATGCGGCAGGAAAGCTGAAACGGACTGGGCCTTTGATGTCCAAAGCTTTGCTCTGAGGTTTCACGACTTCTCGTTGATCGAACGAATTGTGGGCGTGAATATCTGTATGGCTCAAGGTAGTTACGCTGCCGGATTTCACGCTCGCTCCACGAATGCCGACCTCAGCCTCACGTCCTTCACTAACGTGAGGATTCACCACCGTCAAGACCAATTCCTTATCGTGCAACGAAGCCGACCCTTTCAATCCCCAGAACGTAGCGGCCTTGCCATCTCTGTCATAGTGGACGTTCGGCGCGGAGAAAATCGTGCGCAGTGATTGTCCGCCTTGGTGTGCGGCATACATCCCGAACACGTGTCCAATGGGAGTGATGCAGAATTTATCTTCATGCGCCAGATATAGGCTGTTCAGGCAGTTGATGAGTTGGGCGGAGTTGGCCATAGCAACTTTTTCAGGATGACGGTTGAAAGTATCTAGCGTTAATCCGCTCAACAATGCGTCACGCAAGGTAGGAGTCTGCTCCAAAATATCTCCCGGAGTCATTTCGCTCCCCGGTTTATACCATGCGCCCCATTCGTCCACGATCAGCTTAATCTGATGCTGGCGATCGTACTCTCCCAGCACTTGCCAATGGCCGTTCACCAAAGATTCCATCACGTCTGCCTCGCGCAACAGCTCGTACCAATCCACTACGTCGAACTTCAGCGCATCACCCTTGCCTTCATTCCAATCGCGTGTGCGTCCGCGGCTTAGGTTCCAGGTGTAGTAGTGAAGTCCCATCCCATAGACCGATTTCAACTGTTCCGGGCCTCTGTGGAGCATCTCTTCGAGAAAGCCACGAGTCCATGACCACTGATCATCGCTCGCGCCTGATGCGATAAAAGACAAATTCTCCCCGAATCCCGGCACCCAGGTAACGAAACGGCGAAATTCAACTGCGTATTCCTGTGGCGTAAAATTCCCGCCGCAACCCCAGGACTCATTGCCCACGCCCCAATAGCGAACGTGAAACGGTTCGGAGAATCCTGCGGCTGCGCGCTGATCGGCCAGGGTGGTGCTGCCTGCCGGCGAGTTGCAGTATTCGACCCAGCGATAAAAATCTTTTGCATTCAGACTGCGAACGTTAGCGGCCAGATAAGGTTCCGCTCCAATGAGCTTGCAAAACTGTACAAATTCATTTGTGCCGAAGCGGTTTGACTCATATTTATGATTAGCAGGCCCCGACGCTGACTCTACTCCTGCCCAAAAATTTGTTCGCCGCGGACGTTTATCAGTCGGGCCGATGCCATCCTGCCAGTCGTAGCTGTCAGCAAAGCATCCACCGGGATAGCGAACCACGGGCGCTTTGATCTTTTTCATGTCATCGATGAGCTCTTTACGAATTCCGTTGATGTTGGGAACTTTGGAGTTTTCCCCCACCCAAATACCGTCGTAAACCACACCTCCCAGATGTTCGACGAAGTGTCCATAAATATCGGAAGAGATGGTTCCCAGTGGTTCGTTGAGCAGAATCTCAATCCGCGAATCTGCAGGAGAATCTGCGCCAAACATATAAGGTGCAGAGCGCGCAAGAACAAGCGCGCCTGCACCAATCATGCTGTTGCGGAGAAATTCTCTGCGGCCGATCATCTATGCACCCCACTGGATTACAGTGTAAGAACGAGCAGGCACATCAAACTTCGTTTTGCCTCCGCTAGTTCCCGGCTTATCAAACGCCTGGGGCGCCACCTTGTTGGGTGACTCAAAGCTGTTGACGGCCTTCAGGTCGTTGCCGGTAAGAATGTTGGCAGCCAGGACCTTCCCTGGCGCTCTGTCCTGCCAATTGATCTCTACCGTATGGCCCTTATTGAGATCGCGATTCAACACAAACAGCGCAACGTTGCCGTTCTTGTCCGAGGTCGCCACCGCATCAACGTAGGGAACATCGCCCATTCCCGACACCGGATATTTCGGTGACTCGACGAGCACATTCAGTACTGATCCCTGCGCATACTGCAACGCCCATGCGTATGGGTAGTAAATCGAATGGCGGAACAACCCGTTAGAGTTTGTCATGATCGGTGCGATCACATTTACCAACTGCGCGAGGCAAGCAATCTTGTTACGGTCCGCGTGACGCATGAGCGTGTTGAGCAATCCACCGACCAGCAAACCGTCTTCGAGGTTGTAAGGCTCTTCGAGCAAGTGAGGAGCTTCCTCACCATGACCTCTCAAGGTGTCTCCACTGCGGGCGCGATACCAAACGTTCCATTCGTCAAATGAAAGCCACAACTGCTTCGAAGACCGGCGATGCCCTTGTACTAGATCACAGACCGCCAGTGTCTCCATGATTTGCTTTTCCATGCTGAGGTTCAAAGCCAAGTATTTCGAGCTATCCTCGCCGGTTTCTTCCTTGGTGTTGCCTACGTAGCGATGCAAGGAGAGCGCATCGACATAGTCATAGCAATTTTCCAGAACTTCGCGGTCCCATTCCAGGTAGGTCGGCATAAATGGGCCACTCGATCCGCAAGCGATTAACACCAAGGATGGGTCTATATAGTGCATCTGCCGGGCGGCATCCTGCGCTTTCATGCCGTATTCGGCCGCCGTCATGTGGCCAACCTGCCAGGGCCCGTCCATCTCGTTTCCGAGACACCAGTTCTTGACTTTATATGGCGCGGCGACACCATGACTGCGCCGCAGCTCGCTCCATTTCGTGCCCTTGTCTACGTTGCAATACTCGACCAGATTGGCGGCCTCTTCCGCTGATCCTGTGCCGAAATTCAAACCCATCAGCGGTAATGTGCCGACGTTCTTGCACCAAACCATGAACTCATTGGTTCCGACCTGGTTGGTATTGGTGGCGTTCCATGCTTTGTCGAGAACGCGCGGACGCTTGTCTTTCGGGCCAACACCGTCCAGCCAGTTGTAGCTGGAAACAAAGTTACCGCCGGGGTAGCGGACGATTGGCACTCCCATCTTCCGGATTTCATCCATCACATCTTTGCGAAAACCATTTTCATCAGACAATTTTGATCCCGGGTCATAAATTCCTTCATAAATGGCGCGTCCCAGATGCTCGAGAAACGAGCCGAACAAATTGCGGTCCAGGGGAGAGATTGTACGGCGGGAGTCTAGGTATATCCGGGCCACAGTGTCGGCGGTGGATGGGGTGTTTTGCGCGAACAGAGATCGACCACAAACAAGGCCGGCTCCCATAGCCACGGTCGCATTCGCAACCTGGGATAAAAACTCTCTACGATTTTTTGAATTCATGCGGGTGTCTCCCTGTATGAAATTGTTGTGAGGGGTGAATCTATGCAGTGCTGAATAGTAAACGTTTACTCGAACGAGGGCAATGGATTTAATTGGTTCCGCCCGGTGCTCGGGGGCGAATGAAAAAGTGCCATTTATCCATGCTGGCAGGAACGGCCACATCGAAAAATCCCACCATCATTTCATCCGAGGTCTGGTCGCCCCAGGTTACCAACTTGGTGGAATCAGGATTGTGCGGATTGTTGCGCGAGTTGTCATACCAGGCCACCGCACCCAGCTTTGTTCCAGCCTTGAGTACTCGGGGTTCAGCGAGGCGATAACTCAATTGCCAATGAAAGTGATAGTTCACGCGCAGAAGGACCTCAACGCTGCCATCGCTGCGAACGATGTCATATTCAAAACGTTTTCCACGCAGATGCATATGAGGGAACAGACTAAGCAGCGTGGCATCGTTGGGAAGCGTGCCTTGGGCCTCAACGCGAAAATCTGGGGCTCCGGGCGGAATCATGAGCGCATGATTATTCAATTGCAAAGTAATGGCACGCTGCCTTGCTGGAGTCTTTGAAAACACCAATCCGATACTGGTTTGATCGGTGTCCCGCATTCCGTTGGTGGTGTAGTGCATTTGAAAGACGATGTCGGAACCAGCGGGGACAAACTTCGCTATGCCATCTGGCCACTGATCGGGCGAACTGCCGGGCGCGTAGACTAGCAGCAAATCACTGGTGGTTTCGTGGGCTTCGCGTCGTTCCTGCAGATCCGTCAGCGTGTTGGCGGTGAATGGCTCTCCAACCGGCGCGTGGCGCAACCATTGCGAGTCAGGCGGACGGATATAGACCACGGCATGGTGAACATGGGCGGCACTAGAAGGGCGCATCTCTGACATCTGTACCCACTTGTCTTCAGTAAAGTGCGTGGGAACGATTTCGTAGGTGTAATCGACTTCGCCGTCGGCGGGAATTGGGACTGGCTTCGGCATTTTTATCACCGCGTCGGGCTGCGCAATATTCCAACCCTGAATCCAGGTTTTCGGCGGAGGCGCATCGTGCGGGTCGCCTTCAGGAGCACCAGCTGCTGCCCATGCAGAGATGGCTGCGATTTGTTGCTCGGTCAGCGAGGCATCGTTCGCGAAGTGTCCATAATCGGGATCAGCAAACCAGGGTGGCATCATTCTCATTTGCACGTCGTGCGCAATCACAGACGCAAAAGGGCGCGTCTGCTCATACGTCATTAGCGGCATGGGAGCAACTTCATTCGCGCGATGACAGCTTTGGCAATGGTCCTGGAGAATAGGAAGGATGTTCTTGTAGAACGTAGGTTGCAGAGATTTGTGGCTGTTTTGCTGGGCCGCAACCACACTGAAGAAAATCGCCAAACAAACTGGCGCAACCAACCGCAGCATACGCCGACACATAATGAAATTTTACCGGAGACGCGCAGTATGGAGATTTGAGGCTTTTCTGAACCAATGACTCCTCAGAACTAGGAATGAATGGAACTATGCTTGAAACGTATCGGGACCCTCATGACCATTCAGCGAATTCCGGTCGCTGAAGCTGAGATCTACGGCGACCGACAGTAACGAAAAGGCCACCCTCGTGCCCAAGAGCGCCAATCCATCCAAGCTGTGCCAGCCAGCCCTCAAGACGCCAGTTGTCTGCAGCGGTAGTGAACAACTCCTCCGAGTCCTCACATAGCATTGCGCTTGGGTAGGCGCGCAGGTATTCGACGCCATTTTCGGCAAACCAGCCCTGAACCTCAGCCAGAGTGTGACGGTGCTCCTCGGGATGTTGATATTGGTCTTGCACCCATGCCGTGCGCCGTGCCGGCTCACTCTCTCGGTCGCGGAGCACCGGATCGCACGGGATGAATCGGTATCCAGACAGTCGCGCCACGAGACGCCGTGCCCGGAGGGGGATGCGTGCGAAGGCATTGTAGACCCCGAGAACAATCATCCCGCCCGGGCGTGCAAGATGCACGATGCGAGCGAATGCAGCACTCGGATCGGGAGTGTGGTGCAAAACTCCAGACGAGTAGACCACATCGAAGGCGCCCGCCCGCAGGCCTGGATTGTGCAAGTCGGTTTCGATGAACTGTACTTGATCAAGTCCGAAACGCCGGCCTGCGGCGGCGGCTAGCATGAGCGATGCGCGTGTGAGATCAGCACCGATCACAACTCTATCGGCACGCGCCAAATACAAGCTCATCTGTCCGGTGCCACACCCAATCTCTACGATGCGAGCATTGCCGGGAATTGCCCGGTCAATGAGACGCGCGAATTCGCTGCGCTCAGCGCGTGCGCGTAACCAGCTCAGGCTGCCGCCTGGCGGATAATCGGGGAAAGGTGCACGCTCGTAAAACCGGCGCACAATTTCAGTTCGCGTGCCGCCCGGCAGCCGTAAGTTAGGTACGCCATCGGGCGCTTCATACCGCATGTCGCAGTCGCGACAGGACCAATCGCTCCTGAGTGGGCCCGCACACGATGGGCAGGCTAATAACTCGAGGAAAGCGTCCACGGAATTACCAGATGGAGTAAATGAACGGGGCGAGTGCTTCAACCGTTGTTGCCACAATGAGTACCAGACCCGTCACGCACAGAAAAATAGCCAGGGGCATGAGCCAGCGCTTGTCGGAATCGCTGTGCCATAATCCATGCGCCAACTGTGCCATCGATCCGAACGTACTAGCAAACACGATTAATCCGCGTCGAGTCTTGCTCCGTGTCTTGATCATGCAACCTCCTTCTTCAATGTGTCCACTGGTGTTTTTGTCATTGCCGAGGTCCGTTTCATTACGCGAGTATCTCCAGCGGCCAGAACATCGATCCCGCAGCGCAGGAATGTTGAGTACCCTTCAACCGCACGATTGACGATAGGTTCGCCCGCCAGATTGAACGAGGTATTGAGCAGCACCGGTATTCCGGTGCGTTGCCCGTATGCCTCCAGTAGTGCATGCAGGCGTGGCGCCATCGCTGGCTCCAGCACCTGGACTCGAGCGGTCCCATCGACATGTGTGATTGCCTGTAGCCGCGAGCGCCATTCGTGCCGAACGGGAAAGACACCTGACATAAAACGTGCCAGGCGGGTGCCACCAGGCGGAATATCGAAATAGCGTGCTGCCGCCTCGATGGGGACGACAGGCGCGAAAGGACGAAACGGCTCGCGGTACTTGATTTCGCGGTTGAGGCGATCGCGCATCTCAGCCGCATGAGGCGCCGCAAGGATGCTGCGATGGCCAAGCGCACGTGGTCCGAACTCAAGTGCGCCCTCCATCCACCCGACGATGCGATCGGCTGCCAAATCATCCGCAATCTGATCGATGAGCGTGCCGTCGTTATATTCCTCGACCAAGTGACCGTCTTCTCGCGCGAGCCGTGCGAGTTCGTTTCCATCAACCGAAGGTCCCCAAAAAGGATGATCGGGTAGATCACGATCCGGATTGCCAAAGTGAACGCGGTCGCAATAAAGCGCTGCGCCAACTGCGCATCCAGCATCGCCCGGTGCAGGCGGGACGAAAATGCGCTCAAAGCCCGATTCTGCCAGGAGACGTGCGTTCGCAACACCGTTTAGCGCCACACCGCCCCCCAAGCACAGATCGGTTAGTCCAGTTTCCCGCTGGAGTGCTCTAGCAAGCTCCACGAGTGTGTCTTCGAGGACCCTCTGCACGCTGGCCGCGCAATCGGCGAAGCGCTGACCTTCCGCAGTTTCCAGATCGATCGGTTCATAGGGATTTCTTGGCGGACCAAAAAGTTCTACGAAACGCGAGGAATACGACCTTTGCGCTGTGGTATGAAATTCGAAGTAATTCAAATCGAGGGCAAATGCGCCGTCAGCTGTACTCCGTATCAACTTGCGGACTTGCTCGACCAGCTTGGGCCGGCCGTACGCAGCGAGGCCCATCACCTTATATTCATCCTCGTTCACCTTGAAGCCGAGATACGCGGTAAATGTCGAATACAGCATCCCGAGAGAATGAGGGAACCTGATTTCACGAAAGCGCCGGATCGTAGTGGGGCCGTTTGCCACTCGCTCGCCAACACCGACAGAAAGCGTCGCCCACTCGCCCACCGCGTCGGCCGTCATGATGGCAGCGCGGCGCGTAGGCGCGGTCAGAAACGAGGCTGCGGCATGGGACAGATGGTGCTCGGTAAAGAGGATTTTTTTTCCAGGCACCCCCAAATGCGACGAGATAATCCCGCGCATCCACACCTTTTCACCGAGCGAATTCTTCATTGCCTGGGGAAATGACCGCCAGGACCGCGGAAAGGCGCGTAACGCGCAGGTCAGTATCCGGTCGAACTTCAGCATGGGGCGTTCGTAAAAGACAATGGCGTCGAGGTCGTCCGGCTCGATCCCGGCAAGCTCAAGACACGATTCGATCGCCAACAAAGGGAAACCCGCATCCCCTTTGTGCCGCGAAAGCCGTTCCTCCTGGATGGCGTAGACAGGCACACCATCGACCACAAGGGCAGCCGCTGAATCGTGATAATGCGCCGAAATGCCGAGAATATTCATGTCAATATTGCCTGTCGAGTGAGTCACTCCGTCCGGGCGCGACCACCGTCCATCCGGTTTGCTCCCGGCGTGCCGCACGCTTGGCGAGCCAAGCAAATGGCGGCAATAAAACGAAGTACTGAATTGTCAGCAGCATGGACCCCAGGATTCCCGCAACACCGGTCGCAAGCCGCAGGTACACCTTCCACAGCCGGCTAAGGCGCGCTCGCCACAAATGTTGTCGGTGGCTGTCGGGTTCAACCCGGGCGAGTTGGGTGAGTGTGTAGTTCATGTGAAACGTTTCGTCATGCAGAATTTCCTCAAACACTGCGCGTGTCGGCGGGTCATGTTGCATTACATTGCGATATACGGTGAAGCGGCTGGCAGCTGCCTTCTCCGACAGATGAAGGAAGGCCAGCATCTCGCTGTCCGATTCACGGTCAACCTGTAGATCGTCGAGACCATGCCCACCTGGGGCAAGCCAGGCACCTTGGAAAGCGGGATTTGAAGTGGACGGGGAAACTTTCAGAAGCGCTGCCGCCCGGTGGCGGAATAGAATGCCGTGACGGAATTCGTCAATCGCGTGTTCTAGATAGAGTCGTCGTAAAAGGGGATCCGAAGTGACCTCGGCGGCGCGCAAAATATCCCGGCCACCATCCGTTTCGGTTTCGCTGAAACGGAGCAGCTTCTGAACCCGCCGGTCGGCATCGCGCCAAATCCAGCGGTGTACAGGGGTCAGCATTCGATCAAATGCTGAAGGTCGCTCATGGGGCCGAGCGGAGTCCATCCCCAGCCAAATATATTTACGCTCGGAAATCAGATTTGTCACTAGCTTGTTAATTCGACGAATTCTTTGATTCATCTGGGTCCAGAGGGGCCGCCAAGTGCTACACATAAGTTGAAGAAAAAGTGGGTTCTACGCAGCTCATCAATAAAGAGTAGGTAAGGCGGAGACCGGAGGCGATTCCGATCGGCAGCGCTCGGTTGTCAGCGTCGTCCATCCCGCGATTGAAGAGCCGAGGTGAGCCTTGAAGAACATGCCTCCCGCGATTTGTTGGCACCGGAAAAGTTTTTGGTCGCGAGTCATCGCCGAGACAGCCGTCGCTACGCTTGGAATCGCGCTCTTATTGTGCGCGCTCATTGCGAATCGGCGATTCCTGGACAGGCACTTCGTGCCATCCTTTTTCCTGCCACGCAGTTGGTACGTAGCCCTGCAGACCGCTGGACGATTGGCCATGGTGATCCTGGGCACTTGGCTCGCGCTCGTTGCACGTGGCCGTGCTGGGCGCTTTGCGGCACGAACGCCGGCAGGAGTGCTCCGTATTGCTATCGCCGTGGTCTTGGCACTCGGCGCAAGTGAACTCCTATTAACCCACCTACACTTGCGTCCAGCCGAATGGTTGTCGGCGAAAGACGAACCACGCCGTCAGCCCGACCCACGACTAGGTTGGACCTGGATACCGGACCGCACTGGACACAAAACCATCGGCGGAAGGGTCATTGACTACGCAATCGATTCGTCGGGTTATCGCGTTCAAGGTGTGGATCAACCGGTGGATCCTGACCAACCAACGATATTGTTTACCGGTGAGTCTGTGATGTTCGGAGAGGGACTCACGTATGCCGAAAGCATACCTGCACAAGTCGGCGCGATGATGGGAGTACAGACTGCGAA
>Ga0105239_10010006_pt1 | contig 10636 bp, 9 predicted proteins | sample KBSC44metaG_FD_92761 | JGI IMG/M metagenome (GOLD analysis project Ga0105239, IMG submission 92761) | Corn rhizosphere microbial communities from Kellogg Biological Station, Michigan, USA - KBS C4-4 metaG | ecosystem: Host-associated > Plants > Roots > Rhizosphere > Soil | place: Michigan, USA...
AGATGGGTTACTTCTAAGGGACGAGAGGGACGCGGGTTCAAATCCCGTCAGGAAGACAAGAGTCCGCCTGTAGCTCAGTCCGGCAGAGCATCTCGTTGAATACCCTCTCGCTTGTTCTCCCGCATCCCATGTTTTGCCGCTTTTCGAAGACGTCGGGGAGTATCTGTCTGCGCGCGGTGGAGGACGCACTACGAAGTGCGATCAGGCGTCTACCGCGAAGATCAAGGAAGGATTATGAGCAATGGCAGACAATTTTGTGTTCTTCTGGGGCGGGCCGTTTTCGCAGTGGGCAAAATATACGATGGAGATCGACGGCAAGACCTACGTCACCTGTGAGCAGTATATGATGGCGGAGAAGGCGCGACTATTTGGGGATACGGAATCGGAAGCGAAGATCATGGCGTCTAAAAACCCTCGTGAGCAGAAATCGCTCGGGCGGAAGGTGACTCCATTCGATGCAACACGTTGGGAAGAGGCGCGTGAGGAGATCGTGTTTCGGGCCAATCTGGCGAAATACTCTCAGCGCGAGGACCTGAAGGAGATGCTCCTCGCGACGGGCGACAGGATCATCGCGGAGGCCAGCCCACGAGACGCCATCTGGGGAATAGGAATGGCCGACGATCATCCGAATGTCACGGATCAGACGGTCTGGGGGCAGAATCTGCTTGGCAAAGCGCTGATGCGAGTACGTACGGAGTTGCGCACCCGGCAGAAGTGATTCTCACAACAGCGAGCGGAGCCGGCTAAAACCTCAATTCGCCTGCAAAGGAGAAAATGCGATGCCACGGAGCCTCGAGACGATAGACGTCCGCCTTGCAGTGCCTGACAACGATGAACGGATCGTCGAAATCGCCAACTGTCAGGCGGGCCACAGCGTTCCGCTCACCGCCGCGCGCTATCGGGCGGAATGCGCCGAGGAGAACCCGGAGCATCCCGGAGAACGCCATGTGGCGATGAAAGGCGGTCAAATCGTCGGCTATGGAAGTTTCCACTGGGCGTGGTGGACAGGCGACCCGGGTATCTATGCGGCGACGATCGGTGTAGATCCGGCCTGGAGGCGGCAGGGGATCGGAACCCAACTGTTCCATCGCCTCCGGGAGCGGCTGCGAATGCGCGACGCCCGCCGTCTGACCGACTGGGTCTGGGAGAATGCCTCCGGAGGGAGGGGCTTTGCGGCTCATCTGGGCTTCCAGGAGACGGGGCTGATCATTCAAGACTATCTCCTGGATATTCAAGAGGCAGAGGTGAGCGCCCTCTTCCCCCTGAAGGAGCGTCTTTCTCGGGAGGGCCTGCGGATCGCGCCGCTCTCGGAACTGCCGCGCGAAGGTCCGACTTTCCTGCGTGCCCTTCAACGGCTCTGGACGGATGCCGGAGAAGAGCCCGCCTCTCTGGAGGAGCGTGAGAATGCCTTCGACGCCTGGAAGCAGCAGACGATGCATGCCGCCGGGCTGTCTCCGGATACACACTGGATCGCAATGGAGGGCGAGCGTCCGATCGGAACCACTTTCCTGAAACAGCTCAGCGCGGACGCCTACGAGAACGACTATACGGGCGTCGCAATGTCGCATCGTGGACGCGGAATCGCCACCGCTCTGAAACTGCACGCGATCGAGTGGGCACAACAGCAGGGAGTCAGGTGGTTTCTGACCAACAGCGAGATCAACAATCATGCCATGATCGCGATCCATCTCCGCTTGGGCTATCAGCCCGGCAGCCGACGGGTAGAAATCGCCGGCGACTTATAACTTCATACGACCTGTCATAGGGGGCTGGTGTTAACGTTTTTGGACTGGTCACCCACTACGCCGGCCTCAGTGAGAATGCTTGTCTCCTGGTTCCCTCGCCCCGGTCGTCAATAGGTCGTTTTGCGGATGTAATTCTGCTGCCCCTGCCTTATACTTCTGGCTGATACTATCATCCGGGAGTTGTCTATGTTTCCATCTGTAGATCCCATTCCTTTGCCTGCGCCGGTGTGGCTGATGAAGTTACTCAGCCATGTGACGCTGGCGCTCCACTTTTCCGCCGTCATGCTGCTGATCGGCAGCCTCCTGCTGGTCTGCTGGCACAATGCGCGCGGTCGAGCCCGCAAAGACGACGACCAACTCTCTGCCTCCTTTGTGCTGGCGCGCCGCCTACCGGTGATCATGACCTATGTCATCAACCTCGGCATTCCTCCGCTTCTTTTCGCGCAGGTGCTCTACGGGCGTGCCCTCTACACCAGCAGTATCCTCATCGGCGTCATGTGGTTTTCCGTCATCCTGCTGCTCATGCTGAACTACCATCTCCTCTACCGGATCGGGAACAGGATCGAGGCCGGGAAAGCGGGATGGGGCCTCGCCCTCATGGCACTGCTGGTCACGATGAGTATCGGGCATATCTACTCCACTAACATGACCCTGATGCTGCGTCCGGAAGTGTGGCAGCAGATGTATGCGCACAGTCCGAACGGCCTTCAGGATGTCCATGGCGACCCGACGCTCACGCCGCGCTGGCTGTTTGTGATGGCCGGTGGCCCTGTCTTCGGCGGACTCTGGGCGCTGGTCCTCTCCAATATGGGCCATATCTCCAATGGCGTCAAGCGACACCTCCGTCGCAGCGGCGGCGCGCTCACCGCGATCGGCGCGGTCGGACAGATCGCCTGTGCACTGCTCGTCGCAACGCGGCAGTCGGGCGTCGTACAGCAGGGACTGGCTTCCCACGCGCTCTATCACATCTCCGGCCTGCTGTTTCTCGCGACCATCGTCCTCACGGCGGCACTGGCGGCATTCCAGGGTGCAAAGACCCTCTCTAATGTGCCGCTGGCAGCCGCGGGACTTCTTACCGGCTTCCTGAGCGTCGCCTCCTCCGTGATCTACCGGGACGGCATCCGCGACCTGACGTTGCTGCGAAAGGGATTCGACGTCTGGAACCGCGTCGAATACAGCAACTGGTCGGTCATTGGGCTGTTCCTTGTCCTCTTTGTCGCAATGCTCGGTATCCTTGGCTGGCTGCTCATGGTGATGCGTCAGGCCACAGCTCCGATAGAACAGGTGACCCAATGACACATGCAACGACAGATCCCACGCGTGACGAACATGCGGTCGTCGGCGAGTCGCCGGCAGATTCCGAGGAGGACTCCTTCTCCCGCCGTGGCTTTGTGCTGATGGCGATGGGCGGTATGGGGCTGGCCTACGCCGCCGCCATCGGCTACCCGATCTATCGCTATCTCAACTCTCCGGTGGAGAAGTCGGTGGAGATGGCAATGGTCAAGGAAGTCGCTCTGCCCGACGCCGACAAACTTCCGAAAGGCGCGGTCCTGATGTTCAAATTCGGCGCGAAACCCAGCCTGCTCATCCATCATGCCGACGACAGTTGGGTCGCGCTCTCCGCAGTCTGCACGCACATGGGCTGCACCGTCGCCTACAATCCCGCGACCACTCAGATCGAGTGCCACTGCCACGGCGGCGTTTACGACGCGAAGACAGGCGACAACATCTCCGGCCCCCCGCCGCGGCCTCTCACGAAATACATCACCACGATCGCTGCGGGCAGCGTCACGGTCAAGAGGGCATAACGATGGCGATAAAGTTGGATAAGTATGTCATCGACCGACTGGGGCTGGCGGAGATAATCGCGGTCGCGAAGAAGAAGACGGTCCCGCAGCACAAACAGAGTTTCTGGTACTACTGGGGCGGCATCTCCCTGTTCTGCTTTCTGGTTCAGATCGTCACCGGAGTACTTCTATTGCTCTACTACCGGCCCGGGCCGGAAGCCTACGAATCGGTGCGACAGATCACCTATGAGATGCACTTCGGATGGCTGGTGCGCTCCGTGCACAACTGGTCCGCGGACCTGTTTCTGCTCTCCGTGTTTGTGCATATGTTCTCGGTCTTCTTTATGAAGGCCTACCGCGCGCCGCGGGAGTTCGGCTGGTGGAGCGGCATGGCGCTGCTGGTTCTCGGCCTGGTCTTCGGGTTCAGCGGCTATCTGCTGCCGATGGACGATCTGGCCTACTTTGCGACGAAGGTCGGACTGGAGATCCCGAACTCCATTCCCGTCGTCGGCCCCTCGATCGCCAACCTGATTCGCGGCGGTATCGAGGTAGGGCAGTTCACGGTGCAGCGGTTCTTCGCGCTGCATGCCGTGATCCTGCCGCTCATCTTTCTGCCGCTCCTGGGACTGCATCTGTGGCTCGTGCAGAAGCACGGCATGGCGGTGCCGGTCTCTGAGGACGAGAAGCCGGTCGCTGCGCGCAAGACGATCCCGTTCTTCCCGAACTTTATCGCGAAGGATCTGGCGATGTGGCTGATCACCATGAATGTGATCGCGCTGCTGGCCGCCGTTTTTCCCTGGCAGTTGGGTGAACCGGCGGACTCCCTGAAGCCCGCGCCGGTGGGCATCCATCCGGAGTGGTACTTTATGAGCCAGTTCCAGACCCTGAAGATCATGGGCAGGCTGTTTCCGGGCTACGCGGGGGAGGCGATCGGTATGACCCTGTTCACGGTCGGACTGCTCCTCTGGTTCCTGATCCCGTTCTACGATATCAAGGGCAAAGGGGCGCTGCGTGCCCGCAATGCGACCTATTTTGGCCTGATGGTCGTCGCGATCCTGATCGGGACCACCATGTGGGGCTATCTGGCGAAGAACTAGCCGAGGAAAGAAGAGAAAATGAACTATCCTGTCTGGGAGGTGCCGGTCATTGGCGGAGCGTGGGTGATCGGCATCGTCTCGATCTTTCATGTGTTGATCGCCTGGTTCGCAGTGGGCGGAGGGATCTATCTGCCCGTCGCCGAGGCGAAACTGTATCGCGAGGGCAAGGAAGAGTGGCTGCCGGTGCTGATGAAGCACTCCCGCTTCTTTCTGGTTCTGACAAGTGTGCTTGGCGCGACCTCCGGCGTCGGCATCTGGTTCGCGATCGGGCTGGTACAGCCGGAAGCGACCTCCACGCTGATCCACAACTTCGTCTTCGGCTGGGCGATAGAGTGGGTGTTCTTCATCATCGAGTTGTCGGCGGCTGCGGTCTACTACTACACCTGGAACCGGATTCCGCGCAAACTCCATCTCAAGGTAGGCTATCTGTATGCGGTCGCGTCGTTTTTGACGCTGGTGATCATCAACGGCATTCTCTCCTTCATGCTGACGCCGGGGCAGACCTGGCTGCATGCGGCGGGCAGCGGGCACGAGGCGACCTGGTTCTGGTGGGCCTTTTTCAACCCGACCTACTTCCCGTCCCTGGTCATGCGCCTGCTCGCCTGCCTCTCCCTGGCAGGGATCTATGCGCTCGTCACCTATTCGCGTGTCGAGGATGAGGCGCTGGCGCGCACCAAGGTGGCGATGGTGCGCTGGAGCGCCCGCTGGATGCTGCCGATGTTTGTGCTGTTGCCGCTGGTGCTGGTCTGGTTTCTTGCCATGGTGCCCGCCGAGAACAGGGGCCTGCTGCAACTGGGGATGACGACGATCGGCTCCGGCGCGTTTACGCAGGTGACACGAGTCGCGATGCTGACCATCATCACCTCCATGACGATTGTCGGCGTGGTCTACTTCTTCGTCTATCGCTCCCCGCGTGACTTCTCCATGAGTCATGCCGTGGCGGTCCTCGGTCTGGCGGCTGTCGCGACCGCCTCCACGGAGTATGCGCGGGAGACCCTCCGCAAGCCCTACGTGATCGGGGCGCACATGTACTCCAACGGCGTCCGGAAGACGCAGGTTGCGGGGTATAACGCGGACGGCTATCTCACGCACTCCACCTGGAAGCCACCGGTCAATGACGAACTGGTTGTTGGAAAGGCGATGTTTCGCGGGCAGTGTATGAGCTGCCACACGGAGTCGGGCTATCGCTCGATGCGGCGCCTGCTGCAGGCCCGTGATCAGAAAGGCATCGATCGCCTCCTGGATTCACTTCATCATCCGACCTCGGATTCGATGTACGTGAAATACATGCCCCCTCTGGTAGGCAAACCGGACGAGATCGCCGCGCTCGGCCGCTTCCTGTCCACGCTCTCTGCCGCTCCTCCGGCTCCGGCGCTCACCTCGCAGCCCAAACAGCAGGCACGTCTGCGATAAGTCGCCCGGAAGCATGCCCGGATCCCCTTGGTGGACCCGGGCATTTTTGCCGGGAAGGCTTCGGCCGGTGGATCGGAGCCTTCTCCCGGTCGCAGTTCGGGCGCAGTTCCTTCGTAGTTTGTGCTCACGGGGTTGAAACCCCGCGCTGAAATGGGAAGTCCGCCTTCGCGGACTCAAGTCAGGAAGCGCATTCGAGTCCGCGAAGGCGGACTTCCCGTATCAGAACGGCACTTCAGTGCCGGGAAAAGTACGGACAGACTATGCGTGCCTGATTGCGTCGTTCGGGCGACCATGTGGAAATGTGCGTGAATATCTCCAGATCTCCTAACGCGAATAGTCACGGGCGGTCTCCCGGGCGATGGCGAGGAAGTGAGGCAGGATAGGGGAGGGATCGTGTTGGCGGTAACACATGGAGAGTGCGATCGTAGGGGCAGGCTCGGCGAAGGGCCTGTAGACGACGCCTTCTCTGCGCAAGTTCTGTACTGAGGCCGGGACGATCGCGACGCCGATACCTGCATCCACCAGGCTGACGGCGGTCTGCATCTCACCGGTCTTCTGTACGATGCGCGGCGTAAATCCTGCGGCCGCGCAGAGGCGGATGATATAGTCCGCGTAGTTCGACTCCGGCTGCCTGGGAAACAGGATAAAAGGCTCAGCCGCCAGCTCCGGCAGGTCGATCCGTTCTTGTTTTGCCAGAGGATGCGTCGCAGGCAGTGCGACCATAAGGGGATGCACCGCCACTGTTTCCAACACGATCCCCTCGACATCGGAAGGCAGACGTGCAAAGCCGACATGGATCTGGTTCTCCCGCAGCGCCTGTCCCTGTTCCGTCCCCAGCAACTCGATCAGCACCATCTCCACCTCGGGAAAGCGTTCGCGAAACCGGCGCAGGATCACCGGCAGCACATCGTAGGTCGCGGAAGCGACAAACCCCACACCCAGCCAACCTGCCTCTCCACGACTGGCGCGCTGCGCGGTCAGGACCGCGTGATCGACGCGCGCCAGAATGTCGCGGGCCTCCTGCAAAAAGACCTGCCCAGCGGCGGTGAGTTGCACGCGACGATTGGTGCGTTCCAGAAGGGACGTTCCGATCTCCCGCTCCAGTTGGAGGATCTGCTGGCTGAGGGGTGGCTGCGCCATAAAGAGACGTTGTGCGGCCCTCCCGAAGTGCAGCTCCTCAGCTACCGCGACAAAGTAGCGTAGATGCCGTAGTTCCATGGTCTATTAAGACCTCCTGCCTCTTATTCTGGCATAAAATCGATATTGGACATCTCACTCCGTGTGCTGTATCCTATAAGAGAGCCCAAAAAGCCGGAACGCAACACGGCATTGCCGGTTAGGAAACGGAAGGTTTGTATGTGTACGACGATGGCAACACAACCCGAGGAGCTCTCTCTTCGACAGCAAGAGAGAGTAGAAACGAAACCCGAATTGACGCGGACCCTGTTGGTGACGATGGCGGTCGCCTGCGGGCTGGGGATCGCCAACCTCTACTATAATCAGCCTCTCTTGCCCCAGATCGCGCGCACCTTTCACGCGACGGTGCGGCAGGTGGGCGCGCTGCCGATGCTGGCGCAGGTCGGTTTCGGGATCGGGGTGTTCTTTATCGCGCCGCTCGGGGATCTGCTGGAGCGACGCCGGCTGATCTTAAGGATGCTGGCTCTGGTGACGATCTCTCTGGCTGTCGCAACGTTCGCCCCCAATCTGACCATCCTGGCCATCGCCAGTTTCGCCATCGGCATCACCAGCGTGATCTCGACCCTGGTGCTGCCCTTTGCAGTCTCCCTGTCGAATCCTGAAGAGCGAGGCAAGACAGTCGGCACGATCGCCAGCGCCTTGCTGATCGGCGTGCTGCTCTCTCGTACGCTGAGCGGCTTCATCGGGCAGATGTGGGGATGGCGGGCGATGTACGGCATGGCCGGTGGATTGATGGTCGCGCTGGTGGTGTTGATGCGCGCCCTGCTCCCGCGTAGCCAGTCGAACGTGACCATGCCCTATCGACGCCTGTTGGGGTCGATGTTCCACCTGTTCCGCCAGGAGTCGGTTTTGCGAGAGGCGACCTTCAATGGAGCATTGTGTTATGGTGCGTTGAGCGTCTTCTGGGCGACCCTGGTGTTCTATGTCGAGAGCCCTGTCTACGGCTACGGTTCGGCGGTGGCGGGGTTGTTCGGGCTGGTGGCGGCTCTCGGTGCGCTGGCGGCTCCGCTCATCGGCAGACTGACCGACCAGCGCAGCCCGCGCTTGATCGTAGGATGGGCTGTCAGTCTGATGCTGGTCGGCTTTCTGGAACTCTGGTGCCTGGGCGGGCATCTGTGGGGACTGATCCTGGGCGTTATCCTGCTCGACCTCGCGGCGCAGTGCGCGACCATCTCGAATCAGGCCAGCGTCTACAGTCTGAATCCCGAAGCGCAGAGCCGCATGTATACGGTCTACCGCGCGACCTATTCGATGGGAGGCTCCCTGGGCGCATTCCTGGGAGTGTACGCCTGGAGCCTGTTCCAGTGGTATGGAGTCTGTGCCGTCGGCAGCGCACTCCTCGGCCTGGCGCTCCTACTCCATTACAGAGCGCAGCGGACGCAAAAAGCCCGTAACGCCGAATTGGCGATCGATCTCGCATAGAACGGAAGTTAGAAAGCGGCTATCCGGGAATTCATGCCCCTGGATTTTGCGCGGGCCAGATCTCGACCAGAGATTCCTGCTCCGATTCGGATAGCCGTTGCCTCCACTCCTCCGCAGAAAAGACCAGCATCTCGTCTCCATCTCCGATGCTCCTATCGTCTGTCATGCCAACTGCTACCACTATTTGTCCGGACGGAAACTGCAACTCCACCGACTGCGGACTATAGCGTTCCTCCGGGAGCGCCACGCCCCACACCTTCCCTCCTACTAGCGGTTCGCCTACCACTCGCTTCCAGATCTTCGCTTCCATGGCATCCAGGGCGCCCAGACCAGAGCAGTCGTCTTCGGTAGGAACACATACGGTTGGCCGGCGCTGAGACGTGGAGCGCGCGATGAGGTGATAAACAATCGGGGGACTCACGAAATCGTCCGCTGCAGCACGAAAAATTTGTAGCCAGTCCCAATCCAATTCCAACTCTCCAGTTTCAAAGACCAGATGGATTGCCTGACATCCGCCCGAATCATTAGGACCGTCGATGTCGAAGTGCTGACAGTCATATTGAAGCGGGTAGTAGATGACCGATTTGAGTGCCTGGCCGATGACATGCTGTAACGGCTCCGCCATGCATGTTGCAAACAGGCTGACATATTCTGTGTTCATTGTCAGGGCAATTGGCCAGTTGGATGCGAATTTCCTTCCATTTTGGCTACGATTGCGGCTACGGAAGGACGTTATGATGGAGATGCAAAACCGCACAGAGAGACGACGTGAGCGCCAGGCATCTCTGATGCAGGTCTTTCGCAGACTGTTTCAACTCGTGGATCTCCTGGATGCGAGAGACCCGCGCCAAACGTCTTTAGTTTTCAAAGGCGGCGAAGGCTTGTTCCAGGCGCATCTGCACGCGCCGCTTGTCGGAGGCATCCAGGAGGCGTTGAGCTTCTGCGGACGGTTTCCAGTCGAGACGCTGGATGCCGGCAAACTCCGGTGACATCTGACGATAGTCGTGGGCGGTGAAGAGGCTGTCGCCGGGCAGGAAGGAGTATTCGATGCTGTTGCGGACCATCTCTTTGACATCGGCGTAGGAGAGTTTGTAGGTCTGCACGGCTCGCACGAACTCCATCGTCAGGTTGCTGCGGTTGATGCCCTCATCGTCGGTATTGAGGCTGACGGGGATGCCGGACTTGCGATAGAGGTTGAAGGGGTGCTGATCGCCGCTCACTCCCAGGATCCCGGCGTTGCTGGTCAGGCAGATCTCCACTGCGACGCCTTTCTGCTTCATCTCACGGAACAGGCCCGGCAGATCGTCCTCCCAGGCGATCGAGACTCCGTGTCCGATACGGCGGGCATGCCCGACCTCAACCGAGCGGCGGATGCGCGACTGCATCGCCTCGACCGGAGAGATCGCGGGGGTGAGTTCTCCCGCGTGGAGGGTGATATTGGGGTGGTTGAAATGGTTCCAGAGGAAGTCGATCAGGCGCATCTGCGTCTCGAAGTGGGTGCGGGCAAAGGGATGATCTTCCGGAGCCAGGATATTGACTCCTACCACCCGCTTATCCGCCTGCATCAGGGCCATTCCTGCCGCCAGACGCACAAAGAAACTGCTGTCCGGGGCGAGGCGACTGGCCGCGACGATATATCGCACCGTGATGGGGCTCTGCGCTCCGCTGAGGGGAGGAGGAGTGCCAAGGCGTTGCGCCATTAGCCGGTCCTGTGCATCCAGATAGGTGCGGCAGAGAGGGATCAGACGATCGAGCGCGGGCTTCAGTTTGTCCAGTGCGGCGGCAGGGTTATCTACGGTGGGCGGCATGTCTAACTTGTCTAAGAGGTCATAGGCTTCGTCCGGACCGAATCGCGCCATCAACTCCAGATACTGCTCGTTCTGCGCCTTGGCCCGCCCGATCACTTCGGCATTGACATCTTCGTCGCTTAGCCCCTCTTCCGCACTGCCGAGAATACCGAAGCTGTTGAAGAAAT
>Ga0105239_10010008_pt1 | contig 10635 bp, 11 predicted proteins | sample KBSC44metaG_FD_92761 | JGI IMG/M metagenome (GOLD analysis project Ga0105239, IMG submission 92761) | Corn rhizosphere microbial communities from Kellogg Biological Station, Michigan, USA - KBS C4-4 metaG | ecosystem: Host-associated > Plants > Roots > Rhizosphere > Soil | place: Michigan, USA...
AAAACCATATGAGGCTGAAACACCTGCTGTTTTCGCTTTGTTGCCTATTGCTCGTTGTTCCGTCAGTCTTACAGGCTCAGTTCCCGGCCCCTACTAAAGAAGAACTCGGAATGACTTCCGATCCCAAGGCGCCCGGTGCGGACGCTGTCTATCTCTACCGTGAAGAAACAACTGACGACAATCTGCACTATCACGCCATTTATGCCCGGATCAAAGTGCTTACCGAAAAAGGTAAGGAACTTGCCACCGTCCGCATTCCTTACGAACGTCATAGCTTCAAGGTTTCGGATATCAAGGGCCGCACGATACACTCCGACGGCACAGTTATTCCGTTGACGACCAAGCCATCCGATCTAATGGACGTCAAGACCAAGGACATCCAGATCAACACGATGGTATTTACGCTGCCGAGCGTCGAGGTGGGCAGCATCCTGGAATACAAGCTCCAGATTCGCTACGACGACAACATCGTCTCCTCGCCAGACTGGGATGTGCAGCAGCCCTACTTTGTTCATAAGGCGCACTACGCTTTTCTTCCCGCCCGAGACAACGGCTATGTGATTACGAACAGCCGCGGGGAAGCCCTCAGCAGGCTGATGTATTCATCCACCGGTGGTATCGGCGACAAGATATCCCGCAAAATCAACGGCAGCTATGAACTCGATCTCACGGATGTTCCCGCAATCCCATCCGAGGATTGGATGCCGCCCCAGAACAGCGTGAACTGGAGGATGCAGTTTTACTACACGCAGTACGCGTCGGGCGGGGAATTCTGGCTGAAAGAAGGGAATCGCTGGCAGAAAGAGGCGGACCGCTTTGCCGACCCATCGAGGGCTCTGCGGGATGCCGTTACACAGATTGTGGCGCCAACCGATACAGAAGATCAGAAATCGCGCAAGATCTATGCCGAGGTCATGAAGCTGGACAATACAGACTTCACGCGCGAAAAGAGCAAGGCAGAACTGAAGAATGAAAAGCTCAAACAGATTAAGAACGCCGAGGACGTATGGAAGCAGAAGAGCGGATCTTCTGACGAGATAGCTTTACTTTATGTGGCTCTTGCGCGAGCGGCCGGCTTGCATGTCTTTCCGATGCAAGTGGTCAACCGAACCCGTGCGATGTTCGATCCGACTCTGCTGTCGACATCTCAGCTTGACGACTATATCGCGGTAATCACTGTTGCCGGCAAAGAGGTGTATCTCGATCCCGGCCAAAAGATGTGCCCATACGGCTTGTTGCACTGGAAGCACACGCTTGCTGAAGGCTTCAGAGAGAGCGACAAAGGAATGGCCGCTGGTTCTGCGCCGGCTGCTCCCTACACGACCAATGTCACCGATCGAATTGCAGATCTCACAATTGATTCGTCGGGCAATGTGAAGGGCTCAATCCGCTTTGTGATGCGGGGGCAGGAGGCTCTTCACTGGCGTCAGCTGACCTTGCGAAACGATGAGAGCGAGGTCAAGAAGGAATTCAATGAGTCGATCCGCAGAGATCTGCCGGAAGGCGTTGAGGCAGATTTCAATCATTTTCTCGGCTTGTCTGATTACGAAACAAACCTGATGGCGATGGTTGATGTGTCAGGAACGTTGGCTAATGTCACCGGAAAGCGCCTCTTTATGCCGGAGCTGTTTTTCGCGTCGCACGCGAGCCACCCATTTCTGGCAACAGATAAGCGGACTACGGGAATCGATGTTCACTTTGCGCAGATGAATCAGGATCAAGTGACCTATCACATTCCTGCGGAGTTCTCGATTGACGCACCGCCTGCTCCGGCCAACATTGGCTGGGCGAACCATGCGGCGTTCAAGTCTTCCTCGTCAGTGAAAGGCAACGACATCGTCACGACCCGTACCGTCGGATACAACTTCACGGTCCTGGACCCGAAGGAGTATGGGGATCTGCACGACTTCTACCAGAAGGTTGCCGCAGCGGATCAACAACAGCTCGTGTTGACCAGAACGCAGACCGCAAAAGGGAACTGAGATGAAGCCTGAGCTCAGGACCCCTGCTTCTCGTCTGGTATTGTTTGCGGCTGCGGTAATTGCGGCCTTTCCCTGGTCTGCCTCTGCCGGTATTTTCGGTAAGAATCAGCCTCTTCCCGATTGGGCAGTTCAGGTGAGCAAGACGCACACGCCCGAGTACGCGAAGGACTCTCCAGCCGTCATTCTGTATGACGAATACGTGGAGACGATCGACGCGAATGGCAGAGCGACTGAACGTGAGCGAGAAGCCATCCGCATCCTCAAACCACAGGGCCGCCACAATGTCTGTTCGGTAGGGTACGACGTCGACGAGAAGATCAACTACTTCCGGGTTTGGACAATTGCCGCCGACGAGAAGCAGTACATGGCACAGGACACTGATTTCGCGGAAGCCGGCGACACGCAGATTCCGGTCATGCTGTCCTCATACAAGGAGCGGATTGCGAACCCACCGGCAGTGGATGTGGGCGCCACCATCTTCTGCGAATCGGAGGAGATTACCAGGCCGTACATGCGCGAAAAGGTCTGGCGCATCCAGAACGCCATTCCTGTTGTATTTCAGGCTTTGGAACTCGACCTTCCACCGGGTGGCGCTCACAGTCAGTCGTGGCATAGTTTCAAGGCGGTGCCGGCTGTCGAGGTCGCTCCCAATCACTGGCGATGGGAAGTCAAGGACATGCCAGCGCTTGATCTACGCGACATTCCCTCGCATCCGGAGTGGGAGTCGCTCGCTGCTCGTATGAGCGTGCATTGGGGCGATGCGGCAGTAGAGGGCAACGAGAACCAGTGGAAAGCCATCGGTGCATGGATGACCAGCCTGGAAGCAGATCGGCCGCTGCCAAGTCCCGAGATCACAAGTTTCACCCAGACGCTGATTGGCGGCGCTCCTGACTTTTACACCAAGCTGAGCCGTATAACAGACAGCATTCAGAAAAATATCCGCTACTTCGTGGTTTTCAGAGGGATAAGCGGATTTCAAGCAAATCATGCGGCAGATATCTTTCGCAACCGTTACGGCGATTGCAAAGACAAGACCACGCTTTTGATCGCGATGCTGCGGGTGGCGGGAATCAACGCCTACTACATGCCTGTCGATGATCGCCGAGGCATCGTCGATCCGGATGTCCCGTCGCTTTACGGCAACCACATGATTACGGCGATCGAGATACCTGCGGACGTGAACGACCCGCGACTGATGGCCCTTACAAAGGGACACGATGGCAGGCGATACCTCATCTTCGATCCGACCAATGAGCGAACGCCTGTTGGGACCCTGCCGTCCTATCTGCAGGGGAGCTACGGAATTCTTGCCGCAGGACCGGCCAGCCAGGTTCTGGCGATTCCGATACTAGGCCCTGAAGCGAGCGGCAATGAGCGCAAGGGCTCGTTTACTCTCTCTGCCGATGGGGGACTCACCGGGCAGGTTGATGTGACTCATGGGGGTGCCGAAGGCGCCGAGATGCGCCTTATGCTGAAGGATGCGGATGAGAAAGAGCGACGCCAGGCGCTGGAAAGCTCCGTCGCACGCGATGTTCCTGGCGTGGTGCTGAATTCTTTCCAGTACGTGCAGCCACCAGAGCTCGATAAGCCCATGGAGCTGCACTACAAGTTTTCGTCAGCGCAATACGCACATCAGGCGGGTCCTTTGCTCCTGGTTCGGCCACGGGTGGTCGGCTCCGACGCCATCCCTTTCAATGACAAGCCGCGAACCGTTCCGATTGATCTGAGCGCAACGGGCAGATGGCGCGACAGCTTCGACATCACGATGCCAGCTGGCTACGTGGTCGATGAGACGCCAGAACCTGTCAGCCTTGACCTCGATTTCGCAAGCTATCACTCCGAAGTGGTTGCGAAGGGAGATACGCTTCACTACGAACGCGAGCTGATTGTGAAGCAGGTGGAGCTTCCGGCCGCACGCGCGGCGGATTTTCGCAAGCTGGAGAGCGCAATCCTCATGGATGAGAAGGGCACGGCGGTCCTCAAGAAGCAGTAGTTGCTTTCAGTGTTGAATCGGGGCAATACGTCTTTGCAATACTCTTGACGTATGGACGATCGCGAACTGCTGGCCCAAATCAGACGATCCGCTGGAGGCAAGGCCGGTTACAAGCAACTGATCCGGGAGCTCGGGCTTGGCGGAGGACGCGAGCGGCGTCTGCTCCTTGAGCAGCTGGCTCGCATGACCGCGCGCGGCGATCTCGTCAAAACAGACCGTGAACATTGGAGCCTTCCCAAGAAAGCTGGCAGCTCTTCGCGTGACAACCTTCTTGCGGGCCGCCTTGACCTTCATCGCGATGGCTATGGATTCGTTCGTCCGAACGCGCGTCAGGGCGCAGGAAAAGAAGACGATGTGTTCATTCCTCCCGATGAGATCAACGGCGCCATGCAGGGCGATCAGGTACTGGTTGAACTCGCCCCGCCAAGAGCGGACGGGCGGCGGCTCGGACGCATTGCCCGCATCATAGAGCGCCGCAATCCGACGGTCGTTGGCGTCTTTCACTACGCCAGGTCTGACCGCGAGCCCGGCCACAGACTCGTCCCATTCGATGAGCGCATGACGCAGCCGATCGTGATCCCGCGAGGCCAGGAGATTGTCGCCGCGGAGCCAACCTCTACCGCGCATCGAGTGATTGGACATGAGGCGGACGCTCACGCTACATCAGATGACCTTGAAGGCCTGGTTGTTGATGTCGAAATCACCAGCTGGCCAACTCCCACGCGCCCGGCCATGGGCCGGGTGATCGAGGTGCTTGGCGACCCAGACGACTTCGGCGTCGATGTCGAAATGATGATTCGCAAGCATCAACTGCCGAGAGTGTTCCCCGATAAAGTTCTGGCCGAGGCTCGCGCGGTCGCAGTGGTCGATCAGGCCGAGGCGAATCACCGCCGCGATTTTCGAAGCCTCCCTATCGTAACTATTGATGGGGAGACAGCACGCGATTTCGATGATGCGGTGCTGGTGACCGATCGGCCTGACGGAGGCTTCGAGCTACAGGTCCACATCGCGGACGTGTCGGAGTACGTAGGCGAAGGAACAGATCTCGATCTCGAAGCTCGTTTGCGCGGCACGAGCGTCTACTTCCCTGATCGCGCAATTCCAATGCTGCCGCATGAATTGTCCACGGACGTTTGCAGTTTGCGCCCGAGAGAAGATCGCCTGGTATTGAGCTGTCTTATGCAGCTCAGCTCGATTGGCCGCGTCGAGAGCTTCGAGATTGTAGAAGGTTTCATCCGATCCGCCGAGCGCATGACCTACACTAACGTGCACGCGATTCTTGAGGGCGACTCCGAGGTGCGATCCCGATATCAAGGACTGGTCCCGCATTTCGAGCGAATGAAGCGCCTTGCGATCCTGATGAACAGGCGTCGTGAGGAGCGGGGCTCCATCGACTTCGACTTGCCTGAGCCTGTGATTGAGTTTGACGATCAGGGGCAGATGCGAGGTGTGACTCGCGCAGAGCGGACGTGGGCTAATCGCTTGATTGAAGAGTTCATGCTTGCAGCGAATGAGTGTGTGGCCACCTGGCTGGAGGATCTTGGCGTACCCTCCCTCTATCGAATTCATGAGAAGCCCGATCCGCGGCGCGTCGTGCAATTTGAGGAACTGGCCGCCGGCTTCGGATATACGCTTGGGCTCGGGGCGCTGCCAGTGAGGCGCATACAGACCAGGGGGTACCGGCGGGAGGCTCAGCGCAGCGGACGACAGGCACGCACGCATGAGATTCCCGAAGACATTGCGGTCACTCCGAAGATGTATCAGAAACTTGCGGCTCGCATTGAAGGCAAGCCGGAAGAACGCATCCTCAGTTACCTGATGTTGCGGTCGCTCAGTCAGGCCCGCTACTCGGAGGTCAACGAGGGCCACTTCGCGCTTGCCGCTCCGACCTATACTCACTTCACGTCACCGATCCGCCGCTACCCCGACCTCATCGTTCATCGGATTACGAAGGCACTGCTTCGAGCCGGTGAGGACGGCCGGGCCGAAGTCGGCGAGGGGCGGCACGCATCGCCCTGGACACACCCGAATGAGGGTTTGAAGGGGCTGGTGATCCATCACGCGAAGAAGCGGCCCGGCGCAGGCGGATTTCCGGGTGAGCCGCCGATTGCCGAATCGGAACTGGCGCAGATCGCAGAGGAGTCAAGCCAGGCTGAGCGCCGCGCTGCCGAAGCTGAACGCGAACTCGTCGAATGGAAGAAGGTTCGGTTCATGCAGGACAGGGTTGGAGAAGAATTCTCCGCGCTGATCCTGAACCCGACGAAATATGGAATGTTTGTCGAGTTGACGGATCTCTTTGTCGAGGGCCTGGTGCCCATCGAGAGCCTGCGCGATGACCGCTACATCTGGCGCGAGAACACTCATGAGATTATTGGCGAGCGATGGGGTCGTCGCTTCCGTGCTGGAGATCGCGTGCAAGTGATCCTGGAGCGCATCCTCGTGCAGGAGCGACGTCTTCAATTCTCAATTGTCGAAGAAGGCATTCCGCTCACGGGGAAGCAGACTCCTAAGGCGGGGAAGAAGGCAAAGGGCAAGCGTGAGAAAAACTCTGCTTCAACTGGATCCAAAAAGAAGACGAGTCAGGCAAATCGACGAGGCCGTCGGCGGTAGGACGCCCCGCGAAAGGGTTGGCAGAGAAGCAGCTACTTTGACTGCCTACTTGAGGGAGATCTTTTCAGCGATCCTGCCAATGATTGGAAGCTTCAGCCTCTTGCCCCTGAATGCCATGGCCACGCATGCCACCCAAAGCACGAAAGAGAACAGAAAGAACAGCCGTATGGAGTAGGCTTGCGCCGTGGTTCCCAGGAAGCTAGTGAGAAGCGCAAGTGTGCCCAGCACGATATCAACACCCGAGGCCGTGATGAACAGCAGGATGGATTGCCATGCGTGGAAGCGAACGCACGGGCTCTCCTTGAAGCGGGGAAGCAGAAGGAAGACGACTGCGGGAATGAAAGTGAAGTAGGAGATCGCGCTGGCCGCGTTGTAGGAGATTGCCGGCTTCTCATTCACCGTCATTTCTTCTTCCTTTCGGCCCTGCAGCGGAGTGCCATCCGCAGACGTTGCGTAAGACATTGTCGTTCCCTCACTTATCTCTAGGTAGCTATGATCAAGGAAAGTGCCTGCGAGATCGAAAGTCAAGCGGATTGAGCCGTTTGCTCGTCCGCTGGTACTGTGCGGACATCCCGCTGCTGCTTCCCCGGTTGGGGAGAATTTTCGGCGGTCACGGCGTCACCCGGTTCAGGTATTTCGATCGCCTACAATTAGAAGTGGGAGCAAGAACCATGGCGCATACGGTATTTTGTGTTCGTTACAAGAAGGAGATGGAGGGACTCGACGAGCCTCCCTTCGATTCCGAATTCGGCCAGAAGATCTATAAGAACGTTTCAAAAGCTGCGTGGAGCGAGTGGGTCGACCGCCAGAAGATGCTCTTGAATGAATACCGGCTCCAGCCGTGGACTCCCCAGGCGCAGCAATTTCTCGTGGAGCAGATGGACCAATTCTTCTTTGGCGAAGGCTCGGCGCTGCCGCAGGAATACGTTCCGCCGTCGCAGTAGCGCTGTTAGTTCTTGAACGAAACGATCCCGGTCATTGTGGCCGGGATTTCGTATATTCGGTGTCCCTAGGCTCGCCCTTTTGCGCAGTCCCTTCTGGCTGGCCATCCGGTTCAATATGTCAGCTAGGTGCCCGGTCCGTACCCCTCTCTGCGGATGCCCCCTCCCCCATGTTTCTGGCTAAGTATTCTTTATGGAATGAGTTATGAGATCGGGTGCTTGTACGTATCTGATTCAACGGTAGCTCGCGATTTGAAATATGAGATTCAATCGGTTAGCGAGTCATCGAAGGCTTCCCAGCTTTCCAGTGCGCAGAGTCAAAGTTCCGGTCCGCGGTTGTTGGTTCGAAGCCGCGCTTTGATTCAAGTATGCGCTTCTTGGGGAAACAATATGCAAGAGGCGAAAGTCAGAGTCCTGTAGATTCCAAGGTTGGTGGGGATGAAAGGAACGGCCCTGCTCGCTCGACCTCTCATCCTCTGCGCCCAGGCCGAAACTCGGGGTCCTCACGGACAGGTCCAAGTCCGTGGGCGAAAGACCCTCCCCGCGATCGCACCAGCCTCGCCGCGCGCGCCGTCGCCAAGTGCCAGGACGAGTACCACCACGCCTACGCCATCGCCAAAGAGAAAGGCCTGGCACAGCCCAAGGCCCTCCGCATGGCGTCCGTAGCCTACAAGTTCGCCATGCCTCGCGTGGAGTCCCTAAACGCCCTGCGCGCCGCCATTACCTGCATCGCGCAGGGCATCGCGCTCGAAGTCTTCGACGGTCGCGACGGTTCGCAACTCCTCTATGCCGCACAAGTTGCCATGTCCACCCTCAAAGCGAAAGGAAAGAAGAAGTGACCCCCACCCCCACGCTGCAGCCCTCGGGTGCCCCATCCAAGCTCTGCTTGGGTGGGAAACCAACGAACCCCCCAGCGCCGCCGAAGTGTGCGCCCGAGTCCAACACGCCTTGGCCGAACAGCGCCGATTGGTGCCCGGTCCCCTGGTGCGCCAGCCTGCGCCGGCTGCCAAGCTCGCCGCAGTCCTTCACATGTCAGCTATGGATCTGTGGGACGTAGCCACCGAGCAGGACGAATACCAGATGTGGGAAGAGGCCCGAGCCATCGCCAGCCGAATCCTAGCCGCCTGCCCGAACTCTTAAACCTGTGGCGCGACTTCCCCGCGCCATCCTCAAAATGGAGTTGTTCTCTTCTTCTCATCGAGAGAAGTGTATCGGGCACCTGAACTCTTCTCGACTTTCGCTCGTTCTCGGACCGGTCTTATGTTCAGCAGTTCTTCAACCACATACCCGGCAGTCGTCCCGTCAGAAAACGTGACCATTACACCGTCATCTCCATCCAGCTCGACTGCCAAGATTTGGATTTCGATCTCCATCCAGGAGAGAGTCGCACGCAGAGAACTCGGCAATCTGCTCACTATTGCACATTTCAGATCGTTTTCTGTTCTAGTTCGTATGCCTTGCGAAAGAGCCTGAGCGCTTCCTCGGCGTTCTTCAGTGCCAACTCTCGTTCACTTCTGTGATATTCGAGAAGGTCGGGGTCTCGCAATTCCCTCCTCAAAACAACGATCTTCTCTTCAAGGCGCACGATGTGTTCTTGCAGGGGGCGTTGCATCGAACAAGAATAGACCACGCCTCCCGGAAGGCCTAACTCAACGGGACTCTCAGCTGCTATGTAGTATTCTTCCTATTGCACCCGCTTCTCGACTCCGACCCCGCCCAACGCACCCCCGCCCGAGAAGAAACTCCCACCGCCGAAGCCCTCGCCTGGCTCAAAGATCCCCAACCGCCCCCGCCGCCCCTCAGCGACCAGGACGTAATACTTCGCGCGATCTGCGAGGCCATCGGCTGGCCTCTCGATCGCATGCAGGAGGCCGTAGCCGAACTCAACGAACTCGATCCGGAGAAAAGAAAGTGCCTGGTATCGCTCCAATCCCATCCGACCAAGTCATGGCAATCATGCGACTCAAACAGTGGGCCTTTGAACGCGTCGCCCTCCGCCACGGACGAACCGCCAACATCGAGCACTCAGGATGGAAAGAACGCCGCACCCGCGAAGCCGACAGCCGCCACGTCCGAGTAATCGACTTCGAGCGCGCCCTCGGCCAACTCGACCCCGAAGAACAACAAGTCTTGCTCCTCACCTATCGCGACGGACTCCGCCATGACCACACCGCCAGCATGCTCGGCATGAGTGTCCGCAAGCTCTACTACTTCCTCCCCAACGCCCGCCGCAAACTAACCGACATCCTAGACCGCCTCGACCCGCTCTAACGCGAGGCCAAAATTTGGATTACTTCCGAGTAGGCGACCACTCGCTCAGAACTCGAAGGAGCGACACGCAGTATTGGTGTCGGATTCAATAACCCCACTCTTTGAGGACTGATCTGGCGATGGCTAAAGTCAAATTGTTTCGCCTATTCAGGCGAGGGTCTTCACCGCTATAGGTCACATTTAGTTGATTCAATGGAAATCCTGAGATGCTCTGCTTTTCATAGGTCAGCGTAATCGCTTCGTGAAAAGTGCCGTCCACGGTCTTGTACTCCTTTGGTCCCTCAAACGTTTCTTGATCGCCAACCCATACGTAGTCGCCATTCTCCTTCCGAAACGCTATCGTACGCACTGTTTTCGCCGTTATATGAAGCATCGCGTCGTATCTACTCGTGGGCCGCAGTTCCAGTCGAACATCCGCCTCTCTGGGTATCGGCGAGAATCCGTATGCGGTTCGGTCAAAGGACCGCGCAGCCTTCAGAAGCCGCTGAACCTTTGGATCATCCATTGTGACCTGTCGCGGAATGAGTCCACAGCCCGACAGAGCGGAAATGACGAGTGTGGCAATTACGATGAACCTCCGTTTTTTCTTCATTGCTGACGGCTCCAAATATGGATGTAGGAGCAACACAGTTTAATTATTTACCAAGCTAGATCGAGTTCGAGCGAATCACCGGCAATGGTCGCTTTGAGGCCAAAAAGTTGCAGGTTCCCCATAGCCGACGACACACTCAGGAAGGTGTGTCGAGGTTGGCAGCGGCGGAGTGACTTTTCGGCTTTGGCCCCCTTGGTTTGAATGCGAACACGCCTGCCTGATCCGTTCCGGGGTCGGGGCCGGGAT
>Ga0105239_10010009_pt1 | contig 10634 bp, 13 predicted proteins | sample KBSC44metaG_FD_92761 | JGI IMG/M metagenome (GOLD analysis project Ga0105239, IMG submission 92761) | Corn rhizosphere microbial communities from Kellogg Biological Station, Michigan, USA - KBS C4-4 metaG | ecosystem: Host-associated > Plants > Roots > Rhizosphere > Soil | place: Michigan, USA...
AATGTATGATCATTGGTTTTGTATTTAATTAGAAATAAATATCTAATTAACGAACATTTAGTTGTTAATATATTATGTTTATACAATTGTTGTACTTGAAATGTTTACAAATGGTTTTTAAAAAATTAATAATTACGATATGTTAATTGATTGAATTTTAGGGAAACCGGAGTTATGTTTTTTTAGATCATAAATAAAAGAAAGAGTACATTTTTGTTCGGGATTTCTGAAGATTCGACACTACGTCTTCTAACGTAATCAAGAAGGAAACGATGATCGTGCAAATGAATTTTAGATGATGAATTAAACATTTAGAAGGTTGATTTATAATTCGCATTTCTGTATAACTTTGCGGCGATGCAAACAAAACTCCCCATGCAGGATTTAGCGGCTTATAAAGGGCTTCAGCTACCGGCAAAAATCGTTTCGTATATATTTCATCCGTTGTTTATGCCAACTATCATGGCAGTGGTAGTAAGTTATTTAAACAAATCGGCCTATGTGGGTTTGGATATGCCGCATCGCATTCAGCTATTAGGTAATATTGCTTTGAACACCATCTTTTTTCCGTTGCTATGTACTTTGCTGTTGAAAGCTTTGGGCTTCATTGAAAGTATTCAGATGAAAACCAGCAAAGACAGGATTATTCCATTGATTGCAACGATGGCTTTTTATTTTTGGTGCTACCAGATTGTCAAAACGCTTGAATCTCCCATATCGTTAAAAGTATTGATCTTAGGTGCTTATTGGGGTGTGATACTGGTTTTTATGGCCAATATTTTTATCAAAGTAAGTATGCATACAGCGGCCGCCGGCGGTGCCATAGGCATTGTAATTGTGCTTATGATGATAGGGAATTTTAATTTACTGATACCGCTTTTGATCACTTTATTGATAGGCGGTATTATTGGCACCGCTCGCATGGTTTTACATGCCCACAAACCCGGCGAAGTATGGCTTGGATATCTGATAGGAGTATTGGTACAACTGGCAGCATTCCTTTATCTGAAATAAGAAAATCTCCTTATAAAAGAAAAACTCGTTTTACACTTGAAGTAAAACGAGTTTTTTGTTGCTCCATCAAGAAGATTGCAATAAAAAATAAGCCGGTATTATTTAAAGAAACTGAACCGCGATAACGAATCAACACAAAATAAGAAGATAGCTGATTTGGAATTTAGAGCCTGGAAATTGGAATTTAAAACCTGGAATTTAAATCATGCATTTTCAACAACATCTTCTACAAAAGCATGGGGTACATATGCGTTGATCTTATTCATCATTACTTCTGTTACGTCGCCGGCATCGGAGCGTTTGTACATCAACTCAAATTTAGCCCCATACACCATTTCATCATAATTGTAAGAAGTACGTTGCAGCACCGTGTTGGAGTAATTATCGTCGAACGCTTTTATTGTAACCATAAATTCGATACGTGCATCCCTCATATCTTCCTGCCGCATCAGCCACAGCGGACTATCTTCTGTTATATAATGCACGCAAGTCCAGCTGATGGCAAGCGAATTGATCCTGCTAATTTCCAGCGGCATCGGATAGAATTTGGATACCCTTTTTCCATCGTGTAAATGATGAATGGCAACTGTAACTTCGGCATGTACCTCTGTCAAATGATTGTTTTTATAAGTAGCAAGCCTGAACATAACTGCCCTTCCTTCTTTATGCGGAGCTATAAGAATATTATCGCTGAATTTGATATAGGCTTTGGGGCGGGAGAAACGTGCATAGAACATACCGGTTACCAATGCAAAGGTAATGATACCTAAAAACGATTCGATGGATGCAAAGGCATTGGCAATAAAACCATGAGGCGCAACATGGCCGTAACCCACAGTGGTCATGGTTTGCGAGCTGAAGAAAAAGGCCTGTGTAAAATTGGTAAGGAAATTAGAAGAAGCTTCTACACCCGATAATTTATCGATACCAATAGCCAGGTATACGAACGCAAATATGATATTGGTGGCCGTGTAAAACAAAAACACCAACGATAAAAACTTTGTGCCAGACATCCTCAACAGCGTATGAAATATACTATAGCGCTCAAAAATACCTAAACCTATTTTACGCAGATTGGTACTGCCATCTTTATTAATAAGCCTGGAGCCTTCTGCGGCACTGTTGGGACTAAAGCCGGTATTATCAACGTCTTTAGGTTGCCTTCTGTGTAAATTACTTTTCATGACCTTAATTTTTTACTCATCTTCAGGCCTACATACACCTGAGATTTATATTTTGATATAGATGCTTTTACAAAACAAATATAATTTCATGAAATGTTTTTCAAGAAAATTATTGTGATGGCATCAGTATTTTCAATAATTCCGCAACGCCTTCTGTAGCGGGCTTTTCAATGGGAATAATATTCTTTAAAGCTACATACGGAATTTTGGTGTCGATGATATATTTGGGTACATGCGGCGGTACATACTGCGTTAAGCCAGCAGCCGGATAAACAGCCAACGAAGAACCAATCAACACAAAGATATCTGCCTGATGCATTAACGGAATCGCTGCTTCGATCATAGGAACTTCTTCTCCAAACCAAACAATATTTGGTCGCAGATAACTACCGTCTGCCGCCATGGCACCATCTTTAATGTCTTCTTCAATGGCATAAATGGTATGTCTGTCATGTTCGCTTCTCATCGTCATAATCTCGCCATGAAGATGCATTACTTTGCTACTCCCTGCGCGTTCATGAAGGTTGTCTATGTTTTGAGTGATGATCTGTACATCGTATTCTTGCTCCAGCAAAGCAAGTCTTTTATGGCCTGCATTGGGCTGTGCCTGCAATACAGATCTTCGGCGTTCGTTGTAAAAACGTTGTACCAAACTCCTGTCTCTATGCCAGGCTTCGGGCGTTGCTACGTCTTCAACACGATATTCTTCCCACAGTCCATCGCTATCTCTGAATGTCTTTAAGCCGCTCTCAGCGCTCATTCCGGCGCCGGTGAGGATGATAATCTTTTTCATTTTTATTGATTCCAAAGCGGAATGATTTTAAATATTATTGCTAAAAGCACCAACAAAAAAACAATGCCGAAACTCAATATAATAAGTCCGTGTATCCTGGTTTTCTTTGTGTAACTGTAAATGCGTGTTCCGTTTCTTAGTATTGTTTTTGTTGAATAAAGCGTATATCCGAAAACAATATAAAATAGTTGAGGAAAGAGGAACAATACAAAACTGGTTTTTCTAAACAATGAAAGAATCGAAAAGGCAATGCAGATGTATGTCAAAAAGATCCAGAACATGCCCGTGTCCTTGGGTTGAGCATCCGGATCGAGATTTAATTGAAGCACTTTTTGTTGTTCAGCTTCGGGTGTGGAATTATTTCTTTCCGCTAAAATTTGTGATGCAAGTTTGTAGTTGTAAATGCCCCAAGTTTCTTTGTCTTTCAACACATCCATCAATTCTTCGTTGCTGAGAGAGAACAGGATATACTCTTTATCAACCTCCTCCATATTCACTTTGGTTTGTTCCATCAATATCTTATCGGCCAATAAGAAAGAGTCGCCCGGTATCTTTAATGAAAATGGATTGTGAAACTGCTGACCAATAAAATTGCTATCCAATAAAGGCGGATTTTCTACGATCTCAACTTCAATACCATTCTTTTTAAGAATCTCGGCGTTGAGCTCTGCAAACCCTTTATCTGTATAGTTTTGGAATTCCAATAGTTCATTCATGAGAGGTATATTTTAGGAAAAAAAGCATTAACCATATTTCTTCCAAACCAAAGCAGCATTACATCCGCCAAAGCCCGAAGCTGTTTTTAAAATGTAATTTGTTTCCTGCTGTTGCGTTTCTTTTATCACATTTACATTTTCAGAAACACCCAATTCTTCAAAACCTAATGATGCGGGCAAAATACCTTCATTCATAGCCATGCAAGCAATGATGGATTCAATAACACCTGCCGCGCCCAAAGTGTGTCCCACATAGCTTTTCAGGCTGTGCAGTGGTGCTGTGTTTACCTTAGAAAGATGTAAAGCCTTTGCTTCCATTTCATCATTAAAAGCCGTAGCTGTTCCATGCGCAGATATCATATCAATTTGCTGAAAGTTAATGCCAGCCTGATGTATAGCTGTATTGATAGCCGCCGATAATTCTTCCCCGGTTCTTGACGGACCCGATAAATGATTGGCATCATTACTTACACCTCCTCCTGAAAGATAGGCCAGCGGCCGGTTTAAAGCGTCTTCTTCATTGCTTGATAAGATGATACATGCAGCAGCTTCACCTAAATTAATACCGGTTCTGTTTTTATCGAATGGCTTACAAGCCTCATGTGCCAACGCTTTGAACGATTTAAATCCTGCCAGTACAAAGCTGCTGAATCTATCACAACCTACGACGATGGCTGTTTTATATTTACCTGATTCAATAAAACGAGCTCCATTGATCAATGCCAGCGACCCTGATATGCATGCATTGGAAACCACAACAGGCTTGGTTTTCATGGAAAAATGACCTGCAATTAATTTGGCAGAATGATGCAGTGAAATGCGTTCGTCGCTTTCCTTATTTAGCCATTCTATATTGCCTTTTGTAGATGATAAAAGCAATACACAATCATCTGAAGCCGGATCAATATTGGTTTGTGAAAGCGCTTGTTCCATTACATAGATGCACATTTGCTCAAACGGGCTTAATGGCTCTGAATCGCTCCTGTAGCGGGATTCCAGCATCATGATCTGATCGGGCAATAAACGTGCGGCATAAAACGGTGCATCCGAAACAGAGGCATCAGTATACTGTTTTACAGCAGTTGCCTGCCTGCGCACTTGCTCAAAACACTGTGCTGAATTAATGCCCATCGGACTTAAAATGGAATGACTTATGGCCGCTATATTTCGCAAGGGATACTATTGTTTAAGAGGGATAAATTTACTGTATTTTGAGGATAAATTTTGCTTGCAAGACACCAAGGCACTATGTTTAGTATTTATTTAAAGAAACCTGTTGATCTGCGTAGATCGGCGACATCTGCGGGACTATTAATTCTGTAAAAAGATCTTAAATTCAGCAGCAGCAATCATTTCATCATTCAAAAAAACAGAAGCTTGTACCACCGTTGCATGCATTACCTGATGTAACACTTTTGTGGTAGTTTGAATAGTCTGGCCCAATTTTGGTAAAGCCTTTACTTCAAAATTTTTAATAGCTCCAATAAAACCAACAGGCGAGGGTAGGCCGCTTTGAGCTGCATGGTAACCCGTTCCGGCTGCTGCGGTTTGAGCCATATTTTCTATTAATCCGGGCTCGGTAAAATAGCCTTTATCAACAAACAGATGATTTTCCCTTACGGTGAATTGCGTAATAGCTTCAACATCATTCGCCGAAACCAAAATATCAATCATTTCAAACGGAGCTGCTTGCGGTATGTATTGCATTGTGTGATTTTTTATTTTCTCACGAAGACACTAAGTGACAAAGAGATATGATGAAGAACAAATGAGTTAATATCTACTGATGAATCTAAATAGACAACAATCAAAATTCAATTCACAATTCACAACTGACAATTCACGACTGACAATTCACAATGACTTTGCGCCTCCGTGCCTTTGTGAGAAAAATAACCTAAGATGTTGCCCAGAAATCGTAGTAGTTAAACCATTGTTCGGGATATTGTTTTACCTTTTCTTCGAGGCAAGATACATAATCTTTAAGCATTTCTTTGGCACCTGTATCACCACGTCCTTCGTAGGTTTTTGGTGGATAGCCGTAGAAGTGATATTGATACTTGGATTGTTTTACAGCAAATACAAAACAAACGGGCGCGCGCAGCTTTGATGCCAACACAAAAGGTCCTAGCGGAAAATGAGCATCTTCTCCCAAAAATGAATGAACAATAGTACGATTACCTTGTACAAACCTATCAGCATGAATGCATATCAATTCGTTGCGACGCAGAGCTGCCGACATTTCGTAGATGTGCGAAAGGTCTTCTTTAATGAAGATGATATTGAATGTTTTGGGGCCAGTAACCTTATCGAGATATTGTTTGATCTGTTCGGCTTCGCCATCGTACATTACAATATTGATGACGGAATTAAGACGTTGCAACAAATGACCTGCCAATTCATAATTACCTAAATGCGCACTTACCAGAATACCGCCCTGGCCTCCGTCGGCCAGTTCATTCAGGTAATGGCCGCCTGTTCTTTCAACGGTAAATGAGTGTTTGAGTCCGCTCATCACCACAATCCGGTCTATAATGGTTTGACCGAATGTGAGGATATTTTTACGAATCAGTTTTCGGGAATGCGATTTTGAAAAATGCAGGTGGTTCAGATACAAATCGTAAAGCGGCCGGGTGGCTTTAGGTACGAACCAGATATAATATTGTGCAACGAACCTTAATAATGCATAAGCAGGTGTAACGCCGCCCCAGCGCAGTAAAAATATAAATATGGAGTATCCTAAACGGTTACCTTTTGACTGGCCGTTCCAGGTAGACATTTTTAGGCAGGGATTTTGGTATCTAGCCTGTTGGCTACATAATCGTAAAAATCTTTAATCGTTACCATGCCTTGAAAATCTTCGGGCTTTACTTTAAAACCGAAATTGCTTTCGATGGCCACAATCAGATCAATATAATCTAAGCTATCAAGATCCAATGTTTCTTTCAATGTAGCTTCGGGCGTAATAGAAGAGGGCTCTACCTCAAAATCTTCCTCTAAAAAATCGTTGATGCGATTCGTTATTTCCAGGTAATTCATGTCGAGTAAAAACAAATAATTATTTAGGGTATCTTATTAAATGAAATTAAATGTCATTGTTTTAAGAAGCTGCAAAGATAACTTTATTTTGAACAAATACGAGTGCTTTGTAAAAACATTGCTAATGATATGTTGCAACAATTTTTCGTTAAACTTTGGCAATTCGGCCAATTATAATCTTTCGTTTTTATTGTATGAGATACTTTTGTAAGCCAAAGAAAAAAAATCATACATTTTTGTTTCAAAATGGAGCAGAAACTTTTTTTTAAACTTAGATTCCTTACCTTTGCGCAAAATTTCAGTGCTGTGTTAACTATTTGTAAAAGATTATTTGCTGTCTTATTCTTGCTGGTAGCCACTTTCAGCGCATTTGCTCAAGAAGAGCATGGTGCCGAAAAAGAAGGTGAAAAAAAGGGATTTGACGCCTCGGAAGTAATATTTGGCCACATCGGCGACAACCATAATTGGCATTGGTTCGACATTGACGGCAAAGCTTATGCTACACCGTTACCTGTTATTATGTATGAACAAGGAAAAGGTATTTCCTGTTTCATGTCTTCCAATTTCGAGCATGGTCACGTAAGCTACGGCGGCTACAGATTAGTAGAAAAACATTACGCACACGAACATCAGCTTTCTGACGAATTGGTTGGTAAAATTGTACCGGTTGATGCAAACGACAATCCTGTATTAACAGCCAACTATCACGATTTATCTATTACAAAGAACGTAGCTTCTATGCTTATTTCTATTGTATTGCTTTTGGTAATCATGCTGAACGTTGCAAAAAAATACAAGAAAAATGGTGTTATGACAGCTCCATCTGGTTTCCAGAATGCTATTGAGCCTGTTATCATCTTCGTTCGCGATGAAGTTGCAAAACCAAACCTGGGTAAAAAATACATGCGCTATATGCCATTGTTATTAACCCTATTCTTCTTCATCTGGATCAATAACCTATTAGGTCTTTTGCCTGGCGGCGCCAACTTTACGGGTAATATTGCCGTAACAGCTGCATTATCTTTAATCTCTTTTATTGTAATCTTATTTAGCGGTAACAAACATTTCTGGGGTCACTTGTTCAATCCTCCGGGCGTTCCGTTTGGTATCAAATTATTATTGGTTCCTATCGAGATCATTTCATTGTTCATTAAGCCTGTGGCATTGATGATACGTCTTTTCGCCAACATTTTGGCAGGTCACATCATCATCTTGAGCGTTGTTTCTATGATCTTCATTTTTGGAGCATTGAGTTCTGTAGCAGGTTGGGGTTTTGTGCCGGTTTCTATGGCGTTCACTATTTTCATGTTCTTCCTTGAGTTGTTGGTAGGTGCTATTCAGGCATTCATCTTCACAAACCTTGCTGCAGTATTTATCGGTCAGGCTATTGAAGAAGCACATCATCATGACGAACACGAACACGGTTATCATCCGCATAGTTCTGAAACAGGTCAGGAGTATCATGTGAATGATAATACGATCGTAGCGTAAGAGTAGATTTTAGATGTCAGATATAAGATAAAAGATTTTATAAATCAGAAATCAAAACATCAGACATCAAAAGATAAGTTTCAAATTTGTTTTTTCATTTTTTAAATACATATATACAATGTCTCTATTGAACACTGTTATGTTGGCAGCAGACGGTCTTGGAACTGGTCTTGGTGCAATTGGTGCTGGTATTGCAGCTTTAGCAGCTGGTGTTGGTATCGGTCAAATCGGTAAAGGTGCGGTTGAGTCTATCGCTCGTCAACCTGAAGCAGCTGGTGATATCCGTTCTAACATGATCCTTACTGCAGCATTCGTTGAGGGGGTTGCACTTTTCGGTGTAATCGCTGGTTTGCTTGCTGTTGTATTGAAATAATTCATTTCAGTACGATCAAAAAATTAAATGCGCCCAACGCAAAGGGCAGAGGGCGCATTTATTTCTTACAAATTACAAACGCCGTTGTTGGTGTTATCACCAACAACAAGATTTATAAAGGATTTTATCCAACATTAAAAATTAACAACTCAAAATTTTAATAGCAATGGGCTTGCTTCTTCCTGATTTCGGTTTATTCTTTTGGACATTATTAGCTTTCCTGGTAGTTCTTTTCATCCTGAAAAAATTTGCCTGGGGTCCGATCGTAAAAACCTTACAAGAGCGCGAAAGCGGAATTGCTGATAGCATTGCTGCAGCAGAAAAAGTAAAAAGCGAAATGAAGCTTATGCAAGCGCAAAACGAAAGCTTGTTGATTCAGGCACGTGAAGAGCGCACGCTGATGCTTAAAGAAGCTAAAGAAACTAAAGATAAAATCATCAACGAAGCTAAAGACCAAGCCAAAGTTGAAGCCAACAAAATTATGGATGATACACGCTTACAAATTGAGCGTTCTAAAAATGCAGCCATGACTGAGGTGAAAAACGAAATTGGTAAATTGGCAGTAGAAGTTGCTGAGAAAATCTTACGTAAACAATTATCCGGCCAAGAAGAGCAACACAAGTTTGTTGAAATGCTGGCTGATGAAATTAAATTGAACTAGTTGGCTGAATTGTGAATGGTGAATTGTGAAATGGCAATGCCGGAGCTCACAACGAAATTTCTACCATTCATAAATTGACAATTCACTGTTGACTATTCACAATATAACAAATAACAAATGCAAAACCCACGTCTCGCATCCAGATATGCCAAGTCGCTTATAGATATAGCTCAGGAGCAAAATGTTCTTGAAGCCGTAAAAGCCGATATGGAATTATTGCAACAGATTTGTGCAAGCAATCACGACTTAGTTCTGATGCTTAAAAGCCCCATCGTAAAGGCCGACAAAAAAGCTGCAGTACTTCATGCTATCCTGGACGGAAAAGTACAGAACGTAACGATCGGATTCATTTCTTTATTGATCAATAAAGGCCGTGAATTTTATTTGCCAGAGATTGCTGAAACTTTCTCTATGCAATATAAAACGCTTAAAAATATCAGAACGGTTCAGTTAACTACAGCAGTAGCTATCGACGAATCGCTTAAAAACAGTATCAGAAATAAAGTGGCTGCCTCTGTAAATGAAGGCCATATTGAATTAAACACAAATGTAGATGCCGACCTTATTGGCGGTTTTACATTGGAAATAGGTGACAAATTGTTTGATGCCAGCGTTAAAAGAGATTTGAACGATATCAAAAAACAATTCACCAAAAACCTGTTTATCGCTGATATTTAATAGTGATAAACATCGTGGCTAGAAAGTTGCCAACTTTTTAAAACACCCAAACGGAATGTAGGAAAGGCAATGGTAACCGAAACCGCAAAATAATTTAGCAAATTGGCAACTTTAATTGCAAACCGCTAAACAAACAGAAAAGACAAAAATTCATTTTACTTTTTAATTCTCATAGAAAATGGTTGAGATCAAACCGGATGAAATATCGGCGATTTTGCGCCAACAGTTAAGCAACTTTAACGGCTCTGCCGATTTAGAAGAAGTAGGAACTGTATTGCAAGTGGGTGATGGTATTGCCCGCGTTTACGGCTTAGGCGGTGTGCGCCAAGGTGAACTTGTTGAATTTGAAGATGGCACCAAAGCAATCGCTTTGAACCTTGAAGAAGACAACGTAGGTGTGGTATTGATGGGTGAAAGCGCCTCTATCAAAGAAGGTTCAAAAGTTCGTCGTACTGGTAAAATCGCGTCTATCATGGTAGGCGAGGGTATGGTAGGCCGTGTGGTTAACACATTAGGCGAACCAATCGATGGTAAAGGTCCAATCAAAGGTGAACTGTACGAAATGCCTATCGAGCGTAAAGCTCCGGGTGTATTGTTCCGTGAGCCGGTAAAAGAACCATTGCAAACAGGTATCAAATCAATCGATGCCATGATTCCAATCGGACGTGGACAACGTGAGTTGGTA
>Ga0105239_10010010_pt1 | contig 10633 bp, 12 predicted proteins | sample KBSC44metaG_FD_92761 | JGI IMG/M metagenome (GOLD analysis project Ga0105239, IMG submission 92761) | Corn rhizosphere microbial communities from Kellogg Biological Station, Michigan, USA - KBS C4-4 metaG | ecosystem: Host-associated > Plants > Roots > Rhizosphere > Soil | place: Michigan, USA...
CCAGCTATGACGCGGCGCTGGCGGGGCGGTATCTGTGGCATGAGTTCGGGGATGTGAATCTTCTTCTACGCATAGATCCCGATCAGCATCAGCCTACCGCAGGTCGCTGACCAGGTCGATCGCTCCCGATAGGTTTACAAGACAAGGCGCCCCGCGCCGGACACCATGTCCGGCGCGGGGCGCCTTGTCTTCAGGGGTTTGATGCGGGTGGCAAGCTCAAGCCTTTTAGCTGGGCCGTTCAGGGAACTCGGGGGGACGGTGCGATCGTTTTCCTGTGGCACTATGGAAGAACTCGCATGAGGGTTCGGTGCCGCGAAGGGCAGATGTAGTTGGTTGGTGTTAGGGCGGTGGCGCGGAGAGCACACTGCATAACATCTGAACCCTAGAGGGAGGAATTTCCTGAGGGAGCCAAGTGGCAAGTAGCTTGTTGCAGATCGACCAGCTAGTTGGCAAACCTCATCTGTCGCTCGCCAGTGTTACGATCGGTTCCGCGCTCACCGTACACACCTAGTCACTGTGCGTTGGGCGTTTACATACGCGGGAGGGGTCCTCGTGAATACCACGTTCGTCAATCCGAGCAACGACCAGCGGAAGCTGAAGCTCGTGCTCCGCCACAAGCGGGACGAAACTGGTCTGCTCCAGCGCGAGGTGGCTGAGGCGATGGATTGGTCGCCGTCGAAGGTCGTGCGGATCGAGAACGGCACCGTCCGCATCTCCACGAACGACCTGAAGGCGCTGCTGAACCTGTACCGCGTGGGGCCAGCTGAGGTAGAGGAGATCATTGCCTTGGCTAAGGCGAGCCGTCGTCCGCCGTGGTGGAGTGAGTTCGCGGACCTCGTCTCGCCCGAGTTCGGCCAGCAGCTCGGATTCGAATCGTCGGCGTCGAGGCTCTTCAACTTCTACAGCACCGTGGTGCCGGGTCTGCTCCAGACCCCCGAGTATGCGCAGGCGATCATCTCCAACTTCGTGAAGGACGACATCGCCCGCCTTGTGAACCTCCGCATGCGGCGCCAGGAGATCTTCGTTCGGCCTGAACCACCCCAAGCCCACTTCATCATGGGGGAGGCCGCGCTTCACATTCAGGTCGGTGGCCCTCAGATACTGCGGGCCCAGCTGGAGCGGCTCTTGGATCTCATGAAGCAGTCGCAGATCACCATCGAGATCATCCCGTTCACCGCCGGAGCGCACAGCGGCATGATCGGACCCTTCGAAGTCCTGGGGTTCGACGACGGCGACGGCGATGTAGCGGTGTTCGAGTCCCCGACCGGCCTGACGCTCATTAGGGAGGAGGTGGGAATAGTTTCCAAGTACCGCCAGACGTTCGAGGCATTGAGTGGAATATCCGCTAAGGGTGACGACGCGGTCGCTCGCATAAACAAATTGATAAAAGGCCTAACCGACTAGGCTCCTTTAAGCCTACCGAGCGCTAGGTGCCATACATGTTTTGCATTGGTAAGCTGTCGTATTCCACCAAACAGCCAGAGGCGAGAGGTCATCCCGGTGGTGTTGTTTAATATCTCGCAAAGGCGCGAGAAAGTACCCGATCCGCGCCCCCCGGTGGACGCCTCGGGCACGCAGAACCTCGATGGGGTGATGGGTGAGGTGATGGCGCCTCAGTCGGGCGCAGAGCCGGCGAAGCCTGCCGAGCCGAGCGGCAAGAAAAGGGTGCTCAGCGTAAAAGAGCCGCCGTATGAGCTCTTGCCCGAGAAGGACCGCTACATGGCGATGATCAACCATCGCGCGATGCGGCACCTCGAAACGCTCGAGGGGCTGACGGCTCAGGAGGAGGCGAAGCGGCTGGACAAGATCACTCGCCGTGCTCAGCGCTCACAGACCGTGCAGCGGCTGGCTGTTCCAGTCTTGTCGCTGTGCGTCACCGGCGTCTCTGCCATCATGATCGGTAAGTACGGGATGCAGACACCCCTGGGCGTTGGCGCGAGCGCAGGTGCGATTGCCGGATCCGGTACCGTGGCGCATCACGTGGCTAAGAAGAAGATCGAGACTTCGCGCAAGAAGAAAGAAGCGAAGACTCCCGCCAACGGGTCCACCCCCGCGGACCAATGATTGGGTTAATCGAAGAATTTATCCGCAGCGAGACCTACGCCTACGGCCAGCAGTAGAGTTACTCCAACCCATGAGGGCACATCCCATGGCCCTGGAACAAGGAGCGAGACCAAGCCGCCAATTAGGACCGCGAGCGAGCCGCCTGTAGCCGTATACGCCCACAACCCCCGCGACGTATGCGCTACTGTGCCACCAGCACTTACAGCTTGTGGCGGCCTCGCCGGCTTTTTGGTTGCCCCCCGCTTGACAGTCGATACGGACTCGTCGACGACACTGTGTGACACGGGCAGTCTTTCAGCTTGATCTTCATGAATCTTGGCGGGATTATCTCTATTGGCCTGACTCACAGCGTAGCCAACCTTGCGCGCTATGTCTGGCATACGGTCACCGCCGCCCCGAACGTGTTGAACGTGGCCACGTCCTTGATCTGCCCGGATCGCGCCAGTTCATGCGCTCATCACTCCCTGTCCCAAGGACGGGAGGTCGAACTCGTGGTTCCAGACGCCGGCCAGAAAGTTGCGCCACTCGGTGAAGTCGAACACCAGGGGCTCCTGCGACGGCTTCCTCGAGTTGCGTACGTACACTGACCGATCTCCTATCGCCACCTCGACGCATGAGCTGGGATGGCAGGCTGACGCAGTGCGCCAGCTGAGTTCATGCTCATGATCCGACATTCGTTCCCCTCCCCGTCGGTCCACGTGCAGGGTGTATCGCAGCCGGCGAGCCAACGTGGTGGCTCAGATGCAGCTCAACCAGCGTTTATCCCCGGTGAAACGAATGAGAGCTGCCATTAGTTCAGACGCGAACTGAGCACGGCTACGCGCACAGTGTAAGCACGCTTTACAGATCAAGTCCACAGCTCGTCCAGGTTGACAAGGCGCATCGGATCACTGCATGCGCCTCTCGAGCTGCGCTTCGAGCCGCGACTATGTCTATGCCCTGATATAAGTCAGCATGCTCAGTTGACTTCAACGGAAGTCACGCCGGCCTCGCCACGGCTCGCGGGATGCGCGCCCCTCGTCACCACGTCCGTTTGATTCTCTGTAAATCTTAAGGTTTGGGCGTAGTCATTCTCTGCCAAAAAGCGGCGGCGGCGACCTATGGAGAATTTAAAGGATTATAGAGGCATAATGCCTTCAGTTCCTGAGGGTCGGCCCCTCAGGACATGGTTGGCGTGTCTGAGGTCTGATACGGGTGGTCGCAGGCTGGCCGAGGTGTTTGACCAGCACGATCTGCTTCTCGATCAACACGGGAGTCCTCAGTCGTGCCTCTGAACACGCCGCGAGCTTCGTCGTGAACCGGCTTCGGCGTCCGTATGTAGGGTCTTCACTAGAAGACTGATGGCGCGAAGGCGGCGGTCTAGCATGCTCTGAGGAGTTCATCCCCCATGGTTTGAGCAACGCGGAACTGGAACAGTAACGACGCCGTTGGTCCCAACCGAGGTGGAAGCTCGACTACCCGCCTGGCCTCGATGAACCGCTCACGGAGACCAAGGCGTAGCCGCTTGCCACAGCGCTTCCAATTGGCTCATGTGAAAGTCATAGAGCTCACCGTGGCGTGGCATCAAGATCAGTTTTAGGTTGCGGAGGTCGGGCGAGCGGTAGCTGAAGTACTGCAGGTAGAGCCTCGCTTTAGACGTCCCGAATCCTAGGTGCGTCCAGCCGATGGCAAGCTCATCATTCGTTAGCCGGACCTCAAGGTTTCCGTTCGACTCGGCCATCAAGCCTTCGATGTGGGCAAGCGCAGCTCGAATCTGGTCCTGGAACCAGCCGGGCGGCAGGGGTCGCGGGAACCTTTCACTCATGAGTGCCGCAGCCGGCGAGTCCGGGTCTACGAGGAGCAGTCGTACCGAGCGACCGAGTTGAAGCCGTCGGCGCATATGGTGCAGGTAGTAGGGACTAAGACGGCCAATGTTGCCGCCGCCGATCCAGAGGTCGCCGGCGCGCCTCATGTCCGCGCCGAAGGGTTCAGGATACTCGTTGAGCTCTGTCAGGACCGGTGGCGGACAACCGATGCTGCGACCGGAATCCGGCGCAAGTCGTGACCTGAGAACGAGCAGGTTCACGGCTATGAGAGCAAGCAACGCTGAGGTTGCGCCCTGGAGGGCCTTACTCGAGACCATTCCGAGAACGTTGAGCACGGACAGCACCACCGCAGCTGCAATGGTGATGAAGGTGTCAACTTCGCGACCCGAGCGTAGGTTGATCAGTACTCTGTGAAACCCAGTCACGCCTACAACGGTAGGGCTAATCGTGGACCGTGACGAGGCATCGGTACTGGTCAAAGCCAGCACCCTACGCCTTGCACGGGCCCCCGCGCGCCTAGGTCTGGGACTCCAGCGTTCGCAGCAATCACAAGCGGTTTCACCTCCGAGTAGTGGGCGGCCTCCGCCATAATCGTCGCCATGGCCCCCATCGAGAACGTCGCAGAGCTCATACTTGCTCAGACCGTTGCGGTGCTGGAAGAAGTGGGTCATACGCAAGCGGTCGAGCTCTTGCTAGATGCCCAACTCGTCATCGAGGCGGGCTCCAGTGGCTGGGGCGGCGCCACAACGTATGACGCGAAGATCGACGTGGGCATCCAGCTGATCTCAAGGTTCACCACAGAGGTCCACGAGACCATCGTCCCGGTCATGAAAAGCATTGCGGGACGCCACCTGAGTGGAGGTATCTCGTCGTGGTGGGACGACGAGAATGACGTCGAACGGTGCTTCACCCTCCGGGCGTTGCCGCCGCCTGTCGACAAGGACTGGCGCACCACGATTGCGCAGCGCCTCAACGGTGCGGCACCGAGCAACCAAGCGCGGAAGGAACGCGGGGACGCCGCCAACCCCTCGGAGGACGGTCTTGTCTTTGCCTCCCTGGAGGAGCTTCAGGTCTACCGCCGACTCAAGGAGATTCAGGAGGCGAGTCGCGCAGAGCAAACGTTCAGCATCATCCCGCTTCCTGGCGTGTACCAGCGATCCGGACTGACCGTGACACCAGACTTCCTGGTTGTTGGCTTCGGCAAGGCCGTGGTCATCGAGGTGGACGGCCCGCACCATAAGAAGCGTGGCCGGTACGGGGCGGACGTCAGTCGCGACCGGAGCTGGAACCGCTGTAGCGTCCGAGTGCTCCGTGTGCTCGTGGAAGACGTTGCCGATGAAGCGGGACTACGAGAGCGCCTCCGCGAAGACCTCCGTCGCGAGCTGTGGCAGAAGCCGTAATCTCCCAAGATATTGCCAGGCGATCGGTCTTGGCTCGTTGAGTTCAATCAGTGCAGTGGGCGCTGACGGGCATTGGTACGTCGCAATGAGGAGAGACCGAACTCGCTTTTGGGCTTCAAGAAGCTTCTAATTGAACTGCCAGGATGACGAGTGGGTCCGATACTAGTCTCATGAGCGCTGATGACGACCCTTCGCCTCTCAGTTCCGCCACCGAGCAGGCGTTACGCACGGTTGTACCTCTGGTCATGCCTGAGGAGTCGCTAGCGGCCTTCATGCGCTGGTGGCAGCTAGAGACGTGGCTCCGCGAGCTGGTTTACGTGGAGCTCCGCAGCCTTTACGGGTCTGCGTGGGAAGCGAGCGTCACGGCTTCGGCCGGTCGTCAGATGCAGGACGCGGTCTACCAGCACATGTCGAGCGCCGACAGCGCCAACCCGCTTGCCTACCTCGACTACAGTCAGTTGCTGAAAGTAATCGAGCAACACGACGCCCAGCTGCGGTATGCGTTGTTGGACTCCGGTTCCTGGGCCGGCCGGCAGGAGGAACTGAAGCGAATCCGACACCGCATCGGCCACATGCGCAAGCCACATCCTGATGATCTGGGCCGGTTGGAACAGACACTTCGTGATCTTGAGCGGGGCGCCTACATTGCCTGTGCGTCGTACAACGACCGCAGCGTCCCTCGCCTTGATGACCACAGCGATCCGGTCACCCTCGGATGGATCGGCCGGCAGCATCCGACAGCAGTGCGCCTCATTGACCACGCCGAAGCTAACTATGAGACGAGCTTTCACCTGTCCACGAGTCGTCGGCCTTGGGCTACCTACCCCGACGATTTGAACGGCGCCCAGGGAGTTTTCTGGCATGCATCGTTCATCCTCCGCGGTCATGGAGTCAACCTGAAGGCGTTATGGCGGGAGGTGCGCGGGCTGGCGCCGATGTTGGTACACCTCGTTGCCAACGACCCAAACAGCGTCGATTTCACTTTCAGCGCGGTGGACGACGGAACCGCAGTAGCCGACGCTATTGGGATAGTGTTTGATGCTGTCCTGCACAGTTCCCGGCATGGCCACCAGGTGGGCTGGGTTGATGAGTACGAAGCCTGGCAGCGGCGTGCACGGCAGATCGATTTCCGTATCATCAGCGGCAACCTGTGGGGACTCGTCGACGAGGGGACGATCCCCATCTCCATCTTCGGTGCCGGCGGCGGAGTGGAGTTCCCGCCCGAGTGGTGAACCATCTGAATGTGATCGGCCCAAGTCGAGGTGATCGGGTGCAAGCGCGTCCGACAGCCTCAAATTTCCCAAGGGTCGTCCTTTTTAGTCCCCTCGGACAGCATTCGACAATCGTGCGAGACCCTCGATTGTTTCGGCGGCAATAGTGATCCACAACTCCTTCTCCTCTTTTGCTAGAGGGGAACTCGGATGATCCGATAGGGTGAGGCTGCCGTCGGCAAACACCGTGAATGGTGGCTTAAACATCCGCGACGCCTCGGCGCCACGAGGGCCGAGTAACAACTTAAGCCGCGCATCGATGTCGGGCAATGACTCGAAGCGATCGAAGTATGGACTGAAGATTCTCATCCATGGATGACCCTCGATCCTCTTGTCTCGCTCTCGCAGAGAACGACTGGCGAATGCCGCGTCGAATCCGGCCCATTCGCAAAACTCTCGTGTCGAGGAAAATGCGAGTCTGACGGCTGAATCCTCCTCGGCGAGCCGACCACAAAGACCAGAGAGGACCTCGCTTGGCTCCGTGGTCTGCAATGCTAGGAAACAAAGGCGAGGCAGTAGCTGAATCGCCGCCTGGTCGCCAAATCTATCACCCATCGCGTTGATGAGCCGAAGATACTGCGGCGACTCTCTTACCTTCTTATAAAGGTAATTGGCGAGCTGGCGAAGGTCACTATCAGCCGATCCCCTCAACCACGTCACGCCTTGAGCTACCGCATGAGTTTCGATAATCTCCCATGCGCTAAAATGGCCAGGCGACGGAGCGCCGTCGAACAACGATACCGTTGAACGATACTGATCAACGAGTTCGCTAGCTGGGGGAGAGTTGCGACCCCCCTCGCCGCCCTTAGGGTGGTACGCACGCTTTGCCAGAGTCGCAAGCTGAAAAGCTATAAATCTAACATACGGGCATGTGACCAATTGGAACATGTGGACCGTCTCATGCCATTCGGAATAGATACTCCAAATATCCTCGGAGGTGATGTCACCGGTTGCTGAATTTGCCGCTTTCCCTTCTTTAATTTGACGCATTCGTTCGGCAGTGATGGTGAGGAATACCCCGCCTGTCGGGAAGAAGATCGAGTCACCTGCGACGGTTATGGCACTGTGAAGCGCCAGTATCCGTCGTCTTGCGTCACTCTTATCCGGCATCACTGTTCACCAGGTAAAGTCGAGCGTGGCCGAAGGGAAATCTTGGGAACGAAACTGTGCGATTGCCAGAAGATCGCACTCGCACGAGAGCCTTACTGTCGTCGCCGGCTCGGTCTAACGTATTGATGTTAAGCGTCGCTTCTGAGCTTACCTCTATACCTGGCTTGATGCCATATCTCCTCGCAAGTCATGATGGTGGCTTGTTTTCTGGTGTCTGACGTTGGGCCCGACCAGCCAGATCACCCCGACTGGCACCCCCATGTCCCGCATGATAAGTTTCTTGTGTCGTATCCCGCGCACTGGCCGGAGGTGGCCAATGGCTCCTGACTCAGGTCACTCGGACGATGAATATGCCGAGGTGGTTCGCAGGGGTGTGGAGGAATCATCCATTAGCGAAGCCAGTCGTGGCGTAGTCGAAGAAGCTATTCTGGCGAGGATTATTGCCAATACGCGCGACTCTTCGCGCGTAGTCGACCAGAGCGAACTGAGGTCGTCTGTCGAGGAGACTGCGAGACAGCTCCAGGCGGAAATCGATCGTCTACGAGGGCTCGGGATCGCTGGTGCTGCGGGCCCTAATGTGAAGAGGCTGCTCGACGGAATTTGTGAGCGCATTCATCTCCCCTGGCCGATCTGTTGTGCCAATGACTGAGCCAGGGAAAGAGACTGAAAGATCGCGATGCGCGCTGGATGCAGCGCGCGACCTTCTGAAGCAGCTTGTTACAATAGATGCAGCTTTGCTTACGTTTGGTGTCGGCTTCCTACAAAATGTGTCGAAGGGAAAGGGGCCCACTGGCTGGCTTTTCTCTGCAGTAGCGGCACTCCTCGCAAGTATTTTCTTCGGTGTTGTAGCCCTATATGCCACTGTCGAACAGACGCACTCCCTGACAGGGAATATCAACAACGGCTGGCTCCGTATCAACTCCGTGGTCTCTTGGGCTGCATTTGTCTGGGCGACGATCTCCATAGGTGTCTTCGTCGCACTTGCCCCTATTTCCATTTAGAAATCAACGTAATTCCTTGACGGCCTTTTTCATTGCTAGCCGAGTGGATCCGATTGTGAATGAAGCTCAGATATGGGGAACGCACGCTATTTGTGAGCGGTGACTCTGCGCGAGGCGCAGCAGCTCCAAGCTCGTTGAGCGCGGGTGGTCTCCCGCTGTGTGCGAGCCTATGATCACTAAATGAGGCGAATCGTGCGGGGTGCGATGGGGTAATCACATCACAGCCTGGCGACCAGATCACGACGCCAGCGGGGCGTTCATGGACGAGTTCAAGGTCGGGATGGTCGAGGAAGCCCGCACCGTCTACGCACTGGAGCTGACGCTCTGGGCCAGCAACGAATCTGAACGGGTCGAATCCTGGTGTCGGGACATCACGCAAGCCTCGCTACATCAGTACGTCGAGCGGGTCTGTGCTGCGCTCTATCGTCAGGCCAAAGCAGATGCCGAGGCCTTGGTCGAGCAGTACAAGAGCAGCCCGTTAGCCCAGTCAGTCGAAGCCGAGAATGCCGCCGCCGGCCAGGTCCATGGCTGCATTGGCGATGCCATCATCGCCCACATGGAGGCACTCACCGATGTGTCGAACCGGCTCGAATGGCATCCCACGGTCGCGCACCTCCAGAGGCTCCTCGATCTGTCGCCGCCCCCACGAGACGACCTGGAACCGTCGCCGCCAGAACCTGGCGATACGACGCGACGAGCCAACGAGCGCATCTTGTGGGATCACAAGCGTGAGCAGTTTATGGAGTTGCTGTACTACACCCGCGAGGACGCGAGAGAGGCCTTCGAAGGCGGTCTCCGTGACCACCTCATGACCGTGGTACTTGCTGAATTCGACCATGGCTCAGGCGTGACTCTTCGCGAGTATCACGAGCTGGCGCCGACGACCGATGAAGCCGAGCAACGGGAGGCAGCGAACGCGAAGGCAGCTATCGATGAGTTGGCAAGCGCCTGCCGTGCTCGGCTGAGGTTCACCCTCGATGAGTTGGCGGCGTGGGAGGAAGAGGTGGGGCTATACAACTTGGCATGTATTGCTTCCGCGGTCCGGAGCTACTGGAATGCGGCAGATCCTGAAGCCGACAAGGTTGCCGTCATCGACCAGCTGCTCGGCCAGCTGCAGGCTGGGTGACAGGCATGCATGGCAAAGCTATCCAGCTCATCATCATGGTGATCGCCGTCGTCTTCGTCGTTGGCCTCATCGTCACGATCATTAAGGCGTACTGGCTGTGGCTGGTGCTGATCTTCGCCGTCGCGGCAGCGCTGTGGTTCGGCATCCCCTTGGTAATTCGGCTCGTGACGACGCGCACGTGGCATAAGTAGCGGAGCGAGCCCATGAACGATGCACCAACAGGAGTGCCGTCGTATCGCGTCTACCGCTGCATCTTCCCGCGCGAGGTGTCGCACGAGGCTGTGGTGAACTTCCTCCGTGCACTCGGCGCCCTGCCACCACCGCGACTGTTCCAAGCTACTCATCACGTCGTCTTCGAGACGGTTGGAGACGCCTCCGGTATCTACCACTACCTGGTGGTGCCGGATCGTGTCGTGGTGGACGTGCCGACGCTGCTGCGAACCCAAATTCCTGGCACGAACCTGCAAGAAGTCGGCCCCGCTGGCGACCCCGTCACCACGACGAACTGGAGCCAGGTCAGCGAACTCGCCCTCTCGACCGGCAGTGTGCCACTGCGGGTGAAGTCACCGCGCGGAACAACCTCGACCATTCTCGCGCCGTTCTCGGCCGTGCCTGACGGGCACACGGTCGCACTGCAATGGACGTTGGCGGCAGATCGCAGCCGTGCGGATGCCGCAGACCATGCGCACCGAGAGGCCAAGTTCAGCGACACCAGCTTCATCGTGGCGGGTCGGATAGCCGGTCGTGGTCCGGAGGCGAACAAGCTAATTCAACGGGTCTACGGCAGCCTGTCGACGACGTATGCGACCGGCATTCACTTCCAGCTCCAGTTTGGCCGCCAGCACAAGATGGCAGA
>Ga0105239_10010013_pt1 | contig 10632 bp, 8 predicted proteins | sample KBSC44metaG_FD_92761 | JGI IMG/M metagenome (GOLD analysis project Ga0105239, IMG submission 92761) | Corn rhizosphere microbial communities from Kellogg Biological Station, Michigan, USA - KBS C4-4 metaG | ecosystem: Host-associated > Plants > Roots > Rhizosphere > Soil | place: Michigan, USA...
AGGCATGCGCGCTTCCAGGCGCTCTACAAGGCGGTGCAGGCGCAATTCCAGTAGCAGAGCGATCACGACCGCCCATGAAAAAAGCCCGGCGCAAGCCGGGCTTCTTTCATTTCGCGAGACACCGCGGATCCGGCTCTGCCGGTCCGCAGGTGTCGCCCCCGGTAGGGGGTAGGCGTAGCGGACACGAAGTGCCGCGCAGCCTGGGGGCGAGCAATTACATGCCCATGCCGCCCATGCCACCCATGCCGCCCATGTCGGGCATGCCGCCGCCAGCGGGGGCGTCGTCCTTCGGAGCGTCAGCCACCATGGCTTCGGTCGTCAGCAGCAGCGAGGACACCGAAGCGGCGTTCTGCAGTGCGGTGCGGGTGACCTTCGTCGGGTCCAGGATGCCCAGCTCGAGCATGTCGCCGTACGTGTCGTTGGCGGCATTGAAGCCGTAGTTGCCCTTGCCGGCCAGAACCGCGTTCACCACCACCGAGGCTTCGCCGCCGGCGTTGTTCACGATTTCGCGCAGGGGGGCTTCGATGGCCTTCAGCACCAGCTTGATGCCGGCGTCCTGGTCGGCGTTGTCGCCCTTGACGCGGTCGCCCACGGCTTGCTTGGCACGCAGCAGAGCCACGCCGCCACCAGCAACCACGCCTTCTTCCACTGCGGCGCGGGTAGCGTGCAGGGCGTCTTCGACGCGAGCCTTCTTTTCCTTCATTTCGACTTCGGTGGCGGCGCCGACCTTGATCACGGCAACACCGCCGGCCAGCTTGGCCACGCGCTCTTGCAGCTTTTCACGGTCGTAGTCGCTCGTGGCTTCTTCGATCTGCACGCGCACTTGCTTCACGCGGGCTTCGATGTCGGCAGCAGCGCCGGCGCCGTCGATGATGATCGTGTTTTCCTTGCCCACTTCGATGCGCTTGGCCTGGCCCAGGTCGGCCAGCGTGGCCTTCTCCAGTTGCAGGCCGACCTCGTCGGAGATCAGCGTGCCGCCGGTCAGCACCGCGATGTCTTCCAGCATCGCCTTGCGGCGATCGCCGAAGCCCGGCGCCTTCACTGCGCAGGTCTTGAGGATGCCGCGGATGTTGTTCACGACCAGCGTCGCGAGCGCTTCGCCTTCCAAGTCCTCGGCGATGATCAGCAGTGGACGGCCGGCCTTCGCGACTTGCTCGAGCACCGGCAGCAGGTCGCGGATGCTGGAGATCTTCTTGTCGTACAGCAGAATGTACGGATCGTCGAGCCCGCACAGCTGCTTGTCGGGATTGTTGATGAAGTACGGCGACAGATAGCCGCGGTCGAACTGCATGCCTTCGACTAGATCCAGCTCGTTTTCGAGACTCTTGCCGTCCTCGACCGTGATCACGCCTTCCTTGCCGACCTTCTCCATCGCGTCGGCGATGATCTTGCCGATCGATTCGTCGGCGTTGGCGGAGATCGAACCAACCTGAGCGATTTCCTTGCTGGTCGTGGTGGGCTTCGAGATCTTCTTGAGCTCGGCGACCACCGACTCGACCGCCTTGTCGATGCCGCGCTTCAGATCCATCGGGTTCATGCCGGCGGCTACGTACTTCATGCCTTCCTGCACGATGGATTGCGCGAGCAGCGTCGCAGTCGTGGTGCCGTCGCCGGCCACGTCGGAGGTCTTGGAGGCGACTTCCTTGACCATCTGCGCGCCCATGTTCTCGAACTTGTCCTTCAGCTCGATTTCCTTGGCGACCGACACGCCGTCCTTGGTGATGGTCGGGGCACCGAACGAGCGCTCGAGCACCACGTTGCGGCCCTTGGGGCCGAGGGTCACTTTGACCGCGTCGGCCAGAATGTTCACGCCGGCAACGATACGGTTGCGGGCGGAATCGTGAAACTTGACGTCTTTAGCTGCCATTTGAGGACTCCTGCGAATTCTGGGAATAGAGAAGATGCGGGTGTTATTCGATGACGCCCATGAGGTCTTCTTCGCGCATCACCAGGTACTCGATGCCGTCGACCTTGACGGTTTGGCCGGAGTACTTGCCGAACAGAACTTTGTCGCCCTTCTTCACTTCCAGGGCGCGGACCTTGCCGTCTTCGAGGATCTTGCCAGTGCCAACCGCGATGATCTCGCCGGTGTCCGGCTTCTCTGCGGCAGTATCCGGAATCACGATGCCCGAGGCGGTCTTCCGCTCCTCCTCCAGGCGCTTCACGATTACTCGGTCATGCAAGGGGCGGATTTTCATGGATCTGTCTCCTTGACTCAAGTCGTTGATTACAAAAACACTATTGCATTAGCACTCAATGCTAACGAGTGCTAATAATACGTCCCGAGAGGATGGAATTCAAGATCCGCCGTGCACATCGCGATCAAAATGAGAAGGGAAGCCGGTCTCTGGAGGAGATCCGGTCAGGTCAGCAGGAAGGAGTCGAACAAGGCCCCGAGCCATGGTCGGCTCGAAGCGAAGAGGGGGTGAAGACTAGCCCGACGCGCGCGTTTCACGCGGCTGAAAGGATGATGCCCCGCTCAATGCGCGATGGTGGCAGCCTTGCCGAATCGATAGACGGTCTTGCGCGTTCCAGTTCCCGCAGTCGGCAGCGGGGCGACCGGGCATGGCGGCTTGCGTGTCCCATCCGGGCGCAGCGTCGCGTCCTCCGAGACATCCTTCCAGATCCCGCCGCGAACCGGGCGGAACATCCACATCAGATAGCCGCGGCGCGCAGCCACGTCGAGCAGGCCGTCGGTGTCGGGCGCATCCGCAACTACAACCTGATTGCCGTCGACGCCGAACGGAAACGCGCCGAATGCTTGCAAGCATTCGACGGCCTCGCGCGCCTCTGCGCCTGGGCGCACAACCGAAGGACGCTCGGCGCGCGCGACATCCCATGCGCCCAGTTCCCACGCTGCTTCGAGGGCTGCGCGATCGACCGTAAGCACGTCTCCCCAACGCTCGTTAAGCTGCAGCGCCGAGCTTGGAACCGGCTTGTATGCGACCGGCTCAGCGCCCTCGAGATCAGCCAATCGCTCTCGCACGAACGCGTGCCAGTGCAGCGTCAGGATGACGGGGGTATCGGGACAGGGCACCGCCGCCAGCGTGATAGCAAATAGCGGCAACTGCGTTGCGGCCATTTGCTCTTCGATGCGTTCGATCAGCTCCATGCCAACTATCTCCTGTCACCGTCAAAACATGCCGAGTCGGTTGCTCCTGCTCTAGAGAGTTAGCATTTTCGGTGCCAACGACCGCGCAATCTGTCCAGCGTTGGTTATAGATACATCTCCCTTTGCAAGCCCGTCATCTCGGGACGGATTACTCCGTGTATTGGCACTCGCGGCTGTGCGCTGCCAACTGCGCGGTGCGAGCACCGTGTACAAAGCGCCATTACCGCGCATGCCTTTACAATGCGAGCCGCCTTGCCTGTTCGAGACATCGATGAAGCTCACTCGCACTCGAAGCGCGCGCCATTGCTGTAGGGCTATTCTGGCGTTCGCGCTGTTCGGTTTCAACGCGCTCGCGTTCCCTCAGTCCGCACCGCTCCCTGCGCCATTGCGCGACGTTCTGCTGACCACCGGCGTGCCGCCAGGCGCGGTCGGAATCTACGTGCAAGAGGTGGGAGCTACGCGGCCGCTGCTCGAGCACAACGCCGGCAAGGCGATGAACCCAGCGTCGACGATGAAGTTGCTCACGACGCTCGCGGGCTTGGAGTTGCTGGGTCCGAACTTCACGTGGCACACCGATGCATGGCTCGACGGCACGCTCAACGGTGACGTGCTGCAGGGAAATCTCGTGTTGAAAGGCTATGGCGATCCCAAGCTCACGCTCGAAGACTTCTGGCTGTTCCTGCGCGATCTGCGCGCGCGCGGGCTGCGCGAGATCCGTGGCGACCTCGTGCTCGATCGCACGTTCTTCGCGGTCGAGCCGATCGATCCCGCGCAGTTCGACAACGATCCCACACGACCCTACAACGTAGGCCCTGATCCGCTGCTGATCAATTACAAGTCAGTCCGTCTGCAGTTCCTGCCGCAAGAGGAAACCGGGACAGTCAAGATCCTCGCGAGCCCGGACTTGCCTCAGATCAGCATCCTGAACCAGCTCGCGCTCGGCGCCGGCAATTGCGATTTCTGGCCCGAGAAGCCGCAGGCGATTCCCGAGCAGGCGCGCCTGATCTTCAGCGGCGTGTTCCCGCGCGGTTGCGGAGAGAAATCGAAGAGCTTCAGCCTGCTGACTCCGAACGAATATGCATTCGCGCTGTTCCAGCAACTGTGGCGCGAGCTCGGCGGCACGATCACGGGACGCGGGCGTGATGGCGCTGTACCCGACTCGGCGCGGCTGCTGGCCACATGGGAATCGGAGCCGCTCGCTGCGGCCATCCGCGACATCAATAAGTTCAGCAACAACGTGATGGCGCGGCAGGTGTTTCTCACGCTTGCACTGGCCGTCGACAACCCGCCTGTAAGCACGGACAAGGCAACGCGCGCGCTGCGCGACTGGCTGGCGCGCAGCGGATTGGACTTTCCCGAGCTGCAGCTGGAAAACGGCTCCGGCTTGTCGCGCAACGAGCGCATCAGCGCGCGACATCTCGGTGAGCTGCTGCTCTATGCCGCGCGCACTCCGCTGCTGCATGAGTATGCGGCCTCGTTGCCTATACCCGGCGTGGACGGCACACTGCGCCGGCGTCTGACCGATTCACCAAGTGCCGGACGCGGTCATCTGAAAACGGGCTATCTCGAAGGTGTGCGTGCCATCGCCGGCTATATGGTGGACAATCGCGGGCGCACGGTCGTTCTGGTCAGCGTGATCAACCATTCGCAGGCCGTAGCGGCGCAGGCGTTCCAGGAAGCCGTGGTGCAGTGGGTGTGGTCGCGGGGCGCGGAGCCTTGAGCTCGAGCCTTCTAGCGCTATCCTGTCTGCCGGTTCGCATCTCCACATGGTGCCGCGGCTGTCCTGTGGAACTACACGAGAGGAGGAAAACCATGTCAGCGTTTGCAAGCAACATCGCGCGATGCCGCCGCATCGTGCTCGCGGGCTTGTGCGGTCTGCTGGCAGGAGCCGGCAGCGCAGCGGCCGATGAGACCTGCAACTCCCCGTACATCAGTAATCTGATCAAGGGTCAGGAGGACTATGCCTACGTCTGGACGCTCGGCGTGGATGGCCTCGGCGACGGGGCCGACAAGCTCGTGACGATCGACGTAAATCCCGGCTCGCCCAAGTACGGCAAGGTGGTGCACAGCCTGACGGTCGGAGGTCGAGGCGAGCCGCATCACATGGGCTTGAGCGACGACCGGCGCTTTCTATGGGCCGGGAACCTGGACGACAGCAAGATCTTCGTGTTCGACATTGCGGCCGACCCGGGCAAGCCCAGGCTCGTGAAGACGATCAAGGATCTGCCCGAGCAGAGCGGTTACGTCGGGCCGCATACCTTCTACGCGCTGCCCGGTCGCGTGCTGGTCGGCAATTTGTCGAACACCAGCGATCACGGCGGCGTGACCGGGCTGGCGCTCTACAACAATCACGGCGACTTCATCCGCAGCTATCCGATCCCGACCACCGGCGGCGGCGACGGCTATGGCTATGACATCGCAATCAACCCGCAGAAGAACGTGTTGCTCACGTCCAGCTTTACCGGCTGGAACAACTACATGCGCAACCTCGGCGAGCTGGTCGGCGACAGCGAGGCCATGAAGCACTTCGGCAACACCGTCGTTGTGTGGGACCTGAAGGCGCTGACGCCGCAGAAGGTGCTGAGCGTCCCGGGTGCTCCGCTCGAGATGCGCTGGTCGCTCAACGAGGGAGACAACTGGGCGGTGGTCACCACTGCGCTCACGTCCAAGATCTGGCTGATCAAGCAGGACACAGCGGGCGAATGGCAGGCGAAGGATGTGGCCGTGATCGGCGATCCGTCCAAGATCCCGCTGCCGGTCGATATCAGTATTTCGGCCGACGGCAAGGGCCTGTGGGTCAACACGTTCATGGACGGCAAGACGCGCTACTTCGATCTCTCCGATCCGGAGCATCCGAAGCAGACCTACGAGAAGGTCACCGGCAAGCAGGTCAACATGATCTCGCAGAGCTGGGACGGCAAGCGCGTCTACATCACCTCCTCGCTGCTGGCGAACTGGGACAAGACCGGCGACAACGACGAGCAGTTCCTGCGCGGCTTCAGCTGGGACGGCAATGAGCTCAGGCAGACGTTCGAGGTCGACTTCTACAAGGAGAAGCTCGGGCGCGCGCATCACATCAAGCTCGGCTCGAAGGCGCTGAAAGCCGCCTTCGAGGATCAGCCGGAAAATGTGGCTGCCCGCAATCAGTAAGCGCGCTGTGGCAGGGCTGCTGACGGCGGCTCTTACCATGCTCGCGCCTGTTGGTCGGGCACACGAAGTCGCAACCGCGAAGGCGGACTTCGTGCCCCGACCGCCCGGCACTTACCGGCTCGAGCGCATTCAAATCGTTCCGGAAGGCGACGTGCTCGACACCGACAATCGCCGCGCGCGCTTGACGCGCTACACGCAGGGCCGCATCACCTTGTTGAGCCTGATCTACACCTCGTGCTCGGATGCGGCTGGCTGCCCGATGGCGTTATATACACTGCAGAAGGTGCGGCGAGGTCTGGAGCGCCAGAAATCTACCGGCAACCGCGTGCGGCTCGTGAGCTTGAGCTTCGATCCGAAGCACGACACCCCCGAAGTCATGCGCGCCTATGGCGACAAGGAAACGCACAGGCGCTCCGCGGTGCCGTGGTACTTTCTGACGACCGCTTCCCCCACGGATCTGCGGCCGGTGCTCGATGGACTCGGCCAGGATGTGAGAGTCCCGGCAGAAGGACCGGAAGGCGGCGACCCGGGCAATCTCAGCCATATGCTGAAGGTGTTCCTGATCGACCGGGATGGCTGGGTTCGCGAGATCTATACCAGCAGCTTTCTAGTGCCGCAAGTGATCATCAACGACGTTCAGACGCTGCTCATCGAAGACGGCGTGAAAGTGCGTTGAGTGGCTAGACGGCGGAGAAGCCATGTGCCGTCGCCGCGCCAACCCCGTCTCGATGTCGTGACGCCGCCCTCGAAGCCAGAGGGCCGGTCCTGTCGTCTTCTGTGCTTCCTTGCGCTCGCGCTATTTGCGCGCATCGCGCTGGCTGATCCCTCGCTCGGACTGCCGCACCTATCGGCTCCCCCTGACCGGACCGCCGCGCGAATTGAGCTCGGGCGCAAGCTCTTCATGGACCGCCGGTTGTCGCCCAACGGCACGATGTCCTGCGGCATGTGCCACATTCCCGAGCAAGGCTTCGCGGCCAACGAAATGGCCACGGCGATCGGCATGCAAGGCCGCAGCTTGCGCCGCAATGCGCCGACGCTTCTGAACGTCGTGTTCCAGCGAACACTGTTTCACGATGGACGCTCGGATACGCTCGAGAATCAGGTGTGGGGCCCCTTACTGGCTCCCGACGAGATGGGCAACCTCACGCGGTCAGCCGTAGTCGCAAGAGTGAGCACGCTGCCTGACTACTCCGCGCCGTTCGAGCGTGCTTTCCCGCAACAGGGAGCGACCGAGCGGACGATCGCTGCAGCACTTGCCAGCTACGAGCGGGCGTTGATTGCCGCGGACTCGCGCTTCGATCGCTGGTTCCTGGGTGGCGAAGCGTCGGCACTGATCTCATCCGAACGCGCCGGTTTCGAGCTTTTCACGGGTAAGGCCGGATGCTCGGCGTGCCACACAGTGGGTGCCGATTTCGCATTGTTCACCGATCACGGCTTTCACAATTCGGGCGTTGGATGGCTGCACGCGAATACAGAGGATCGAAGAGTATCGGTGCCGCTCGGTGGCGGCGAGACGACCGAAGTCTCCGTCGCGGAAATGACTGCCTTGTTCGGCGGCGGCCTGCACGACGACGGCCGGTTCGAAGTCACGCAGGAGCCGAGCGATCGCTGGGCCTACAAAACGCCCAGCCTGCGCAACGTCGCACTCACTGCGCCGTATATGCACGACGGGTCGCTCGCGACGTTGAGCGATGTCATCGACTTCTACGATCGTGGCGGCATCGACAATCCCGGCAAGGATCCACTGCTGCGGCCACTGCATCTGACTGCCTTGGAAAAGCAGCAACTCGCCGCGTTCCTCCTCACATTGACCAGCGACGAAGCCGGACGGCTCGCCGCCGAGGCGCGAGCGGCGTTTCACTCCCGCAAGCCCGACTGAGGTTTTCTGCGAGGTGGTTATGCCATAATGCCTGGCGAAGTCGCAGGGCCATCAATGTTTCTCAGAATCGTCAACTACACGTCGCTCCTCGACGCCGAGCCCCGAACCAAATAGCGTTCGGTCGCGCATGCACGAATCCACCAGACCTTCGCTGAATGTCGTCATCCTCGCCGCCGGCAAGGGGACGCGCATGTATTCCTCTCTGCCCAAGGTGCTGCATTCGCTCGCCGGATGTCCACTACTGCGTCACGTTGTCGACAGCGCGAGAGCCTTGGGAGCCGAACGCATCGTCGTGGTGTACGGCCACGGCGGGGAGCTTGTACCGACACAGCTTGCAGGCGAAGGCCTGGTATTCGTGCTGCAGGAACCGCAACTCGGTACCGGTCATGCCGTGCAGCAAGCGTTACACGCGATCGAGGGCGACTACACACTCGTCCTGTATGGAGACGTGCCGCTCACGCGCGTCGATACATTGACGCGTGCTATTCACGAGCGCGGCGGCCTGAGCCTCATCACCGCGAACCTCGACGATGCGGCGGGCTACGGGCGCATCGTGCGCGACGACGCCGGCCGCGTGGTTCGCATTGTCGAAGAGCGCGACGCGAGTCCCGCGCAGAAGGCGATCCGCGAGATCAACACGGGTATCCTGGCCGCGCCCACGAAACAGTTGAGGGCGTGGGTGCAGGGACTGCGCAACGACAATGCGCAAGGCGAGTATTACTTGACCGATATCATTGCACGAGCCGTAGCCGATGGCGTCACGATCCACACCGTGCAACCCACCGACACCTGGGAGATTCTCGGCGTGAACAGCAAACAGCAATTGGCGGAGCTGGAGCGGGTGTATCAACGTGAGCAGGCGTCACGTTTGCTTGCGTCCGGCGTCACGCTCTCCGATCCCGCACGAATCGACGTTCGCGGCGAGCTGGTTTGCGGTCGAGACGTGAGCATCGACGTGAACTGCATCTTTGAAGGCAAAGTGACTCTCGCAGATGGCGTTGTCGTCGGTGCGAACTGTGTCTTGAAGGACACGACCGTCGGCGCCGGGGCGCACATCCTCCCGTTCTGTCACATGGACGGCGCGCGTATTGGGTCGGAGTCACGTATCGGGCCGTTTGCTCGCTTGCGGCCGGGCACCGAGCTCGCCGCGCATACCCATGTCGGGAATTTCATGGAGATCAAGAATGCGCAGCTGGGTGAAGGCTCCAAGGCGAATCATCTGAGCTACCTCGGCGACGCGGTCATCGGCCGCAATGTCAACATCGGTGCGGGCACCATCATCTGCAACTACGACGGCGCGAACAAGCACCAGACCGTAATCGAGGACGACGCGTTTATCGGTTCCGACAGCCAGCTTGTGGCGCCGGTGACCGTGGGCAAGGGTGCGACCATCGGTGCGGGCAGCACGATCGCGAGGGACGCGCCGCCCGGCGAGCTGACAGTCGCGCGCGCGAAGCAGATTTCCGTCAAAGGGTGGAAGCGGCCGGTCAAAAAGGTCAAGTGATTGATGGTTGCTGCCGCTCAAGATTGCTGACCACTACTTACGAGCATTCACTAATCGCTAGTCTCCGATCACCCTAATCACTGGGTACCAACCATGTGCGGAATCGTCGGCGCCATCTCTCATCGTAACGTCGTACCCATCCTGCTCGAGGGTCTACGCAAGCTCGAGTACCGTGGCTACGACTCTGCTGGCCTGGCCGTCGTCAATGGCAGTCTGGAGCGCTTGCGCAGCGTCGGGCGGGTCGCATCGCTGGCGGAGATGGCGCGCCAGTCCAAGGCCGCAGGCCAGCTCGGGATTGCGCACACGCGCTGGGCCACGCACGGCGCACCGACCGAGCGCAACGCGCATCCGCATATCAGCAGCGAAGGTCTGGCGGTCGTGCACAACGGCATCATCGAGAACCACGAAAGTATCCGTGTGCGGCTGACCGGTCTGGGTTACACCTTTGCGTCGGACACCGACACTGAAGTCGTCGCGCATCTGATCCACCATCATTTGAAACAGACCGACGATCTGCTGCAGGCGACTCACCGCGCAGTGAAGCAACTGACCGGTGCTTACGCGATTGCCGTAGTGTCTGCGTCGAAGCCGGATCGATTGACAGTTGCCCGCGTCGGTGCACCGTTGCTGCTGGGTCTGGGCAAAGAGGAAAATTTCGCCGCCTCAGACGCCTCGGCGCTGCTACAGGTGACACGCGACATTGTGTACCTGGAAGAGGGCGACGTCGCCGAGATCACGACGGAGGGTGTGCGTATCCTCGATCGATCCGGCACGGAGGTGGATCGGGCGGTCCACGAGAGCAGCTTGTCCGCCGACGCAGTCGAACTCGGTCCCTACCAGCACTACATGCAGAAAGAGATCTTCGAGCAGCCCGGAGCGGTCGCCGCGACGCTGGAAATGGTGACCGGCGCCCAATCGATCGTGCCGCAGCTGTTCGGTGTCGACGCGGAGCAGCTGCTGCGCAACAGCGATCGCGTGCTGATCATC
>Ga0105239_10010020_pt1 | contig 10629 bp, 7 predicted proteins | sample KBSC44metaG_FD_92761 | JGI IMG/M metagenome (GOLD analysis project Ga0105239, IMG submission 92761) | Corn rhizosphere microbial communities from Kellogg Biological Station, Michigan, USA - KBS C4-4 metaG | ecosystem: Host-associated > Plants > Roots > Rhizosphere > Soil | place: Michigan, USA...
GCCCGAATCCAAACTCCGGTAAATAGCATCTATTACTTTCATATCCTTCAGGCCCTCTTCGCCTGGTACGCGCGACTGTTTATTCTGCAATACACAAGTTGCAAAATCATCCATTTGTGCCGCCTGCTGAATGATCTGCGGTATATTCATTGGTCCTTTTGATGTATACCCCTCAATACCTCCATAGCCGAAAGCCGGCTCCAGCCCAAACTTTCCTTTCTCAGCCTCTACATGCAGGTAGCTCCAGTTGTTGTTATAGCTCGATTTTCCCTTAGCCACAAATCCACCCGGGAACTCCAGCTCCCAGAATACGGTTTCGTCTACTTCCTTAAAAAAATCGGGACGCTTTTTTTCCTGCGTTGCAGTAACTGCTATGGGCTCCTGCCCCAAAGTGTACCTCGTTCCCTGTATGGAGTAAATACCCATATCCATCAACCCACCGCCACCGGCCATCGCTTTTTTCAGTCGCCAGGCATTCGGATCGCCCCCATAAGTAAAACCATTTCCGGTATCAATCGAGGTTACCTTGCCATACACCTGTTTTTGTCCAAGCCGCATAATCTCCAAAGTATGCGGCTCAAAATGCAGGCGATAGCCTATGGAAAGCAAGCGGTTCGCCTTTTTGCAGGCAGCTATCATTTCCTCACACTCTTTAGCATTCAGCGCCATTGGTTTTTCGCAGATAACGTGCTTGCCTGCATGGGCTGCCCTGATGGTATATTCTTTATGCATCGATACCGGAAGCACCACGTAGATAATATCAATATCCGGATTATGTGCTATCTGATCGAAGGTTTCGTAATTATAAATGTTCTTGTCGGGGATATTATACTTCTGTTTCCAGGCCTCTGCTTTAGCGGGGTGCCCTGTAACAATTCCGGCCAGGTAGCAATTATTAGTATGCTGCAGCGCCGGCCCTAACTGGCCCATGCTGTAATAGCCCAACCCAACCAAAGCGATCCCCAATTTTTTGGCCGGTTTGGCCGCAAAAAGCTCAAAAGGATTACCTAAAGCAATCGCGCTTGCACCAATCATGCCTGTCTTCAAAAAGTCGCGGCGGGAGAAGTAATTTTGCGTTTTCATAAATATTTATAATCTAGGATTTACTATCAGTAAAGATAACAGCAAAACATCTAAAGTGTGTAGAAAAAAAGGCTGTAAAACATAACTTATCCACCTGCTTTTCCGTATAGTTAGCCCTGATCCTCATACGGATAAGGATCAAACACTAAGGCCTTTCATCGACATGCCAAATTTGACCATAGATAGTACGACGCTTCAGCAGACGGAATTGTTTTCGGGTTATTTCCACCTGGATTACCCAAAAGATAAAACAATGATTGACCTGTTTGCAGAACAGGTTAAAAAAACGCCTGACAATGTCGCGCTTATCTTTAACAACACGCATCTTTCGTATAAAGAGCTGAATACTATCAGCAACCAGTTTGCCGATTATCTGAGCAAAACCTATCTCCTCCAACCTGATGACCTGGTGGGCATTATGCTCGACCGCAGTGAATGGATGATGATTACCATGCTGGCGGTTTTAAAAGCAGGCGCCGGATATGTACCCATTGCTTTGGATTACCCACAAGAGCGTATTAACTACCTGGTTACAGATAGCGGCTGCAAAGTGCTGATTCATGAGAATGAGCTAAACAAATTCAAATCCTTGCAAAGCAATTACTGCAAGGATGATCGTTCAACCTGTTTAAAGCCCGGCAACCTGATGTATTGCATTTATACTTCAGGATCAACCGGCCTGCCCAAGGGCGTTTTGGTGGAGCATATCACAGTCGTCAACCTGGTTTATGCCCAGAAAAATGAGTTCAAAATCACACCTGACGAGCGCATACTGCAATTCTCTTCCATCAGCTTTGATGCATCGGTTGAACAAATATGGCTAGCCTTTTTGAGCGGTGCTGCGCTGGTAATTATAAGCCAGGAAATGCTGGGTGATATTAAGGCTTTGGAAAAATACATCGTCGAAAAAAAGGTGAGCCACATCCATACTGTGCCGGCTTATTTGAACGAGCTGATGATAGGCGATAAACGTCACCTGAAAAGGATAATAGCCGGCGGAGACCTTTGTCCGCCATATCTTGCCGAAAGATGGCAGGCCTATTGCGCATTTTACAACGAATACGGGCCTACTGAAACCACGGTTACTTCCATTGAATATAAAGCTCACGCGAAAGATGGGTATAACAACTTTATACCCGTTGGTAAACCCATAGCCAATAGCCGCATTTATGTACTGGACGATGAAAAGCAGCCGGTGCCCGATGGTTCACTCGGTGAGATTTATATCGGTGGGGACGGCGTAGCGCGCGGTTATCTGAACCGTCCTGAGTTGACTGCCGAAAGATTTATTGCGAACCCTTTTGAACCCGGACAGCGGATGTACCGCACCGGCGATCTGGGCAGGTGGCTGCCCGATGGTAATATAGAATACGTGGGGCGCATTGATGAGCAGGTAAAAATCCGGGGGTTCCGTATTGAACTGGGCGAAATATCATCTGTTCTACAAAAACATAATAAGGTAAAAGATGCCATTGTAACTGCCGTCAGCATAAACGGGCGGGATAAAGAATTAGTAGCTTATACCTCGGGCGACGTAAAAACTGCCGAACTGGTGGAACTTTTGAAGAGCAACCTGCCGAATTACATGGTTCCGGCCTATTTTGTGAAGATGGATACTTTCCCGTTGAACAAAAATGGTAAGATTGACCGCAAAACGCTCCCTATGCCTGCCGAGCGCTACCATCAAAAGAAGGAAAACTTCGCAATACCTATAACTGCTACCGAAAAAACACTGGCAGCTATCTGGCAGGATGTTTTAAATATTAACCAGATCAGCATTAATGACAATTTTTTCGATCTGGGCGGCACCTCGCTAATGGTGATGAGGATCATAAACCAGGTAAATCAAAAAACGGGATCCAATTTACGGTTGGCAGGTTTATACCAGTTGCCGACGATCCGTCAGCTTGCGCAAAAAATAGACGCTAAAACAACCACAAATATTAGCCCGATAGTTCGATTAAAAAAAGGCGAAGGGACACCCCTATTCATATTCCCGCCGTGGAGCAGTTACCCTACCATATTTAATGAGTTTGTAAATACCTATTCGGGCAAAAATCCACTGTATGGCATTATCTATACCGAGGATACGGAAGACTTTCCATTTAAAGACTTGCAGGACTATGTACAATTCCTGGTACGGCATATTAAAGATATCCATCCAAAAGGCCCGTATGCGCTGCTCGGTTACAGTTTGGGTGCGCGCACTGCGCTGGAAGCAGGTATTCAACTACAAAAAAGCAAAGACAAGGTTGAACTGCTTTCGGTTATCAGCCACTACCCTTCCTTCCCTAAAAAGGGTTTGTTATTGAATCGGCGGATATTAGACGAGATTAGGGTATTCTGGAATATTACGTTGGTCGTAAAGGTGAAATATCTGCAAAAACGGCTGCCTTACTTCCTGAAGCTTTTGCTTAAAGGTAATAACGATATACAGAACATCGTTTTAGAGATCGATTCACAGCAGAAAATTTTCAAACTACATGAGGCTTATACCAGCAATGATAAATTCACTGGCGATCTGGTACTGATCTACGAGAAAAGTCCTGATGGCCATCCCTCACAATTCAAAAAGGTGCAGGTTTACCGTAATTCCATCTTCAAAAAACTCTGGCAGCCCCATATTAACGGCAATGTGATAATGAAAAACGTGGAAACCCGGCATATCGACTTTTTTAAACAGCCTGCGGTAAAGAATGTTATCGATATTATTGAATCGCATTTGAAAGGATAGATCAAGTTAAATGGTTGATGAGTTAAATGAGTTGATTATGTTGGATAAGGTCAACCAACCACCACCATCAATTCTGCTTAAAGCTCTCCCTGTACTTTTTGAGAGCCCTGATGATAGATTGCACTATTTCGGACTGCCCTTCGGCTGAGTTAAGATAAGCCTCATCTTTGTGATTATTAATAAAACCAGTTTCTATTAGTACTGCAGGCATGGCGCTTTGCTGCAATACCAGTACCCCCTGCTCCTTCACGCCTAAACTGTGGCGGCCATCTTCCTTTTTAAATTCGTGGTTTACCAGGTCGGCAAAGTGGATACATTCTTTACGGTATTTCTGCTGAAAGTTACTCAGCACAATGGTGTTAATGGCGCTATTTTCGCCGTAGCCGTTGTATTTTGATTTGTAATCCTTCTCAATAAATATAGATGCATTTTCCCTCAGTGCCTCAAACTGCTCACCTGCCCGGTGGTATCCGTAAACCAGCAATAATACACCGCGCTCACTGCTTACCTTCTCTGGCGACGCATTACAATGGATAGAAATAAACAGGTTACCCTTATGCTGGCTGGCAATATCGTCTCGGCGGTGCAACTCGATAAACTCGTCAGTGGTACGTGTTAATACTGTATTAAGCGACGGCATTTGCTCGTTTAGCGCAATACGCAGTTTCTTGGCGATAGCCAGCGTGACATTCTTCTCTTTGGAATAGGCCCCGTGCGCACCGGGATCTTTACCGCCATGTCCCGGGTCGATAATAACGGTCTTGAATTTGAAAGCAAGCGGGGTGGTATTTTCGGCTGCTGCTTTTTTATGGTGGCGTTTCTTTTTAACCTTCTGGGCAAAAGCAGGCTGACAAAGTATTAACAGGATTAGAAAACCGGCAAGTGTAAATATTTTTCGGATAGCACTATACTGTATGATCATACCAATTTGGTGCAATTTTAATCAATAAGCGTTTTATAGACGTTATGTTTTGTTAAAAAAATTAATCCGTTACAGGCAACCGCGCTTGCATTAAAATCGTAATTATTATGGTTGAACGTTAATGGCAAAGATTGTCATTATTCTGCGGCAGGGGTGAGAGGTTATTGTGGTTCATAGTGGCCCCTGCCGTTTTTTTATTCCCCCAAAATAACCATACACAGAAGTCACTCTCTTACAGCTTGTTAAATACAAATGACCCAACTGATTTAAAAGCTTAAATCTTAACATTTTCTTTGAACGACATGTGAGAAAATTCTGAAAACAATTATTATAGTTTAGCTGTAGATTTAGGTATATGTAATATTTTTGTTACAAATACCAATTTAAAAACCATGAAAACAGTCAGAACCAGTATTATTGCCACACTTATATTAGCAATAATATCATTTGCTGCTTGTAAAAAGGGGAGCAACAAATCATCGGTAGTGCCGTCGGGGACGGCGAAGCTATCATTTCAAATGAAGGCAACCAACGCCACCCTGGCCAGCTTGCCGGCAGATTCAACTTCAACAATTACAGGGTTAACCTGGACCGCAGGAACCGCAAACATTGGCAAATTTTCATTTGAAGCCAGGAGAAGCGGCGTATCTATCAATATTCTATCACGTAACCTGACGAATGTTGATCTTTTTGCCTTAACACCTCTGCAAACTTATGTAACACTCGATACAGGAGTGTACAAAGAAATTGAGATCACTGCTTTTTTGGAAAGCACGGATACTATCCCTCCATTAAAATTAAGCGGAACGTTTCTCAACGACAGCGCAAAAACAGTTCCTATCGAATTTGATCTGAGCGGCCATGCAACCGTTAAAGTGGAAGAACACAATATCGACATTAACGGCACTACAGATTATACTGCACTCTTGGATATGCAGTTGGGCAGGGTAACCAAAGGCATCACTGCCGACGACCTGAATAAGGCAACATTAACCAATGGAGCTATCATCATCAGCAAGACATCAAATAGCGGACTCTATTGGAAGATGAGATCGAATATTGCCCGTTGCGGATGGGGCGAATTCAGAGAATGGCGACGCGACCATGATGATTGATAAACTATATATTTATCTCTCTATACATCAGCTAACGGCAGGGCCCCCACCTGCCGTTTTTTTGTGTCGGTACCCAATGTCATTGAGTTAAGCAAATCGCCTATTCAACTCACCTTTGGTCTAATAATGGTTTTCTAATGAAATATTGTTATTGTTAGAAACGGGGGTCTGGGGGTGAGTTAAGTATGCTAGCGGACGGTTAACTACTTTACCGCTTGCAGAGTCAACTCACCCCGACTCGCTACGCCGTCGACCCTCTCTACCGCGAGCGGTAAAGAGGGTGAGAAAATATTAGGTTTCTAAAAGACCCCCTCTTTCCGCAGGAGAGAGGGGGCAGGGGGTGAGTTAAATATGCAAGCGGACGGTTATGAACTGCTTTATCGCTTGCAGAGTCAACTCACCCTCCCGACAGCATTCGGGACTACGCCGTCGACCCTCTCTTCGCTTCGTGCAAAGAGGGTGAAGAAAGAGGAAATAAGCTCCCCTCTTTCCGCTTGCGTAGAGAGCGGCTGGGGGCAATGTCATTAAGTTAAGCGTTTAGTAAGTTGAAAATATTGAGCACCGAATAACGAATGTAGAATAATGAAGTAAAAACTTCGGCGTTCAATATTCAAAATTCATTATTCGATATTAATGCCTCCACTTTTTTACTTAACTTAATAACATTGGCCAATACCTCACCCCGATAGAGGAGATTTTACCGCCCGAAAAATCCCGCTTTACTCACTTTGGGGAAATTATTAAACATCTCATCCTTTGCATTTTGCAAAAACAACCCAAACGGCGGTGGCACTCTTATTGCCTTTATAATCACAAATTTAATTCTTTATCCCCATGAGAAAAATAAGGCAATCTTTTGAAGAGGTGGTTTCGGGCGAACCACAAAAAGAACACTACATGGTAGTGTGGTCCGTTATCGGTATTTCCGCTGTTTCCGTTGGAATTTGCATCACGGTAGTCTCCACGGTATTTCACCTCTGGAAATAATAAAACTACACTGAACTTTTAACTTGAGATCTTATAAACTTAAAACAGAAGGGCCCCTTTTCGGGGCTCCTCCGTTAGCTTTTCTTGAGTTGATATAAGAATCTTAATATTGAATACCGAATTTCGAATTTCCAACACCGAAGTTTTATACTTTCATGTCACCATCCTTATTTCTCCGCTTTCGATAATAAAAAAGCAAGCCCGTCTTTATCAGGCAGTGTCTGGGTGACTGACTTTGTGTCAAAAGCTTTTATCTTGTAACTGGTGGTGTTGTACTTTGGCCATTCGGGCAGTCCGGCGCCGTTTGGGTTCCCGGTTTTAATAAAGTTTACCCAATAGCCCGACATCAGTTTGGCCAATTCCCGGTCGGCCTGTTCAAACGGCCGGTTATTCAAGAATTTCAGATTATCCGACATATAAGGTACTTCCGCCGTATGGAAAGCACCATATTTTTTCATATCGCCTTCAGCCGGTACTTTACGGTCGAAGTTATACACGTAAACCGGCGAGTTGGCATACTTGCTTTGCAACGCGGCCCATTTAAATCCGGCCATGGCAAATATCTGGTCGCGCGAAAATTTGGTCTGCGATTCCTTAGCCTGTTCTTCAGTTTCAGCAGGAAAATACTTCAGAAAGGTTTCCGCGTCGGCTCCGTATTGCGATAGCGCCAGCTTCTTAAAGTCTTCCTTACTCTTGGTCGGACCGCCAAACTCATCATAGTTCCAACCCGTGATCAATGCCACATGGTTTTGTTTGTTGGCAGCAAAAATATCAGCAACAGATTCCGGCAATACGTAACCGTCAACAATTGGCGCAAACCGTCCCTGGAATTTTTTTAATACCTCCTCTGCCGGCATGGCCCTCATTTCTGCCAGTGTTTTTGCACCTGCCTTTTCGGCCAGCTTTGCCCCCTGCGTTTCAGCCGCTTCCAGTGCGCTTGATGCCAACATTGGATTCTTAACTACCATCGAACCACTTTCGGCAATGGCCTTGCTAAACAAGCCCTTTGTTAATGGCGATGCCACCAGGCAATTTACGCTCATCGAGCCGGCTGACTGCCCGCCAATGGTTACGTTATCCGGATCGCCGCCAAAGGCTGCGATATTTCTCTTTACCCATTTCAGGGCGGCTACCTGGTCAAGCAACGCATAATTTCCCGACGATTTGCCATTTGTCTCTTTGGTCAGTTCGGGATGTGCCAGAAAGCCAAACGCTCCTACCCTGTAATTAACCGAAACAAATATAATCCCTTTTTTGGCCATCGCCTCGCCATCATATATCGGGCAGGCACTGCCGCCGCTGGTAAAACCGCCTCCATAAATCCACACAAACACAGGCCGTTTATCCGCTTTGGTTTTTGCTCCGGTCCATACATTCAGATACAGACAATCTTCACTGATAGGCGCTTCGGTTATTAGAAACTCAGAAGTATACACCATAAACGGCACTGGTTTAGCCTGCATGGGGCTTGCGCTAAAAGCTGTGCATTTTCTCACCCCGTCCCAATGTTTGGCAGGCTGAGGTGCTTTCCAGCGCAGATCACCCACTGGCGGTGCAGCAAACGGTATACCTTTGTAGGCAGTTACCTCACCCGTTTTTATACCCGAAACAAGGCCCGCTTCGGTGGGCACCACAGCTAAAAAATTAGCTTTATTTACGATGAAAGAATAAGAAATAACAGACGCCGCAAGCATGGCTGCGCCTAAAGCAATTTTCAGTTGTTTCTTCATAAGCTGGAACAAATAATTGGTTGTGTCGACTTGACGCAATGTAATGTTTGTTTAGGAAAAATCAAAATGGCCTTAATTGATTGAATTAAGTAGTCAAGCATATAAATTGTTTCAACCAAATCACTTAATCCAACTCAATCAACCATTCAACTAAATAATTTCCCAAATATTTTTTAGTTTGGTGGCTGAATTTCTACAGAACCAATTATTTAATATGAAAAATAACCGCGACAGTGTGTCTTCTGCTGTATTGAACTATCTATTACAGTTATTGGGTGTTGCCGCATTTTACTGGCTGCTGATATATACCACCATTTATTATTGGTTGACCGGCTTTTTATACAGAATAGCAAAAGTACGATACGATGCCGGGCCAAATTTTACCAAACAGCTTTATTTGTTATTGCTGATATTTGTAATCTTTTGTTATCTGGCAAACCGTTTCCTGCTCGACCTTTATCACCGCAAAACAGCTAAACAACTGGTTATTTCAACCATTGCCGATTACCTGATCTGGCCACTGCAAATTCTTATCATGCTGATTTGGAACAATAAACACATTGTCACAATAGTTGTGGACATAAGCACATTATATAACATATATGTGGTAACCGCTCTGCTGGTAATAAAAAATGTGATTGCTATAAAATTGATAAGCAAGGATAACGATATCGAAACCAGCTCGAAAACTGTCTAATAAAAAAGGAAGATCAGGAAAATGGGATTATCACCCTGAATTTGCTGCTTACACCCAGCTCCGAGCGAACCTCTATTTTTCCATCTAATTGCGTTACTGCATCCTTAACCAGATATAGCCCTATGCCGGAACTTTTTTTGTTATCGCCAGACATATAGAATTTATCAAATATGCGGTCCTGGTCTTTTGGGCGGATACCTAAGCCATTGTCCTCAACCTCGATCACCACTTCTTTATCATGACGGTACGATTTCACTTTCACCCATTGTTCGGCCTTTTTGGCATCACTGTATTTTATTGAGTTTGATACTAGGTTGTTCAAAATCACCTGTAGTTTAAGTGCATCACTCTGTACCTGCGTAAGTTCGAGTTCCTTATAAAAATGAACCCGATTGCCACCGTCGCGATGACTGTTTTGCGCTATTACATTATCTACAATATTGCTAAGGCTGCATTCGCTTTTGCTCACGCCGGTATGTTTGCTTTTAATAAAGTCAAGCATTTCATTAATAAAACGGTCCTGTCTTTCAAGGCTTTCCTTCATCATCAATGTATACTCTTTTATTTGTTCCAGATCAGTTTCGCCATCCATCAGGTTAACAAGCCCCATAATTGAAGCCAGCGGCGACCGCAGATCGTGTGTTACATTAAATACAAACTTATCCAGCCCGGCATTAATCAGCTGTAGTTTTTCGTTTTGTTCGATTATTTTCTTTTTAGAATTAGATAGTATGCGAATCATAATAGCGGCCGATGTTAAGGAGCAGAAAACTATGATGAGCGTAATAATTACGTTGGCTGCAAACACATAAGCATTGATTTGCCGGCTTATGCTGCCCAAAGTTTCAGAAAATGCTTCCTCTTTTATGGTGAGTGCTGCCGAATTTCTATTAATGGCTGCTATCATTGCCTTTCTTTCATCCTCCGACATGCGGCCTTTTATAATCCCGGCATGGGCCGCCGCACCAATCCGGTCAAGGTCGTCAATCATCTCGTCGCCCGCGGTCCAAGTCTCTATAGCTTTTCTAAACATAGGGATCTTTTGAAAAGTGGTAAACAACCATATCATATTATCTACATCTTCAGGATGGTTTTTACCGGCCAAAAAGCCCGACTTCGCCATTCCGCGGTCAGTAGGCCGGGCCATTAATCCAGTTCTGGCGGCACGGTCGCCTTTTGGAATTGCGATAGCTTTTTTAAATGCAAAGTAATCCGATTTATTATGGAGCGCGATATAATTGATGAGGTAAGCCGAAGCATCTTTCTGACCTTTGGAGTATTCTGATTCGCCGTTGACGTATGCCCGTGCACTGGAAAGTATCCTTACGGAATATATGTTTACAACAATAATTGCAGCCGAA
>Ga0105239_10010024_pt1 | contig 10628 bp, 8 predicted proteins | sample KBSC44metaG_FD_92761 | JGI IMG/M metagenome (GOLD analysis project Ga0105239, IMG submission 92761) | Corn rhizosphere microbial communities from Kellogg Biological Station, Michigan, USA - KBS C4-4 metaG | ecosystem: Host-associated > Plants > Roots > Rhizosphere > Soil | place: Michigan, USA...
GGCTACAACAATCTCGGCATAAATTTAGTTCTCATCGGTCAGTGGGACCGCGCCCAGGAAGCCCTCGAGCGCGCGTTGGCGATAGCGACGGAAAGCAACGGGCGCGGCGCAGAAGTTTCGATGATCCTCGACTCGCTCGGCGAGTTATTAACTCTTCGTGGAGAGATGGCCGACGCGCAGGCCCATCTTGAGCGCGCGGTCACGGCCGCAGCAGAGCGCGGCAACCGCTGGTACGAAGGACAGGCGCGCCGCACGCTCGGCCGCTGCTACCTCGCGATGAGTAGCAACACCGAAGCCCTGTCCGCTGCCCAACGCGCAATGGAGCTGGCTCAGGAGATCGGCGATCGCCAGGCGATCTGTGAATCGCACTTGTTGCTTGCCGAGGCTTACCTCGCCATCGGCGATCAGCCACAGTCAGATGAAAACTTGCAAGCAGTGCTGAAGCTGGTTAACGACTCGCAGGCAGATCTACACATTGCCGGCGAAGCACAACGCCTCGTTGGATTGCTCGAGATGGCGAAGTCCGAGGCCGCCAGCGCCGCCCAGCATTTCGGCCGTAGTGTCTCGATCTTTGATTTGATTGGCGATCGTTATCGCAGCGCGCGCGCGCACTTCGAATTAGGACGCGCTTACGTTGTGACGCAGCCGGAACGCGCGGAGGAACATCTGACGCGAGCGCTAAACATCTTTCGCGAACTGGGCGCGAAACTTGATATTGAACGAGCCGAAAAGGCCGCGGCGGAACTCGCCGCGCTCGGTCCAGAGCGAAGAAAGCAACGCGACACGGTTGGGCAGCTGCTCACCCTGCGGTTGGCAGAGGCCGTTGCTTCGCGTGAACTACTCTTGCGCGAGCTTGCGGCCGTGATCCGCCAGGAAACCAACTCGAATCACGTAATTATTTTTGAACCCGAGCAACGCGGTCGCCAGCGCATAGTGATCGCACACGGCTGCGAAAAGGAAACGGCCGAGAAACTGGCGAGTGAAATATCCGCAGCGGACCAGGCGAGCCGCGCCAAACTCGCAAACAAGCGGAACGTCGCGATTATCGAATTGAAATCGGATAACTCGCGACCTGCAACGCTCCTGATCTCGCCCCGAGATCGCGCCGTCCTTCCGGGCGGGCTCTCGCTCGATCCGCTGCTGCGCGTCGTTGAGCTGGGCATGGACGTTTGCGCTTTGCGCGAACGAAACCGAACAAGCGATGGCGACGAAGAAGAGAGCACGGCTGCAGGGTCGAGCCTAATGCCCGGTTTCATTCACTCGAGTCCGGCCATGACTCGGCTTGTCGAGGAAGTTCACAAAATTCGATCGTCTGATGTAACGGTGCTGGTCACCGGTGAATCCGGGACAGGCAAAGAATTAGTGGCGCGAGCGATTCACGCGTTGTCAGCGCGCCGCGACAAGATCTTCGTGCCGTTTAACTGCACGGCCGTGCCAAAAGAACTCTCCGAAGGATACTTGTTCGGCTATCGGCGTGGCGCGTTCACTGGCGCGGTCAAAGATTCGGGCGGGGTAATTAAATCCGCCGCCGGGGGCACCCTATTTCTCGATGAGATAGGCGATCTGCCGCTTGACGTTCAGCCGAAACTTCTGCGCTTCTTGCAAGAGGGAGAGATTCAACCGCTCGGAGAACAGCGTCCGATCAAAGTGGATGTGCGGATTATCGCCGCGACCAATACGGACCTGGAAGAGATGGTCGCGCAAGGGCGTTTTCGTGAAGACCTGTACTATCGACTGAATGTCATTCGCCTGCGTGTTCCGCCGTTACGCGAACGACGTTCTGAGATTCCCACGATCGTTAACTACTACGTAAATCACTACGGAGCGAAGTTCGGACGTCGTGACATACAAATGACGCCGCAGGCCGTCGACCTACTGATGGTGGCAGATTGGCCGGGCAACGTTCGTCAGCTTTGTAACGAGATTCAGCGCGTTGTCGCGCGCGCAGAAGACGGCGCCACGATCACGCCTGAGCAGTTATCACCCGAACTTCGTCAAATGTCAGCGCCCGTGACGCCGGCGAACGTTACGCCGATCGGAATTGGCTCATCCGCAGGCTCGCTTACGGTTCCAATGGACAATCTCTCACTGGCTGATGCAATCGCAGAAGTTGAGCGTCGCATGATTGCTGAAGCGCTGCGCAAGCACAATGGAAACATCTCCCGAGCCGCGCGTGAGCTTGGCCTCACCCGTCGCGGTCTTTATCTAAAGCTCGACCGTCACCAAATGACGGCAAGCGCGTAAATCCACTCCATTCCGCCGCTCAAGTCGCCAAAAATGGCTGAGTACTTTGTAGCCACTGGATAGCTGCTACTCAATCGTCGACGACTCGTTTGTCCCTCGCTTTTCCTCGAAAACATTTAGAAAACATCGCGATCGCCTGTCTGGCTGGATAGCTGGTTTCCACTTGGATTTCTTTTTCTCGGGACTCGAAAGGGGCTCGGTAGGGTCGACGTAAACGAATCAATAAGTGGACTTAACACTATTGGGAATGATGTTTTCCTGCCATGGCACAGGCATTGAAATAGAGGCAGGCATGACCACGAAGATTTCATCGCCGAAAGTTGTTAGGAGATTCGCCATGTCACGCCGTATCGCCCAATTCATTATCGTCGCAATCGTTAGCGCATCACTCGCCCCTTTGGCGACTTTTGCCGCTCCCCAGAATTCCCCGCACCGGGCTCGTGCTTCGAAGTTGTCTGCAAGTCTCGCAAGCTCGACCAGTTCGTCGGAAGTTACTCGCGTCATCATTCAAACCAACGGATCTCCGTCAGCCGCCCAAGACAGCGCCATCCAATCCAAGGGTGGCCGCAAGCGAGGTTCGTTTGACGGATTGAACATGGTCGTTGCCGACGTACCGGGCAGTTCACTGGCTGACCTGGCGGCGCGCAATGACGTGAAATACATCTCGGCCGACAAGGCAGTTCGCGCGAATATCGACCTCGTGACGGAATCGACCGGCGCCGCCGAGGTGCAGGCAGGTACGCCGAGTGCGCCGGCAGCGGATGGCCGGGGCGTTACAATCGCGATCCTCGATTCAGGAATCAGTGGCAATCACCCGGACTTCGCCGGCACGAACAACAAATCACGCGTGATCGCCGCCGTGGATTTCACGGGCAGCAGCGCGACTGGTGATCCTTACGGCCACGGAACGGGCGTCGCCGGAATGGCCGCCGGCAACGGTGCGACTTCGAATGGTTACGAAGGCAACTACGCGGGTTCAGCCCCGGGAGCCAACCTGGTGGACGTGAGAGTTCTGGACAACACGGGCGTGGGCCGCATCAGCAACGTGATCGCCGGCCTGAACTGGGTAATTCAAAATCGCGACCGCTACAACATCCGCGTCGTGAACATGAGCCTGGGCGCAACTCCGGAAGAATCTTTCCATCTTGATCCTGTTTGCAAAGCTGTTGAAGCTGCCACACTCGCCAACATCGTCGTCGTTGTGAGCGCCGGCAATCGCGGACGGACGGACGAGATCGTCGGGCAGAACGCCGACGGTTCGCCGATCTACCAACAAGCGTTTGGCGGGATTAACAGCCCGGGAAACAGCCCTTACGTTATCACCGTCGGTGCGACCGATACGCATGGAACGGTGAAGCGCTCTGACGACACGGTCGCGCAGTTCTCTTCCAAAGGTCCGACGCCGTTCGATCGTCTGGCGAAACCCGATGTCGTTGCTCCGGGACGCCGCGTGATTGCGCCGATGTCGCAAGAATGGAACGCAGCGCTGCCAATTCAATTCCCGGAAAAGATTGTGCATCCGATCTCTGGGGGCACTGACAATGCTTATTTCACCTACTCCGGAACCTCCTTTTCCGCTCCGGTCGTTGCCGGAACGGTGGCCCTGATGCTGCAAGCCAACAAATCGTTGACGCCACTTCTGGTCAAAGCGATTCTGACGCGCACTGCGCAGCAACTGCCCGGCTTCACGAACAAAGCACAATCGGTTCTGAGCCAAGGCGCGGGCTTGGTTAACGCAGCCTCGGCAGTTGAAATGAGCCGTGCGATTGTTCCGAACGCCGACAGCCTCCGTGCCGGTGACCGGATTTTCTCAGGCAACACCACCCTGAGTTCCCTGAACGCTTCCTACACGATTGGTGGCGAGCAAGTCGCCCGAAGCAATCGCGTGCTCTACGCGGATGGCGTGCTCTTCTCGCAGCGTCCGATGCTGACGAACGGTGTCGTAATCGGCGAAGGAATCATGATCGCCGACGGTGTTATGTCGGCCGATGGCATCATCCTGGGTAACGGTGTCGTCATTGGCGAAGGTCATCTATTGAGTGACGGCGTCGTCATCGGCGAGGGCGTGGTCATCGGCGAGAGCGTCGTGCATGGCACGGGCATTATGATCGCCGATGGTTGGTTCCTCAATCAGAACATTCATCTGGCTCCGGGACTGGCGAGTGGCGACGGAGTGGTACTCGGCGACGGACACCTGCTGAGCGACGGCGTGGTCATCGGCGAAGGCGTCGTGATCGGTGAAGGTCACCTGTTAGGCGACGGCGTGGTTCTCGGCGATGGTCACTTGTTGAGCGATGGCGTCGTCCTGGGTGAAGGCGTGGTGATTGGTGAAGGTCACCTGCTGAGCGATGGCGTAGTGATTGGCGAAGGTCACCTGTTGAGCGACGGCGTGGTGATTGGCGAAGGCCACCTGTTGAGCGACGGAGTCGTGATTGGTGAAGGCGTGGTTAACGGCGATGGTGTGGTCATCGGCGAGGGCGTCGTTCTGGGCGAGGGCGTCGTCATCGGCGAAGGCGTCGTAATCGGCGAAGGCGCTATGATCGCCGATTAAATCGATAGGAAATCACGTCTTTCCAGACCTCGCTCACACCAGTGGGCGAGGTCAGTTTTTTGTTATGATCCAGCAGGGCAGCCGAATCTAGCCGCATTTTCGAACTTCGGATTAAGAACTACGTGTAAGTAATGGCGAGCGGTGGCATCTCACACATTTCGTAAGAACCCGAGTCGCTGACGTTTGCGCCTATTAATAACCACCGTGTTATCCTTCCCGCGGAAAGTAACCAGCAGTGGTCACGAAACTAAACCTCTCCAATAACCCATTTCGCAACCGTGTATTGCCATGGACGGTGACCGGAGTAATCACGGTCTTCTCAATCATTGCGCTCATATTTATTGCCCAAAAGACGTTCCAAAAAAACGCTCAGGCGCAGGCGACGGCGCGCGACGTCGCCGAGTTGCGTAAGCAGAGCGATGCGCTGAACAAACAGGCAGACGATATACGCAAAGCGCTGACACCGGAACAACAGCGCGACCTGAAATCGGCGCACACTCTGGTCAATCGGAAGCAGTTTTCCTGGTCTCGGCTGTTTGCGGACTTGGAAGCCGCACTTCCTCGGGACGTTCGCGTGCAGCGAATTGCTGTAAAGGAAGTGCGCTCGGATGGCGATCGCACGGTCGCGAATCTTGAACTGGTAGTAGTCAGCAAGAGTTCAACGATTGTTACTGAGATGATTCAGAACATGGAGCGCGAAGGAACATTCCATGCGGAACTGACGTCTCAAAACTTGCAACGCGGCAGGGAAGAAGGTGGCGCCGAATACGAAATGAATGTGTACTATTCGCCGCGATCTGGCGCACCGATTGCCGTGGCTGACCGGAACAATCGTCCCGTCGATACGGCGACTGAAGGAGCCGGCCCCAGATGAGTCAGGAACAGCCAATGCAGAATCCTGCGCTCGCGGCGCGACGATCGCGACCATTGGATTTTGCGCGCATCCGGCAGACACCCGGTCTTGGCCTGATTGGTCTGCCGGAATTGATCGGCCTGGCGGGTGCAGGGCTCATCGCTCTGCTAACGATCTTTGCCTATTTCTATTTTTATCTGCCGGCACAATCGCGTCTCATATCCACCCAACTTGAACGCGAAAGACTGCAAGCCGTGCTGCGTTCGTCTCAGAAAGGTCTGGAAACCAACAAGACCGTCAGTGAAAAAGTTAACGAGATCGGTGCCAGTATGAAGGACTTTGAGGGGAATTACCTTTCATCCTCGGCGACGGGGCGCATGTCGCTCTATACGACACTGAATGAGTTGATTAAGAGCAATGGACTGCGGAACACGGCTGGTCCAAGTTATTCACCACTGGATACCATTGGCACGAAGTCTCAAGTCAACGCCACAACAACCGCCGAAAGACAAAGCCATGCTAAGTGGCAGACAATCTATCCCGGTATCGAGGTTAGCATCACCGTCGAAGGGCCTTATCAGCGTGTGCGTCATTTCGTCCGCGACATCGAAACCAGCCGGCAGTTTTTGATTATCAACGAGGTGGAACTCGAGGGCGTCACGCAATCCGGCGGGCCGCTGGAGACTCTGCCCGTAACTTCCGGGCGGCCTGCGGCGATTGCGCCAACGCCGACCGGAAAAGGCGCGCTTGTCAGCCTAAGGCTCGAAATGGCCACCTATTTCCGGCGACCAGAAGCGGCCAGTACGCAGTAGATCTTCGACATCGAAGTTATCGAACGAAACGATCGCGAGAACGTTAAACGAAACAAATGCAGCTCTTCGACCCAAATAATCCGAACGAGAAAAAGAAGATCATCGCCGCGGTGGTGTTAGGAGTCGTCGCGATCGGTGTGCTGGGTTATTTGTTTTTTGGCGGCGGGACGAAGAAACCGACTCCGAACGCTAACCAAATTGGTTCGAGGTCGACGCCGACTCCCGCGCGGAATGCCAACCCGCAGCCGCTGCCGGACATGGCGTCAGATGATCTTTCAGCGGTGCAACCAATCGTCTACAACGGGACTGTCGCGGCAGCTTCGGAAGCTGATCGCAACATCTTTGCTTATTATGTGCCGCCTCCCGCACCCGTAAAGATCCCGCCAACGCCAACACCGCCACCACCTCCGCCATTGACCGTTTCGTCGGTTACACCTACGAGTGTATACGCACGAACGGCGGACTTTAGTTTGCAGGTCGGCGGCGATAAGTTCACCCCGGCCGTTCGCATTTTCATAGACGGCCGGCAGATGCAGACTCGTTTCATCAGCGCGCAACAACTAGCGACGACTGTGGCTGCTGATCTGATTGCCAATCCAGGCAATCGGCGGATTGAAGTGAAGACCGCTGACGGTAGTTTGTATTCGAACGCTGGAAATCTGGTCGTAACGCCGCCGCCTGTGCCGAACTATAGCTACATCGGGTTGATTGGAAAGATGCGAGCCAATGACATGGCCGTCCTTCAGGACAAGAACAGCAAGGATCTCTTGAATGTGCAGCGCGGCGACGTGGTCGCCGGACGCTTTCGCGTTAACAGCATCTCGGACAAGGAAGTGGTACTCATCGATACCACTCTGAAGATCCGCCACACGCTGCCGTTCAGCAGCGAGAATAGCAGCCAGTCGCGCCCGTCGATTCGACGCCCAGCGGCCGATGACGAACCGGAGCAGTAACCGGATAGAAGCGATGACGACAGCGCAATTAACACTTAGGGAACCAGACAACCAACGCGGTTACACAATGGTTGCGTTAATGGCGTTGATGTCCCTGCTTGCGCTGTTTGCGCTCGCGGCGGCCCCCAGCGTCCAGCAGCAAACTCAACGCGAACGCGAAAAGGAAGCGATCTTCCGCGGCGAGCAAGTGGCCGACGCGATTCGTTCCTACTACATATACCGCGGCGGTCAAGGTCCGAATTCACTGCCAACAGATATCGATCAACTGCTCGAGGGAATTCAGATTCCCGGTCGCACAAAAAAGCTTCAGATTCTGCGCTCAGAAGCGGCCGTCGACCCGCTCTCACAGGATGGCGAGTGGCGCCGAATCGGGGCGACTTCCGACGAATTTCGCGGATTTGTGCAAGCTCTGATGGAGTATTCGGGCGGCGTTGCGCCACAACCACGTCGTGAATTTACAAGCATGGCGAGCTTGATTCCGCAACTCACCAATGTCCTGAACACAAGCTCTGAAGAGGGAGCTCCAGGTGGAGAAAACACTTCAGCAGATACCGCCGGACCATTCATCGGCGTCGCAAGTCGCAGTCAGCGCAACGCTGTGATCACGTACTATGGAATCGAGCGTCACGACGAATGGATCTTCACACCAATGTTTCGCTAATTCTCTCTCAACACATTTCTGATCTAACCAACATCAGTCACATTGTCTACGATCGCTTTTGCGATCATCGCCGGGTTGAAACTCCGTCAAGCGTCTCGGAGATCGGAGTTTGATCAACGAAATCAACTCGTCGCGCGCCAAAGATTTTTCACACCGCGCGTAATAAATTGTTGACAAGGGTGATAATTAAGTTTATATAGCAACATGTTGTGCGCTGTTTTCTCTAGTCCACAAGACACACAGCAACACACTATCTTGTGGTAACAACCTCTAACCTGAAAAGGAGAGTAGAAAATATGGCAACTAAGAAGAAGGCCGCTAAAAAGGCCAAAAAGGGCGGCAAGAAGAAGGCCGCGAAGAAGAGATAGTTCGTTCACTCAGGAACTAACATCAACCACGTTCAAGTGGCGCACATCAAGTGAGGCCCTCGCGGCCCTTCGAAAAAGGAACGGCGAAAGCACTAACACGCCGTTCCTATTATTTTGTCTTGCATTCACCCCCCCAATCATTAGTTTGAATGAGTTTTGGTCACCCGTGCTGTTTAGGAGAGAAGTAGTCATCGCCGTGCCGATGTCGAACGATGCGATCAAGTCTGCTGAACGCATCGCCGCAACTCGTTTAGAGGAAATTTGTACGAAAAGTTGCTAAGTACCGGGAAAAACAGTCGTTGACGAAACGTGCTTACGACAATAGAATCCGCGCCGCGCTTCGGTTCTATCATCTGCTTTTCGGACGAGGAGAAAATATGAAAATCAAAATGATCATACTTGCGCTGGTCGTGTTCTTAGGCGGCGCGGTTGTGGCTTCCGCTCAAAGCCCACACATGGGCACATGGAAACTAAATGAAGCGAAATCGAAATTCCCCAAAGGCGCCACGAAAAATCACACCGTCACCTATGAAGCAGCCGGCGATCAGACGAAAGTAACTGTCGATGGAACGGCCGCCGACGGCAGCGTCATTCACAGTGAATGGACCGGAAAGTTTGACGGCAAGCCTTATGCGCTGACTGGCGACCCTGCGGGCGACATGAGATCTTACCGCGTCGTTAACCGCCGCACGCTCTCGTTGAGAAGCACCAGGGATGGAAAACTAACAACTACGGCAACCATCACGGTCTCGCCCAACGGGAAGACCCGTACTGTCACAGCGCGTAGCCGCAATGCCAAAGGCCAGTGGACGACCAGTTCGGCGTTTTACGACAAGCAGTGAGCCGTGAGCAGTTACAGAACCGCGAACAGTTGTGAGCGGGCCTAACCGGCTTCATCGGCAGTATCGTTCCGTACCAAAAACATTTGAGCCGAGCGAATCTCTAAATTCGCTCGGCTCTTAATTCTTAGTAGCGCGTTTACTGCTCACTGCTCACCGCCAACTGCTCACTGAATTGGGCAGCGCATACCTCTAACCCGAACTATGGATCTCAGCCTTGAGCGTCCTTTGTTGTTTTGAGTCGCTGCTCGTCATTACAAATTAAGCGTCTGGGAAACCCGTTGACTTTTACGTTTCATAAGCATATCGTCCGCGCGTTCGCTCTCAAGTCGGCCCGCAACCGCCTTTTCCTCGCACAATTCCTGGGCCGGGCAGTGAATCGCGAAATGAATCTTAGACTCCAGGCATATGCATGTAGAGGGCTAAGCTCTCGATCATAAGGCGCCTGTCATTTGGGAGTACGCTGATGCAGACAATGGCCCTGGTCTTACGAATCGAAGTCTGGTGCTTGCTGGTCGGTCTGGCGGTGATTGTCGCTTATCGTATGTTGACCGGCGACATAATCACCAAAGGATTGCTACGGGATAAGGGGGGCAGTTCGGGATTCAGCCCGGCGCGACTGCAGCTCTTGATCTCAACGCTCGTCGTCGCTTTCTACTACATCGGCAACGCTCTGACCAACGCGAACACGGGACAGTTTCCGACAATCCCTAACGAGATGTTTCTCATTCTGGGAGGTAGTCACGCGTTTTATCTGGGCAGCAAGACCGTTGCTCTGATCCTTGAGAAATTCGGCTTGTCAAACAAGAGCCAAAAACCGTAAAGGAGACCAACTCAGATGTCGTTACTAGTAATGGTGATCGGATGGATCCTGACCATTTTCCTCGGAATCCTGGCGCTCATTATTCTGTGGAAGATCATTAACGGGGATATCAGCCTGCGCTATCTAATTAGCGATGAGCAGGGATTCGCCAGTCTCTCGCGATTCCAGTTCCTGGTGTTCACTTTCGTCATCGCGATGACGCTGTTCTATCTCATCGCGCTGAAAGGGGAATACCCAGCCATCCCCAACCAAATTCTGGCTTTGCTGGGGATCAGTGGCGGATCTTTTGCGGTGGCGAAAGGTGTCCAGGCAAGTAGAGACGTGGGGATGACTGAGGCCGGCCATCCGCCAAAGGAATCAACTGATCAAGATCGGTGAACCGGGCACCAGCGTCAGCCAAGCGCCAGCCCTGACATAGTCAGGTGAGAAACTGATGAGAAGAAGCGATCACCAACGCAACATCTCGCTCGGCCTCACCCTGACGGCTACGCCGGTTCTGCCGCACGCTTCGTTCGGCGCTGCGA
>Ga0105239_10010025_pt1 | contig 10626 bp, 9 predicted proteins | sample KBSC44metaG_FD_92761 | JGI IMG/M metagenome (GOLD analysis project Ga0105239, IMG submission 92761) | Corn rhizosphere microbial communities from Kellogg Biological Station, Michigan, USA - KBS C4-4 metaG | ecosystem: Host-associated > Plants > Roots > Rhizosphere > Soil | place: Michigan, USA...
ACCAACCCGTAGTCCACGGCTTCAATAGGCGGCTCGCTTCGTCATCGCACACCCGGCGTCGCCACGTCCGTCGCCGTCGCGCACCGTTCGTAACCCGGGCGGCACGCACCCTTTACAAAATTGACTCTAAGCGCTTAGATTTCGAGCACGCCACCAGAATCTAAGCGCTTAGATCCCCCGGGACCTGGGCGTTCGCGCTCCATCCGGGCAGGATGGAGATCCAGCCAGCTAAGGAGCGGCGATGGGACCCAGAAGTGTTTCCGCGGGCGCGGTGTGCGTGGCCGCCGCGCTGGTGCTGACCGCGTGCGGTCGCAGCAGCACCGATGCCGCGTCATCACCCACCAGCACCGTGGCGTCCGGCCAGGTCACGGGCACTATCACGCTGTGGGCCCAGGGTGCCGAAGGGCAGGATCTGCCCACGCTGCTGAAGGGCTTCGAGGCAGAGAACCCCGGCGTGAAGGTGAACGTCACCGCGATTCCCTGGTCCGACGCGCACGCGAAGTACCAGGCTTCGATCGCCGGTGGCACCACCCCGGACGTGGCCCAGATGGGCACCACGTGGATGGCCGACTTCGCCGACGCCTTCCAGACGGTGCCGGCCGGAGTCGACACCGGTGACATCTTCCCCGACGCGAAGACGGCGGCGGTCGTGAAGGGCGCCACGGTCGGAGTGCCGTGGTACGTGGACACCCGGGTCATCTACTACCGCACCGACCTGGCCGCGAAGGCGGGCTACAGCAGTCCTCCGAAAACCTGGGCCGATTTCCAGGCCATGGCCAAGGCGATGCAGACCAAGGCCGGGGCGAAATGGGGCATCGAGCTGCCTCCGGGCGGCAGCGACTCCTTCCAGTCCATGATGCCTTTTGCCTGGTCGGACGGGGCTTCGCTGATGGACACCGCCGGCAGTAAGTGGACGCTGAGCACGCCTCAGATGGTCGACGCGCTGAAGTACTATCAGAGCTTCTTCACCGAGGGCATTGCCGACCGCAACCTGTCCACAGCGGTCGGGGCGCAGGAGTCGGCCTTCGTCGACGGCAGCGCGCCGATGTTCATCGGTGCGCCGTCGGAGATCAGCGCACTCGACCAGGCTGGGGGAGCCGGGTTCAGCGCGAAGTACTCGGTGATGCCGTTCCCGAAGCAGCAGAGCTCGACATCCTTCGTCGGAGGCTCCGACCTGGTCGTCTTCCGGAACTCCCCGCACGCCGCGGCGGCTTGGAAGCTGGTCCAGTACCTGAGCCGCGCCAATGTGCAGGCCGGCTGGTACAAGGCGACCGGCGACCTGCCGGCTGCGCAGTCGGCCTGGAACGATCCGGCCTTGAGCTCGGACCCGAAGTCGGCGGTGTTCAAGCAGCAGCTGAGCAGTGTCCAGGCACCGCCTGCGAACAACGCGTGGACCCAGGTCAGTGCGGCCGGGGACACCCAGCTGGAGCGCGTCGTCCAGGGAACCGATCCGGCCTCTGCGCTGGATGCTCTGCAGAACACAGCCGAGTCGATCGGAACAGGGAACTGAGGCAATGACATTCGGCATCAGGGCTCAGGTCGGGCCGCGTGCGACCGGTCGAGGAGCGGCGTCCCGCAGCAGAACCAGAAGCCGCGCCATGAGTGAGCGGAGTCGTCAGGGCCTGGCGGCGTGGCTGTTCGCATTGCCGTTCCTGCTGGTCTTCGGGTTCTTCATGCTGGTTCCGTTGGTCTCCTCGTTCCTGATGTCGTTCACCGACTTCCGTGCCACGGACGTGCAGGACCCGACTGGTGTGAACTTCGTCGGTGTTTCCCGGTACACGCGTCTGTTCGGCGACCAACAGTTCCGCAAAGCCATGGTCAACACCGCCTACGTCGTGCTCGCCGGCATCCCCCTGACCATGGCGGTCGCCCTCGCGCTGGCCGTGGCGCTGAACAGCGGTATCACGCGGTTCCGCACCGCGTACCGGGTCGGCTTCTACACCCCGGTCGTCACCAGTATCGTCGCGGTTGCAGTGGTTTGGCGGTTCATCCTGCAACCCGACGGGCTGCTCAACACCATGCTCGGCTGGATCGGCGTCAGCGGCCCGGATTGGCTACACAGCACCACCTGGGCGCTCCCGTCTCTGATCGGCATGACCGCCTGGCGCAACATGGGGACCTTGATGGTCATCTTCCTGGCCGGGCTGCAGAACGTCCCGCCGGAGCTGCACGAGGCGGCCATCGTGGACGGTGCGGGACCGTGGCAGCGTTTTCGCCGCATCACCCTTCCGCTGCTGCGCCCGACGCTGCTGCTCGGCGCGGTCCTGCTGTCGGTCGCCTACCTGCAGTTCTTCGAGGAATCCTTCGTGATGACGCAGGGCGGCCCGCTGAACTCGACCTTGTCAGTGAGCTACTTCACCTACAACCAGTTCGGCTTCGGCAAGTACGGCTATGCCTCGGCCGCCGCCTACGTGCTGTTCGCCGTGATCGCCGCACTGAGCATGATCCAGTTCCGTCTGCTGCGGCCCAAGGACTGAGCCTGCCATGACCCACTACGTCACTCCCGCCGACCCTGCAGCCGCTGCTCGCTCGCACGGTGAGAGCAGCAGCCCGCCGGCGATCTCGCGGCGCACGCGCTTCATCACGTACTCGGTCCTGACCGTGGCCCTCGCGGCGACCCTCATGCCCTTCGCCTGGATGCTGCTGGCCTCGTTCAAATCCCAGGGTGAGCTCCTGCGTGCGCCCAACCGCTGGTTGCCGTCGTCGCCGACCTGGAACAACTACGCCACGTGGCTCGGACAGCTGCACATCGGTCACTTCTTCCTCAACAGCGTGATCGTCGCGGTCTTCACCGTGCTGGGGAACCTGGTGTTCTGCTCGATGGTCGGCTATGCGCTGGCCAAGCTGGACTTCCCGGGGAAGAACGTGCTGTTCGCCTTGGTGATGGTCATGCTCATGGTTCCCGGGGTGGTGACCTTCGTGCCGCTGTTCGTCATGGTCGCCAAGCTGCACCTGGTCAATACCTACCCGGCGTTGATCTTGCCCTACCTCGCCTCGCCGCTCGGAGTCTTCCTCATGCGGCAGTTCATGCTCGGCATCCCCGATTCGCTGCTCGAGGCAGCCAAGATCGACGGCGCTGGGCAGGTGAGGATCTTCACCAGGATCGTTCTGCCGCTGTGCGCACCGCCTCTGGCTACGTTGACGATCCTGGCCTTCCTGTCGTCCTGGAACAACTTCCTCTGGCCGCTGGTCGCGACCCAGAGCCAGGACAAGTACACGCTTCCCGTCGCCCTCGCCTTGTACTCGCACGGCCAGAACGCGACGAACTACGGTCTGCTTCTCGCCGGATCGGTGCTGGTCATCGTGCCAGTGGTCGCGCTGTTCATGGCGTTGCAGCGGTTCTTCGTCCAAGGCGTCGCCACCACCGGCATCAAGTAGCCGTCCCACTTCGCTCAAAATGACTTCGCACAACCCCAAGGAGCCCCCATGCCCGCAAACGAGTTGATCTTCCCTTCCGGCTTCCTGTGGGGCGCCGCCACCGCAGCCCACCAAACCGAGGGCAACAACATCAACAGCGATTGGTGGGAACGCGAATACGCACCCGGTACCACCATCAAGGAGCCAAGCGGCGACGCGTGCGACAGTTACCACCGTTACCGCGAGGACATCGGGCTTCTTGGGCAGCTCGGCTTCAACACATACCGGTTCAGTCTGGAGTGGGCCCGTATCGAGCCCGAACAGGGGCACATCTCCCGCGCCACGATCGATCACTACCGGCGCATGGTGGCAGCATGCGCCGAGGCGGGGCTCACGCCGATGGTGACTCTGCATCACTTCACCGTTCCCCGCTGGTTCGACCGAAAAGGCGGCTGGCGCGCAGCTGATGCCCCGGACCTGTTCGCCCGATTCACGGAAGCGGTACTGCCCGTCCTGATCGACGGCGTGGAATGGGTATGCACCATAAACGAGCCCAACGGCGTCGCCCACGACGCTGGCCAACCCGACGAGAGCGTGCCGAACCACGTCTACGCACTGCCTGATCCGGAAGTCTCCCAGACCCTTGTCCAGGCGCATCGCAAGAGCCGCGCTGTGCTCTCCGGTCTCTCGGGGCTCAAGTCCGGATGGACGGTCGCCACCCAAGCTTTCCAACCGGAGCCCGGCAGTGAGCACCTCGCCGACGCCATCCGGTATCCCCGCGAGGACTTCTTCCTCGAAGCCGCCGGTGGCGACGACTTCATCGGCGTCCAGGCCTACACCCGAACCATCGTCGGCCCCGACGGCCCCAAGCCGCCGAACGAGGACACCGAAAAGACGCTCATGGGCTGGGAGTACTACCCGCCCGCGGTAGGCGACGGCATCCGGAACGCCTGGAAACTCACCGGCGGAGTCCCGGTCATCGTCACTGAGAACGGCATCGCCACCGATGACGACCGTCGGCGGATCACCTACACCACCGGCGCGCTGACAGCGGTCCACCAAGCCATGACCGACGGCGTCGATGTGCAGGGCTATCTGCACTGGTCGGCCCTGGACAACTATGAATGGGGCAGCTTCCGCCCCACGTTCGGCCTCATCGCCGTCGACCGTCACACCTTCGCTCGCACTCCCAAACCCAGTGCTCATTGGCTCGGCCGCGTCGCGAGTACGGGCCGTCTGACCGCAGAATGACACGATCGTGCGGGCCTGTGAATCTACTCTGCCTTGATGTCTCACAAGATGATCGGCGGACGGTCGAGTCTGAACAGGCGACGGCGCAGGGCTCCCGATGCTCGGGGGCTTAGATGTCCGAGCCGTGCGGGTGCGTTCTCACCCGGGTGGCGACCGCGGGTGCGCCGCGGTCAATGATCCTGGACGGCGCGTGACCGCCGCAGCGGGTGGACCTGTCGTGAGCGCATGGCCCTGGAGGATCTAAGCCGACCGCTCGCAAGAGCGCCGAATCTAGGGCTGTACGACAGGGGAAAACTAGCCGGACTACCAATGCCGTGCCGTCGCGGTGGACAGATTATGCCCTGAGTGTGATGCGAGGCAGCCGGAGCGCCAGCCGCCCCGTGCCGGATCAGTCTTAGGAGACGCGGTGACTCAAACCCCTCAAAGCCAGGCCCTCATCCAGCCGACGGTTCACCTGTCTGTGCATCACCTTGCGCTGATGCGCCCTGAGCTGCCGAGCCTGATAGCCGAGATCCTCACCGAGGTGAGTGCAAGCGTCCCCGGATATGGTGCGTTGCTGGACGGTCCCTACGGCGACCTGATCCGCCGGTGCGTGCAACGCAACGTGGCGACATTCGTGGCTCGCATCGCTGCTCCCGGGAGTGACTCCTCCGAACGGGATGAGTTGTGCCGCGCGGTCGGCCGGCTGGAGGCGCTCAACGGACACAGTATGGACCGGTTGCAGTCCGCTTACCGGATCGGGGTGCAGGTGGCCTGGCGCCGCTGGGTCAAGGCCGCCAAACGCCACAGCATCCCCATGCCAGTTGTGTCGGCTCTGGCAGACGCCTTGTTCAGCTACGTCGATGAGATGACGTCCCTGTCGCGGTCCGGGCACGCCGAGGGCCGGGCCCGATCCGGCAGCCTCATCGAGGAGCAACGAGCGCGCCTGCTGGCCCGTCTGGTCTCGGCTGAGCCAGCCTCCCGCGACGTCCTGGCAGAACTCGCCGACCGGGCCGCCTGGCCGCTGCCCGATGAGGCGACACCGGTAGTGATCGGTGCCTCTCCCGAATCCGGGCTCGACCCGGGCGTGCTCGACTGCGATGTACTGGTCGATATGGAGGATCCCCGCCCCCATCTTCTGGTCCCGGGACCGATGACAGCCCCCAGGGAGCACATGCTGGTCCGCTTCCTCGGCTCTACCGGCGCTGTGATCGGCCTGACGGTCCCGCTTGCTGACGTCGCCCACTCGCTGCGGTGGGCCCGACGGACTCTTGGGATGGTGCAGCATCCGACTGCGGATGGCCGTCCGACCCGAGGCGAGGATCACCTGCTCAGCCTGTGGCTCGGCTCCGATCCCCACCTCGCGCGCTGCATCGCCGATCGTCGACTCGAGCCTTTGCGGGGGTTCACCGACAGCCGGCGGGTACGGCTCACCGACACGCTGCTGGCGTGGTTCTCCACCCGGGGCAACGTCGAGCGGATGTCGAAACTGCTGGCAGTGCACCCGCAGACGGTCCGCTACCGCATGCGGGTACTGGAAAAGGTCCTTGGCCCGCTGCTCGACGACCCGGAATGGCGCCTGACCACCGAACTCGTGCTCAGAGGACAAGGTTTGGTGTGAACAGCACGGGATCCGCCTGGTGGAAGGCTTTATCATGACCATGCCGTCCCCGGTCCCGGTGTCCGCCCGACGGCCCAAGCCCGGTCGCCAGGCTCGGTGATCTCCGTGACCCGCTGTCCGTCCAGCCGTAGCTCCACCGGCTCCAGTAGCCCGGCGGCGACCGCTTCGTTCCACGCGTCATAGGGTCCCGCACCCCACGGGAGCCACGGGATGACGTCGTCCACGACGACCAGCCCTTGCGGTCGCGCCAGCCGGCAGGCGTGGCGGATGTCGGAGGCGGCGATCTCGTGGGTGCGCCCGCCATCGACGAAGACGAGGTCGAAGGCGTACGGGTGCTCATCGGCGTAGTACGGGAGGGTGTCGCGGGAGTCGCCGAACACCAGCTCATGGCGGCCCGGGTAACGCTCGTCGAGGAATTCCTTGGCCAGGCGGACCGTGCGGCGTTCGTCCAGCTCGAACGAGACCACGTTCGTGGCCGCTGAGCTCTCCAAGAATGCGAGGGCTGAGAACCCGACGCTGAATCCGATCTCGGCGATGCGCACCGCGCCGGCCGCGGCTGCCAACTCGCGCAGGCTCTCGGCCTCGATCGGATTGGTCCCGGCCTCGAAGACCGGTGCGCCTTGTTCCCGGACGTGCAGATAGATGTCCCCCATCAAAGCTTCAAGCGGGCTGGTGGCCATCGCGGGGATGTCGTCAGTGGTCATCCTGGACTCAGCTCCTCGGAGACGATGTCAACCCCGCCGGAGAACCAGGCGCCAAGCAGTCCGTCGGCCAGCCCGCAGCTGCCGAAGGCGGACAGCGAGAACGTTCCGGTCATGGTGGCGGGGTTCGCAAGCCGGAAGCCGGCCACGGAGGTCAGGGTGAGGTCGGCAGGGGCGATGGTCTGGCAGGTGGTTGAGGACTGCACCAGGGGCAGCCCTAGCAGGGCGGCGTCGGTGACGCCGACAGTGACCGGGCTCTCCATGGTCAGCACCCCGCCGGCGACCGTCCCTGTCGTCTTGCCCGCCTCGGTCATACGAAAGGTCGCAGTCCCCGGCAGGAAGCCGAGCAGCGTATAGGAGACATCGGTTGGCGGAATCGAGAGATCTCCGGAGCAGGAGGAGAGTACGCCGTCGAACGATCCGGTCAACGTTCCCGGCCCCAGCTTCGCTTCGACGCCCGCGGCGCCGAGGTGCATGCGGCCGGCCACTCTGTAATCGCCGACGATCGGTAGGGGAGCGACCTGGAACGTGGCCAGCGTGGTGTTCTGCCCCGGATCGGCGGTGCACCGGGATTGGAAGGTGCCGACGGCCGTCGGCAAGGTCGCGCCGCTCAGGGTCTGGACCCGTGTCAGGGCCGCGATGAAGGAGCCGACGTCTATCGTCACCGTTCCCGAAGGCAGCGCGATCGCCGGCGACTGCCCGCTGGCACGCACGACGAACGAGCCGGAACCGGGCACGAGCGTCGCCGGGATCTTCAACGGGAGGGAAAGGGGGAGGGTCAGGCTGCCGTCGGTCAGGGTCGATGAAGCCCGCGCCGACCCCGAGACCGAGGAGGTGTTCATGAACGCCAAGCCCTTGATGGAGGTCGCCGGTACCGTCACGTCGGCGGTGAACGGGATCGCCGCGGCGTGGCCGGCAACGAGCGCGTCCGGGATCTGCGCTGCGATGGTGACCCGCACCGGCTGGTTTCCGAGCAGCGGAAACGGACAGGTGTAGTTCAGCGTCAGCGAGACGTCGATCGCCGAGGCGGCCGGCGCGGCTGCGAACACGAGCCCGCAGGCGGTCGTCGCGGACATGGTCAGCGCGGTGCTCCAGCGTAGGAGGCGGCGCAGAGATCTGCTTCTCATGGTCTGGCACTCCTCAAGAGCCGGACGTCGCGGCCGGAACAGGTCGAGGCGGCAGGCCGGCCGGCTATCTGGTCTTTGATGAAGGCCAGCACGTCGGCGTTGCCGAGGAAGACGCCGGTGATGTGGTCCACTGGATACGTCTTCCACGTGAGGATCACGCCGAGCGCGCAGTAAGCCTGTTGCAGAGCGTTCTGCTGGGTCGGCGCGACAAGTTGGTCGTTCGTGGCGCCGTAATCGAAGACCGGAACCTTGATCGGCTGCGTTCCCAGCTGGTTCTGCTGTACCCGGTTGATCCACGTCGTCGTGCCGACCGGATTGCTAGTGGTGAGGTCCTTGACGCTCTTGCCCTCGTTGTCCGTGATGAGTTCCAGCAGGCAGTCGTTCTGTTCGATTTCCGCGAAGAAGGCCCGTCCGGCGTCGTTGAGGTGGCTCGCGAGATTCAGCTCGGGATAGGCGTGGTCCAATGCGAGTACCGCGTAGGCCTCGACGCCGAACCCCCATTTGCCGTCCAGGCCGGCTGCCGCTGCGGCGAGGTTGGCTGGCACCCCGCCGCCGGAAACGCCGACCAGGTCGAGTTCTGGCGCGTATGCGGGCTGAATCTGCCCTGCCCACATCACTGCGCCTCCCCCTGGGAGTAGCCTCGGAAGACCACCTTCGAGGTCGGTGAAAGCCCGGCCGCGGGAAGCCGGGTCGCGGCGCGCACCATGTCGATGACGGCGTGGCCCTCGGACCGACCGACGACGTAGGTGGTGCGCGGCGTCGGCTGGTAGCCCTCGTAATCCGTCAAGGCCACCGCGTAGCCGCTGGTCAGAAGGTCGTCCACGCCGGACTGCTCGTAGTAGGAACCGGTCTGGATCATTTTCGAGGTCGCACATCGGAACGCCGGTCCTTCGGTGCCGGGGGCGAAGCCGACGATCGGCGCGGTCGGCGGATCGACGCCCTTGGGAACCAGGACTGTGCCGGTGACGGCATCCGGGTGGTCCAGCACGTCGGGTGACAGGTACATCACCTGCCACATCGAGGCGTTCACGTCCGGCGCACCGGCGACGGCCGGCCTCCAGCGCACGATGTCGCCCGGGGAGCCGGCCGGCAGCGGCTTCGGCGGGCCGTAGAACGAATCGTCGTCGGGACCGGCTGCGGGAGCCGCGGCCGACGATGCTTTCCGAGCACCGGGTGCGGCTCGGGCGTCGGTGACGAACGTCGTGACCACGACCGTTGCCGCGGCCACGGCGGCCAGCACGACGAGCGTCCGCTCTCGAAGACGCGATCGGCGGCGGTTCCGGCGGTTCGGCATGGGCCACTCCTGACGAAGTTGACGGCGCGGGAATCGCAAGCCCCACCACGATTACGTGAATCAGGGCTGGATATCCATGTTTCGTCTTGGCTTTCGGACTGCGTGCTCATCCGCCGATAAGTGTCGCCGAATCTTTGCTCACTCTGATGACAAATACGAGGAACCCGCAGGTGTCGACGCCGGAAAAACGTCACACGAAGGCAAAGAACACTTGCTGTAGGAGACTTCTGATAGCTACGTTACGGACCCGTCAACTCGTCGGCATAGTGCGTGATCGCACTGCCGTGAAGAAAGGTGGATTCCTCATAACCCGGCCGGTCGTCCCTTGATGGAGGACAAGTACACATGGCATTGAAGCTCCGGTCCAAGAAGGCGGTGAGAGGCGCGGCGGTACTCGCCGCCGGCGTCGCACTCACCGCAGGGGCGTTGGCGGTGATCCAGCCGGCCCAGGCCGGCCCGGCGTCGCTGACGCTCACCTACACCTGCACCTGGCCGCTCATCGGCTCCACCCCGGGCCTGTCGGTGGCTATCCACGCCACCCTGCCCGACAACCCCGTGGCCGGGACCCCCTCCGGGGCCATCCCGTTCACGGCCGACGTGACGGTGCCCGCTGCGGCGTCCGGCGGTCTGGCCACCGTCAGCGGCGCCTACATCGTGGGCACGGCGAAGACCAAGGCGAACATCACCGGACCGACGAACCTGCCGCTGAACCTGCTGGCGACGGTTCCGGAGACCCCGGTGCCACAGGACGGTTCGGCTTTCACGGTGCACGCCAGCGGGCAGACGCCAAGCGTGGCGTTTCCGACGCCGGGCACCGAGACCGTCACGATCGGCGACATCGTCAACACCCTGGTCGTGGAGGACTCGAACCACCAGCCGATCGCGGGTCTGACCGGGTCGAACTACCCCGCGGGCTCTGGCAAGTTCGACGCGCCGTGCACGCAGGACCCGGGCCAGAACAACACGCTGGGCACGATCACCGTGGTGCCGTCGGGCGGTGGGACGACCGGGGGTACCACGCCCCCGCCGCCTCCGCCCACAACCTCGACCAGCAGCGTCCCGCCGCCTCCGCCGACGTCCACCTCGACGTCGGTTCCGCCGCCGCCTCCGACGTCGACCACGTCGGTTCCGCCGCCGCCTCCGACGTCGACGACGAGCGTCCCGCCGCCGCCTCCGACGTCGACCACGAGCGTGCCTCCGCCGCCGCCGAGTTCCAGCTCGTCTGGCGGCGGCATTCCGATCACCTTCAAGGTCGATGGGTCCTCGCACCTGACTGGCCTGAACGCGGACATACCG
>Ga0105239_10010028_pt1 | contig 10622 bp, 14 predicted proteins | sample KBSC44metaG_FD_92761 | JGI IMG/M metagenome (GOLD analysis project Ga0105239, IMG submission 92761) | Corn rhizosphere microbial communities from Kellogg Biological Station, Michigan, USA - KBS C4-4 metaG | ecosystem: Host-associated > Plants > Roots > Rhizosphere > Soil | place: Michigan, USA...
ACATACCGCCTCCCTCGGGCCGCCAGCGGCCCGAAACCCTGGATAAGGGGCTGTAGCTCAGTTGGGAGAGCGCCTCGTTCGCAATGAGGAGGCCAGCGGTTCGATTCCGCTCAGCTCCACCAGTCTACGCCGCGCAGCGGAGGAGACTGCCTGGGCTTTGGATCGCGCGGCTTCGCCTGGCAAGCCAGTCTTCGCAAGCTACGATTAACGGGCGGCTGAACTGTCCGACAGCGCACCCACGCCCTTCAGTCGCCCCAGCATCGCCAGCATCATCAGGAAGGTCACCCACACGGGCGAGTCGTTCTCGAGGAAGTCCGACTCCATCATGTTGTGCATAACGATGAAGAGGAAGATCGCGAACAGCATCGCCTTCAGGTTCAGGTCGACGTCCTCGCGGCGCCAGAATTGCGCGGCGGGCACGAGGATGAGCCCGATCACCGCAAATGCGAATCCGATGCCGCCGATGGTCACCAGAAGCTGGAGATAGCCATTGTGGCCGTGCGCCACGAACTCGACCCAGGTGCCGGCGACATAATTGTGCAGCGGGGAAAGGCTTCCGCTATCGGCGAAGGTCCCGAAACCATAGCCCAGAAAGGGATGATCTCGGATGAAGGCCAGCTCCGCCGACCAGATGGCGCTGCGGCCAGTGAATCCCGTCGGATCGTCCAGCGTCTGTGAGATAGAAGCCGCGCTCGCAACAGCGACGATCGCAAGCGCAAGCGCGCCCAACGACATCAGCACCGCGACGATCAACCGGTCGAGATCGCGCCGCCACGCCCCGCGGTAGGCAAGACCCATCACGACCGCGAGCGGCATCAGCCCCAACGACGATTTGGACCGCGTCATCACCAGGAAGCCGAAAGCGGCGACAGCGAGTCCGATGTTCAGCCAGGGCCGCGATCGGAACGCGGAGAAGATGAAGACCATCGCCGAAAGCGCGCAGACCGCACCTGCAATGTTCTTGTGGAAATACATGCCGCGCCAATCGCCCACGAGATCGGAGTCCTGCTCGCCGGGCAGGTGGATGGCCTGGTGGACGACGAAGACCGACACCCAATTGACGATGAGCACGCCGATCATGACGGCGCGCAATATCGAAAGGCTTTTCTCGACGCCGAGGGCATCGACCAGAAGCACAACGGAGAACGTCAGCACGATTGCCAGTACCGCGCGACGCAGCGCGACGTCCTGTGCCTCTGCCCACAAGACGCTGAGTAGGCACCACAACAGGATCGCGATCAGCATCGGCGGCACGGCGGTGATGAGGGCAAAGCCGCGCTTGAGGAAGGCGAGCGTCACCGCGCTCGCGAAAACCAGAAGATAGAGAATCTGCCGCAAGGCATCGCCGCCGCCGGTCGTCTGATAAGGCCCCGTGATCAGGTCGGTGGCCGGCATGCGTTCCTGGAACGGCTGCACGCCCACGAACACCATCGTCAGAAGGGCTACGAGGATCGCGGTCAGAGGCCATGGTACGGCCTGCGCGGTCGGCGCGCGCACGGAAAGCGACGGGTAGGTGGTCGGGCCGGACATGACGGTCCGTGAGACTGTCTGGTCCGGGTTAGCTATTCGTTAACCGCTAACGGATCGCCATCCACGATTTGACGAACCCGAAGAACCGCTCCGGCACGACTTCAGCATCCGGAAAGAGATGCGCCATCTGGGCGCGGGTCAGCAGGATCGCGCTCTGCGCGGCGGCGGTGGCCTCGCCGATATCGCGGCCCTTCAGCCAGCCCCGCTTTTTCCGAAGGATCATGCCGGCCCGCACGGGTTCGGGCAGCCAATGGAAAAACACCGCCCGCGCATGGGGCTCGATCGGGAACCAGTAATTGGGGGTCTGCACGAAGTAGCGGGGCGCGAGCCTGCGGGTCTCCGCAGCCATGCGCGCCATGTCCGCCCACAGTCCCACATGCTCGATCACGGAATTCGAATGGACGATGTCGAAACTGTTGTCGGCGTACTGGGGGAGTGCCCGCGCATCGCCGACGGCCGCGGTCACATGGGGCTGGTCGCTCGTTGGGCGGTCGTTTTCGGTGTTGACGACATGGACCGTGACACGATCCCACGGCAGATCGTGCCCGAACACCTGCCAGTAGGCGACGCGTCCCCCGAGGTCGAGGATGGAGCACGAAGGTTTGGCCGCGAGAACCTCTTCCACCAGACGCGCAAAGCGGCGGAAGCGAATCTGGCGAAAATTGTTGGACGCGCTGTCGTCAGCGAAGCGCGGCCTCGCGCTGAGTGCGGTCGCGGTGGACATGCCCCAGCCATACGCCGTTTGCCCTTACCAGAGTCCTAAACGTATCGGCACTGTGACCGCCTTCCGGAAATTCAAGCTGTCCCAAAGGGTTAACCGCGACATGCGTTCCTGGGCCATCCGCGCTAAAACCGGCCAACCGATTCCGCGCGAAAGGCGATTTGATGTTCAGTCCCGTGGTTGTTTCGATCCTCTACGTCTTCAACACAATTATCGACCTCTATGAATTCATAATCATCCTGGCCGTGATCGCGAGCTGGCTGATCGTCTTCGGTGTGCTTTCGACGCGGAACCAGATGGCGCGGTCTCTGGTGAATTTTCTCGACGCCCTGACGGAGCCTGTCTTCCGGCAGGTGCGGCGGATCATTCCGTCCATCGGCGGAATCGATCTGTCGCCGATCATCGTCTTCATTGTCCTGGAAGTGATCCGCAGACTTGTGGACGGCTACGCCATCTATCTCATGTGAGATGACGGACCGGATTCAGATTCGCGGCAACGGAGTTTCGGTTCGCGTTCGTCTCACACCCAAAGGCGGGCGAGACGCTGTGGAAGGGTGGGACGTAGATTCCGCGGGCGTATCCCACCTGAAGGTTCGCGTACGCGCGGCGCCGGAAAGTGGGAAGGCCAACGCAGCGCTTGTCGATCTGATCGCGAAAACGGTGGACGTATCGCGTTCCTCCATCACGATCGTGAGCGGCGAAAAGGCACGCTTGAAAGTCGTCGCGATCACGGGCGATACATCCGCCCTGGCGGCAAAACTGAACAGTCTCGGAGCGGCGACATGAGCGCGAAAATCATCGATGGAAAAGCCTTCGCCGCCAGGCTGCGCGCCCAAGTCGAAGCGGAGACGGTCCAACTCAAGAAGGAACACGGCGTCACGCCCGGTCTCGCCACCGTACTGGTCGGCAACGATCCCGCCAGCGAGGTCTATATCCGCAACAAGAACAAGACCGCCGAAGCCATCGGCTTCAATTCCGTCCATCACCATCTTCTCGAAGACGCGAGCGAGAGCGACGTTCTCTCGCTCGTGAAATCGCTCAACGCCGACAAGGCGGTTCACGGCATCCTTGTGCAGATGCCACTGCCAAAGCAGGTCCGCGAAGCAGCGGTGCTCGATACGCTCGATCCGGCGAAGGATGTCGATGCGCTGACGCCGACCAATGCGGGCCTTCTACTCAGCGGCCGCGCACATCTCGTCTCGTGTACGCCCATGGGCGTCATGATGCTGCTCAAGGAATTCGTGGGCGATGTGGCCGGAGCGGATGCGCTGGTCATCGGCCGCTCGCTTCTGTTTGGAAAGCCCGCGGCGCAATTGCTGCTGGCAGCGAACGCCACTGTGACGATGGCCCATTCACGTACGCGGGATCTGCCAGCGGTCGCGCGCCGCGCCGATATCCTCGTCGCCGCCATCGGAAAGCCGGAATTCGTGCGCGGCGATTGGGTGAAGCCTGGTGCGACCGTGATCGATGTCGGCATCAACCGGGTCGATGCGGGTGATGGAAAGACGAAAATTGTCGGCGATGTCGCCTATGACGAGGCCGCGAAGGTCGCCGGCGCGATCACGCCCGTGCCGGGCGGCGTCGGTGCGATGACCATCATCTGCCTGATGCGCAACACACTGATCGCCGCCGCGCATCAGAACGGATTGACGCCGCCCAAAATCTGACAGCCGCGACCGAAAAGCCCGCTTCCATGGAGAAAAAGATGCCAGCACCAATCGTCTTCTTCGATATCGCCGGTCCCGACGGCGCGCAGCAGAAAGCGTTTTATTCCGAGGTCTTCGGCTGGAATACCGATGCGATGGGAAACATTGATGGCGCAGGGCTTATGGGCGCTTTGCGGCAGGACCCCGCGGCGAAGGTTCTCTATCTCGGTGTGCCGGATGTGACGGCGGCGTTGAAACAGGTCGAAGCCTCCGGCGGCAAGACCGTGATGCCGCGCTTCGAAGTAAGAGGCGTTGTCGTGATCGGCCTCTTCAACGACCCTGCAGGCAACACGATGGGACTCGTGGAGATGAAAGACGGAAAACCCGTTATTCCCTAAAGCCGCTTGCTCAAGTCGTCGGCCATTCTGTCCGGGCCGATCTCATCTTCGTAGTAGGTCACGAAGCGTCCATCCGGCCCCATCAGGTAGATGACTCCGGAATGGTCCATCGAATAATTGCCGCCCGGCAGCGGATGCTTGCGGATGAAAACCCGGTAGGCGCGCGCCGCCTCAGCAATCTGCTTCGCATCTCCCGTCAGCCCCACGAATTCCGGCCCGAAGCTCTTCAGGTAATCCTTCAGCACGTGCGGTGTATCGCGCGCCGGATCGACCGTGATGAAGACCGGCACGACGCGGCTTTTCTTCGAACCCAGCTTGGCGAACGCGTCCGACATTTCCTGCAAGGTCGTGGGACAGACGTCGGGGCAGAAGCTGTAGCCGAAATAGATCAGCATGAACCGGCCGCGGAAATCGGCATCGGCTTTCGTCTTGCCGTCCTGATCGATCAGCGTAAACGGGCCGCCGATCGTGGCCTCTCCGGTTGAAACGGTCCGGCCCAGCCCCCCCACCCGGTCGCCCGCGTTCCACAGTAGCCCGGCCGCGACCGCGGCAATGGCAAGAAGGTAGGGGACGAGGGCGATAGGCGTTCAGATCATGCGTGCTCCGGGGTAGCGCGATTGATAGTATCAACCGGCGAAAACGATAAGGCGGCGAACCGGCGCACGATGGTAGACGCTCCATTGGATCAGAGTGCTGCCCTTCGGCTTGTGCCGGCGACGGCCGCGCGCGGCCGGGTGCGGCTCAGGACCCTGAACAATCTGCGCTGGCTTGCGATCGGCGGCCAGTCGGCGGCACTGTTCATCGTCTACTTCGCGTTCGGATATCAGTTGCCGATGATCGCCTGCGGGGTTGCGATCGGGATCAGCGCCCTGCTCAATCTCGCGCTGGCCTTCCGCTATCCCCCCAGCCATCGCTTGGCGAATCGGGAAGCCACCGTCTATCTCGCCTTCGACGTTCTGCAGCTGGCGGCGCTGCTCTATCTCACCGGCGGCATCGTCAATCCGTTCGCTTTGATGTTCCTGGCGCCCGTCGTCATTGCCGCGGCGACCCTCGATCTCGGCAACACGCTTATCTTGGGCGGGCTGGCCCTTGTGTCGGTGTCCCTGATCTCCGTGGTCCACAAGCCATTGCCCTGGGAGTCCGCCGGCGGGCTCGACCTGCCGCTGCTTTACCAGGCGGGGATCTGGGCATCTTTGGTGATCGGCATCGGGTTCACCTCGATCTATGCGTGGCGTATCGCGAGCGAAGGCGCGCGCATGTCCGCAGGTCTCGCGGCGACTCAGCTCGCGCTCGCGCGCCAGCATCGCTTGGCGGCGCTTGGCGCGCTCGCCACGGCGGCGGCCCATGAGCTCGGCACACCGCTCGGTACGATCGCCGTCGTTGCGCGGGAGCTCGAACGCGCCTTGCCGGAGAATTCGTCCGAAGCCGAGGACGTGCGTCTCCTGCGGTCACAGGCCGAGCGTTGCCGCGCCATCCTCGCGCGCCTGGCAAGTCCGGAAGCGATGCTGGGCGCAACCGCGCGCCTTCCCCTGGGCGCCCTGCTCGACGATATCGCGAGCCCCTATCGCGGCGAAGATGTCGAGATCGACATCGCGATCGAGGGCGGCCCGCCGCAGCCTCAGATCTGGCGGGCGCCGGAACTCCTGCACGGCCTCGGCAACATCATCGAGAACGCCGCGGATTTCGCGCGCTCGCGTGTGCTCATTCAGGCGCGTTTCGATTCGGCACAGTTGCGCATCACGGTCGAAGATGACGGGCCGGGATTTGCGCCGGAAATCCTGGAGCGGATCGGCGAGCCTTACATCACCTCGCGGCCGAGCCATCATGCTCTGGGCGAAGGCGAAATCGGAACCAGCGCCCAACTGGGGGAGCACGAAGGCATGGGATTGGGCTTTTTCATTGCCAAAACCCTGCTGGAACAGACGGGCGGAAACGTGAACGTGATCAACCCGGAAACGGGCGGGGCGCGCATCAGCATCGTCTGGTTGCGCGGTGTGATCGACGGGGAAACGCCGCCGGCCGGGATTCAAGAGGATTGACGAGGTTCCATTTGGGGGCTTATGAGGCCCCCGGAATGGCCAATGCCGACGAAAAAACCCTCCTGATCGTAGAAGACGACCGTCCGCTGCGCGAACGCCTCGCGCGCGCGATGGAAGCCCGCGGCTTCACGGTCGCGATCGCCGAAAGCGTGGCGGAAGGCAAGGCGCGCGCCAAGGAAGCGCCTCCTGCCTATGCCGTGGTCGATCTCAAGCTCGAGGACGGCAACGGTCTCGATGTGGTCGAGACGCTGCACACCATCCGGCCCGACTCGCGCGTCGTTGTTCTGACCGGCTTCGGCAATATTGCAACCGCGGTTGCGGCCGTGAAATACGGCGCGATCGATTATCTGCCCAAGCCGGCCGATGCCGACGATATCTTAGCCGCGCTCCTCGCCCAGCCGGGTTCGAAGCCCAAGCCACCTGAAAATCCGATGTCGGCGGATCGCGTACGCTGGGAACACATCCAGCGCGTCTACGAACTCTGCGGCCACAATGTTTCGGAGACGGCACGCCGTCTCAACATGCACCGCCGCACGCTGCAACGCATCCTGGCGAAGAGAAGCCCGCGCTAACCCAGTTCCGCGATCTCTGGATACAGATGGATGACGTAACGTGCCAGCGAATGGCGCGCGCCGAGCCCCATGACGTGGTGGACGACGCGGTAGGCTGCTACCCATTCGGCCTCGCTGCGCGGGGCACTATCCATTTCGTCGTCCCCCACAAAGTTCACAAGAACCAGCCAAGCCTTCGCGCCGTTCGCGCGAAGAAAATTTAGATGCGCTATGCGGTTCGCCAGCTGATAGAACACATTGATCCACGGCGCGCGCGGTGTCGCGCCAACGGCGCCCACGGTCTCGGCCAGCGCCGCCTCGATCTTCGCACGTGACTCTCCGGTCGCCGCGCTGCCGGGTGAGCACAACTCACCGACGTGGGATTTGGCTTCGACCAGCAAGACGTCTTCTGCATCGCTGCGCGCCAGCGCGTCCCATTGCGGCCCGCGTTCGGGCCAGAAATCTCGCAACGGCCGGCTTAGATGAGACAGGCCCAGTTGGCCAAGAAACTGCTCGTCGCGATACTCTGCATAGCTCTCGCAGATGAGTGGCGACCGCCATTCGATCCGCTTCGCGCGAATTTTTTTCAGGATGGGCGCGTCGAGCACGGCGGTATGCGTGTTCACCGCCTTCTGTATCCATTTTAGGCTGCCGCGCGCGCCTTCGGGCTGGATTACTTTCATTTCCGCTTTCTCGATCTCACGGTCACCTTCTTCGCCGGGCTGGCCAGCGGTTCATCCATCTCCTTCAGCAATTTCTTCGGCGCGATCTTGCGCCAGCGCCGTTCAAGCATGGTTTGCAACTCTTCCGGCGTGATGCGCTCCATGCGTACAAGCACCGAGGGATAATCCTTGTAGTGATCGGTGATGAAATAGGTCTTGGGGTCTAGCTCTAGCATCATGTCGCGCATGTGCATGTCGTCCACGACTAGGACGATGGAATTGTCCTCCGCTCTTAGCCGCGTGAAGAACTTCTTTCCCACGGCAAAGGCGGGCTTGCCATAGGACGTCGTCTCGCTCGCTTCCGGAAACGACAGCGCGATCTTCTTCAACTGCGCCGCCGTGACACCCTTGGCAGCTTTCTTTTTTGCGGCCTTCATTCCTGTATTCCTCCAAGCACGCGCGCGGGGTCGCTTGCCAGTTCCAAGGTCATCGCGAGTCTCTCGGCTGCAATTTTCGCAAAGCTCAGCGTGACGGCCTTGCGGCGGCTCGCGTGCAGTTGCGTGCGCTTCGACGGGCGCACGATCGCGCCGCCATAGCGGTCGGCGACGATCAGGCCGGTGCCGTCGGGCACATGATGGTCGGGAAAATCGGGTGGAATGGCGAAATAGAACAGCTCGCAATACTCAAGATATTCCGGCCATTTCTGATCGCCCCTGAGGTCGGCGACGCTCACCTTGATCTCCACACCCAGCATCGTTCCATCGGCGCCAAGGGCCGCGACATCAAGCCTGCGGCCATTGGCGAGCGTGAATTCCAGGATCGGCGAGAAGCCCTCCTGCATCAGCAGCCGGCTCACGCCACGCGCGACATCGGGTGCGGTTCCGTACATCGCCGCATTGGAACATTCAGGGAACGTTTGGTCAATTGGCGACGGGATCGATGCCGAGTCCGGTCTTGAGGATGTGCGGCATGGCGATTGCGCCGTACTCTGCGTTGCAATGGCGTAGGTCCACGCGGCCGGAATCCACGGAAGCGTTGGCGAACTTCATAAGCGTGGTGACACCGTTCGGCGCCAGCGTTTCCTCAGGCTGCGTGACCAGGCGCGCATTATAGGCGGCGGCCAGCACTTCGCATTCGCGGACGAAGTTCGCTTGCAGCTTTGCGGCCGTTTCGTCGTCGAGCAGAGGGGAGGCTTTGCAGAAGGCGCTTGGCTGGTGAGCCCCGGCCAATACGACGACCGGCGCGTCGGTGATTTTGCGCAAACGCGCCAGCACATGGGCAAGGACCGTGTCGTGTACATGTCCGGCTACGGCCGTTTGATAAGAACTCCAGTCTGCATGCTCATGGTGCGTCCAGCGCCTCAAAGGAAATGAGATCGCGAGCTTTAAACTGGTCAGAACATAGGCGTCGAAGTTCGCATGAATATCTTCGAGGCCGCGCGTGCTCCGCTTGAATGCTTCGCGCAGCTTCTCCGAACCAGGCATGAGCCTGCCGTCGACGGCGTGGATACTGCTCCATTCGGCATCCTGGCCGGCAAAGAAAGTGATTTCGATTTCCGGGAAGTGTGGCGCTACGCGCCGCCAGCCTAAATTCAAGGCTCCAAGATGCGAATCGCCCATCAAGCAGATTCTGCGAACAGACATGACGTGCCTATAGAAGCCGTTCGTAGAAACCGCCGAACGTCTGCGCTTTATCGGTTAGATGGATTTCCAGGATCCAGTGGCGCTCATCGCCATTGTCGTCCGGATCGCGCATGCGCTTGGGATTGGCCGGCGCGATGCGGTTGAGATCGGGATCGCCCGGGATTCGCTGGATGTGCGGAAACTCACCGACGATATGGCCGGCGATCTTGCCGCCGAACAGCCATCCGGCATCCGCCGCGGCTTTCCGTGCGAAGGCATAGAGTTCGGCGCCCGTGATGTCCGGCGAAGAATCGTAATGCCCCTTCACGATCGCGAAGAGGCGCGGCAGGTCGGCAACGAGCCGTGTCTTCTCCGGGTCATTCCCCAACGCGTAAGAACGGCCAAGATCGGCCTCCCACGCTTCGAACACGGGCCCCATATCGAGATAGACCGTATCCTCCGGTTCGAGCGTGCGCACCGGCGGCTTTTCGTGAAAGGTGCAGAGCGTGTTCGGGCCCGAGCGCACAAGGCGCTTGTGCCAGTTGATCGTGACGCCGAAATCGCGCTCCGCCAGCATGCGGATGTCCTCATCCACATCGGTTTCGAGACGGCCGGGTGCGATGTATCCAGCGCGCTCGACCGCATCGAGCATGGCAACGCCCTTCGCTTCGGCGGCTTCGAGTTGCGCGCGGCGTTCGCTCTTCATGGCGTTTCTATGCCGGTGAGCCATTCAAAAAGCAAAAGCCCGGCGCGAAGACCAGGCTTTCGCAGGCTGGATATTGAAGTTTCTACTCCGCAGCGAGCAGCGCACGGCCGCCGGAGCGGTCGGCGAAGTTGATGCTCTGAAGATACTGGATGCCCTCTTCGGCGATGTCGTCGCCGATCATGCGGTCGCCCTCACCCTTAAGCTCGTCCATGTCGACATACATGCCGTAGAACGCCTTGGTGCGCTCGGTGATGATGCCGGCGTTGAGGAGCGTCTTGATGAGCACGCGGAAGATATTGGCTGAGCGCTTCATGGCTTCGCGCCGGTCGTCGTCGGTGAAGCCTTCCATGATCGCGGCGCGAGCATCCTGCCAGTCGATGCCGACGCTCTGATAGACGACCTTCATCTGCTCGGCATTGACGAGATTGAACAGCAGCGTCTGGAAGCACTGCGCGGCCCAGTCCTCGACGAGGTTGTGCTCTTCTTCGGAAAGCTTCGGGATTGTGCGGTCGGCCCAGATCTTTCCGAATTTGTGGTGGAAAGCTTCGTCGGTCATCACCAGCTGGCAGAGCTTGACCAGCAACGGATCCTGCGAGGTCTGGTAGAGCGTGGCGAACGCGCCCATCGCGAGGCCTTCGACCAGCATCTGCATGCCGACGATCTTCTTATAGACCTCCGGCGCTGCGACGATCTCGGTCAGCATATTCTTCAGCGTCGCACCGCACGGCGCCGGTGTGCCCCAGCGCG
>Ga0105239_10010029_pt1 | contig 10622 bp, 5 predicted proteins | sample KBSC44metaG_FD_92761 | JGI IMG/M metagenome (GOLD analysis project Ga0105239, IMG submission 92761) | Corn rhizosphere microbial communities from Kellogg Biological Station, Michigan, USA - KBS C4-4 metaG | ecosystem: Host-associated > Plants > Roots > Rhizosphere > Soil | place: Michigan, USA...
GCTCCCGCCCCTGCCTCACCAGAGATCGTTGTCTCGGCAGGGTCTCCCCGCAGAATCCGTTCTCCTCCCGCTTCAGGCGGCGCGCTTATTCGCTTCGTGCCGTGTCTGGCCGCGCTCTGGTTGCTGGGCGTCCTCCTGCTCCAAGGGCGTCTGTTCCTCGGCTTCGTGCGTGTCCAGAGGATGACGCGACGCGGCAGTTCCCTTCTTCCCGAACGACTGCAAACCCAACTGAAGGAGATCCTTTCCGAAGTCGGGTTCACGCGTCCCATTGCGATCGTACAGGCTTCGCATCAGCATCCTGTCTCGGTGCCGATGATCTGGGGAGTACGACCGGCAACACTCTTATTACCGACAGATGCGGGGGAGTGGCCTGCGGAGCGGCTGCGCGTTGTCGCGCTGCATGAACTGGCGCATATCCGTCGGCATGACTGGCTGACACAGATGTTGGGACAGTTCGTATGCGCGCTCTACTGGTTCCATCCTCTCGTCTGGCTGCTGCACCGCCGGATGCAGATCGAGGCCGAACACGCCTGCGACGATGCGGTGCTGCTGGCCGGGGTGCGGGCAAAGGAGTATGCCAGGCATCTTCTGGACGTCGTCAAAGCCATGCAGGCCGGCAAGGAAGCGCCCGTTGCGGCAGTCGCGATGGCTCGCCCGACGCAAGTACGCGATCGATTACAATCGATCCTCAATGTGCACCGCAGTCGTCAATCCACCACACGTTCCGTGCGGACGCTGGTTCTGCTGGCAACCGCCCTGTTGCTCTGTGCGGTTTCGGGCTTCCGACCGCTCGCCTGGGCCAAAGCACGCAGACAGGTGACAAACGCGGCCCAGACACCTCCGAGCGGCCCGGTAGTGACGCTTCCGAACGGTATCTCGGTGGAGTTAGCCGGCGTGGGATCGGACCCGCTGGGAAATGGAGACGATTGGTGGACACCGGATGGAAACCTCCTCCTGGAACCTCCCACAGCCGGTCCTATTTTCCTGGGGCGTGGAGACTCCCTCGGTGATCAATATCTGCGCCGCGCCCTTTTCTTTCGCCTCCATGCCACACAGGACGCGCGCATCAGCACCACCGGTTACGTCGTCGATCCGACGAATCACCTCCAGAAACCCGGATACAACTTCGGTCGGGACGCCCATCTGAACTATGACGACGGCACCCGGAACCATGCTCCTCTCAAACCGGGTTCTGCGGCGACCGGCATCACGTTGCTCGGTTTTCCGCCTCACGAGACCCAATGCACCTATCGCTACGGGGTCGCAAGCGGCCCGTGGGAGACGATCGCGACGACTCGCTTTGCACTCCAGCCGACACCAGGGGCCATCACTATTCCGCCGAAGGCCATCGCAGACCGCGCCCTGCTCTTCTTCGATGACAATCCACGCATCGAATATGGCGACGCTCAAAGGAAGTGGCATATGGCTTCCCTGCTCGGCGGCCATTCCCCCCTGGGAGAGGTGGCGCGGCGACTCATCGCTCTGGATAAGGACGGCAAACAGATCGATTTGCCGCCATACGCCCCCTATGGCTTACCGACCCTGGCCGGGCAATGGGCACGGGTGGCAGAGATCCAACTCCAGACACGGCCTTACCAGTGGGCCGAGTTCAAGGAGATCCACCTGCAACATATTCCCGTGGCGAAATTCACCCCAATCGCCACGCCGCCCGCCCTGCCGGCGTTCCGGCACACCTTCGCCTGCGGCGTCACTCTGGGCATACATGCGGTCACGGAGAGTCGTAAGGAGGGCGGCGGCTGGTGGACACCAGATGGGAAAGGGCTCGCAGGGCCATTGAAGGAGTGGTGGGCGCAGAGCAATTTTCCAGCCTGGGGGCAGGAGAAGATGCGTACGCGCGTGGTGCTTCTCAAACTGAAGAATCCTCGCCCGATGGTATACACCACCGCCGTGCGCTTCTCTCCCGCTTTCCCGGAAGACCGCTTAGATTGGCCTCCCGGCTTCGAGATGCCGATCAATGTGGTCAACCCGATCTTTACCGGAACCGCACGCGACTTTCCGCGCAGTCAGTCACACACCGCCATGCGCTATGGCATCGCCGCCGGTCCCTGGAAATCGGTCGCCCGCATCCCGATGCCGCAGGACGTCCGCCATACCGACGATGCCGGGAAGCCCGCATGGTCGGATATAACCCTGGAAATACCCGGCTACCCCGAGCGGGGTGAGACACCGGCGCTGAGGTACACCGCCTCTGACGGTAAGAATCTCCGTCTCTCTTTCCGCATAAGCGATAGGAGTTATCTGTCTGACGTCGCGCGGCGCTTCGTGGCCGTCGATAAGGACGGCAAGATCATCCCACTCAGTTCGAATAATACCTCTCATCTCACGCCCGGTGCGGACGGCAAACCGATCCTCCTGGATCCTGCTCACGCCGATAAGAACGACCTTCGGGTTCGCGACTACCAGCGACGCGAGTTCGATTCGGTATACCTTGCCTTCCGCAGCAAGTCAGGTTCCTATCAATACAATCCGATCGACCTGACGAAAATCCGGGAGTTCCGACTGGAAGTACGCCCCTACGAATGGGCCGAGTTTCCCAACATCGCGCTTCAGCCTACGACAGGAGATGCACACCACTGAAAACGGATCCCTTCGCACCTCACCGGAAGACCTAACCCCAATGGCAGGAATCGGCTGCAAGCCTAGCGAACAGGCACCGTGACCGTTGTGATACGCGTCTGCAACGCGTGCACATCCGGAGGAGCAATGCGGATGCTTATTGTGGAGACCGTTGAGGCGGAAGGAGTTGGAGCGCGAGCAGGGATTCAGAGGGGAGATCAACTGCTTTCCTATGCCGAACAGCCGCTGCTATCCCCCGCCATGTTGCAGGCGCTGGAGGAAAATACGTTTGGTGTCCGGAGTGTGACCATACAGGCCGAACGGGCCGGGCAGGCGTTGGAGTTCGTCGTCCCCTCTGCCACGCTGGGCCTCTCAACCCGAAGGTTCCTACCCTCCGCACTGCTTCCGCACTACGAAGCGGCCAGAACGGCCTTTCTGGCCGGAATGTATGCCGACGCGGCTAAGCAGTGGATAAACCTCGCAGAGCAGACGGAGGAGGCAGAGGCAAAGGCCTGGCTGCTGGGATGGGCCGGCGGCGCCTGGCAGAAGGAAGCAAAATGGGACCAGGCGATCGGAGTGTATACCAGAGCGTGGGAGCAGTTGCAGGGAGGCGCGGACACGGCTACGCAGTCGCAGACCGCCACAGCCCTCGGACGATGTCACCAGAACCGCAGCGAATGGAAGGAAGCCTCCGCATGGTATGAGCGAGCGGGTCAAACAGATGCTCAGCAAGGACGAGAGAGGTGGCAGGCAGGCAGCCTCAACAACCTGGGCGCTGTTGCCTGGCAGCAAGGCGACCTACCGGCGGCACAGGACTATTTCAGCCGCGCTCTTTCGATCCGAGAACGCCTCGCTCCTAACTCCCTGGAGGTGGCAGCCAGTCTCAACAGCCTGGGCAATGTCGCCTGGCAGCAAGGCGATCCGGCTGAAGCCCGGAACTACTACACCCGCGCTCTCACCATCAAAGAACACCTTGCTCCTGACTCGTTGGATATGGCAATAAGTCTCAACAATCTGGGTCTTGTCGCCTGGGAGTACAGCGACCTGCAAGCAGCACAGGACTACCACACCCGCGCTCTGGCGATCCAGGAACGCCTCGCTCCGAACTCAATGGATGTGGCAGCCAGTCTCAATAACCTGGGCACTGTCGTCTGGCAGCGAGGCGACCTGCACGCGGCGCAGGACTATATCACCCAGTCTCTGACGATCCGAGAACGCCTCGCTCCTGACTCGTTGGATGTGGCAGTAAATCTCAACAATCTGGGTCTTGTCACCTGGCACCGAGGCGACCTGCAAGCGGCACAGGACTATTACCGCCGCTCTCTGGCGATCCAGGAACGCCTCGCTCCCGGCTCTCTGGATGTGGCCGTCAGTCTCAATAACCTGGGCGCTGTCGCCTGGCAGCGCGGCGATCCGTCTGGAGCCCAGGATTACTACACCCGCGCTCTCACGATCCGAGAACGCCTCGCTCCCGACTCGCTGGATACGGCATCCAGTCTTAACAACCTCGGCAATGTGGTCTGTCAGCAAGGCGACCTACCGGCGGCAAAGGACTATTACCGCCGCTCTCTAACGATCAAAGAACGCCTCGCTCCCGACTCCCTGGATGTGGCAGCCAGTCTCTATAATCTGGGCGCGGTCGCCTCCCTGCAAGGCGACCTGCAAGCGGCACAGGACTACAACACCCGCGCACTGAGCATCCGAGAACGCCTCGCTCCCAACTCCCTGGATGTGGCGGCCAGTCTCAACAGCCTGGGCACTATCGCCTGGCAGCGAGGCGATCCGGCTGGAGCACAGGACTATCACATTCGTGCTCTAACGATCCAGGAACGTGTCGCTCCCAGTTCTCTGGATAAGTCCGAAACCCTGACCAATCTGGGACAAACCTTCCTGCGTCAGCAACGGCCTGCGCAGGCGCTGCCTTACCTGGAGCAAGCGGTGCAGATCCTCGAACAGCAGCGCTCAGTCATCCATTCTCTCGAAGCGCGTGCCCTCCTTCTCGCGCAACATATCACGAGGTACGCCGCCCTCATCCAGTGCTATCTGGCACTGCAGCAACCTGAACACGCTTTTGCCACCCTCGAACGCTCACGCGCCCGCAGTCTGCTCGAACTCCTTGCGGAACGCCAACTCGACTTCACAGCGGAGGCCCCCTCGGGCCTGATCGACGAACAACGCCTCCTCAACCAACAGTTCGAACACACGTATAATCAACTTGCCGAACTCTCAGCCGGCGACGAAGACACGCTACGAGTCAACTCTCTGCATCAAAAGGTTCGAGACCTGGAACGCAGGCAGCAGGACTTGACGACCCAAATGCACGCCACCTCGCCTCGCTATGCCGCACTTCAATACCCGCAGCCCCTCTCTCTGGCAGATACTCAGGCGGCCCTCGAACCCGGAACTCTGCTGCTCTCCTATCTCATCGATGAAGAACAGACCTTCCTCTTCGCCGTGACCACGCACAATCTACAGGTCACTCCCCTTCCCCTGGGAAGGAAAGCCCTGCAGGACAAGATTCATTCTCTGCGGGAACTCCTGGATTGGAGGATGGGAACCAACCGGATCAGGACCCAGGTCGAGAAGGCGATCGCCCTGGGCCGTGAACTCTACGCCGATCTGATCCATCCCGTATCGGCAATGCTTCCAGAGGCCCAACGCTTCCTGTTCTGCCCTGACGGACCCCTGCACGTCCTCCCCTTTGCCGCCCTGGTGAGCAATTCGCGAGGCACGCCCCGCTATCTGGGAGCCAACCGGCCCTTCCACGGCATCCTTTCCGCCACCCTCTACGCTCAGAGCAGAGCGCCAGGCCCTCTGCCCTCTGCGGATACGCCTGCCCCCGTACCTACCCCGGACCCTCTGTCGTCCGACCGTTCCTCTCCCCCGGCTTCGATCTTCCGGCGCCTACTGGCTTTTGGGGACCCTATATACTCGACCGCTTCTGCCATACCCGCCTCTACACGCGTGCACCGGGCAGGGAGGAGACCGAAGGAATCCGTTTTCGAAGAGACAGCGATCAGTGACCCCTCCGCACCCGGCCTGGCAGGCGCGATCCCGGAGGAGTTTCAGACACGAAGACTGTCGCTGGAACCGTTGCCGCATACCCGCGCGGAGGTTCTTGCCATCAAATCCCTCTTTGGAGAGGCCGCCACCGTCAAACTCGGAGCCGAGGCCACGAAGACGATCGTCCTCCATGAGAGCGCCGATGCCGATGTGCTCCATTTCGCCTGCCACGGCTTCGTCGACGCGAAGATGCCTCTCAACTCCGGACTGGTCCTCAGCCGCACTGAGACTTCAGAAGAGGGAGAGACGGTCGGGGGCAACGGGTTTCTGCAGGCGTGGGAGATCTTCCAGAAGGTGCGTATCCATGCGGAGTTGGTGGTGCTTTCGGCATGTGAGACGGGATTGGGTCAGGAGGTTCGCGGGGAGGGATTGATCGGCCTGGCGCGCGCGTTCCAGTATGCCGGAGCCAGGAATCTGGTGGTAAGTTTGTGGAAGGTCAACGACGCGAGCACCTCGGTGTTCATGGAGGGGTTCTACCGGGCATTGAAGTCAGGCGAGCGAAAAGAGGAAGCGATGCGGGCGGGCATTGCAGCCGTTCAGGCCCATCCCGAGTGGAAAGCTCCCTACTTCTGGAGCGCCTTCGTCTTGATTGGCAGTCGAGCTTGAGAGGAAGGAGGGCCAGTTGGATTCCGGGGAAGACCAGGATCTGGTTTTGAGAGCGAAGCAAGGGGATCGTGCGGCATTTGATGCGCTCTATGCAAAACATACGAAAAACCTGACTCGATACTGTGCACGTCTGTTGCACAACAACGAGGAGAGCGAGAATGCGGCCCAGGACGCCTTCATGGCGGCGTGGAGCAACCTGTCGAGTTTCCAGGGCGACGGGCTATTCGAGAGTTGGCTCAAGAGCATCGCGACGAATGTCTGTCTCCATCTCCTGAGAACAAAGAAGGGCAAAGACACATTCCAACGCCAGAGTCTGGATGACCCCGCCACGCTGGCCGGCGTTGAAAGGCGTCAAGCAGAAACAGGGACCCAAGATCCGGTAGAAGAGGAAGTGGGGACGCACCTTCTTGCCCAACAGATCATCGATAGAATTCTTACGTGCGCTCAAACGGCGAAACCACGATGGGACGCGCTTGATCTGGACATTTTTGAGCTCTACTATGCGCAGGGGGTAGAGACGAAGCGGGAAGTAGCCGAACGACTGGGAGAGAACGAGAATAAGGTCAAGTACCGTCTCTATAACCGTATTGAACCTGTCATCGCAAAGGTACGCAAGCAATATGAGGCTGAAGACAAAAATGTCTGACACATTCGGATTTACACTGGATCTCATGAACAGTGCCGATAAGAGGTCGGCTGCTCGTCGGGCCGATGCCGCCCCCTCGGAACGTTGTAAAACCGCAAAGGGAAGATTATGGTTAAGCCAGTAGACAATAGACAATGGATGCGTAAAGTACTGCGACAGGAAACGGCGGAAAGGACGCCGCAATGTCCTGACCCGGAAACGCTGTTGGACTGGCTTGAGCAAGGAGACAGGCATCCGGAGGCAGGCCGACTGCTCGCCCACCTGTTTTCTTGTGCCCACTGTCGCCAACAACGCGTCGCGTTGCGCGAGATACGGGTGCTGAGCGGAGCGGAGCAGATCGAACCGGAAACTGTCAGTGGACTGCCTGCGAAAGTCGGGAAATGGGTGCGCGATCTGATCGCGGAAGGAATGATCGCACCGGTCGCGCAGGTTCGTACAGCGCTCGGTCGGTTACAGGAGATGGCCCCGGCGCGCGGCCCGGAGAGCCTCTCTGCTCTTTCGCCTGCCGGTACAGCGATTCGAACCGGGCGACCGACATTGCGCTGGTCGGGAGGGCTATCCGCACGCGAGGTTAAGATAGTCATACTGCTGGTTGGACGCAATGGACTTCAACCCGCCTGGGAAGGCAATGGCAGTTCCGAACAGCAGTTGACACTACCCGAAGAGGCGGAGCTTAAACCGGGCAACTATCTATGGCAAGTGGTCGCGCTTACAGAACATGAAAAGCTTCCCTCCAGCCTGGTTGGATTTGTCGTGCTGAGGGAACCGATGCGTCAGGAGATCGCGGCACTGGAACGTAAAGTCGAAAACTCGCCTCTCGCGCGGATCGGTCTCTATGAGGCTTATGGGCTCTATGAAGAGGCCTTACAACAGGCGGAAGCGCTGCTTCAGCTCAATGCGGAAGATGAAACCGCACGCAGGATTCATCAACGACTTCTGCAACTCCTATCGATCTCACTTGATTCGCCCCTGCCCCCCTCTGCCTCTTAGTAAAGGCGAGACAGAGGGGTAAGCCGCCCTCCCACGCCTCGCCTACCTTCTCAACAGCCGGCCCCTGCTTGCGCTATCGCCCGCCCATGCTGCCGCTTCCTCCCCTTGTCTACCTGCCTCCGTGAAATCACCTTTTCGGAAGAGTTCGCTCCTGCCTCCTATTCCTGCTGCAATGCCTCCGATTCTCTAACACAGAACGAACCTGCCTGGATCATTGACTTTGAGGAAGTTGAGTCGGACGTCGTGCCATTGCTGGATGGCCGGTCGTCATGATCCGGTTTCGCAGAAACCGACAGGAGACAAACAGATGGAATTTCGAAAGGGGGCAAATACCCCAACGTGTGATGCGCTTCTTTCCGACACGACCGGTTGCCGGAAACGACGGAAGCGACAGGTCCGATGGTTCGCCGTTGCTTGCCTGGGAATGTTATTCGGCAGTCTGACGATTCGAACGGATGCCGACGCCACGGGGCGCCCAGGCGGTCCTGCTGCCGTCTATATCTTCGACGCCAACAACTCCCCGGTACTGTCGCTGAGCGCCTCGATTTTCGAGGGAGGAGTTTTCACGGATACCGGCTTCATCGGCGCCATCGACGCGAATTTTAATATTGTGGACACCAATAATAACGTCATTGGCTATGTCAGCTATCCCGGCCCCGACGAACGCTGACAGAGACCTCTCGCGTGTTCTGTTCTGCCCGTCGTCTCTGCACCGTGGTGCGAAGCGACGGGCAATTTACGTTGCCCTCGCTTGTCAGGCTGCGCCGATGGGCTCCACGGAGGGGGCGGCGGCCAGGGCGGCGCGTTTGCGTTTCTGCTTGACGAGGTAGGCGTGCAGGCTTTCGGCGGCCAGGCCGTGCAGCATCAGGCGGTAGGCGGCCCCGAGCATCGACTCCGGCACCATGGGGTGGCGGTTGTTGACCAGGCCCAGGAAGCGGTGGTCGTTGATCAGGGTGGTGGCGTAGAGGGCGATCGTCTCGTCCAGTTGGAGGGAGTTGCTGGCGCGCCAGAAATCGCTGTCGGTCAGCAGGAGCTGGTAGGCGGGGGTATAGACCTCGATCGCGGTGAGCAGGTCGATGAAATTGAGGGGGCCGTGCGGCATCTCTTCGATCCCGAAGTCGTCCTCGGAGATGGCGCTGAAGTCGAGTTCATCGATCGGCTGAAGCTCCATATCCATCTCGTTTAGCTGGCGGTTGATCTCGATGATGAAGTTGTAGATGTTGAGGTCGTGCTGCAGGAAGACGTTGTCTACCAGGTCGCGCAGCTTCTTCGGGCGCAGGGGATTCAACTCCATTTTCACGCCTTTGGTGTTCGTCGCCACAAACTGCAACAGTTCCGATCCGATGTTGAAGTGGCGCATGATCAGGTAGTTGGCGTAGGGCGAGACAAACCACTTCAGGCCCCAGTAGATCGAGTGGTGCAGCAGCCACGGGGAGTTCAGGGCGTTGGGAAGGATCGTCTTGACCACCTTGAGAAAACACATGCTCAGGCGACAGAAGGGGCGGATCAAGGGCGTCAAAAACTGCCGGGACCAGGAGGAGGCGTCCACCATCAGGTTCGCTTTGGCGACATCGTTGACGGGAATGCTGGCGTCCAGGTACATCGCGAGCCAGGGATTGGGGTCGCGCTTGTCGTGTTTGGTCTGGATCTTTTTCAGGGTTTCGATGGCATCGGTAGGCGGCATGGTCAGAAGTTCCCTATCTCTTCAAGCTGAAGCAGATACAGACGCGCCGTCACGCGGGCGGCCTTGACCACGTCGGCGACCAGCGCCTCGGTCAGGATACCCGACTGCACGGCCGCGTCGAGCCGTTCGAAATGGATGTCGTCGCTGGCGGAGTGATAGGTCAGGAACGAGACCTGCCGCTTCTTCAGGCCCAGTTGCTCCCGAATCTGCTCTCCCCAGCGCCCTGCCACCCGTCGCCCCAGCCCTTCGATGATGAACATCGCGCCGATCAGGTCGAACGGGTTTTCACGGCTGGCCCGGCTCAGGATATACTCCGAGAGCGCGGTGCTGCCGACGTTTTTGACGCCGTTGCGGATCGCCTCGATGTCACCGCCGACCGAGGCGTAGTCGCGCTCGATCATCTCGAAGTCGCGGTGCTCGTCGGAGGAGTGGCCGATAAAGGCGGAGCGTATCGGGAAGTACTCGCGGGTGATGTTCGAGGCGACGCGGGAGATCCAGCGGGAGCCGTCGATCACCTGCTGACGCAGGTTGTACAGCAGATCCCGGTAGTCTTCCACGGTCATCCGCCCCGACTCCATCTTGGCGACGATCGGAACGTGATGCAGTCTGGTCTCGAACTCCGACCAAACCTGCGCCAACTGCCGCACCAGCGACTCCTCGATGGGCGACCCGCTGGTCTTGATGTCCGGCGCGATCGCCATCTCGGCCCGCGCCTCGGCGGACATCGCGGACGCAGGTTTCGCGGTCGCTCCCTCCGCCGTCGGCCCGACCACACGCAGCACCACATAGCCGAACATGAATCGTCCGCTCTCCGGGACGATCGCCAGGATACGCTCGCCGGGCTTCAGTTTGCCGCTGCGAAACAGGTCGCCGAGCATGGTGGGGAAGGAGGCGGAGCCCATATTGCCGGAGGTGTAGAGATTGGTGCAGACGCGATCTTTGGGGATGGTAATGCCGCCGCGCACGAAGAGTTCGTACGCCTGATCGTGGAACACATGCGAGGAGTAGTGCGTCACCCACCAGTCGATCGATTTCGGATCGACGAGGCCCTCTTCC
>Ga0105239_10010030_pt1 | contig 10622 bp, 6 predicted proteins | sample KBSC44metaG_FD_92761 | JGI IMG/M metagenome (GOLD analysis project Ga0105239, IMG submission 92761) | Corn rhizosphere microbial communities from Kellogg Biological Station, Michigan, USA - KBS C4-4 metaG | ecosystem: Host-associated > Plants > Roots > Rhizosphere > Soil | place: Michigan, USA...
TACAGGCTGCTCTCGCGCGCGTAATCGAATCGCAGCGCTTCATCCTGGGCAGCGAAGTCGAGCGCTTCGAGAAGCGCTTCGCCGAGTATTGCGGCGCGCAGTATGCGATCGGTTGCGCTTCCGGCACCGATGCCCTGGAACTGGCGCTGATGGCTGCCAATATCGTACCCGCCGACGAAGTGCTCACCGTTCCCTTCACGTTCTTTGCCACCGCGGGAGCCATCCTGAGCGCCGGCGCTCGGCCGGTGTTCGTCGACGTCGAGCCGGACTCTTTCAACCTGGATGTCCGGCAACTGGAGCACGCGCTCGCGACGCATCCCGCCATCAAAGCCATTCTGCCGGTGCATCTATACGGCGGCTGCGCGGATATGGGTCCGATCCTGGACTGCGCCGCGGCCCACGGCATTCCGGTGATTGAAGACGCCGCGCAAGCCGTGGGAGCCGAATGGCGAGGCCAGCGCGCCGGCAGCATCGGGACCATCGGCTGTTTCAGCTTCTTCCCGACGAAGAATCTGGGCGGCTTCGGCGACGGAGGTATGCTCACCACCAACGACGAAGACCTCGCGCGAAAGCTCAAGGCGCTGCGCGTTCACGGATCTTTCGAAAAATACGTGCATCAGTGGTCCGGCATGAACTCGCGGCTGGACGCATTGCAGGCTGCCGTGCTCGACGTCAAGCTGGATCATCTGGATGCCTGGAATCGCGCGCGCCGGCGCAATGCCGATTTATACCGGGAGGCGCTCGCGGGAGTAGTGACGATACCTGTTCAGCAACCGTATCAGACCTGCCACGTCTACAACCAGTTCGTGATCCGTTGCGCGCGGCGCGATGAATTGCGCAGGTTCCTGGCGGAATCTGGCGTGGGCACGGAGGTGTACTATCCTCTCGCTCTGCACTTGCAACCCGCGCTGGCCGCCTTCGGGTACAAAGCCGGCGATTTCCCGGTGAGTGAACAATTGTCCAAGGAAGTGCTGGCGTTGCCCATATTCGCCGAACTGACCGGGGAAGAAGTCGCCACGGTGGCGGGTCTGATCCGCGAGTTTTACGGGCGAGCGTGAGCGCGATTCACAGCTCGAAGCCTGCCTGTCCGGCGTCGCGATGAAACATTTTCACGGTGTCGAGCGAGTAGTCGTCCAAATCCTTGCCCACCAGCGCCAATTTGTGCAGCAGGTCGTGGGTCGCCGTGATGATGTGGCAACCCACCGAATCCGCCTGGAAGATATTCAATAGTTCTCGCGGGCTCGCCCAAATCAGTTCAATGTTCGGGTACGGCCGCAGGACGTCCACCGCCTCGGCCATCATGGGCACCGGGTCACGTCCGGTGTCGGCGATGCGGCCGGCGAACATGGACACATAAGCCGGCGGTCCGCCCGCGAGCGCTGCCGCGACGTGCTTGACCTGTTGGAGCGTCATCAGCGCGGTCACGTTCAGCTTTACGCCGCGCCGCGCCAGCCGGCAGACCAAGTCGAGCGAACTCTCGCTTCGCGTGTTAGTGACCGGAATCTTGGTGTAAACATTCTCGCCCCAGCCGGAAATCTTCAGCGCCTGCCGCTCCATCTCGGCGAATTCGTCGGCGAATACTTCAAACGAAATCGGACGATCCGCCACGGCGGTCAGAATATCTTTCGCGAAGGCTTCATAATCCGTAACGCCGGCCTGGCGCATCAGCGTGGGATTGGTGGTGAATCCGCGAATCAGCGGATTTGCATACATCCGCAGGATTCCGGCGCGATCGGCGCCGTCCGCGAACAATTTCACTTTTAAATCCCCGAGCCGCATCAGCCAATCATAACCCGCGGCCCCGCGCGCGGCCGGAGACGCCGGGTCCGCCCACTCGATGTATACTGGGCCGAACGAGCGTCGCTGCGCGCGGCGCTTGTTCTCCTTCCCTATGATTGTTTCCCGCACTCCGTTCCGCGTCACGCTTGGTGGCGGCGGTACCGATCTGCCGAGCTTCTACGAAAAGCACGGCGGCTTCGTTCTGGCCATGGCCATCGATAAGTACATGTATGTCATCTTGAACGTGCCCAATGCCGACCGCCTCATCCGCCTGCACTACACGCGGAGCGAGACCGTAGCCCACGTCGATCAGCTCCAGCACGAACTCGCGCGCGAGGCGCTGCGGGCGCACGGGATTCACGACGCCATCGAGATCGCCTCGGTCGCGGACCTGCCGGCCGGCACGGGACTGGGCTCCTCGAGTTGCTATCTGGTCGGATTGCTGAGCGCCATTCGAGCGTATCTACTGCGCCCCGTGCCATTGCAGACGCTGGCCGAAGAGGCCTGCCACATTGAGCTGGACGTGCTGAAGCAGCCCATCGGCAAACAGGATCAATACATGGCGGCGTTCGGCGGCTTGACGCAGCTCGAAATCGAAAAATCGGGAGTCGTGAAGGTGACGCCACTTTCGCTGCCCGCCTACTCGATATCAGATTTCGTCGCCAACACGCATCTGTACTACACCAAGACGCAAAGAAATGCCACCGACATTCTGGAAACGCAGAGCCGCAAGGTTCGCGAGGAAATTGGCGGCGCAGTGGAAAGCAATCTGCTGCGCATTCGCGACATCGGCTATGAGATCGCCGAGGCGATGAAGGCCGGGAACTTCGATCGCTTCGGGGAGTTAATGCACGCTCATTGGATGGCCAAACGCCAGCTCTCCGATAAGATCACTATCCCCGAAGTGGAGCGCCTTTACGACCACCTCCGCACGGAGTACGGAGTGCTGGGCGGCAAAATCGCGGGGGCGGGCGGCGGCGGTTTTTTAATGTTGTACTGCCCCAAGAACGGCCGGCGCCTCATGGAATTCATGCAGAGCCAGGGGATGGAGCGCCTGCAGTATGCCCCGGAGTTTGAAGGCAGCCGCGTGATCACCAACGTTCGCAATGCGCACTCCGAGCATTACCACACGCGCAACTGATGAGCGGCTTCAGGATTGGCTCAAGATCCAATCGGCCGCCGCGCGGATCGAGTCGACTGTGACAGAAGGCTCCGCCGCAGGGCGCTTTTCGCGATAGCTGTAGTCGATCCAAACCGTCGCGCAACCCGCGCTGGCCCCGGCGTCGACGTCACGCCAGCGGTCTCCGATCATGAAGCTGCGCGGCATGTTGATATCGTATTTTTCCGCTGCGCGCAACAGCAAACCTGGCTGAGGCTTCCGGCAATCGCAGCGATCGGCATCATCGTGCGGGCACACGAAGAAATCATCCACCGGAAGGGTTTCACGGAGTGCTTGATGGATCGCGTCCACTGTAGCGCGGCTCCGCGTGCCGCGCGCAATATCGGGCTGATTGGTGACCACGATCAAAAGAAACCCGGCCTGTTTCAAATCGCCCAGCGCTTCGGCGGCCCCCTCCACGATTTTCAACTCTTCGATCGTGGACGGTGGATAGGGCTTACCGTCGCGCAGAATTGCCTGATTGATCACGCCATCGCGGTCCAGAAAAACTGCGCGCTTGCCCGGCACGTCCTCAAACCACCGATTCCCACTTGGTCTGCTCCTGCTTCAAGTCGGGATGCGACACCAGCAGGTGCCACACGACGGCCTGAAAAGCCTCCGAATGCGGTGTAATGTGGGCCGGATTCACCACCGGGATCATCACGCACGCGTCGGCCACCTGCGCGGTGTAGCCGCCATCACGTCCCACGATTCCGCCGATTTTCGCTCCCACCGATCGCGCGTATTTGAGCGCCTCCACCAGGTTGGGGCTCACCTGCTTTTCAAGGCTCCCTCCGCCCACTGAGAAGATCAGCACCATGTCGTCGGCGCGGAGCCGGCTGACGCGCAGCCAGCGCTCGAACACCGTCGACCAGCCTTCGTCGTTGGTGCGGGCCGTCAGCTCCGACACATTATCCGTGGGAGCATACGCCTCTATGCCCGTGATTTTGCGAAAATCATTCACCGCGTGCGAGGCGTTGCCCGCGCTGCCTCCCACGCCCAGAATGAACAGTCGACCGCCCGCGCCGCGCGTCGCCGACAACAGCGCCACCAGGCGATCTACCGCCTGTGTGTCGATTGTCTTTGCGATCTGGCCGGCTTCTTCAAAAAACTGCTGTGTGAAAGTCATTCGTGTCAGATGCAAACTGCCAGGATTCTAGTATGCCTTACGATATGATGGGAGCACTCTCGTGAGCAATCGGCAACACCTGATTCCCGCGCTGGAACGTCTAAACACAGCCGTGGTGGGCTGCGTCGGCGACCTGATGTTGGACCGTTTTGTCTACGGCGAAGCGCAGCGCATTTCGCCGGAAGCTCCGATTCCGGTGTTAAGCATTCAAACGCAGCAATCCATGTTGGGAGGCCTCGGAAATGTGGTTCGCAATCTGGGCGCGCTGGGCTCCGCGATCCGGCTGTTTTCCATCACCGGCGAAGACGCGGCCGGGGTGGAAATCAGAGATCTGCTGAAGGACATCCCGGACTGCCAATCCTGGCTATTGAGCGAAGAGTCCCGAAAAACGCCAGTGAAGATCCGCTACATCGCTCACAGCCAGCAGTTATTGCGTGCGGACCACGAAACCACCGACGGAGCGGGGCCGGAAGTGTTTGCTCAGCTTGTAAAAAATTTTCAGGAACACGTGACGGAGTGCTCCGTAGTGTTCTTGTCCGACTACGCCAAGGGCGTGCTCAAAGGCTCTCACGCGCGCGAACTGATCCGCGCGGCGCGAGTGGCCGGAAAGCCCGTGGTCGTCGATCCCAAAGGCCACGACTTTGCGCGTTATCAGGACGCCACCGTTATCAAGCCCAACCTGAAGGAACTGACGGAGGCAACCGGAATGTCCACGGGCAGCGTGGACGCGCAGGAAAGCGCCGCGCGGGTGCTGTTAGAGCGGGCTGGCGCCGAATTCCTTCTGGTGACGCGAGGCCCGGCGGGTATGCTGCTGGTTCCGAAAGTTGGGCCGCGCGCGGAGTTTCCGGCACTGGCTCAGGAAGTCTATGACGTTTCCGGCGCAGGCGATACCGTTGCCGCGGTTCTGGCGGCCTCATTGGGCTCCGGGGCCGGGATCACGGAGGCGGTCGAACTGGCGAACATCGCGGCCGGCATCGTGGTTGGGAAAGTGGGTACCGCGGTGGCATCGCGCGCGGAAATTGCCGGCGAAATCGAAGCAGAATCGCCCGCGGCCGTGGGCGGAAAAATTCTTGGGCTTCCTGAAGCTGTCGAACGCGTCCGCTCATGGAAGCGCACGGGGCTTACAGTCGGCTTCGCCCAGGACAGTTTTAATCCAATCACTACGCGGCATCTGGAATGGCTCGAACAGGGGCGCTCCCGCTGCGATCGCGTGGTGGTAGCTCTGACGCAGCCGGACCGCGAGATACAAGGGCGGGCATTCATGCTGGCTTGTCTGGCTTTTGTGGATGCAGTCATGATTTGCGATTCTCATTCCGTCGCTCAGGTGGTGGAGGCGCTCGCTCCGGATATTCAACTACCGTTCCCGAATGCCGCGGCCGGGGCGCAAGAAGCGGCTCTATTTGAAGCCACACCCCGGGGTCGCTAAGATCTTGACCGGCTCATGCACCGATGACCGTCACGGATAAGATACGCTCTGCAGCGCAGGTCGATTCCTGGATCCAAACCGAGCGCGGAGCGGGACGCAAGATTGGATTCACGTGCGGCGCGTTCGACGTCATGCATGCCGGCCATGCGGACTACCTGGCCCTGGCGAAGGCGCGCTGCGACCGCCTGCTGGTCGCCGTCAATAGCGATGAATCCATCCGGCGTTACAAGAATCCACTGCGCCCTCTCAATCCCTGGAATGAGCGTGCGTTTGTAGTAGCGGCGCTCGAAGCCACCGATTGCGTCACCGTTCTCGAGGAGGATCGCCCGCTCGCGCTGATCCAGCGCTGGAAGCCGGATGTGTATATCAAAGGCGGGGATTATGCTCCTTCCGCCCTGCGCTCGAGTTCCGCCGTCGCGGCGTACGGCGGCGAATCCATCGTCATTGCCTCTGCTTTCCCAGCCGCCAGCACGACCGCTTTGTTCGAGCGAATTCAGGCTCTGGCTTTGCACGAAGCTCCACTTGTGGCCCATCCCAGCCACGCGACGGGGTTAGTGCTCATCGACCGGGACGGGACCCTGGTGAAGGATGCCAGCTTCGATCCCGGGCAGGTGGAACTGCTTCGCGGCGTTGCCGAGTCGCTGAAACGTCTGCAGGACGCCGGCTACCTGCTGTGCATTGTGAGCAACCAGCAAGGCATCGGCCTGGGTTATTTTGGCTACCGCGATTTCATCGATGGGAATCGAAAGTTGCTGCGTCTGCTCGGCAAAGAAGGGATCGCGATCCGCAAGATTTATTTTTGCCCCCATTCCCTGGGCGAGCCCTGCGACTGCCGCAAGCCCGCGCCCGGACTGATCCTCAAAGCGCTACGCGATCTGAATGCAGCACCGGAAAACGCCTTCGTCATCGGAGATTCCATAGAGGATATGGAGGCGGCTTCCGCGGCCGGATGCAGCGGGCTGTATGTTGGTCCGGATCACCCGCGCTATACGGCGATTACTTTCTCCGAAGCGGCGGAGACCATTTTGAAGGCCCCCAAGACCCGGTCATGAGCGGTCCCGCGCCTCGTCTCATGGCAACGATTGAACGTTGACACTGGAAATTGTGTTGCCCGCATATTGCAGGACCAGCACACTGACCCCCCTGCTGCCCTGAGACGTGACATCGAAGGTCACCCAGCCCTTAAAGTCCTGTCCCTGCGGGAACGCGGCATTTCCGAATCCCCCAAACGGTTGACTCGGATCCCATGAGAACACGATGCCGGTCGCGCCGAAGGCGGGGATCTGGAAATCGTGATAGGTCACCACATTTCCGTTCTTATCTCGCAGGGTGCCTCGAACCGTCACCGGAGTCGATCCTGGATTGTTAATTGCCGCCGACGCTTGTTGGTAGGTTTGAGGATTGGCATTCGAGTCGGCGCTCAGCGCCACCGGCGCCGTCCAGGCCTTGGCCGCAACCGTCGCCCGCTCCGTGATCTGTGAAGAGTATGCTTCGCCGCTGGCCCGCGCTAAGAACGCCAACTGCGGGTTGACCTGTCTTCTCAGGGTACCGGGATCGAATGAGGAATACTGCACCACCACTGAACCAAACGAAAGGGTGCCCGGATCCGGCTGGTCGGCGCAGTGTTGACCGTTGTTATCGCAGCCAGCCGGCGGATACAGGAAGTGGACATCCACCGATTGACCGGCGCTCAGCGTATAATTTGCGCTTTCACCGACCTGCAATTGGCCTGTGCGATTGTCGGTGAAATAGGCCGGCAGATGGTTTTGCGAACCGTTGAGCGACGACACTGCGGGCACCAGCGTAAAGCGAAGCTGCACGGCGCCGGATGTGGGACTCGGGGGGTTGCCCGCCTTCAAGCGGCTTTCCCAGCCGCCGCCGAAAACCACCCAGGGAAGCGTGTATTGAACGCTACAGGACCCATCCACGGCCATTGTGAATTCCGCGCAGCGAGTCACGGGCGTCGAGCTGGAGCTTGCGGCGGATAGACCTTGCGAGTTCACTTCAACACTCGACACCGCGTTGCCCACGTTCTGGAGAACCATCGCCGCCACGGATCCGCCGCTTGGAGAGATGACTTGAAACGCTACCAGGCCGTTGAAATCCTGGCCGAGCGGAAACATGGCCTGTCCGAAACCGCCGAAGGGCTGACCTGGATCCTGAGAAAAGACCAGGGCGATTGCGCCGTGAGCGGGGACTTGAAAATCCCTGAAAGTGATACTGAGGCCATTTTTGTCGTAGAGTGTACCGCGCACTGTAATCGCCGAAGTACCAGGATTTGCGAGAGCGGCCGATGCTTGTTGATTGGTCTGCGGATTCGCGGCCGGGTTTGCGCTCACCGCGACGGGCGCTGTCCACAGGTTGGCGGCTGGCATTTCGTGTTCGGTGGTTTGCCAGCCGTAGTCCGGGTTCGCGATGTTGGCCAATAAGGCTAGTTGAGCTTTAGCAATGCCTCTCAAAGAAGCTGGGTTGTCAGCGACATATTGCACGAGTAGCGAGCCGTAGACGCTGGTATTGGGGTCCGGCGAGCTCCCGCAATTTTGGCCGTGAAGGTCGCAGCCCGCGGCCGTAGACAGAAAATCGACGGCGACTGATCCGCCAGCGCTCAGGGTGTAAGTTGCATTCTCGGCAACCTGGGTTTGCCCGCTGATGCTGTCTCTGAAAAAGGCCGGCATATGATTCTGGACACCGCCGGTAACTGGTACGGCGGGAAGAAGGGTGAAGCTGAACTGAATCGTTCCACCGCCCGCGACGTTGGAAAGATTTCCCGCATTCAGTCGGCTTTCCCAGCCGCCGCCAAAAGTAATCCAGGGAAAAACGTCCTGAATCATGCAGAGACCGCCCGGTGAGGTCTGGAATTCCTGACAATCCACGGCCGCCGCCAAGGTGATGGTGGCTTGCTGGCTTTGGCCATTCAGGTTAGCGGTAACCGTGGCGTTCTGGCTGGCGCTTACGCTTCCCGAAATTGCGTCGAACGTAGCGCTAGTCTGGCCTGCCGGGACGGTGATGCTAGGAGGCACGGAAAGCAACGAGGTGCTGCTCGCGATCGATACCACCGAGTCAGTCATTGCGGCGGCATCCAAGGTCACCGCGCACTTGCCCGACGTATGGCTCGCGATCGCAGTGGGCGAGCAGTGTAGCGACTTGGGCTGCCCCTTCGTGGCGCTCTTGGCGCTGAGCGTGAAACTCTGGGAAACGCCGTTAAGGGTGGCGGTCAGCAGAGCGCTCTGAGTGGAAGTCACGGCGGCGACGGTGGCGGTAAACGCCGCACTGCTGAGGCCCGCGCCGATATCGACGTTGCCGGGAATGGTCACATTAGCGTTGTTGCTCAGCAGCGCGACGCTCGCGGCGCTGCTGGCGGCCGCGGTCAGGGTGGCGGTGCAAGTCGAAGTCCCTGGACCCGTGACAGTAGCCGGCGAGCAGGTCAGGCTGCTGAGCTGAGCGGCCGCGGCTGCCGCCAGGGTAATGGTGGCCTGCTGGCTTTGGCCATTTAGAGTCGCCGTGACGACGGCACTCTGGCTGCTGCTCAAGGTTCCCGAAGTCGCCGTGAAAGTGGCGCTGGCTTGGCCCGACGCCACAGTAACGTTGGCAGGCACCGCAAGCAATCCGTTGCTGCTCGCGAGAGAGACTGTAGCGGCACTGTTGGTGGCCTGGTTCAATGTCACCGTGCAGGTGCTCGATGCGTTGCTGCTTAGAGTCGAAGGGGCACAAGCCAGCGAGGAGACCTGCGCCGGAGCGGGAGCCGTCGCGCTTAGAGTGAAACTCTGGGAAACGCCACTGAGGGTGGCCGTCAACAGCGCGCTCTGATTGGAAGTGACGGCGGCGACCGTGGCGGTAAACGTGGCGCTGCTGAGTCCCGCACCGATATTAACATTGCCGGGAACGGACACATTAGTGTTGTTGCTGAGCAGCGTGACGCTTGAAGTGCTGGACGCGGCCGTGGTCAGGGTGACGGTGCAAGTCGAAGTACCGGGAGCGTTCACGGTAGCCGGCGAGCAGGTTAAGCTGCTCAACTGGGCAGCTGCCGCCAAGCCGATGGTGGCCTGCTGGCTCTGACCACTCAGAGTCGCGGTGACGATAGCGTTCTGGCTGCTGCTCACGGTTCCCGAAGTCGCAGCAAAGGTTGCGCTGCTCTGGCCCGACGCTACCGTGACGCTGGCGGGCACCGTGAGCGATGCGTTGTTGCTCGCGAGCGAGACGGTTGCAGCGCTAGTGGCGGCCTGGTTCAGTGTCAGGGTGCAGGTGCTCGACGCGTTGCTGCCCAGTGTTGAAGGCGCGCAGGCCAGCGAAGTGAGCTGCGCTGGTGCGATGGCGCTGAGCGTGAACGTCTGGGAGACGCCATTGAGGGTGGCCGTCAACAGCGCGCTCTGATTGGAAGTGACGGCGGCAACCGCCGCGTTAAGCATGGCGCTGCTGAGTCCCGCGCCGACGTTTACACCGCCCGGAACGGTCACATTGCTGTTGTTGCTCAGCAACGTCACGGTGGCGACGCCGGAAGCCGCCGCCGTCAAGGTGACGGTGCAGGTCGAAGTACCGGGAGCGTTCACGGTTGCGGGCGAGCAGCTTAAGCTGCTGAGTTGTGCGGCGGCTGCCAGGCTGATGGTGGCCTGCTGGCTCTGGCCACTCAACGTCGCGGTGACGATAGCGTTCTGGCTGCTGCTCACGGTTCCCGAGGCCGCTGTGAAGGTGGCGCTGCTTTGGCCCGACGCGATCGTGAGGCTGGCGGGCACCGTAAGCAATCCGTTGTTGCTCGTGAGCGCGACGGTCGCCGCACTGGTGGTCGCCTTGTTTAATGTCACCGTGCAGGTGCTCGACGCGTTGCTGCCCAGTGTCGAAGGTGCGCAAGCCATCGCGGAGAGCTGAGCCGGAGCCACCAGATTCAGCGTGCTCGTCAGGTTCACCGCCCCCGCGCTCGCCGTCACCACTGCCGTCTGATTGGAGCTGACCTGAGCGCCGGTTGCCGTGAAGGTGTTGGAGGTTTGGCCGGCCGCGACGGTGACGCTTGAGGGTACCGTGAGATTGGTGTTATTGCTCGAAAGCGATATAGCAAATCCGCCCGCGGGAGCCGCCCCGGTTAAGGACACAGAACAGGAGGTGTTTCCCGGCGTATTGATCGTTGAACTGGTGCA
>Ga0105239_10010031_pt1 | contig 10621 bp, 7 predicted proteins | sample KBSC44metaG_FD_92761 | JGI IMG/M metagenome (GOLD analysis project Ga0105239, IMG submission 92761) | Corn rhizosphere microbial communities from Kellogg Biological Station, Michigan, USA - KBS C4-4 metaG | ecosystem: Host-associated > Plants > Roots > Rhizosphere > Soil | place: Michigan, USA...
CCTGGAGACCGTGCGCACAAAATTGGGCTTGCTCTGGTCATACCATTCGGTAAGACTGTACTCCATTTCCACTCCTGGAAAATCGACCGCTCCCCTGATCTCCACTTTCGTGAGGTCGTATTCATCCCCCTGATCGATACCTGCTTTACCTATGCGGAAGCTCCGGACGACACTGCCCAGCTCGTCGTACCGGACGGCGGAGACATTGCCGTTGATATCCTTCGTCATACTGGGTCCCACAATACGGTAGTTGAAGCGCTCTACCGACACCGTATTGCCCAGCGCGTCGGTAACGCTTTGTATGAATAAGGTATACTTTGGATCATAGACAGCGGCAGTAGTATGTCCAAAAGCATCGGTAAAATGAGTAGAAAGATAAAAATGTGCGGCGTCATAGTCACAGATGCCGGATACCTGCCAGTAATATCCGTCACTAAACACATACGCGCCCCCGACCGGGTCCGTCAGCTTTGTGCCGAGGTCCGACGCCGGTAATTTGCTTTCAAAAACCGAAAGCATCGCCTGGTTGCTGACAGCACGGAATGTCTGGTGCAGCAGACCCCTGGCGGACTGACTGCCAAAAGCCAGGGGAGTGACGGTGTCGTCTGCCCGGTACTGGATACGACTCTTTCCAATGACCCGTTTTTGCACCCCGGCGCCCGGGACAACTTCAAAATCGATAAGGGCAGCATTCGCACAGGCAACACCAAGCCCCGCTACATCGAAATACCCCCCGGAAGGCGGCGTCAGCCCGGTGACCTCGTACGACGTCGTCTCAAAGGGCTGCGGGATACGATAGGCGGAAGCGCTGACGACGGCATTGGTACACTGGTGCTCGGTATATAAGATATGACCCGCCAGTTGCTCAGGCTCGGCATCCGGCCTGGGACGGCGGCCATACACCAGACTTACCGCCCCAAGGACGTTCCCATATGCGTCCAATTCCAGTATGCAGCTGTGCGCAATGCGCGGATCGGTCAGGTCCCGCTCATACGTATAGGTGATATGTTCGCATTCATGGACCATGAATACGGCATTTCTATTCCCTCCGCGCGGCTGCAGTAGCTGTATGCGGGAGTTGACCTGGTCCACGACATATGGCACGTGTTGCAGGGGACCGCCATCCAGCGCATAGACCTCTTTCCGGAGCATCACCCCTTTACACGCCCGCAGCGCCTCCCGGTATTCGTCGGTCGTAAGGCCGGCAGGCAGCAAAGGTTCGGACAGAATATTTTGCCCGGCCACCTGCACGTACTCATGCACGAAATGATCCATGATGTTCTTACCTTGCAGAAATGCGCCGGAATGATACCACGTCCGGGTGAGGACCGGCGGCTGGTGCAAGTCCTGCCCGATAGCCGTATTGTTGCCATCCCGGGCGACAAAGTGATCGATATCCTCCGCATCCTGGCGGTCCACGCGGCCAAAACCGCGGAACTCCTTTTCGATATGATCATAATAGCCGTGGTGATAACTATATTCGCTGGTAAAGGTCGTCCTGGCAATCCGGTCATGGAGGACGACCTTTGACAGGCACCACACGGGAAAATGCAGACGCGTGACCCACGGCGTTCCATTACGCCTGTCCTCCAGGTAAAAGTATGTGGAAGGAGTATACGTCAGTTCGGTCTCCAGCCCCATATTATTGACATAGGCGTTGATCAGATAGGGCTTGACGCTGGCCATCAGATCCATGTACCGCAACGGAGCCCGCGCATCTTCTGGCAGCGGACTGCTCCAGGTCAGGCAGCTCAGGCCCGTGCCCAGCAGGTCCAGGACGTCGATACGCGTTGCGGCATTGATATAGGCGGTCATATCGGGGACCGTCGGAGCAGGCGTAAAGCTATTACCCTGGTTATTCAGCCATATGCTGATGCCGTTGCGTCCCGTATATATGATATCAGCCGTGCCGGACCCGTCGATATCCGCCATCCGGATCCTCGTCTGGTCGAACAGGTCTTCGTTATCAGGAACAGGCGAACCATCCATCGTCACTTTGGCGCCAAAACGACCATAGCCCAGGTTAGGCCAATAACAGACCTCCCCGTTCCGGATACGCACGATGTCGACAAGTCCATCACCGGTCATGTCTGCAAGGAAAATACTATGGGTGGGGTCCGAAAATACCTGCGCCGGCCCTTTTTCCTCGTCCGAAGAGACGTGTACCTGCCGGCTGGGACCATAACCTTCTCTTCCCAGGGAAGGATACCACGTCAAAATTTCTTGTTCAGTGAGAAGTATATCCGCAGCGCCATCACCGTCGAGGTCGAGCAGTCGGAGATTAGCATCCTGAAAATTGACGGAAGGCAGCGACTGAAAAGCGACAAAGGGTTGCCACCTCGCCCCGGGCGCTTCTTCCAGCTCGAAATACCCCCTGGGCATCTGCTGTTTGCTGGTCAGTTGACGCCGTCCGTCGCCCGCCAGGTCCGTGAACTGGAGTTGACGATCGATGCCGTCGAAGGAAGGCTTTTCACCAATGAGCCTGGCCGCAGCAAAATGTCCGCTCCCCTCATTGCCGGCATACCACCACGCATGCGCCTGTTCAGTCAGCATGCCCGAAAGCCCCTCACCATACAGGTCTGTGAACTGGTAGTTGCTCGCGGCAAGACCCGCGGGCGCGTACAGGATACTGTCCTCGGGGACTTCGCGGACGGTAGTATCCCAATTGAGACCCTGATACTGGAAAGACAAGGGCGGATGTGTACGCTGGGTATAGCTACCGTCGTCGTGTTTGGTATAGCCGGTGATGGCGGCTTCGAGGAGAAATGACCAGCTGGTCCCGTTGTCGCCATAGGTCAGGTCCAGCGACTGGATGAGCGCCGACCCGCCGGGGAGCTCTTCGAAATAATGATAGAGCAGCACACGGCGGCAGAGACGGCAGGTACGGACCTCGAATCCGGCCTTATAGGAAGAAAAGGCGTCGCCACGGAATGCCCATGGTCCCGTTTCAGAAAATGGTATTTGAACAGGGTCATGTTCGCCATAGTCGAAAGTATTGACAAACAGAAAGACATCACGGGACGCAGTCGGCGGCGTCGGGGCGACGGTCGCACCACCCGCTTCCGTCAGACCTGCATAGGGCGCTTTATTGCCGTACCAGACATTCTTAAGATAGGCATTGATGTAAATACTGTTCCCGTTCCTGCGGTTCCGGTTATGAAGGGAAAGGGGCATGCCCTGGCCGTCTTCGCGTTTGTATTCGAAGACCATGACATTCCCTTTATCATCGAAAGTATACTGCAGCAACCATTCAAATATCCTCACCGGGTCCGATGGATCGGCAATGCGGGCGGCAGAAGACTGGCCATAGACAGATACGTGATTGTCGGCAGACAATACCTGCCAGTGAATAAACCCGGTGGCCATCTCCGTCCAGCGTTCGATCCGCGCAAATGCACCCTCGCTGCGGGGACGGTACCTCCGGATACGGTGGCTGTCGCCAGCGGACATGATCTCTTCAGCAACGTACTGGCCCGTTTCATCCCTGACATAGGTCCCGTCTGACAATTGCCGGAATACGGGCACCAGGTCCTCGGCGCCGGAGAGAAGATAAACATCGCTGTCGGTGGCGTCTCCGTATAGCGGAAGTTGTTTGTCTGTCCTGCGTTTGATGGAAGGCTGGCTCAGCGACCACCCCAGGCCAAAGACGCCGTTGCCCGCGCCCGAGTTGTAGGCGATGACCATCGCCGGACCAAAGCCCCGCGCCTGGCTGACGGGGATGGGGATGCTGCAGGATGCGGTGCCATTGACCGCATTCACCATAAATTTTTCATCGATGCCACGGATGGCGCCGCCGCCGGTAGGCAGACCGATCGCGGGAGCCTGGACAGTCGGCAGGGGCTGTAAAGAAGCCTGGTCCATCCTGGAAGAAGAACCCGCGCTATCGCCCGCCATATCCTTGTTCGCATCGGGCTTCCTAAAGACATCGTTTAGACTCATGACAACAAGGATTATCCCCAGCCTACAAAGGACAAAGAAGACCAGGGCGATTATCAATGAAGCAGACTGGGTGGGTGGGGATTAACAGTGAGAGGTGCTCAAGGGAGAATAAGATGAAATTACCACCTTTTTCGGGAAAGAAAATACTACTATCCGGTAAATCTAATGTATCCCTTCGACCATATAGCCTCCTCCGCCATACCGGCGACCTCCGCTATGTCAAACCCGAGCCTTGCCATTGTGGATTTATAAATATCATACAGCTCATGTAGCATTTTACGTCCTCCTTTTCGGACAATTCCTTAATTTAAAGGCGTGAATCTACTTGTTCAAACTATCAGAAGTTATATCCCCTTTTCACCAGCCGACGAAGCAGTAGCACACAAGTTGTTTCATCGAAAAGAATATAAAAAAGGGGCGCATTTACTGACCGCGGGAGAGATATGCCGCCATCTCATCTTTATAGAATCCGGGCTGGTTCGATACTATATAAATAAGGGCGACGAGGAGCAAACGAATTATTTCAATAAAGAAGGGGATTTTGTATGTAACTATATGAGTTTTTTGCCGCAGAAGCCTTCCATGGTCAGCATACAGGCATTGGAAGATTGTGTGGCATGGCTGATCAGCTTCGACGGCCTCCAGCAGTTTTATAAGGAAGTGGAATACGGAGAGCGATTTGGCCGTCTGGGTCTCGAAGCGGTATATGTAAATGTTATTGCCCAAATAGCCTCGATCTACACCGATACCCCTGAAATACGTTACAAGAACTTTTTGCGCAATTATCCCGCCATCGTACAGCGCGTCCCCCAATACTATATTGCTTCGTATGTAGGCGTAAAGCCGCAATCATTGAGCCGCATTCGAAAGCGCCTTTCCGGGAGCCATTAGTTAACCTGGGTGCATGAAAAAGACGAAGGGTTTGTAGAATTTTGTGTTGTCAAAAAAATGACGACACATCATGAATATTCTTAGACTTTTACAAGCGTTGCTGGTTATCCATCTGACAGGACTTACCCTAATGGCGGGAACGGACGCCGTCAACTTCGTCGCCTTTAAAAAGCTTTCCAACGCTCTGCATGAAGACCAGACCGCCGTCAATTTTTACGTCAAGAAGCTATTGAGTTTATCCAGCCTCCTGCCGTTGGGCGGGATTTTATTGATCTCATCGGGCGTGGGTCTCCTTGTCATCACCCACACCTACGGCCAGCTATGGTTCCAGCTCAAAATGGGGGTAGTCGTGGCGCTGATCTCGAATGGCTTCCTGTTTGGTGCCAGGCAGGAGAAAGAAATAAAACAGATTCTGAATGCACCGGACAGCCAGATCCACCTGCAGCTACGGCAACCCCTTGCCAACCTTCGCATCTTTTATGCCATTCAACTGACGTTGTATGGGTTGGCTGTCATATTGGCCGTAACAAAGCCTGGTTGACATCCAGCATTTTATTTACTAACTTGTGCGGTAGTACATGCCTACTTGCAAAAGTGTCGGTATTTTATTCCAGATCGATGAGTCAACCCAACACCAGGATACCTTTTTTTCGCAAACTGCTCTTCGGTCGCCCTGAAGACAATATTCAGTCCGCATATTCCGTCATACGGCGCCAACGACTCAATCTGTACAAGGTCTGGAACAACGAAACACACAACGACATAGGGCTGGAGAAGATTCTGCGGCTCTTTCTCATCGTGCAGCAGTTTCTTTATCCCGGCATCTACATCCGCAATCGCTTCGGCAGGCAGGGCTCGACATATAAAAAGCTGGCCATCGAATTTTATGTGCTATTAAAACTCCTGTTTCCGCTGCTATCCTTGTTCTTCGAATGGTATACGAATATCTTCATCCAGGCAATCACCGGTTATTTACTATCGGAAACGATTTTCTATATCGCGACCCTTTTTTTTGCCTCCGAGATATTCGACGAACCCCGTTCGTCCAAACGGTCGATCCTGCTCCTATTCCTCAACTATATCGAGATTACATTCGATTTTGCCGTCATTTACGGCGGGCTACACCTGCTGCAGGGAAGAGCCCATTCCCGGCTCGATTTCGTCTATTTCAGTTTCATGACTTCCTCGACCATCGGTTTCGGAGACATCTATCCCACAACCGCTCCGGGGAAATATGCGGTCATACTTCATTCGATCATATTCCTGTTCTTCATCGTGCTGTTCCTCAATTTTTTTACCAGGTCCGACACGAGGCAACATAAATGATGGCACGATCGGGAAAAGGGGCTTTTTTTCTAATCAAAATATATGTATTTTGGATCGAATCTTCTATCCCTAAAAATACCAAAATGAAAATCAGTAAGATCGCCCTGGTTGTTTTTGCTTCCCTGACCGCTATCCCCTTCTGTATGATGAACGGTTGTACTAAAAATGGTACGACTCCTCCGCCCGTTCATGATACGGTAACTGTTATCAAACACGATACGACTACGATAACGCAGAAACTTGATACACCGGATCTCAAGACCGGTCTGGTACTCTATCTGCCCTTTAATGGCAGCTTTGCCGATTCCAGCGGGCTCAACCAAACAGTAACCCCGTTGAACGGCGCGGCGCTCGGCTCTGACATGCACGGGTATACCAACAGCGCATTCAATTCCACCGGCAACGGTACCGTGCTGAAAGTCACCAACAATGGCAGTTATGCAGTAGATTCAGCCTTTTCGATTTCGTTCGACTTCGAAATTTCAACCAATGCCGTCTTCAACGGTGGCTACGACTACAGCGGCCTGATGACCTTTGTCAGCATTGTGGATTACAATACTGCTCAGGGTCCAACCTTTAACTGCGGTCTTAATGTTCCCGACTCATCCCAGTATTTCAATTTTGGCGTCAACGGCTCGGCAACCACCTGCTCCGACTTTGGCACCAATAACCCCTCCCGCGTCGGCGTTATGAGCAATTTTATCCCGGAGGTGGGCGCCTGGTATAACGCCATCTGTATTTATTCGCATGGCACCGTCTACATCTATATAAATGGCAAACTGGTAGGCCAAAAGACCGGGACCGGTACCTCTGCCCTTTTTTGTCCCAATGCCAGCTTTATCGTCGGCGGTTGGTGGAACGGTACCTCCGGTGGCGCCTCCGCCCTCGAAAACCTTAGGGGAAAGCTGGATGAGCTGAGATTCTATAACCGGACCCTGAACGCCAAACAGATCGCCTGGCTCTCGAGAAATTTCCAGCGCAATTCGACGAAACAGGATCCCACACCGCAGACCGGCAAAGGTGCCCGGCTACAATAAGCCACGTGTTAATTAACCTATAAAATACTGCTCATCCACGATCTTTCCGTCTTTCCACACACGGCGCAAGATCTCATGCCATAAAACGTGGCTTCCGTCTTTCATTGCAAAGTCAAAAGTAAATTCACTCATGCTTACATCATCTCCAACTCCTGAATGATGAAATGTGATGCCATTTACTTTGGCAATACTACCGAGGAAAGCTTCAATCTTGGCAAGATGTCCCTTCTTAGAGCTGATCACTGTTCCATCGTGGTCGGTAGTAACCGCGCCGTCGGCAAAATACTTGCTTATTGCAGCAAGTATTTCTCCCTTGGAAACAAGTGCGTCTACCTCTGTGTTCAATTTTCTGATGTCCATTTTTTTAATTTTTAAATTGATAACACAAAGCTACTATCGCGACAGGCCCTGGTGTTTACAAAAACCAGACACAAAACTGTAAAAAATAAAAATGGGTAGTTTATTAATTAGCGCAAAAGCTGCGACGGAGAAGCACCGGTGTGTTTTTTATAGAACATAGAGAAATGACTGATTTCTCTAAAGCCCAGTTCAAAAGCAGTATCAGCAACAGAAACGCCGCTGCTTATTAATTGCCTTGCTTCTTTCAATTTTCTTTTATGCAGTAAGTCAATCAAAGAAGTACCAAGCCTTTCATGTAGCTTACGGGAAAGAGTTCTCTCCGACATCGCTAACTCACTTGCATAAAAAGCCATTTTAAGGGGCTCTCGAAAATTTCTTTCAATTAGCCCCGAAATATCCTCTATAAAACTGTCATTGCTGTTAAAATTGAACCGTTCTTTGAATGAAGAAGGAGTCTGCCTGGTATGCTGTTTAAAGAATTTAAAGAAATAATCCGAATCCTTGAAGCCAAGACCATAGGCCACTTCTTTTACTGACAAATCTGTGAAAGCAATTTTTCTTTCCGCTTCAAGCAGTTTCTTTTTACGACTCATCGTTGTTATCGTAAGGCGCAGTTTTTCTCTTAATACGTTTTGTACCCTCCACGGCTTTTCCTGAAGTTGTCTTGAAACATCTGCTAATGCGCACGGTTCAGAAAGGTGTTTGTCAATAATTTCTTCTACGTCAAAAAGCAAGTCGACCTCTTCTTGCGTTGCCTTGAACGGATTGAGAATAATCCAGTCTTCAATGGCGTGATGCAGTAGACTACCACCACCTTCTTCATCAAGGTTGAGCCGGGTGAGTTGCTTCAGATGAAAAGGCCTTTTGAAATCAAGGTTAATATGACTAAGGCTTATCAGGTGTTTAAAAAGAAAACGTGATTTCCTTGCATCAGAGACACTTTCGTCTGTAAATTCAAATTGGACAATAGAAAACTCTCCCGATAATAACCTGAAGTATTGCCCGGGAGATAAAAAAATCATTTTATTATCATCAAAATCGTATTGCTTAAAGTCAACCTCGAAAATACCGCTGCCTGATTTTATGAACAGAAGGCTATTCCGATCGAACACATAGATCTTGTTTATCTGAGGTGTAAACTCTGTTCTCATTTCATAATCACATTAAGTCAACTTTATCAACCACCACATGCGGGGTGCAACATCCGCCTGTTTTGTGCAAAATTACTTAATACCGGCAATTTCTGCCTGGGCTGATTTGTTTTAAATTGACATTAAAAATGGCTATCCGATCTTTTATTCGCTGCGGAGGGATTTTATTGGGTTGGCGAGGGCCGCGCGGATGGTCTGAATACTGACCGTCAACAGGGCAATGGCAAGGGCGACGGCGCCGGCCACGAGGAATATCCACCAGCTGATCTCAGTACGATAGGCAAACGTCCCCAGCCACTTGTACATGGCCCACCATGCAATCGGGAAGGCGATGAGCGCAGCGATCCCGACAAGGATCGTGAAGTCCTTGCTGAGCAGGCCGACGATGCTGGTGACCCGGGCGCCGAGGACCTTCCGGATACCGATCTCCTTGGTGCGTTGTTCGGCAGCATAGGTAACGAGGCCGAAGAGACCGAGGCAGGCAATGAGGATGGCGAAGACGGCGAAGGCGATGAAGATCCGGCCGGTCTGCTGTTCGGCATGATACAATTTGTCAAAGTCGTTATCCATGAAGGAGTAGCTGAAGGGCAGCCCCTGTTTGGCAGCATGGAACCTACTCTCAACTTGCCGGACGAGACTAAAGACATCATTGGTGCGGAAGCGGACGGCCATGCTGGGCCAGTAAGGGCTGACTTCCATGGCAAGGGGCTGGATCCTGTCGTGCATGGAATTATAATTGAAATCCTTTACGACTCCGACGACATGAAAGGCGCGGGCAGGGAACTCATGATCCTTATACCAGATAATTAAATTGAGCGGATCCTTCACGCCGAGCATCGCTACGGCGGCTTCATTGAGGACGATGCCGGTAGAGTCGGTAGGAAATTGCGCGAGGTCGAAGTTGCGGCCTTGGACGATCTGCATGCCGAGGGTGGGAACATAATGGTCGTCGACCATGAGCGTGGTCATGAAGAACGCCTTCCTGGCGTCGAGGGAGGCATCCCGGAACCAGCCTGGCTGACGGTATTGATCGCCGCCGACGGTGGGGAGGTCACCAGTGACGGTGACGTCGGTGACCCCGGCAAGGGTGAGCAGGTCCTTGCGAAGATTGGTCGTGCCTTCCTTGCCGAGTGGCCAGGTATCATGGATGACGAGCACCTGATCCCGGTTAAAGCCGACTTCCTTATTTCGGATAAAGTGCAGCTGGCGATAGATGACGAGGGTGCTGACGATAAGCCCGATGGAAATAAAAAATTGAAAGACCACGAGGCTGCTACGGAGCCAACTGCTCTTGAAGCCGGCCGCCACTTTTCCTTTCAACACATGAATCGGCTGAAAGGAGGAAAGGTAGAAGGCGGGATAACAGCCGGCGAGACAACCGACCAGCAGCACCAGGAGGATGAGGATGGGCAGGAACCGGCCGCTGAAGAGCGCGTCGGGATGCAGCGATTTGCCCGCAAGCTGATTGAACATCGGTAGCAGCAGGACGGCGATGCCAAGGGCGAGGACGAGGGAGAGGAGGCTGAGCAGGACGGACTCGGTGAGGAACTGGATGACGAGGTGTCCTTTTGTCGAGCCGGCGACCTTGCGGATGCCCACTTCCTTGGCGCGGTTGGCTGAGCGGGCGGTGCTGAGGTTCATGAAGTTGACGCAGGCGATCAGGAGGATGAGCACGGCGATGACGGAGAAGATGTAAACGAACTGGATATCGCTGTTGGCTTCGAGCTCGTAAGACTTATTGGAATGGAGGTGGACCTCGGCGAGGGGGAAGACGCGATACCGGAAATGATTACCTGCCTTCTCGAGGTCGGCGACCGACGCGTGGATCAATTCCTGAAGCGCCCGGCCGATATTGAGGTTGACGACCGCGTCTACATCCTTCTGGACCTCGGTTCGCGTGGTGCCGGGTTGGGCAAG
>Ga0105239_10010034_pt1 | contig 10618 bp, 8 predicted proteins | sample KBSC44metaG_FD_92761 | JGI IMG/M metagenome (GOLD analysis project Ga0105239, IMG submission 92761) | Corn rhizosphere microbial communities from Kellogg Biological Station, Michigan, USA - KBS C4-4 metaG | ecosystem: Host-associated > Plants > Roots > Rhizosphere > Soil | place: Michigan, USA...
CAACAAGTGGGCGACTGGGGATCATTGCAGTGAAGCGCATCATTGTCGAGACGGGTCTGGGGAAGGGAATTGAGGAATACGGCAACATGGGCGACATTTCCATGCTGCAGGTAGCCGTCGACCGACTGCGATTCTTGTTGCCTGATGCCCGGATCGAGGTACTGACTGATTCAGCGGAGAACTTGCTACGGTTCTGTCCAGCCGCTGTTCCTCTGGATAACCGGGGAAGGACTCTATGGTTTTCGAATGCCGTTTTGCCGGAGAGCTTGCGTAAGCTAACTCCGCAGTGGGGCATAAATCTCCTGGTCCAGCTGAAGAGGATGATCCGGTCGCAATATCCGGATCGCCTCAAGGCGATGCTGGTGAAAAGATGCGAAAGGCGGAATCGGCAGAAAGACGCCGAAAGCGTTGCAACATTCACCAATGCGCTGGACGAAGCGAGCCTTGTGTTCATCTGTGGGGCAGGCGGATTCTATGATGGCTGCCGGTCTTGGAACCATGACATTCTCGATCTGGTTGAAGCCGCCCTTGAAAGAAAGAGGCCAGTGGCCATGTTTGGCCAGGGCTTTGGTCCAATTAGCGACCCGGATGTTCTGAAGCGTGCCTCAAAGATTCTGCCACAGGTCGAATTGATCACGTTGAGAGGTGGCAGGAATTCGCATGAGTTACTCCGGAAAATCGGTGTTTCGGAATCTAAAATGGAGACCACAGGAGACGAGGCTCTAGAGCTAGCGTACGCGTCCAGATCGAGCGAGTGCGGGCGGGCCTTGGGAATCAACATTCGCTTTCTGGCGTCAGCATGGACCGACGAGAAGGACGTGCAGATCATCAGGCCAATCCTGCACGAGTTTGCGAGACGACACAATGTGCCTTTGATTCCGCTTCCGATAGCAATACATCTCGGCACCCGAGATGACCTTGCTATTAGGGAACTTCTGGCCGGATTTGATGAAGAATCTGATGGAGGACGGAGCCTCGATTCACCCGATAAAGTTATCAAGCAAGTGGGGGGCTGTCGGGTTATCGTGACGGGGGCGTATCACGCAGCTGTGTTCGCGCTAGGACAGGGCGTTCCCGTAGTCGCTCTCGCGAAATCCGAATATTTTTGTATGAAGATGTTGGGCCTTCAAGATCAGTTTGGTGCAGCTTGCCAGACTGTTCTGCTGAACGAGCCGGATTGGCCCCTCACACTCAAGGCCGCGCTCGAGAATGCCTGGCTGAATGCAGAAGACATGCGCCAGACGATGCAAGCGGTAACTGCCGGACAGATCGAATTGAGCCGAAAATCATATGGGAGGATTAAGGGCCTGCTGGCAGGCGCGGGCGAGGCGACTGCTGTGTAGAAGCATGCAAGCCGCGGCCGGAATGCCGGCTGAGACTGAGGCTGAGATGTTTGTTGCGGTCCTCACGCGAGATTGCGTAGTCAAGTTCAAAATGCCTTCAATTTATGGGAGACTTTCTCGAAATTCTGCCGTTCTACGCTCGGCGTGCCTTCCTGGTGTGGCAGCACGCGCAGGAGTACGTATACAGCCAACCTTGGAAAGCTTTCATACAGGGCAAAGTGAAGAGGCAGTCGTTCCGCTGTCGTCTGCTCGGAGGTCCGAAAATATCAATCAGACCGAGTCCGAGCCATGACTTCCAAACAGTCAATGAGATTTTTATTGAACGCATCTACGATTGTGAGCTTGATCCGGGCACGGTCATGCATATTGTTGACCTTGGAGGGAATGTTGGCTACTCATGCTTGTTCTGGTGTGGAAAATATCCGAACGCGAGCGTGGTGACATTTGAACCCCATCCGGTTCACTGCCAGATATTGAAGTGGCACGTGAGGAAGAATGGATACGGCAGACGCGTCAAGCTTGTGGAGGCAGCCGCGGGCGTGCGTGACGATAGGGCGAACCTGACCGACGAGGATGACGGATCGGCTATAGTGCAAGAAGTGCCGGCGGGCTCTATAGGGGTCAGGGTAATAGACATTTTCCAGTCTGTTCCGGACGGACAAATCGATCTGCTCAAAATAGACATCGAAGGGTCTGAATATGAGATCCTCGAGGACCCCCGCTTCGAGGATCTCGCGGCACGCACCAGCTGTGTGCTCCTTGAATGGCATCTGCGTGGAGAAAGGGGCGAAGCATTTTGCCGTGACCGGCTAAGCAATCTCGGATTTGCAGTGCGATCCGGTCGTACGTCTGTTGACCACAATGGCCAGCTGTTTTGCGGAATGCTCTATTGCTCGCGAACTCACTGAATGCCCCACTCGTTGCAATCACCAGCCGCTGTACATCAGACCTGAAAGGTTTCGCTTCAAAACTCGGCTCAACAATGGAAGATACCAGAACGAACGCGCGCCCAATCGAAATCGATGATCTTTTTCGCTCGGCGAATGAGCGAGTATCGAGGTTTGCTCAGGCACAGGTGCATCTCTACAGACAAGATGCGGCACTGCAAGATTATTTTCACGCTCTAGATTCCAACATGTTGTATGGGCAGAACGACGGAAACATGTGCCGGCCCTCCACTAACCCGCTCGCAGTGTGGTCTTTTCGAGCTGCAGACAAAGCCAGAAGGGTTATCAAGCCGCCGAAGATCAAAGTGGATGTACTCTTTTGTCCAACGCTGTATTTTGGCCGGAAGGCGGAGGTACGTTTCCTCATCCAGACTCTGCTCGGTTTGTGCCAGACGGGAGCTGAGATTTTGTGTTTGCTTCCTGTATATGCGCCTTTCCGAAAGGAGCTGGATGAAAAGCTAGAAGTCGGTGGTTATAGCAAGCAAGTAAGGTTTCTCGACCCAATCATGCCTTCCGGCACAACCGACAGCCGAATGCGGGCGATCGCAGCGAAATTGCGAGGCCGCGCGGCATACTTTGAGACAGTTCAAATCCTTGAGCCATATAGACTCAGCCCGACCGCTTCCGCAATTGCCGATTTTGAAAAAACCGCGGTTTATATCGAGGCATGGGACCGCCTGGCAGCCTCGATAGAATTTGAGGCTGTCGTCGCAAGATGCCATTGGTATGAATTGGGCAGTTCGGTCTGCAGAACTGGCCTTGAACGTGGCAAGCCCGTTATTACGTTCCAGCAGGGCGTAATCGATTACAGCATGGATGCTCCTGTACTGGCTTCCAAGTTTGTCGCATTCGGTGCGTCCTCCGCTGCAGTGCTTGCTCAGTTGAACAGGAGATTCTTTGAGGCTGCTGGCAGACCCGAGTTTCCGGTTGAGTTTCTTCCCGCTGGTTGCCTCTTTGACGTAGTGTCGCCGCTACCTGATCAATTCTCTCTTCGAACCGTTCTGCTTATCGATTCCCACTTTGTTGAGGGAGACCCTTTTGGACAAAGGGTTGAGGTGCAATCCTTATTGCAGTTAGCCGAGCAGCTCCTCAGTACTCAACCTGCACTACGGCGTCTGGTCATACGCCTGCACCCACACTGGAATCATCATGATGTCGAAGCTTGTCTAAAGCTTGCACGCATGTATCGCGACGTATGCGAGTTGTCGCATCCTGTGTGGCCGCTGGAGGATGATTTGCGCCGTTCCTCCGTTGTGGTTGGGATTGCGAGCGGAGTTCTGACCGTTGCTTCCGCGTCGGGCTTGCCCTCGATCTTCATGAGGGCTGAAAAAGGTTATTTGATTCGCGATCTGGAATGCTTCTCGCCTGAACAGACTCTATTGCCTGATGCAGCTCTTCGACAACTGGAGCAGCTACTGACTGATCCGGAGGCCTATGCGGGGGCGAGACAGACTGCTATGTGTAACGCGAGAGAGTATTACGCGAACGGCGCTAATGCGACTCTGGATGGCGCATTTTTTGCGGGTCTTCTAAAGAGTGAACGGACCAAGAAAGCTTTATAGGACGGTGCGGGATGAGGTATGCATTTGTCAGCACGATGATGGGCTATCCCTGGGGAGGGAGCGAGGAACTCTGGAGCCAAGCTGCTCTCAAGCTCAGACGGGAAGGACACGACGTGCAGGCCACGGTAGCGTACTACCCAGATTTGTCCGGCAAGGTAATGGCGCTGGCAAAAGAGGGCATCAAGATAGGAACCTACCCCTGGCGACCGCGCGGGCTAGTGAATCGGATCATGAACAAGCTGGCGCGCAGGCGGCGGAGAGCCTACAGCAGAGTGACGCGATTCAAGCCGGATCTCGTTGTCATTTCTCAAGGACATAATGCAGGCGGATTTGATTGGGCGAAGCTTTGCCGGGAAGCATCGATTCCGTACGTATTCATCGTACAAAGTAATAGCGAGCATATGTGGTTCTATGACGATGAAGTGGAGGAAGTTGCGGGGATTTACAGGGCGGCGGAGAAAGTGTTTTGCGTGTCTCACGCTAACCTCAAGCTGCTCAGAATTCAGTTGGGCGACCCGGTGCCAAACGGGGAAGTTGTTTGGAATCCCTATAACGTATCTCCCGACAGTATTCCGGCTTGGCCCGCAAAGAATGGGCGATGGAGGCTCGCATGCGTAGCGCGCATGGAGCCACAGGCCAAGGGACAGGAATTGTTGTTGCAGGTTCTTGCTCGTCCGGAATGGCGAGATCGTCCGGTCGAGTTGAATTTTTTCGGGAAGGGCCCGCACGAACTTACGCTGCGGCGGCTGGCGAAGATGCTGCAGTTGGAGCAGGTGCACTTTCGCGGCCACGTAGCAAATATCGAATCGATCTGGGAGGAGAGTCATATGCTCGTCCTTCCGTCGCGTTGGGAAGGTCTTCCGCTGGCACTTGTCGAGTCGATGTGGTGTGCACGGCCGGCAATTGTGACGGAGGTCGCGGGGAACCCGGAAGTGTGCGTTGACAATGAAACAGGCTTCGTCTCGCCGGCTCCAACCGTGTCGCTGCTGGCCGCTACACTCGAGCGCGCATGGGAGCAACGAGAAGATTGGGAGCGCATGGGACAGGCTGCGCGTGCGCGCGCGGAACGCCAGATTCCAAGAGACCCGATTGCGTTGTTTACAGATCATCTGAGATGTTGCGCCTCACAGGCTCACCAGGTTCTGACACCCGCGAGTGCAGGTTGAGAGATCCAGCAAGCCAGTTCATATCGGACGCGCAGTCTGCACAGAGCGCGAGTGAGCTTTCTCCGAGTTCAGACCACGATTCTCCCCGCGCTGGTGGACGGGAAGGAATTGTTCTGAGAGCCGTGCCCCAGCTTGACGGAATGGAAGTCCATGGGTGAACACATGGATCTTGCGGTAATTCTGTGCACATACAATCGTTGCGAGAGCCTCAAGGCAGCCCTCGAGAGCGTGGCCCTGTCTCGGATGCCTGATTCCGTTTCCTGGGAAGTGCTGGTGGTGGACAATAACTCCAAGGATCAGACTCGGGAGATCGTTGAAAGGGTTGCATCCCAATACCCTGGCCGTTTTCGATATTTCTTCGAACCGCGCCCGGGAAAATCGAACGCATTGAATGCCTCTCTTCATGCCACGGATGCCGGAATCCTGGCTTTCATGGACGACGATGTCCGAGTTGAACCCGATTGGCTATGTATGCTCACTCGGATATTCAAGGATGCCGATTATGCGGGAGCAGGTGGGCGCATTTTGCCCGGATCTGAGTTCACGTCTCCTCCGTGGCTTGAGACCTCAACGCCGTATGCTCTTGCTCCCCTGGCAATGTTTGATCTTGGGCCAGTTGCAGGAAGGCTTGAGGAACCGCCATTCGGTACGAACATGGCCTTTCGGAAGGAGGTGTTCGCTCGCTATGGTGAGTTCCGCCGCGACCTCGGCCCGCGGCCAGGCTCGGAAATTCGAAGCGAAGACACGGAGTTTGGCATGCGCGTTCTGCAAGGAGGCGAACGGCTCTGGTACGAACCGGGTGCAGTGGTTTATCACCAAATCGCCCGGAGTCGGTTGACGCCGCAATATTTCCTGAAGTGGTGGTTCGACAAGGCGCGCGCCGATATTCGTGAACACGGCTTTCCTCCGGGAACCCGTCGATTTGTCGCCGGAGTGCCGCTGTATCTAATCCGGCGCCTCATCGTCTGGACTCTTCGCTGGCTGCTCGCGGTTCGCTCTGGTCCTCGCTTTTCTGCCAAGCTAGACTTGTGGAAAGTTGTCGGTGCGATCAGGGAATCTCGCGACCAGTCCCGCAGCGGAGCCGGGCAACAGGCCGGCATAAGACCACTTGGAAGCAAGTCGCATGTGGTGAAGCAAAGTAGCGTTGATGACCAATCTTCTCGTTAGTCGTTCTTGTAGAGACCAGGGAGAAGAGTCAGCAAGAATTTGAGTGAATTGCACTGAGAGCATTTCTAGCAACTTGTTCAAAAACACTTCAGGTCTCGGAATGTGACAAACATCGGGATACCAGGACCCTCCCTGAGACATTGTTCCCCATCGCTCTGCGGCTTTGTAGAGCCGTTCAAGTTTTTCAATCTGCGTGAACGTTCAAAGTTCTTCAACAAGTTCCCAGAGGATCGAATCGCCATATAGGCGGCTTTCCGACCCTGAAATGGAGATGGATGCGCGTTTTAGTAACGGGAGGTTCGGGATACGTCGGGTGTCACGCGATTCGAGAACTGGCTGACGCCGGCCATGAGGTCATCGTCTATGACAACCTGTCTACGGGCCATGCGGAGCTCTGTGAAGGCTTTGAGCTGATTCAGGGCGATGTGGCTGATATAGAAACACTCGCGCCTATTCTCGATCGAGTCGAGGCCGTCATGCACTTCGCAGCGTCGGCCTACGTCGGGGAGTCAGTGGTAAATCCTCGCAAGTATTTCCGAAATAATGTCGAGTCTGCGCTCGCACTGATGGATGCAGTGCTTGCCAGCAAAGTGAGGAAGTTCATATTCTCCTCTTCGTGCGCCACCTATGGTGTCCCCAAGGCGCTTCCCATTATCGAAAGCCTTCCAAAAGAGCCTATTAATCCTTATGGCGCGACGAAACTGTTCTTTGAGCGGGTTCTTTCGGCTTACAGTGCTTCGCACGGGCTAGGCTACGTGGCACTGCGCTACTTCAACGCTGCCGGGGCGCATCATAGCGGGCTCGTGGGCGAGATACACGACCCGGAAACACACCTGATTCCGTTAGCTCTCAAGGCCATTTTGCGAACGGCCCCGGCCCTGAAGATCTTCGGCCAGGATCTCGATACTCCAGACGGGACATGTGTACGCGACTTTGTTCATGTTTCAGACCTGGGAGCCGCACACGTGCTTGCACTGGAATACCTGGCCGACGGCGGCAAGTCTCTGAGCTTGAATCTTGGGACTGGCAAAGGAACGTCCATAAAGGAACTAATTGACACGATTCAACGGCTGACCGGATTTGATGTTCCGAAGGTATTCGCTCCCGCCCGCGAGGGGGATCCCCCTTCGCTTTATGCTGACCCCTCCAAAGCCCGAGAGATCCTCGGCTGGGCGGCTGAGCGCGATTTGGATGAGATTCTTGTTTCTGCTTGGAAATGGCAGCAGAAGCTGGATGGGGCAAACAGGCCCGCGTGATCTCGCTCGGTGTCGACGTCGAATGTTTAGGGAAGATTTATGAAAGTTGTCGTTATCGGTGCGGGCATCGTCGGTCTTGCCACCGCACATCAATTGATCTGTCGCTACCCGCGCATCAAAGTCGTTGTCCTTGAGAAAGAGAGCGGCCCTGCTCGCCATCAGACGGGCAATAACAGCGGGGTACTGCACTGCGGCCTCTATTACAAGCCTGGATCGCAGAAGGCGAAACTCGCGGTGCAGGGAATTCGCCGCATGGTTGAGTTCTGCGGCCAGCACAGCATCCCGCACGAGGTTTGCGGCAAGCTGGTGGTGGCAACGGAGCCGGAAGAGATTCCTCGACTTCATGCGCTTCTCGAGCGGGGCACAGCCAATGGCCTGGAAGGGCTCCAGCTTCTTGGTCCTGAACAGATCCGCGAACTTGAACCGCACGCGGCCGGTCTCGCCGCCATTCGCGTTCCGCAGGAAGGGATCGTTGATTTCAAGGCTGCGTCGCAAGCCATGGCGGATGAAATCGTTGCACAAGGCGGAGAGGTGCATTATTCGGCGGAGGTTCGTCGCCTGCAAAACTCCGCGACCTGGAGAATATCAACCACAGCCGGCGATTTCGAATCTGATTTCATCATCAACTGCGGCGGTCTCCAGTGCGACCGTATCGGGAAAATGGCGGGCGATCGCGATGGCACACGCATCGTTCCCTTCCGTGGCGAGTACTACAAGCTCAGGCCGGAGAGCCAGCATCTCGTTCGCAATCTCATCTACCCCGTTCCCGATCCCAAATTTCCATTCCTTGGGGTGCATTTCACGCGCCTCATCCATGGCGGCATCGAGGCGGGACCGAACGCAGTTCTGGCTTTTGCGCGCGAAGGCTATCGGCACACGGACGTGCAGGTCCGAGATGTGCTCAGCACGCTTACATATCCTGGCTTCTGGCGTTTTCTGCTGCGCTATCCTTCGATGTGCTGGGACGAGTTTCGCCGTTCGTTCAGCAAGGAACTCTTCTGCAGGTCTTTGCAGCGTCTCGTGCCTGAACTGCAGCCCGGTGACTTGATGCAAGGCGGCGCAGGCGTTCGCGCACAGGCGCTCTCGCCTTCTGGAGAACTGCTTCAGGACTTTTACTTCGTCCGGCAGCAACACGCATTGCATGTCCTGAACGCGCCAAGTCCTGCTGCAACCGCAGCCCTGGCCATTGCGGATTGTGTTGTTGATCAGATACGTGATGCGCTCGAAGCATGATTGCCGCACTCCGAGCGCGCGCGCTCAGTTGATGATTTCTGAACCGGCAATTCAGCTACGGTATCGTGACCTGAGTTGAGTTCGATGGGGCGCTCTCGGTGCCTGTGCTGTCCACGCTCTTGACGACGTAATTGTAAGTGGAGCCGCTTTGAACACCTGTATCGGTGTAACTCGTTTGCGCATCGAGGGATGAAAGCAGCGCATACGTCGAAACACCGGTGACGGCACGATAGATGTTGTAGCCGACGATGGCCGAGGTACCTGGGGCATTCCAACTCAGTTGCACTTGGTGCGGTTGCGAAGCCTGGGTGCTGGAAATCGCCAGGGTCATCAGATATGTTTGAGCAACACCCGCAGATGCTGCAGTGAGCGTCACTTTCTGTGCGGTTCCAACGGCGGATGCGGTTGCTTTAAAGTCGGCGGTCGCCGACCCAGCGCCGACGGTGACTGCCTGGGGGATTTGGATCGCGCTGCTCGAGCTACTCAGCGCAACTGCAATCGGGCTTGTTGTGGAAATGGCTAGATGGACTGTACAAGCGGTCGTTGCCGGTCCAGTCAGGCTCTGTGCTGCACACGAAAGGCTCGTCAGGCTCGGCGTAGCTGCCGTGGCAGGATAGAGAGTGACCGCTGCAGTCTTCGTCGTTCCGAGAAGGGTGGCGGTGATGGTGACTGTAGCGGCTTTGCTCACACCGGAAGTGACGGCATCGAAACTCGCGGAAGTCTGACCGATCGCGATCTTCACGTTCGCGGGAACCTTCAATGCGGGATTGCTGCTCGACAGTTTTACCGTCGTATCGGTGAGAGCGGCTGCGGTGAGAGAAAGCGAACATGCCTTTGCCTGCGGGCCGGTCAGCGATTGGCTGCCGCAAGAAATCTCGCTTAGCGTCACACTATTTCCTTGTGACTTGCTGTAATTCAGACCCCCACAACCGGAGAGAATTGCCACGCAGCCTGACAGCAGGCAAAACGCGGCGAATCGCCGGGCAGACGATAATCCAAATGAAAATTTCGAAAGAAGTGCTAGAGACTGGAACGCATTAATGTAAAGACGTGAACCTGGATGCTGCGGCACAACAAGTTTGCGGCCCTTGATCTCTGGCCGAACCTGAGACTCGTACATCGACTTCTCCTCAGCAGGCGCCCTTACGCACCTTTCTCGCTGGTCCCCCGCTCACGTAAAGCACTTCGCTGAGATTGAGAAGAATAAGGCAGAGCAACTCAGAGAACGGTGGCGGCTGGAAACTTCCGTAAATGGTTCATCTGAAGGAATGCGAACTTCAGACAGTCGGTTTGCGCGCACTTCGCCTACTTCCGCCGGATCGACAGGCAGACGAAGTCTCCCGTTGCATTGCCGTCCGCATCTACATGCGAGGCTGACAATGCCCGGTTGAGTCCGGGTTGAATGAGCTGGTGTTCTTCTGGATCGCGGACAATTCCAGCAGGCGATCGTGTGGAAACAGCCCCTCTGGGAATTTCGAACAAGATGCTCAGAAGGGCAGGGAAATCCCGCCGGAAAGCATTTCGTTGCGAGCCCTAGAGTTGAAAATCTATATAGAAGCAAGCAAGAGAATAACCAAAGTTGATCAATTGATTACTTTAGTGGGACTCTAGTAAATCGTTGTACTTCCGTCTAAATAGCCTGACTTTTCCACACGTTGCGATCAGAGCGACAGAGCGAAGCTATGTAAATGTTTCCCGGCAGGGAATTATCTACAGAGTAATCATCAATTGAATCAACGCGCCGTGCGATCGAAGAACACTCGGAATGGCCGGATCACGTAGTACAGCGGTTCCAGCACTCGCGGTAGTTTGATCGCTGCGCGATCTCTTTCATTGGGATGCAGGATCGACGCAGAAACCAGCATGCGAACTCTGTCGCGGAAGCCAAGTATTCGCAGGTGGTACGGCATTCTTCCCTCAGGCATAGCTCCTGGGTTTTCCAGA
>Ga0105239_10010037_pt1 | contig 10616 bp, 8 predicted proteins | sample KBSC44metaG_FD_92761 | JGI IMG/M metagenome (GOLD analysis project Ga0105239, IMG submission 92761) | Corn rhizosphere microbial communities from Kellogg Biological Station, Michigan, USA - KBS C4-4 metaG | ecosystem: Host-associated > Plants > Roots > Rhizosphere > Soil | place: Michigan, USA...
GCCGCAAGCCCCATCGAGGCGGTCGGCTCGACGTCTCGCCGAGGCCAAGTCGTCGTCGAATCGGTGAGTGCAGCCCGTCGGCGGCGACGAGGTAGCGAGCCGCAACTCCACCCGCCTCGACGTGGTCGGCGAACGGGACGATCTCGGTGATCTCTCGGTCAAGCCAGCGGACGGAGTTCGTGGGGAGGCCGGCGCGCAGGCAATCGTGCAAGACCGTCCGGCGGACCCCGCGGCCGTCGCCGCGACGAAAGCGAGCGCGGGCTTGCCTCGGACCCTGGCGGTAGGTGATGCCCCGGATCGGATGTCCGGGCGGATCAACTCCCAGCGCGTGCAACGCCGACAACGCCGACGGCATCAGCCCCTCGCCGCAGGCCTTGTCGACCGGCCCTCCGCGGCGCTCGCACACGGCCACGTCCAGGCCGGCCCGCGCGGCGCCGATCGCGACGGCCAAGCCGGCCGGCCCACCGCCCACGATCAGCGCGTCAAGCATCGAGCGCCTCCAACGCGCTGTTCTCCGCGCGTATCCGGACGCTCAGCAACAGGGCGTTGAGTGCGGTGAACGCGGCGGCGGTGATCCACGCGTCGTGCACGAGCGGCAGCGCGAACCCCTCGACCACGACCGCCAGGTAGTTCGGGTGCGCGAGGAGGCGGTAGGGGCCGCCGCTCACTCGCTCCAGCCCGGGGACAATCACGATGCGGGTGTTCCATTGCCGGCCGAGCGCGCGGATGCACCACCAGCGCAGCGCCTGTGCCGCCACCACGAGCGCGAGCATGAACCACCCCAGCCAAGGCGTGAACGGCCGGTCGGCGAGCCACGCTTCCACCAGGCAGCCAGCGAGCAGAGCGGTGTGCAGGACGACCATGAACGGATAGTGCGCGAACCCGGCCTCGCGCCCGCCGCGCGCGCGGCTCCATTCGAGGTTGCGCTTCGCGACGACGAGCTCGGCTAATCGCTCCAGTGCCACCAATCCGACGAGGACGGTGTACAGAGCGTGGCTCACCATCGAAGCAATACCAGCTCGGCGCCGAATCCGGGTCCCATCGCCATGAGCACACCCCATTGCCCGGGTTGCGCCGGACGTTCCACGAGGGTGTCGCGCAGGATGTGCAGCACGGACGCCGAGGACATGTTGCCGACCTCTCGCAATGACTTCCAGGTCAATCCCAGCGCGTACTCATCGAGACCGAGGACGGACTGGATGGCCTCGATCACCTTCGGGCCGCCCGGGTGGGAGATCCACCGGTCGATGTCGTCGATCTTCAGATCGTGGTCGGCCAGCAAGCCGCGGACGTCCTCGCCGACGTAGGTCTCGATGAGCTCGGGGACCTCGGAGCCGAGCACGATGCGCAGCCCGGTGCTTCCGACGTCCCAACCCATGACCCGGCTGGTGCCCGGGTACAGGTGGCTGCGGCTGGCGATGATCTTGGGGCCGCGGTCGGCGAGGGGATGCGCGGCCCCGACGACGACGACCGCCGCCGCCCCGTCGCCGAACAAGCCCGACGCGATCAGGTTCGCGACGCTCGGGTCGTCGCGCTGGACGGTCAGCGAGCACAGCTCGACCGACACCAGCACGGCGACCATATGGGGCGCGCCGATGACGAAGTCGTTGAGGCGGGCCAACCCGGCCGCGCCGGCCATGCATCCCAGGCCCAGCAGGGGCACCCGTTTGACGTCGGCGCGGAATCCGAGCTCGGCGGCGATGCGCGCGTCGAGTGAGGGCACCGCCACTCCGGTGACCGTCGTCGACATGATCAGGTCGACGTCCGCGGCGGCGAGTCCCGCCGCGTCGAGGGCGCCTTTCACCGCCTGAGCCCCGAGGTCAGAAGCGGCGTGGACGAACGCGTCGTTGGCCTTGGTGAAGGTGTCGAGTTCCTCATAGCGTTCGAGGGGAAGCGCGAGATGCCGGGTCGAGACGCCCGCGTTGCCGTGGAAGCGCGCGGCCAGGCCACGGGTCCGCTCGTCGGGCAGGCAGATCCGGCCGAAGGATTCGGTGAGCTCGGCCTGCGCGTAGCGGTGCGGCGGCAGCACTGCGTGCGCGGCGGCGACGGTAGTCACCCTCTCAACCGTACGGATTTCCCCGTCAAGGAGGGCGGGCGTGGTGTCACCACCCGGATTTGGCGTAGTCCTTGAGGAAGCAGCCGTACAGGTCGACGCCGTTCTCGCCCTGGACGATGGGGTCGTACACGCGGGCGGCGCCGTCGACGAGGTCGAGCGGGGCGTGGAAGCCCTCCTCGGCGAGCCGCAGCTTGGTGACGTGCGGGCGCTCGTCGGTGATCCAGCCCGTGTCGACGGCGCTCATCAAGATCCCGTCGCTGAGCATTTCGGCCGCGCTCGTGCGAGTCAGCATGTTCAAGGCGGCCTTCGCCATGTTCGTGTGCGGGTGGCCAGGTCCCTTGTAGCCGCGGCCGAAAACGCCTTCCATGGCCGAGACGTTGACGATGTACTTGCGCCGCGCCGGGCTGGACGCCATCGCCGCTCGGAGTCGGCTTATCAGGATGAACGGCGCGGTCGCGTTGCAGAGCTGGACTTCGAGGAGCTCGAGCGGGTCGATCTCGTCGACCCGCTGCGTCCAGCTGTTGACCGTGTTGACGTCGGGCACCAGGCCGCCGGCGTCGATCGCGATCCCGCTCCGGCCGGCGGTGGCGGAGCCGGCGACGAGCGCCAGGCGGGACAGCTGATCGCCGGTGATCGTGTGCGGCAGCGGGTGTTCGGCCAACGAACCCGCGATCGCCTGCGGGTGGGCGTCTGAGATGTGATCGAAGGTGAGCAGCTCCGGCAGCGGTCCGGCCGGCAACGGTTCGCGTTCCGCCGCGGCGAGCGGGCCGTAGGCATTGGGCGAGCGGCGAACGGTCTGCGCCGCGTTGTTGATCAGGATGTCCAGCGGGCCGGCGGCTGCCACGGAATCGGCCAGGGCGACCACCTGCGCCGGATCGCGGAGGTCGATGCCGACGATGCGTAGCCGGTGCAGCCACTCCGCGCTGTCCGGCATGGCCCGGAAGCGGCGGACGGCGTCATTCGGGAAACGCGTGGTGATCGTCGTGTAGGCGCCGTCGCGCAGGAGTCGCAGCGCGATGTACATGCCGATCTTGGCCCGGCCGCCGGTCAGGAGCGCGCGACGGCCGGCGAGGTCGGTCCGCGCATCGCGGTGACCGCGGTTGATCGCGGCGCAGGACGGACACAGCTGGTGGTAGAACGCGTCCACCTCGGTGTAATCCTGCTTGCAGATGTAGCACGGACGCGGGCGGATGTACGTCCCGGCGAGCGCGCCCGCGGCGTTGGAGACGAGCGGGATGCCTTCGGTCTCGTCGTCGACGCGTTGTGGCGAACCGGTCGCGGTGGCGGCCACGACTGCCTGGTCGGCGGCGCTGATCGCGTCGCGTCGAGCGATGCGACGCGCGCGCTTCACCTCTTTGAAGATGCCGGCCGTCGCCCGGCGAATCGCAACGGCGTCCGGGTCGTCCGGTGGTAGTTTTTCGACCTGGCTGAGAACCTTCAGGCAGATCGTCGGCTCGTCGGCGTCGATCACTGGTCGAGATTAGTCTGCCGCGCCATACGGCTCTTCTCGTCACGACGCGGCGGGGGCTCGCCGACTCGGGGGGACTCCGGCCACGTCGCCCGCCGTCGCGTCTGTGTGGTTCAACGCTCGGACCGGCCCGTTCTGTGCCCGAGCGTTGAAAAGTCTCAACATCTGCTCAGGGTTGGGCCCAATCGTTCCATCCGACATTCCATTGCCCGTATCAAATGGGCGTCCTGCTCGTTCCTCTCGATAGGGCGCAGTCGAGCGCGCCCGCGGCGAGGGGACCTGGGCCGCGGGCCCGCCCGGCTGCGCCGGATATCGCCTGGCCGGCGGCGACGGATCGCCTGGCCGGCGGCGACGGATCGCCTGCCCGGCGGCGAGTCAGGGACCGGCGCGACCCGGCCCGGTGGCCCGGCACGCCCGCGACGGACCGGCGTATCTCGGACTCTGGAGCAGCGTCAACGAGTCTTGGCTGAAGACGACCCGATAACCGTCCGCGCGCGACGCTGTCAGGACCTGGGCAGGCGGCGGCCCGTTGTTGCCCCCCACGGAGGCGAAGCGGGAATCCAGCGCGATGAAATCGGAGCCGTCGAAGCTGAGATCGGCGAGGGTGACGTAATCGCGCTTGTCGAGATGCACGGCGAGGCGGTCGTCGACAGCGACACAGGTGTCGGAGGGGATGCGCGCCACCACGGCCTTCTGGGCCGCGGTGTGCGCGTCGGTTCGCCAGGCCGCGCCCGTGATCATTCGGCGGACGTCGGAAGGCGCGGTGTGGCCGTACGCCGTCAGCCACACCGGCACGACGAGCAACCAGCCGATGAGGACTCGTCGAGGCCAGGCGGCCCGCAGCAGTCCGAGCCGGCCGGAGCCGTCGACCATTGCCAGCACGAGAACCACCCAGGGCAGGACGCTGTAGTGGTAGTGGGTCGTCCACAGCTCGGGCCGGAAGTTGTAGTAGCGCTCGGCCAGCAGCGGGAGGGCGAGCCACGCGTATCGCGATCGCAAGGGGAGCAACAGCAGGGGCAACAGCAGGTACGCCAAGCTGATCGTCTTGTCGCTGGGGCTGAAGAACAGCCTGACCGCCTTCCACGGATGCGAGATCAGGTTGCCGAGCGCGTTCGGCAGGTTGGAGCCAAGCTCGGTGTACTGCCAGTACGCGAAATGCCGGTCCGGCGCGAAGTGCGCAATCGCCACCTCGGTGACCAGCACGTACCCGAGTGCGCCGACCGCGATCATGAAAAGCCCTGGCCGAGCGCTTCGCCAGCTACGCCGGCCCTCCACCCGCGTGGAGGCCCGGATGATCCCGAGGACGATCACGAGCAGACCCATGTCTTCGCGAACCAGCAGGAGCAAGCCGGCGCTGACGAGCAGCGCTCGATCGGCACGGCGGTCGAGCGCGTCAATGGCCAGCGCGAGCAGCGGAACGGCGAACGCGATCTCGTGGAAGTCGAAGTCGATCATCGATTGGACGGCCCAGCCGACTCCGAAGGCCGCCGCGACGACGAGCGCGAGCCAGTGCCCGGCCCGCCGCCGGGTGAAGCGATACACGAGCGGCGCCGTCGCGCTCAACAAGACGGCTTGGACGACCAAGAGCACGATCGGGCTGTCCCAGATCCAGTACAGCGGCGCGACCACGACAAGAATCGGGTGGAAGTGGTCGCCGAGCACGTTGTAACCGCGCCCCTTCAGCGGGGCGACGGGGGCCTGGAAGCGCGCGTAGGCCCGAACAGCCTGGTCGAAGATCCCCAGGTCGTAGCCAGACGCCAGGTACGTCGTCACTCGACTGATCGAGTACGTCACGTAGAAGGCAAGCAACCCCGCGCTGAGCCCGAGGACCGACAACCATTCACGACGACTGGTGCGCGGCTCGGCCGCCTCAGCCGACACGGTCGGCGACAGCCGCCCTGGGCGCCGGCTCCTCCGGCGTGTCGTCCTGGCCGGTCTGGTGCAGCACTCGGGAACAGGCGATCCAGGTCAGCCTGATCAGCAGGACGTTGCGCAACGTGAGCACGAGCATGGCGACGATCGAAAGGTGATCGGCGCGCACGATGTGGTTGTAGGTGAGCGGGAAGACAGCCTGCGTGAGCACGCAGATAATCAGCAGGGTCCGCGCCGCCTTGCGCACCTCGGGGTCCTGAGGCCACCGGGCCAGCAACGCGGCGAGGGGTCCGCCGAGCCAGAGGATGTACTGCGGGCTCAGCGTCTTGTTGGTGATCGTGACCATGGCGGCCGTCGCCAGGAACAGCCACGCGACCGTCTCGGCGGACACCGACGGCAGCATTCGGGCGCGATACCAGAGCCAGCCGAGGATGCCGAGGCCGAGCGCCGTCAGCGCGGTGGAGATCGTGACCGCGGTGTGCACGCCCGGGCCGAAGATCTCGTAGGCCTTGTAGTTGCTCACCCGGATGTCCCACGGCGAGCGCGGGTGGATGGCCCAGGCCAACATCAACGGAGTCGCGGTGACGGACTCGATCTGCAAGCCCCGACCGCCCTGCCAGTGCAGCGGCGACAACATCCGCTCCCAGCCGCCGATGGCGAACGCGGCCACCGCGATCAGGGCGCCCGTCAGGAAGAAGCCCTTGAGCACCGGACGGCGGTCGAGGCGCCGCAGCAGGAAGCTGGGGAGCATCAGCGCTGGCCACAGCTTCAGCGCGGCGCCGATCGCGGTCAGCGCGCCCGACCAAGCCGGCCGTCGCGCGGCCGCGAGCACAGCGGCGCCCGCGAGCATCGCCGGGATCAGGTCGAATCGGAAATACGCCATCGGGCCGATGGCCGGGACGAACCACAACCAGAACCGAACCGCCTCGTTTCGCCTGCGCCCGCCGACCCGCCAGAGAAAGAACGTGAAGACCGCGTCGACGGCCAACATGGAGACGACGAACAGGATCGCGAATCCGAGCGGATTCATCGCCGCCATCAGATACTGCGGCAGCATGATCGCAAGCACCGGCAGCGGATATTCCTGCAGAGTCTGATGAATCGACGTCCCGTGAAACATCAGGCGCATGCTGCGCGCGTAATACGGAACGTCGCCGACCACGCTGGACTCCGGCGTGACGAGCAACGCCAGCGCGATCGCCCGGCTGGCCAGCCAGCTCAGCACCACCGCCCGGGTGCTGTCGCCGCGCAACTCGAACGGCAGCCGCAGCACCGACATGGACCGCCCCGACGCCCCGGCGGCGGCGGTGTCGACAGGGGCCGGCGCCAGGTCGGGAGCAGGCAATGGAGCGAGCGTTTGGAGCTCAACGGCTGACGGCGGTAGTTCCGTCGTCGCCATTGGCATCCCTCCGTCGTGCGGTAGCGAACGTTCGGCCGCGCTGCCGGACCCGCTATTCGCGGATAACTGATTGTGCCGTCTCAGGGTCCCTAATCGCGATCCGAGTGGTCAAATCTGACCGTTGATCACACGCGAGCCGGCTAAGTGCCAGCTAAGTGCTGTGACGCAGCCCGCAACCGAGGTCCAATCGCCCGTGAATCGGGTCCCAGCGCGCTTGTGCGGATTGGCAAGGGACTAGGGTTTCGTCAGAGTCTTGTCGTACGGCGAGTTGTCGAAAATCACCACCCGAGAACGGAATTGCCAGCGTGGATCTCTTCGAATACCAAGCCAAGCAACTCTTTGCCGAGTACGGCGTGCCAGTGAGCCTGGGTGAAATAGCCGAGACGCCTGAGGCCGCCGAGCGGGCCGCTGCCCGGATCGGTGGCGTCACGGTCGTCAAGGCGCAGGTCAAGATCGGCGGCCGCGGCAAGGCCGGCGGCGTGAAGGTGGCCAAGACTCCGGCCGACGCGAAGACGGCTGCCGAGCAGATCATCGGGATGGACATCAAGGGCCTCACGGTGCACCGCGTCCTGGTCGATCCCGGAGCCGACATCAAGGAGGAGTATTACGTCTCCTTCCTGCTTGACCGCACCAACCGGACCTTCCTCGCGATGGCCTCCTATGAGGGTGGGATGGAGATCGAGCAGCTCGCCGTCGAGCGCCCCGACGCGCTCGGGCGTGTGCCGGTCGACCCGATCGCCGGCGTCGACGAGGCGAAGGCCCGCGAGATCGTCGCGGCCGGAAAGTTCCCGGCTGAGATCGGCGAGCGGGTCGTCCCTATCCTCGTCTCACTCTGGAAGGCCTTCGACGGCGCCGACGCGACGCTCGTCGAGGTCAACCCGCTGGCGCTGGTCGGCGACGGGGACGGCACCAAGATCGTCGCGCTCGACGGCAAGGTGACGTTGGACGACAACGCCGACTTCCGGCAGCCGCGCAACGCCGGATTCGAGGACGTCGCATCGGCCAACCCGCTTGAGCAGAAGGCGAAGGAGAAGCACCTCAACTACGTCAAGCTCGACGGCGAGGTCGGCATCATCGGCAACGGCGCCGGACTGGTCATGTCCACGCTCGACGTCGTGGCCTACGCCGGCGAGGGGCACGGCGGCGTCAAGCCGGCGAACTTCCTCGACATCGGCGGCGGCGCATCGGCGGAGGTCATGGCCAATGGCCTGGACATCATTCTTAACGACCCGGAGGTGCGCTCGGTCTTCGTCAACGTGTTCGGCGGGATCACGGCGTGCGACGCCGTGGCCAACGGAATCGTCGGCGCGCTTGACCTGCTGGGTGACGAGGCGACCAAGCCGCTGGTCGTGCGCCTCGACGGGAACAATGTCGTCGAGGGTCGACGGATCTTGAACGAGAGGGCGCATCCGCTAGTGACGCTCGTAGACACAATGGACGCGGCCGCCGACAAGGCCGCCGAGCTCGCGAACGCGGGGAAGTGAACTAGATGGCCATCTTTCTCGATGAGAACTCCAAGATCATCGTCCAGGGCATCACGGGCGGGGAGGGCACCAAGCACACCAAGCGGATGCTCGCCTCGGGGGCGCAGGTCGTCGGTGGTGTGAACGCCCGCAAGGCCGGCACCAAGGTCGACTTCGACGGGGCCGTGCTGCCCGTCTTCGGCTCGGTAGCCGAAGCCATGGCCGAAACCGGCGCCAACGTGACGGTCGGTTTCGTGCCGCCGGCGTTCACCAAGGAGTCGGTGATCGAGGCGATCGACGCGCAGATCCCGCTCGCCGTCGTGATCACCGAAGGCGTCGCCGTCCACGACACCGCGGAGTTCTGGGCCTACGCCCAGGGCAAGTCGACGCGGATCATCGGCCCGAACTGCCCTGGATTGATCAGTCCCGGCAAGTCGAACGCCGGCATCATCCCGGCTGACATCACGCAGGCCGGAACGGTCGGATTGGTTTCCAAGTCCGGCACTCTGACCTACCAGATGATGTACGAGCTGCGTGACCTCGGCTTCTCGACGGCGGTCGGCATCGGCGGCGACCCGATCATCGGCACGACGCACATCGACTGCCTCGCTGCCTTCCAGGACGATCCGCAGACCGAGGCCATCGTCATGATCGGCGAGATCGGCGGCGACGCCGAGGAACGGGCCGCCGCGTTCATCAAGGCAAATGTCACCAAGCCGGTCGTCGGCTACGTGGCCGGCTTCACGGCGCCCGAGGGCAAGACGATGGGCCATGCCGGCGCGATCGTCTCCGGCGGCGCCGGCACCGCGCAGGGGAAGAAGGAGGCGCTCGAGGCCGCCGGCGTCCGCGTCGGCAAGACGCCGAGCGAGACCGCCAGACTCCTCCGAGAGGTCATTTCCTAGCTCACTCGTTGGGTGATCAGCAGGGGGTTCGCGGCCGCGGGAGCGGCTCGAACCCCCTGTTGATCGGCGCGGTCAAGTATGCGACTCGCCGGACAGATCTCGTCAAAACCTGCCCAAAAGCGTCGCCTGGCGATAGTTTCACAGGCGAGGGCCCAATTCCGGGGCGTCACCGCATAGGAGCTTGCTATGACATACGAACCACCACCACCGGCTCCGGGGGAGCCTCAGCCCGGTGGGCAACCGCCGGTACCCCCGCCGCCTGGCTACGCGCCCCCGCCTCCGCCGCCTGCGCCGCAGGGTCCTCCGGGTGGCGGTTACGCGCCTCCGCCTCCGCCGGGCGGCGGGTATGCGCCGCCTCCGCCCCAGCCTCCGCAGGGTGGCTATGCGCCGCCTCCGCCCCAGCCTCCGCAGGGTGGCTATGCGCCGCCTCCGGCATACGGAACACCCGGCTACGGAGCGCCAGGCGGGCGCCCCTCGATCAACCTCGCCGCCGTGAACCCGATGGACTGGGCGATCTTGGCGCTCGCGTTCCTCGCGTTCATCTTCTCCTTTTTCAGCTATTACACGATTTCGGTGAGCTCGCGAATCGCCGGTCAGACTTATAGCTACGGTGGCCACGAAAGCGCTTGGCACGGGTTCTTCGGCTGGGCGGCGGCCCTGCTCGCGCTGGTCGCGGGCGCAGCTCTGGCGATGGAACTTTTCGTGCCTACGGTCCGCCTACCCTTTCCAATACGGCTCACGTCGCTGGCCGTCTGGGCGGTCGCGTTGCTGTTCGTGATCCTGGCTTTGGTCGTGTTTCCGGAGAGCGTTCCCTCGGGCTTGGGGATCAGCACGGGACGAGGCTTCGGTTACTGGATCGACCTGATCTTCATCATCGCCGGCGTCGCCTTGTCAGTCGTGCGGCTGAAGGCCACTGGTGGCAAGCTGCCGTGGGAGAAGGGCCCGTCCTCCCCGCCGGCCGGCGGATATGGGACGCCGCCGGGCGGTTACCCGCCGCCCCAGAACTACGGACCGCCTCAGTAGCCACCATCCTCTTAGCCCTCGCCGTGGTTCGATTCGGTCTGATTTCCGAACCACGGCGGGGGCTAAGTCGTCGCAAGCCGGGTCGCGGCAAGCCCGGTCGTCGTCTCCATCGGCGGCGCGCCTAGCCCGATGCGTCCCGCTCCTTTGCGACGCTGACCCTATGTCGTCCGCCCCCGCCGAGCGCTCCATCTGGTGGATCTCAGCGCGCAGCGGGGTCACCGCGGCTCTCTCCGGACTGGCCGCCGCCCTGGTCGCCGCCGTGCTGTGCTGGCTGCCGGACGCCGGCGTCTCCGGGCGGCCGACCTCGGCGATCAAGGCGGGGATGCTCGCCTTTCTGGACGCGCACCTCGGCGGAATGACGCTCAATCAGGTCTCGATCGCCTTCACGCCCCTAGCCATGACCGGCGTCGTCGGCTTCATCGCCTGGCGCGCC
>Ga0105239_10010038_pt1 | contig 10615 bp, 8 predicted proteins | sample KBSC44metaG_FD_92761 | JGI IMG/M metagenome (GOLD analysis project Ga0105239, IMG submission 92761) | Corn rhizosphere microbial communities from Kellogg Biological Station, Michigan, USA - KBS C4-4 metaG | ecosystem: Host-associated > Plants > Roots > Rhizosphere > Soil | place: Michigan, USA...
CGGCGTCGGCACCCAATTCGACAAGGACGACGTCGAAGCGGTCGGCTTGGTGAAGTTCGACTGTCTCGGCCTGCGCACGCTGACGATCATCGATTGGGCGGTCAAGGCGATCAATGCGCAGCGCACGGCAACCGGCGAGGCGCCGCTCGACATCGCCACGCTGCCGCTCGACGACGCGGCGGTGTATACATTGCTGAAAAAGGCGCAGACCGTCGCCGTGTTCCAGCTCGAAGGCGGCGGCATGCAGCGCATGCTCAAGGATGCGAAACCGGACTGCTTCGAGGACATCATCGCGCTGGTGTCGCTGTACCGTCCGGGGCCGATGGAACTGATCCCCAGCTTCTGCGCGCGCAAGCAGGGCAAGGAATCAGTCGAGTATCCCGATCCGCGCGTGCAGCCGGTGCTGCGCGAGACCTACGGCATCATGGTCTATCAGGAACAGGTCATGCAGATGGCGCAGATCGTCGGCGGTTACACGCTCGGCGGCGCCGACCTGCTGCGCCGGGCGATGGGCAAGAAGATTCCGGCCGAGATGGCCAAGCATCGCGTCACGTTCCGCGACGGCGCGGTGCAGAACGGCGTCGACGCGCACAAGGCCGATGCGATCTTCGATCTGATGGAGAAATTCGCCGGCTACGGATTCAACAAATCGCATGCCGCAGCGTACGCGCTGGTCTCGTATCAGACCGCATGGTTGAAGACGCATTACCCGGCGCAGTTCATGGCCGCGGTGCTGTCGAGCGACATGGACAACACCGACAAGGTCGTCGTGTTCCTCGGCGAAGCGCGCGCGCTGGGACTCAGTGTGCGGCCACCCGACGTGAACGCATCGGCGTTCATGTTCGACGCTGTCGACGCCAGGATGATCCGCTATGGACTCGGCGCCGTCAAAGGCGTCGGCCGCGGCGCAGTGGAAAGCATCGTCGAAGCGCGCACGCGCGGCGCCGCATTCCGCGATCTCGCCGATTTCTGCACGCGCATCGACACGGGCAAGCTCAACAAGCGCGTGCTCGAAGCCTTGATCCTCAGTGGATCGATGGATGCACTCGCGCCAAACCGCGCGAGCCTGATGGCGCAGTTGCCCGAATGCCTGCGCGCTGCCGAACAGCACGCGCGCGATGCGGCTGCCGGACAGAACGACATGTTCGGTGCGGCGAGCGCGACACCAGCCCCCGCGCTGCAACTGGTCAGCATCGCCGACTGGCCAGTCGAACAACGTCTTGCCGGCGAACGCGACACGCTCGGCTACTATCTTTCCGGACATCCGACCGCGGCCTGGCGCGAAGTGCTCGCGCAACTCGCCACGTGTCCGCTCGGCGAGATCGCACAGAAGTACACGCCACCGGCGAAACCGCGCGGCGATGATGACGGCAACCGCTTCCGCCGGCCGCAGGAAACGAACTGGATCGCCGCCGGCCAGCTCGTCGATCTGCGCAAGCGCGGCGACAGCCAGGCATTCGTGCAACTGGAAGACTGGAGCGGACGCATCGAAGTGAGCCTGTTTCGCGAAACGTTTTTCGAGTTCCGCGAACTGCTCACGCGCGATGCGATCCTCGTCGTCGAAGGCGGGCTCGCGTTCGACGAATTCGCCGGCGGCCTGCGCATCCGCGCGCGGCGCGTGCTCACGCTCAACGATGCGTGCGAGCGCAGCGCGCGCCTGCTGCGCATAAGACTCAACGGCGTCGATGCGAATTTTCCGGCCACGCTGCGCGGCGCGCTCAGCGGTTTTCGCGGCGGCCAGACGCCGCTGCGCCTCACCTATGGCAACGCGCAAGGCAACGCCGACATCGAGCTCGGTCCGGAGTGGCGCGTGCGCGCCACGGCAGACCTCAAGCGCGCGCTGGAAGCGCTGCCGGGAGTACGCGGGACGGAGCTGGTGCTGGGGCGGCCGGGCTGAGAGGCGCGCCCCGTTCGGCTATACTTCGCGCCTTTGCTTCTGGCTCAGCGCGCCACGAATGAACCCGAACTTCCTCGACTTCGAACAGCCGATCGCCGAACTGGAAAGCAAGATCCAGGAACTGCGGCATGCCAGCCATGGCCAGGCATTCAACATCGAAGACGAAGTCGGCAAACTCAAGGACAAGCTCAAGCGCAAGACCGCGGACATCTTCAAGAACCTGACGCCGTGGCAGATCGCGCAGCTCGCGCGGCATCCGGCGCGGCCGTATACGCTCGACTACGTGCAGGCGATCTGCGCGGAATTCCACGAACTCGCGGGTGATCGCGCCTACGCCGACGACGCCGCGATCGTCGGCGGACTTGGCCGCATCGACGGCCGCTCGTTCGTGCTGATCGGCCATCAGAAGGGCCGCGACACCAAGTCCAAGATCAAGCGCAATTTCGGCATGCCGCGCCCGGAAGGCTATCGCAAGGCGCTGCGCCTGATGAAGCTCGCCGAACGCTTCAAGCTGCCTGTCTTCACGTTCATCGACACGCCCGGCGCGTACCCCGGCGTCGGCGCCGAGGAGCGCGGCCAGTCCGAGGCGATCGCGCGCAATCTGCTGGAAATGTCGGAACTGCGCGTGCCGATCATCTGCACCGTGATCGGCGAAGGCGGTTCCGGCGGCGCGCTCGCGATCGGCGTCGGCGACCGCACCGTGATGCTGCAGTATTCGACTTACTCGGTGATCTCGCCCGAAGGCTGCGCGTCGATCCTGTGGAAGAGTTCGGAGAAAGCGAAGGACGCCGCTGAGGCACTCGGCCTGACCGCGCCGCGCCTGCTCGAACTCGGCCTGGTCGACAAGGTCGTGCGCGAGCCGCTTGGCGGCGCGCACCGCGATCCGCACGCGATGGCGATCCGCCTCAAGGCCGTGTTGCTCAATCAACTCGCCGAGGTGGAACGCGGCGGCGACGTCACCAACCTGCTCGAGCGGCGCTACAAGCGCCTGCGCCGCTACGGCGCGTTCAAAGCGGCGTAGTCCTACTCCACTTCGATCTCGATCCCACCGACAACGCCCGCGACGAGGTTGTACAGGGCGCCACCGATCGCACCGGCGACGAACCCGATCACGCCGTAGAAGATCGGCAGAAGGATCAACATGAAAATACCGGCCACACCCATGACACCCGCGGCCTGATGGCCGGCCAGACCACTGAACATCGCGCCGAACAGCATGAAGATGAGTGCTGCGATCAGGCCGAACACCGCCATCAGCGCCGCTTGAAATATCGCAAGTTTCAATACCGCTACACGCTTGATCACCATGACGCTCCCTCCCGAGTGAGTCGATGCCGGCGTCAGTGTGCGCGGCGATGGTGACCGGCGCAAGCCTCTGGCACCATGCGCGCATGCCCCTGATCGCTGCATTGCACACTGCGCTCGCCCGGATTCCACCCGGGGCGATTGCGGTGGCTTTCAGCGGCGGCATGGATTCCAGCGTGCTGCTGCACGCGCTGGCGCAGCTGCCGGCGGCGCGCGCGCGCGGCTTGCGGGCGATCCACATCGATCACGGGTTGCATGCGGACAGCGCGAGCTGGGCGCAGACCTGCAGCGAAAGCGCGGGCAACCTCGGCGTGCCGCTGCAGGTATACAAAGTCGACATCGCGTGCAATTCCGGGACGGGCATCGAAGACGCGGCGCGCACGGCGCGCTTTGCCGCGTTCACCGGGCACCTGCGCGCCGGCGAGTTCCTTGCGCTGGCCCAGCATCGCGACGACCAGGCCGAGACGATCCTGCTCAAGCTGTTGCGTGGCGCCGGCCCCGAGGGTCTTGGCGGCATGCGCACATTGCGGCAATTTGCCCGGGGCTACTTGTGGCGGCCACTGCTCGATGTGTCGCGCAGCATCGTGGGCGAATATGCGCAAGCGCACGCACTGCGCTGGCTCGAAGATCCAAGCAATACCGACACCTCGCTGCGCCGCAACTTCCTGCGCGCGGAAATCCTGCCGCGGCTCATGCAACGCTGGCCGGAAGCAACGGCGGCGCTGGCGCACAGCGCAACGTGGGCGCGCGTGGCGGCGGATTTCATCGCCGAGCAGGCCGCGAATGCCCTGCCGCGCCTGCGCGCAGCGGAGCCGGCAACGCTGCGCTGGCGCGACTGGCTGGCACTGCCCGACGCATTGCGCGATCCGGTCCTGCGCCTGTGGTTGCGCGAACTCGGCTTCGACGAACCCGCGCATTTCCACGTCGCCGAACTGCAGCGCCAGCTCGCTGCGCCGGAAGACCGCACACCCTGCCTGACATTTGCGCAGACCGAATTGCGCCGCTACCGCGAACTGCTGTACGCGATGCGGCCGCTGCCGGCAGTGCCGGACGACTGGCAAGCGTCCTGGAACGGAGCGCCGCTCGACCTGCCCGGCGGCGGTCGCCTGACACTGGAGCCAGCGCGCCTGCTGGATCCGTTTCTCAATGTCCGCTATCGCCGCGGCGGCGAGCGCATCAAGCCGGCCGGGGCCGCGCATACGCACGAATTGCGTACGCTGCTGCAGGAAGCGGGCGTTCCACCATGGCGACGCGAACGCATGCCGCTGATCTATGCGGACACCGCGCTGCTCGCCGTGGGCGATGTGTTCGAAAGCGAGGCCGGGGCGTGCTGGCGCGCAGAAAACAATGTGCGTTTCAGCATCGGCGATTGATTCCCGGCCGCAGCTGCGCTAATTTTCCGTACATGCCGCCAGCCAAGCCCGACGACCCCAACCAGATCGCCGACTTCGAAAAATCCCTCGACGAACTGGAGCAGCTCGTCGCGCGGATGGAAGAAGGCGAGCAGAGCCTGGACGAGTCGCTGCAATCCTTCGAACGCGGCATCGCCCTGTATCGCAATTGCCAGACCGCACTGGAACAGGCCGAACTGCGCGTGAAGCTGCTGTCTGATCCGCAGAATCCCGACGCGGCCGAAGATTTCGACGTTGACACGCCCTGAGCCGCCGCCCGCGCTGAGCGCGTTCAGCGCGCGCGCGGATGCAGTGCTTGCGCGCGTGTTGCCGCCCGCGCAGCAGCCACCGGCAGAATTGCATCGCGCGATGCGCTATGCCGTGCTCGGCGGCGGCAAGCGCCTGCGACCGGTACTCGTTTATGTCGCCGGGCAGGCGCTCGGCGCCGCCCTGGAACGGCTCGACGCCAGCGCCGCCGCGGTGGAAATCATCCACGCCTACTCGCTGGTCCACGATGACCTGCCGGCGATGGACGACGACGACTTGCGCCGCGGCCGGCCGACCTGCCATGTCGCGTTCGGCGAGGCGATGGCAATCCTGGCCGGCGATGCGCTGCAGGCCCTGGCGTTCGAAATCCTGGCCGACGCTGCGGCGCTGCACTCCAGCCATCGTATACATGTGGAAATGTTGCGCACGCTCGCGGCCGCCTGCGGCGCGCACGGCATGGCCGGCGGACAGGCGTTCGATCTGGCTGCAGTGGGCAAACCGCTCAGCCCGGAACAGCTCGAGCGCATGCACGTATACAAGACCGGCGCGCTGATCCGCGCCAGCGTGCGCCTTGGCGCGCTCGCGGCCGGTTGCGAAGAAGCCGGCACGCTCGCCGCGCTCGAACGCTACGGCCACTGCATCGGCCTCGCGTTTCAGATCCGCGATGACATCCTTGACGTCGAAAGCGACAGCGCCACGCTCGGCAAGACTGCCGGCAAGGATGTCGCCGCCGCGAAGCCGACGTATCCGGCAATACTCGGCATGGCAGCAGCGCGCGCGCAACTTGCGCAATTGACCGACGCGGCGATCGTGGCGCTCGCGCCGCTCGGCGCGCGCGCTACGGAACTCGCCGCGCTTGCGCGCTACGTGGCCGAGCGCGAGAACTGAGCCGCGCGCTTACCTGATCAGGCGCTTAGAGGGTATCAGCTTCCCGCGATCGTCATCCTGCCGATCAGGATCGATCCGGTCAGGATGTGCGAGCGCAGGTCGACATCGCTGCCGATCGCGGCGATGTCGCCGAACATGTCGCGCAGGTTCGAGGCGATCGTGATCTCCTCGACCGGATACGCGATCACGCCGTTCTCGACCCAGAACCCCGATGCGCCGCGCGAGTAGTCGCCGGTCACGATCGACACGCCCTGGCCCATCACTTCGGTGACAAGCAGGCCGGTGCCGAGTTTTTTCAGCATGCCGGCGAAATCGTCGGCTCCCGGCGCGACCACAAGATTGTGGATGCCGCCGGCGTTGCCGGTGCTTTGCAGACCGAGCTTGCGCGCCGAATAGCTGCCGAGCACGTAACGTTGCAGCACGCCGTCGCGGACCAGATCGCGGTCGATCGTGGCGACGCCTTCGGCATCGAACGCCGCCGAGCCCTGGCCGCGCGGCAACAGCGGCCTCTCGACAATTTCCACAAAGCGTGGAAATATACTTTTGCCGGCGTGATCGAGCAGGAAGCTCGCCTTGCGGTACAACGCGCCGCCGCTCACGGCGGCAACGAGATGCCCGACCAGGCCGCGCGCGACCTCGGGCGCGAACAGCACCGGACATGCGCGCGTGTCGAGCTGGCGCGCGTCGCGCCGCGCGAGCGTGCGCTGCGCCGCTTTCATGCCCACGGAGGCGGGATCCGGAAAATCCCCGGCAGCGCGCACGGTCTCGTACCAGTAGTCGCGCTGCATGCCGCTGGCGTCATCGGCGATCAGCGCGCACGACAGCGAATGGCGCGTGCCGCGTTCCTTGCCGACGAACCCGGCGGAAGTCGCATAGACAGAGAGCGACTCGCCGGTCTGTACGGTCGCGCCTTCGGTATTGGAAATGCCGGCGGTGCCGCGGCCGGCGTCTTCGATCTGCTGACCGAGCGCTATCGCCGCGGCGGGCGCGAGCGGCCACGGATGCCACACGTCCAGATCCGGAAATTGCGTGGCCAGGCGCGCCGGCTCGGCCAGTCCCGCGGCCGGATCTTCCTCGGTATAGCGGGCGATCGCGCAGGCCTGTTCGATCGTCTTCGCGATCGAATCGGGCTTGAGGTCGGCCGTGCTCGCCGAGCCCTTGCGCTTGCCGAAATATACGGTGACGCCGAACGAACGGTCGCGCGTGTGCTCGATCGTCTCCACTTCGCCGAGGCGGACGTTGACGCTCAGGCCGGTATCCACGCTGGCGCCGACCTCGGCTTCGCTGGCGCCGGCGGCGCGGCAGCGATGCACCACGTCCTCGGCAAGTTCGGCCAGCCGATCGAGCTGGGCGAGCGAATCGTCGGAATGTGCGATTATTGCGTTCACTGTTTTCTTCCGTTGCTGCACTGATGATGCACGATCACGAATCCGAATACGAAGACCCGTTGCACGACGAGCCGAGCCGCAGCCAGCGTCGGCGCGAAGCGCTCGATGTGCTCAAGCTCGCGCAGACGCTTGCCGAACTTTCCGACGCGCAACTCACGCACTTGCCCCTCGACGACGACCTGCGCGCGGAAGTCGTGCGCACGCGCGCCGTCACCCAGCAGATCGCGCGCAAACGCCAGAGCCAGTACCTCGCCAAGCAGATGCGCAAACTCGATGACGCCGCGCTCGATGCGATCCGCGCTGCGCTCGAGCATGATCGCGGGCACGCGCGCCGCGAAACCGCAGCGCTGCACCGCGTCGAACAGTGGCGCGAGCGCCTGATCGGCGAAGGTGACACCGCGCTGACCGAGCTGCTGCAGGAGTTTCCATCAGCCGATCGCCAGCACCTGCGCCAGCTCGCGCGCAACGCGCGCCTCGAGCGCGAGCAGAACAAGCCGTTGCATGCGTTTCATGAGCTGTTTCGCACGTTGCGTGAACTGCTGCTGGCCTAGGCCGCCGTCCCGCCGACCGTCATGCCATCGATTTTCAGCGTCGGCTGGCCGACGCCGACCGGCACGCTCTGCCCTTCCTTGCCGCACACGCCGACGCCTTCGTCGAGTTTCAGATCGTTGCCGACCATCGAAACGCGCGTGAGCACTTCGGGGCCGGACCCGACCAGCGTCGCGCCTTTCACCGGCCGCGTGATCCTGCCGTTTTCGATCAGATAGGCTTCGCTCGCCGAGAACACGAACTTGCCGTTGGTGATATCGACCTGGCCGCCGCCGAAGTTCACCGCGTACAAGCCGCGCGACACCGAAGCGATGATCTCGCCCGGATCGCTCCGGCCCGGCAGCATGTAGGTGTTGGTCATGCGCGGCATCGGCAGATGCGCGAACGATTCGCGACGGCCATTGCCGGTGGAGCGCATGCCCATCAGGCGCGCATTGAGCTTGTCCTGCATGTAGCCCTTGAGCACGCCGTTCTCGACCAGCACCGTGCACTCGCTCGGCGTACCTTCGTCGTCGACGCTGAGCGAGCCGCGCCGGTTCGGCAGCGTGCCGTCGTCGACGACAGTGCACAGTTCGGACGCGACGCGATCGCCCATGCGTCCGGCAAACGCCGAAGTGCCCTTGCGATTGAAATCACCTTCGAAGCCGTGACCGATCGCCTCGTGCAGCAGCACGCCGGGCCAGCCCGGACCCAGCACGACGGTCATTGTCCCGGCCGGTGCCGGTACGGACTCCAGATTCACCAGCGCCTGGCGCACGGCTTCGCGCGCGAGCGCCTGGGCGCGCCCGTTCGCGAGCAGTTCGCGATAGCCGTAGCGGCCGCCGCCGCCGGCACTGCCCTGCTCACGGCGACCATGCGCTTCCGCGATCACCTGCACGTTCAAGCGCACGAGCGGCCGCACGTCAGCGGCAAGCGTGCCGTCGCTGGCCGCAACGAGCACTGTGTCGAGCGTCGCCGACAGGCTGACGATCACCTGCGCCACGCGCGGGTCCTGCGCACGGCAGAATTTGTCCACCTCGCGCAACAGTGCAATTTTGTCCTCATTCGCGAGCGACTCGACCGGGTCGATCGGCGCATACAACGCCTGCGCCTCGCGCGCAGCGAGCGCGCGGCCGCTGCCGGGATTGCCCGACTGCGCGATCGCGCGGGCACTCTGCGCGGCGGTCAGCAGCTCCGGCAGCACGATTTCGTCGGAATACGCAAAGCCGGTTTTCTCGCCGCTGATCGCGCGCACGCCGACGCCTTGCTCGATCGAATGGCTGCCGTCCTTGACGATGCCATCCTCGAGCATCCACGACTCGCTGCGCGAATGCTGGAAATACAGATCTGCCGCATCGATCGACGGCCCCATCAGCTGGTTGAAGACGCGGTCGAGGTCAGTACTGGCAAAGCCGCCGGGTTTGAGCAGCTGCTGCTCGACGAGGGTAAGCAAGGTCATGGGCAGTCGGGGTATGTGGATGCAAAGACAATATGCGAGGCGAACGGGCCGGTTACAACCCCTGCTTCGTCGCCGGCGCCGATTTCGCGGTGTCCTTCGCCTTGCCGGATTTCGTTTCCTTGGAGAGTTCCGTGATCGTCGGCTTTTCCCAGCTGCCGGTGATGCTGTAGCGCACGCGCGTCACCTCGTTGAGCGCGCCCTTGAAGATGCCCTGCAGTACCGCGCCGGCCGCCGCGCCGACCGGTCCGCCGACCAGCGCACCGCCAAGGATGAACGTGCTGCCGACATGCGGCGTGACGTCCATCGTCTGCTCGTAATCCTTCGCCCGCAGGCCCGTGCGGCCGTTGACGCGGATATCGGCGGCCGGCCCCTTTACCGTCAGATCGCTGGTGAACGCGTTGCCATCCTTGAGCGTGAACAGACCTTCGATCGAATCGAAACTGAAACCGGACTTGAAGAAATCGCCGAAATCGAGCGAAAGGCGCCGCGGCAGCGCGCCGAGATTGAACAGGCCGAAGATGCGGCCGGCGCCGGGGTCGACATCGGGAATGCGGCCTTCGCGCACCGACACTTTGAGCGTGCCGTTCAGGCGCGCAAGCGCGAACATCGACGGCGCACCGGCCCAGCTGCCTTCGATGTGCGCGACCGTCGCGCCGCCGTCGACCGCGCCGGCGTAACCGAATGCATCCAGCATGTGGCCGAGATTGTGCGCGCTGAAATCGATCGAGAACACCGAATGATCCGCCGTCGCGGTGCCGGTCCAGTCGCCGTGCGCGCGCATCTCGACGTTGTCCGAATGCGTGCTGACCTGCTCGAAATGCGTACCGCCGCTGACCGGATAGCTCTCCAGCGTGGTCGCGCCGAAATTGGCCTGACCCAGACGCAAGTCGTCGACCTGGATGTGCAATGCCGGCAGCGCCGCCGGATTCTGGCCCGACGCTTCCGCACTGTCGGTTTCCTTCGACTCCGGCCAGTACAGCTTCGCAAACCGCGCGGTGATGCCGCGCTTGTGCAGGTTTGCTGACGGCACCTGCAGGCCGCCCTCGATGTTCGCGCCACGGAAACCAAGGTCGAGGCCATCCTTGGTCGGGGTCAGCGTGAATTGGCCGGCGCCGAAATCGCGCTCATACGCGCGCAGCGACGCGGTGTGCAGGTCCACGCCCGCGAGCATGCCGTTGTCGCCGCCGCTGCTGTTGGCGAAATCGAGCCAGCCGGAGAGATCCAGCGCCGACGTGGTGCCGCCGACGACAAGGCCGCGTTCCGGCAGCGGCGCACCGCTGTCCTTGCCGCCGAGACTGGCTTCGGCAACGAACGGGCTCTTCAGGGTCGGCAAGCGTCCATGCACGCGCAGCAAGTCGCCGAGCGCCAGATCGAGGCTGCCGCCGAGCAGCGGCACGCCGAGCGTGACGCGCAGCGGCCATTCGCTGTCGGCGGCCTTCGTCAGTGGCTCCGGCAGATTCAGCGCAACCCCGCGCAGATTCGAGTTGAGCAC
>Ga0105239_10010039_pt1 | contig 10615 bp, 9 predicted proteins | sample KBSC44metaG_FD_92761 | JGI IMG/M metagenome (GOLD analysis project Ga0105239, IMG submission 92761) | Corn rhizosphere microbial communities from Kellogg Biological Station, Michigan, USA - KBS C4-4 metaG | ecosystem: Host-associated > Plants > Roots > Rhizosphere > Soil | place: Michigan, USA...
AAAAAGCGGCGCGCTACGGAATCAACATGACGGACGTGCAGAACGTCATCCAGACCGGGGTGGGTCAATCACCCGTCTCGACCGTCTACGTGGGTGAGCGAACTTACCCGCTCACGGTGCGTTACACGGCCGCCACCCGTAACAATCCCCAGGCACTGGGAGACTTGCTGGTGAACACCAGCAGCGGCATACAGGTTCCGCTCTCGCAGATCGCGACGATCCGGGTGCGCTCGGGTGAGAGCACGGTCACCCGTGAGAATGGTGAGCGCAACCTCACCATCCGCATCGACAACCGCGACCCCGACCTCACCTCGTACCTGAAGGTGGCGCAAGCACAGATCGACCAGAAGGTCCATTACGATCACGACCGGATACGGTTGGAATGGGGCGGCCAGTTCGAGAATCAGCGGCGCGCCGAATCCCGGCTGTTGGTCATCTTAGGGATGGTCATGGGCCTGATGCTGATTCTGCTCACCATCGGCACCCACTCCGTCCGCCAGGCCGCGCTGATCCTGGGCGTGGTGCCGCTGGCTACCTTGGGGGGGCTCATTTCATTGCACCTGAGCGGCCAGACCTTGAATGTCGCCAGCGGCGTGGGCTTCATCGCGCTGTTTGGCGTCGCCGTGCAGAACGGCATTATCATGGTCGCGAACTTGAATCGCATGCGTAAGGCGGGTTTCGACCTGCACGAGGCGGTGATGAAAGGCGCGACCGAACGCCTGCGGCCGGTGCTGATGACGGCGACCGTGGCGACGCTGGGAATGCTGCCGGCAGCTCTGCATACCGGGGTGGGAAGCGACGTCCAACGCGGAATCGCGACCGTCGTGGTCGGCGGCCTCGCGGTTGCCACCATCCTGACCCTGTTCGTACTGCCCTCGATGTACCATGTCCTGGAGCATTGGGCCGAGGCGCGTAGCGGCAAGACGGCGTGGCATACACCATGATCAAATACATCCGTGCGACTGTAGTTGGTTTCCTCCTGGTGGCGAGCCTGTCGGATTGTGCTGTGGGCCCTGACTTCAAGCGGCCCAGCCCACCCGCCGATAAGAATTACGGCAACGCGCCCTCCCAGGGAGAGACCGTGACCAGCCCGGTAACCGGCGGCACGGCGCAGCGCTTTGTGGCCGAAATGGACATTCCGGCGCAGTGGTGGACGTTGTTCCAGTCGCCCAAGCTCAACCGGCTGGTGGAGCAGGCCATCAAGGGCAATCCCAACATGACGGCCGCCAGGGCCTCGCTGCGCCAGGCGCACGAGCTCTACCTGGCCGAGCGGACTACCTTCTGGCCCACGGCACAGGGCAGCTTCGATGCGCAACGGGCAAAGAATGCCGTGGGTACGATCGCCAACCCGACGAATCTTCCCCAGGCAAATCCCTACTACAACTTGTACACGGCACAGCTCAGTGTCAGCTACATGCCGGATGTGTTCGGCGGAACTCGCCGTGCCGTCGAGGCGGCGCGGGCCCAGGACGAGGCGGCGCGCTTCCAGCTCGAAGCGACTTACCTGACATTGACCAGCAACGTCGTGGTCACCGCCATTACCGAAGCCAGTCTGCGCGCACAAGTTGCAGCCACCCAACGTTTGTTCTATCTGCAGCAGCAGACCACCGAGAAAGTCCGCAAACAACATACGGTGGGCACCACGAGCGACCTGGATGTGCTGAGCCAGGAGGCGGCCGAGGCCCAGACCGCCGCCACCCTGCCCCGGCTGCAGAAACAGCTAGGCCAGGCACGGGATCAACTGACCGCCCTGTTGGGAAAGCTCCCGTCCGAGGAGCCGGCTGACACCTTTCAACTCGATGAGCTCACTCTTCCTGGCGACCTCCCCGTGAGCCTGCCGTCGAAGCTGGTGGAGCAGCGTCCCGACATCCGCCAGGCGGAAGAGAATCTGCACTTCGCCTCGGCGCAAGCCGGGGTGGCGATTGCCGACATGCTGCCGCAGTTCGCCATTACGGGTCACTGGGGGTCGACCGCGCTGAGCATGAATGACCTGTTCAAGACCGGCACCGGATTTTGGGATGTCGGCGCCTCCCTCACCCAGACGCTGTTCGATGCCGGTGCCCTGATCCACAAACATCGGGCGGCGGACGCCGCATTGGATCAGGCCGGGGCGCAATACCGGGCGGCGGTGATTCTCGCGTGCCAGAATGTAGCGGACACGTTGCGAGCCTTACAGGCGGATGCCGCTGCCCTCGCGGCGGATGCGGAAGCCGCCCGGGCGGCGAAGTCGGCATTCGAGCTGGCGCGTAGGCAACTCGATGTCGGTACCGTCAGCTTTGTCGCAGTCATGAACGCGGAAACCACGTACCAACAGGCGGAAGCTGCCCTGGTACAGGCGCAAGGCAGCCGTTACTCCGATACGGCCGGATTATTCCAGGCTCTCGGTGGCGGCTGGTGGAATCGTCCCAAGGGAAGCAACTTATGAGCAGCCTCGTCCTGCGTGAGGATAAGAACGGCGTCGCCACACTGACGCTCAACCGGCCCGAGAAACTGAACGCGCTCTCGAAAGATGTGTTCGAGGCGCTGGATGAGCACGTGCATGCCATCGCGCGCGAAACGAAGACCATCGGGGTCGTCGTACTACGCGGCGCCGGGGGGAATTTCTCGGCCGGCTACGACATGAACGAGGTGTTGGAATACGTCAAGGCGGATGCCAAGCCGCACTATCATTCCGAAGTGATCGACAAGCTGGGCAACCTGCCGCAGCCGGTGATTTCGGCGATCCAAGGCCACTGCTCCACCGGCGCGCTGGAACTGGCCCTGGCGGCCGATCTGATTGTGGCGAACGAGTCGGCACGATTCTGCGACGTGTATGCAAAGTGGGGACTGACCCCGGTCTGGGGACTGACCCTGCGCCTGCCGCACCGCATTGGTACCGCCAAGGCGAGCGAGATGATGCTCACTTCGCGAACCTACACCGGCCGTGAAGCCCAGGCCATGCATCTGGCGAATTTCTGCTTCCCCGATGATCGTTTCGAGGCAGAGCTGCTCACCCTGTGCACCGACATTCTGGCGAACTCCTGGTACGCTAACCTGGTGGTGAAGCGGGCCCTGATGGAAACCGACGGCCTGACACTGAAGGACGCCTACGCCCTCGACCTGTTCAAGAACGAGGGCCTGGCCCCGGATGCCGCCAAGCGGGTACAGAAGTTTTGCAAGAAGCAGCACAAGTCGTAGATAAACAGGCGCACCGGTGAAGTCGGCCCTGCTGCTCGCCGCCGTTGCGGCATTGAGTGTGACCGGAAGCCTGCCCTCGAAGCTCTATACTCACGCCGGCCACCTGGTCAGCGTGGAGCCCGGACGCAGGCTGAATTTGCGATGCATGGGAAACGGGCAGCCCACGGTCGTGATGGAAAGCGACCTCTGGGAAAGCTCCATGACCTGGCGCAAGGTCCAGGGCCAGATTGCCCAGTTCACCCACACGTGCGCCTATGATCGCGCCGGCCTCGGCTTCAGTGACGGCGCCCGCCGGCCCTCGACCGCGCTGAACGCCGCCGATGATTTACACCGCCTGGTGGCTGCGGCGGGAATCCAACGCCCCTTCGTACTGGTGGGCCATTCCGCGGGCGGACTGTACGCCACGGTCTACGCCGGGTTGTATGGCTCCGATATTGCCGGCATGGTCCTGGTCGATCCGGCCTTCGCCGAGCAGGATCACGACGTGGAGACCCAGGTCATGAGCGCGCAGGAGCGCGCCGCGGCCAGGAGTGAAGTGTTTTCCCTGATCGGCAACCTGAAAACCTGTGCCGTGCTGGCGCACCAGGGAAAACTGACTCCCAACACACAGTCCCCGGCGAGCTGTGTACGCAAGGATCCCGACCCGGTACTGAGCGCGGAGCTGGTACGCGAGTCGATCCGTCCGAAGACACAGGATGCGTGGCTGTCGGAAGCCCAGAGTTTCAGGGTGCACGTGGCGGGTGATTACAGCGAGAGCGCCCTGGAAGCCATGCGAATCGGCCACGACTTCCAGGATATGCCACTCATGGTGCTGACACGCGGTACGGCGCCCAATCCGTCGCTGGTGAGCGATGAGACCTCCGAGGCCCGGGAAGCGGCTCTGCGGACCGGTCACGACCGGCTGGCAGGCTACTCCTCGGCCGGCCAGTCCAGGGTGGTTCCCAACTCGAGCCACTCCATCCAACTCGATCAACCCCAGGCCGTGATCGATGCGGTCCGCTCGGTCGTCGACCAGGCACGCAAACGCCATCCTGTCGTGAGCAACGCTACCGCGAAGTAGTCGCGGGGCCCGCGACGTCAGGCAGGATGAGCCGCAGATGGATCGCCCTGGAGGCGCCGTACGCCCCGTGGTTCGCATCCGCCATCAGCAGCCCGCCGCGCCAGGGCAACAACACCTGGTTCTGGGTGCCGGTGTCAGCCAACACGTTTTCCTCGAGCGTGCCGCTGTCCTTCCACTGGAACAGGGTGATACGGCACGGGATCCCCGGATGGTCCGGCGGATTGCTTTCCGGGCGGGCGGGATCACAGGCCTGCTCCTGCTCAGCCACCAGGAAGTACGGCGTACCTCCATTCCAACTTCCGAGGTTGATTTCGTGCACGTCACGGTAGCTCGTCGCCACGGCGTGAGCGATCCACGGGTCCTGGGGATCATCGGGTTGCTCATACCACGTGATGCCGCGGTCGTCGGTGCTTCCGCCCGGCCCCTCGTGCTCGTTGGCAGCCGTGACAATGGCATATTTTCCGGATTGCAGCCTGCCCGCGGCAAAACTGTTGCCCACATTGCCCGGACCGATGAAGTGCTTGGTCCAATGCGAAGTACGGGCATTTCCGCCACGGCTGCGGGGATTCTCGTACCAGAAAATATTACCGGTGGGATCGGCGCCCACGAGGTGCGGCATGGTGTCGGAGCCTACCCTTACAATGGCGATGTCATCTCCGACATCGGCCACGTCGTTGACGACCTGCCAATGGTTACGGTCGTTCTGGAAAGCCACGAATTCCGGCGCGCGCAGGCTGATGGCGCCTGAGCAAACAATATCCACCTTGCCGTCGCCGTCCAGATCCTCGAGACGGATATCGTGACAGCCGTGGGCCGGGTTCACGACGTGAAAGGGCCAGGGTCGTGACACATCACCGTTGCGGTTCTGCGGATTCTCGTAGATCACGATCTTGTTACTGACCGAGGCCACGAGGTTGGGGTACCTGTCGTTGGGAAATTTGATGGGCCGGGAGCGCTCGTAGGCACTCCCCTGCGCGGCGACGGTCGATCGCACCCACGGCCCTTGCAACTGCCCCGTGTTGGAGCGATAGAGATACACGCCGCTGCGGCCGTTACCGATAATGACACTGGGAAAATCGGTTGCCGTGAAGTAGTCAATGGCCTTTTCCAGCGGCTCGCCGACCGGGAACTTGTTGTCGATGATCACGTCCTGCGAGATGGTCTGAGCCAGGGCCGCTGGGCCCATCAAAACAATACTCGTTACAACAATAACGGCGGCGACGGCAGTGATTTTCATACGAGAGCTCCCGGAAATCCTCCATTTCCAACACGCGAGCGTGCGGAAAACCCAAGGGCCGGACGTGCTCGAGCGGCGCGTCGCTCAGGCCCTGCTAGAGACCGGAAGCGATCAGGTTGGACGGGTCCAGTGGCTCATGCGCTGGATGCGGCCGCCGCACAACTGCGGAGCACAGCGCAGCGGATCGCAACTCGCCGGCACAGCCCCGAAATCGCGGCTGAACACGCTGAGCACTCCCTTGCTGAAAAGCTGTTGGGAGCGGTGCCGCCGGCGCGGCAATGCGAAATGATTGTCAATGCCCATGACCACGCCGTCGAGGCAGCAATCTCCGTGCCTTCGCACTGCGAATGTAGCCATGAAGCGACAAGCGCAGGTGGAGCGAAAGTGGCACGATGCCGCTGCCAGCGGCCGCCGCAGGCCCATCGCCAGTCAGACAGGCTCCCAAGGTGCACCATGAGCCCAGCAGCGACCCAGAATAGCGCGACATTTGACGCCATCATTATCGGCGCCGGCCAGGCCGGGCCCGCCTTGGCCGCAAGACTGACCGGCGCCGGCATGACCGTGGCCCTGATCGAGCGCCACCTTTTCGGGGGCACTTGTGTCAACACGGGCTGCACACCCACCAAGACACTCATCGCCAGCGCGAAGGTCGCTCACCAGGCGCGGCGTGCCGGGGAATTCGGCGTGCACATCGGCGCTGCGGTTTCCATTGATCCGCGTGCGCTCAAGGCTCGCAAAGAGGCCGTCGTCGGTCGCTCACGCGCCGGAGTAGAGAATGGGTTGCGCTCGATGGAGCGGTGCACGGTATTCAAAGGACACGCACACTTCCAGTCACCGCACCAGGTACGCGTGGAGGGTGCGCTATTGCAGGCCAAGCGTATTTTCATCAACGTCGGCGGTCGGGCCCGGGTGCCGGAATTGCCGGGCATCGAGCGCGTGCCCTATCTCAACAACAGCTCCATTCTCGAGCTGGAGAGTCTGCCACGACACCTGGTGGTCATTGGTGGAAGTTATATCGGCCTGGAATTCGCGCAGATGTTCCGCCGCTTTGGCAGCGCCGTCACGGTGATCGAGAAAGGCCCGCGACTGGTGTGGCATGAGGATCCGGATATCTCGGAGGCCATTGCCGGAATTTTCGACAACGAAGGCATCGCGGTTCGCACTGGGGCGGAATGCATTCACTTCGACACGCGCGGTGGCGAAGTCGTGGCGGGAGTCTCATGCAAGAACGGTGAACCGGAAGTCACGGGCTCTCACGTGTTGTTGGCCGTCGGTCGGCGCCCCAACACCGATGATCTCGGGCTGGAGCACGCAGGAGTGGCGGTGGATGATCAAGGTTACATCACCGTGGATGATGAGTTACGCACCACCACCCCGGGAATTTGGGCGCTCGGAGATTGCAACGGCCGTGGTGCATTCACCCACACGGCCTACAACGATCATGAGATCGTGGCCGGCAACCTGTTGGACGGCGAATCCGCCAAGGTGACCAACCGCATTGCCTGTTATGGCCTGTTCATCGACCCGCCCCTGGGGCGAGTTGGACTCACCGAAGCCCAGGCACGCGCGCGCGGACACCGGTTCCGTGTTGGGAAGCGGCCCATGACACGGGTCAGCCGGGCGGTGGAAAAAGGCGAGACGCAAGGGCTCATGAAGGTGCTCGTGGATGACGCCAGCCAACAGATTCTCGGCGCTGCCGTACTGGGTGTCGGCGGCGATGAGGCCGTGCACTGCATTCTGGACACCATGGCGGCCCGGGCGCCGTTCACCACCCTGAAACACGCGGTTCACATCCATCCGACGGTGTCGGAGCTCATCCCGACCCTTCTGGGTGAGCTCCAGCCGCCGGCGGCTTAGCGAAAGCCTGCATGCCTTAGGCTTCCGGACCTGTGCCGTCTCGCGGCGGCGCCCGCTATCGCGGCGGGAACCTGCTCAGAATGGCCCGGACCGCCGACCGGATCGGATCCGCCGACCGGTCGAGCTCCTTGCGACCGAGCGGCTTTCTCTTCCAGCCATGCCAGATCGGCTTGTGCAAATGCCCGTCAAATACGTCGATGGACAGCGTACCGTCGCGGTACTGATGCAGATCGATCTCGTGCGGGTTCCAATAGGGTCCACCCCACCAGCCACCGTCGCTCCCCCAGCCCCAATTCAGCGTACTGTAAGGGTCCGGATACGTATTCAGGTCGGTGCGCTCTCTATAGCCGAGACTGAAATCCACGGCGAAATCGGCGCTGCCGGGATCAGCCGCCAGGCGATAGCCCCGACGCCCCAGTTCTCTGGTAATAGCGTCTTCAATACGCGTCACCAGGACCGGTGGGTCATCTGCATGAGAACGCGGCAGGATGACGTAGGTGTGAAAGTTCGCGAAACTCGCGCTCCGGTCATAGTCGCTGCGCACACTGGCACAACCGGACAGGCACAGCAACGCGGCGGCTACCACCATGCCCGACAAACGGCTTGACCCGGCGCGTGTAGAAATTGCCATCATGGGCGACCCTTTCGATCTAACTGTGGGCGGTATGCTACCGTAATGAGCCTGCTTTTCGGTAACTGTCCGCAAACGTCGGCAGGTACCGACACTCAGTCAGATCCCGCGCGCGTCATTTGGTTCATTGCGGCTGCCTTCGCCGCGCGCTCGTCCAGTAAACTGCGCTCCCGGAGGTTACTCGTGAGTGCCGCAGCGCGCACAAACTCCGCCCGCGCTTCATCATACCGCCCTAACCTCTCCAACAAGTCCCCGCGCACGGACGCCAGAAGGTGATAGGACTGCAATTCGGCTTGCGCGACCAGCGAGTCGACAATGTCGAGCCCGGCCGCGGGGCCCGCGGCCCTGCCCACCGCGACCGCTCTATTCAACTCAACCACCGGAGACGGCGTCAACACCGCCAACGCTGCATAGAGCGCCGCAATACGACACCAGTCGGTCTCCTCAGCCGTGCGTGCCCGTGCATGACAGGCAGCAATTTCCGCCTGTAACACGTAAGGCCCGGGCGGAATGGCAAACCGCGCGAAGGCGGGGGGCTGCGCGCCATTCAAACGGGCCGCTCGCTCCAGCGCAACCAGTCCACGGTGAATGAGCAGTTGATCCCAACGCGCCCGGTCCTGATCGAGCAACAGAATGGGAGCGCCGGTCACATCCACACGCGCCCGCAGTCGCGAGGCCTGGATTTCCATGAGCGCCACCAGGCCATGTACCTCGGGCTCCCGCGGCGCCAACTCGGCCAACATACGCCCCAGGCGTAACGCATCCTCACATAACGCCGGCCTTACCCAGTCATCTCCGGCGGTGGCCGCGTAACCCTCGTTGAATACCAGGTAGATCACCTGCAACACCGAGGCGAGGCGCTCGGACAGTTCCGCACCCCTGGGCACCTCGAAAGGCACCTGGGCATCTGACAGGGCGCGCTTCGCGCGAACGATACGTTGGGCGAGCGTGGGCTCGGGCACCAGGAATGCTCGTGCGATCTCCTCCGTCGAGAGACCGCCGAGCAGCCGTAATGTCAGGGCCACGCGCGCCTCGGGCGCCAGCACGGGATGGCAGGCCGTGAACATCAGGCGCAGCAGGTCATCGCCAAGCTCGTCGTCACTCAGCGCCTGCGGGTCGGTGTTGGAATCGGAGACCCGCAGCTCGTATTCCAACTCGCGATGCTTGTCCACCAACAGGGTCTTGCGTCGCAGCCGGTCGATGGCCCGGTGTTTGGCGCAGGCCATGAGCCAGGCGGCCGGATTGTCCGGCAGGCCGGTTTGCGGCCACTGTTCCAACGCGGCAACCAGTGCATCCTGGGCCAATTCCTCCGCCACACCGACATCGCGAGTGAGACGGGCCAGGGAGGCCACCAGCCTGGCGGATTCGATCCGCCAGACGGCCTCGATGGTGCGGCGGATGTCGGGTGTCACACCTTCTTACTGGCGACCCGCTCTTGCACTTCGGGGTACTTGCTGACGGCCTCCTGCACATCCGCCGGAAAGTCGGAGAACTCCTGCACCTGGCGGATCTCGATGACTTCGTTGTCACCGCCCGGGCAGCGCATGGCCCATTGGATGGCCTCTTCCTTCGACTTCACCTGGATCATCCAATACCCGCCGACGACTTCCCTGGCTTCGGCGAACGGACCGTCAGTGACCTTCGGCTTGCCGCCCGCGAAAGACACCCGGGCGCCCATGGAAGGTGGATGCAGACCGTCCAGTGCCAACAGAATCCCCGCCTTCTGCAGGGCGTCGTTGTACTTCATCATGGCCTCGACGGCCTTGGCGTCGGGCACGGTTCCCGGCTTGGCCTGCTCGTAGCCCTTGGGGATCATGATCATCATAAATCGCATGGTAGAACCCTCGTAGCGAGCCACCGGGCCCGCTTTGACGAAGTCACGTCGAATGACGGACGCCGGAATCGACAGGCTATTGGTGTAAATCGTCGATCCAGCGAATGAGCTCGGGCGTCTCCACAGGCTCGATGTCCAGGTTGACCACCAGGCCCTGCTGGCCGCTGCGGGTCAGTACGCAGTGGAGCTGCAGGTCTTCGCTCGCATTGATTTCCTGGTGTGGAACGAAGGGCGGGACGTAGATGAAATCGCCCGCTTCGGCTTCGGCCACGAATTCCAGGCGATCCCCCCAACGCAGCCGCGCCACGCCGTTGACCACATAAATGACGCTTTCCAGGTCGCCGTGGTGATGCGCTCCGGTTTTAGCCTTGGGCTCGATGGTGACTGTGCCGGCCCAGAGCTTGGAGGCCCCCGTCTGCTCGGTAGTCACTGCAGCCCGGCGCTGCATACCCGGAGTTTGCGGCGTGTTGGAGCTGAGCTCGCCCGCGCGGATGATGCGGACGCCATTCGATCGCCATCGACCCGATCCGGTCATCGCTGCTCCTTGCCCGTTGCACCCGGATGCTCGCCATAACCGTTCAAGAAATCAATGCCCGGATGCCGCAAAGTCCCCAACATGCACAGTCCCGCGAGTCCCAACCGGTCCCGTCGTCTCGTGTTCGTGCTCGCCACCTTGGGCTTGTCGGGATGCTCCGGGGGAATTCTCGCGCCCGTCGGTCCGGTAGGAAACGCCGAGCGCACGATTCTACTGAACTCACTCGCCATCATGCTGGCGATCGTCGGACCTCTGATCCTGGCTACGCTGGCATTCGCGTGGTG
>Ga0105239_10010040_pt1 | contig 10614 bp, 10 predicted proteins | sample KBSC44metaG_FD_92761 | JGI IMG/M metagenome (GOLD analysis project Ga0105239, IMG submission 92761) | Corn rhizosphere microbial communities from Kellogg Biological Station, Michigan, USA - KBS C4-4 metaG | ecosystem: Host-associated > Plants > Roots > Rhizosphere > Soil | place: Michigan, USA...
ATCACCGTGGACGGCAGTATCGAAGCCGGCGACACCGGCACCATCACCGTCGCCGACCGCTCCTACACCTATACCGTCCAAGCAGGTGACACGCTGGCTTCCGTGCGGGACGCGTTTGTGGCTCTGATCAATGCCAATCCCGAAGAAGAAGTTGTGGCAGTGCCCGTGGCGGCGTTCAACCGGCTTCAATTGCGCGCCAAAATCGCCGGACCGGCGGGCAACGGCATCACGTTTGCCGCCACGACAGACATGGGCGATAACGCCAACCTATTCCTGATTCTGACCAACTTGAGCAATACTCTGTGCTGCGCCAACCGGGCGGGTAGTCCGGTGACGCAGGCCAACCCCGCCGTGCCTGGCGAGACGATTCTGGTTTACGGGACGGGCTTGGGAACTGTGGAGCCATCGGCGGCTACTCAGGCTGAGGACACGGGCGGGAAATATAAAGGGCCGGCGCTGAATGACCCGCGGCAGTTTGTGTCATCTCTGGCGGGTGGATCCACGGCCAACGTTATCTCCGCCAACCTTGCCGTTGGCATGGTGGGCGTATATGAAGTGAGATTGTCGCTAGGCTTGGGAACGCCTCCCAGCCCGCTCACCCAGCTCACCATCTCGCAGAATATTTATACCAGTAATATCGTGACCATTCCGGTCATCGATCCGACGGTCCAGACGCCGGTCCCGCCTGCGCCCTAGCTATAAAGGTCACTCGGCGGCGTAGGGGCGCAATCCGCTGCGCGTGAGCGTATCCTTGGCGGCTCCTTCATCGCTTGGCGCCACGTAGAAGAACGCTCCGACGCGTTCTGCCTGAAAAACAATTCCGCCCATATACTTGTCGGGCTCGACCAGGTAATCGAGCCCGGCATCAGTGAGCAGCGTTTCAACGCCCAGAGCTTCCTTGAGCTTCTTGGCAATGTAGATCAGGGATAAATCCTGATCGCCGAAGTGGTCCGGCTCACGCCGCATTTCTTGTTTACCCTACGCGAGCGGTGAACGCCTTGTAGGCTTCTTCGCCGCTGGTCTTGGAGACCCACTCGGCGCAGGCTTTCCCGGCTTTTTCGAGATTCCCCAAGTAATTCGGATCCTTGTAAGCGGCGCGGACTTCGCCGATGATCGGTTTCACGCGTTCCCAGACGAATAGGACTTCCCGGGCGTTCGCGAAGAACAGCTCGGCGTTCAGTACGCCCGCGTTGACGAAGGATGAGGCCATATCCCAGTAGCTGACGCACTGCCGGTAGTAGGCGTTGGGTTCGGAGCCGGGAGGGCAAAGCTGGCTGAATTCCGCCATTGTTTTGCACTTGAAATTTCCGAAAAACCAGTTGCGGGCGTCGCGCATCTTGGCTTCCGTACGGAGTTCATAAAGGCGGAGAAGGAGATTAGCATCATCGTAGGTTGGTTGAGACATAATCCCCAGCGTACCCAATCGGGATCCACCCATGAGAATTCGGTAGGGCTCAAGCCACAAATCTACGTGATTGCCCCGACCTTAACTCGCGAGACCGACCTGCATTGGCTGGCGCTGCGCATGACTCCCGGCCTGGGAACCCGCACTGCTGTCCAATTGATCGAGACATTTCAAACTCCCGAGGCGGTTTTTCGCGCTTCGCGCTCCGAGCTAGAGGCTGCCGGCATATCGTCTGGCCTTGCCCAAAGTATCTCCAGCGGATGCGCGTTTGACGACGCCGTCACCCAGCAGCAGAAACTGGCCGAGGCCGGGGCCGTCGCCGTTCCGTTCACTGATCCCCGGTATCCACCCCGGCTCAAGGATATTTTCGATCCTCCGCCGCTACTATTCGCACGCGGAAACGTCGATCTGCTGCAGGAATTGGCGATCGGCATCGTCGGAACGCGTCGCCCAACGGCATACGGCACCACAGTGGCGGCGCGCCTGGCCAAAGATCTGGCGTGTGCCGGGTTGACCATCGCCAGTGGAATGGCCCGAGGCATCGATACGGCGGCCCACCGCGCAGCGCTGGAAGTCGGGAGGGGGTCGGGCGGGGGCACCATCGCCGTATTCGGCTGCGGCGTGGACGAAGTCTATCCCGCGGAGAACCGCAAGCTCGCCGAGCAGATCGCCAAGGATGGGCTGATCGTTTCTGAGTTCCCCATGGCGACGCCTCCCTATCCTCAGAACTTCCCCATCCGCAATCGGGTCATCAGCGGTATGAGCGTGGGAGTTCTGGTGGTCGAAGGGGGCCAGTATTCGGGTTCGGCTATTACGGCGAAGCTGGCAGCGGAGCAAAACCGGGAGGTATTCGCCGTGCCCGGAAATATCACTTCGAAAATGAGCTGGGGTCCGAATCTTCTCATCAAGCAGGGTGCAAAACTGGTCCAGGAATGGAACGACGTGATGGTGGAGCTCAAGGCCGACGACCGCCGCCGGTTAGCCGCGCAGTGCCGTAATCGACTGAATCTAAATGACAATTCCGGCGGTGAATCCAAAGATCCCGCGCAATCATCCTTAGGTTACGGGCCGGAGGGGGCCAGCCGGACCGTTCTGCAGCACTTGAAACCCGACGCTCCCGTCAGTCTGGATTCTCTGGTGGAAACGCTGCTCGGCACGTCGCCATCTGAGATTATCGCCGCCCTGTTCGAGCTCGAACTGGCCGGTCTGGTCAGGCAGCTTCCCGGCAAGAGCTTCATAAGGATCTGGGCTGATTGAAGTTACGAGCTGGCCCCGGGAACCTGCGCACGATCATGGTAAGATTTCGGGTGTTCGCGGTCGAAGTAGTGAAGCAACGTGTGTTAGAAGGGTAACGCGCTTAATCTATGGCAAAGAATCTCGTCATCGTCGAGTCTCCGGCGAAGGCGAAAACCATCGGCAAGTATCTGGGGAAGAACTTCACGGTCAAGGCCTCGCTGGGCCACGTCAAGGATCTGCCCAAGAAGAATCTGTCCGTCGATGTGGACAATGACTTCACTCCTGTATATGAGGTCATCGAAGGCAAGAAGAAGCTGATCGCGGAGCTAAAGACGGCCGCGAAAGGCTCTGACACCGTATACCTGGCCGCTGACCCTGATCGCGAAGGCGAGGCCATCTGCTTTCACCTGCAGGAAGAACTGAAGGAGAAAAAGAACGGCCCCAAGTTTTTTCGGGTGATGTTTAACGAGATCACCAAGAAGGCCATCGAGAAAGCCTTCGAGACGCCGGCGGCAGTGAATCTGCACCTGGTGGACGCCCAGCAGGCCCGGCGCGTGCTCGACCGGCTGGTGGGTTACAAGATCTCGCCATTGCTGTGGGACAAGGTTCGGCGCGGTCTTTCCGCCGGCCGCGTGCAGACTGTGGCACTCCGGCTGATCGTTGACCGCGAGCGCGAAATCAAGGCGTTCATCACCAGGGAATACTGGACCATCGACGCCCATCTGGCGGCCAAGAAGCCACCCCAGCTTACGGCGCATTTAGCCAAAAAGAATAACGAGAACGTCGAGATTCCCAACGAAGCCACCGCGCAGGCTATCGTGTCCGCCGTGGATGGCGTGGATTACGTCGTCCGCTCCGTGGTTAATAAGGAGAAGCGCCGCAATCCGGTGCCTCCGTTCATTACATCGACATTACAGCAAGAAGCCGCGCGCAAGCTGCGTTTTAGCGTAAAGCGCACCATGATGCTGGCGCAGAAGCTGTATGAAGGCGTCGAGCTGAGTAAGGAAGAAGGCGCGACGGGTCTGATCACCTACATGCGTACCGACTCGGTCCGAGTATCGAACGATGCTCTGGACGAAGTTCGCGCCATGATTACCGACCGCTGGGGCGCCGAGTATCGTCCCGCAGCGCCCAACGTCTACAAGGGCAAGAAAGATGCGCAGGATGCGCACGAAGCGGTCCGTCCGACTTCAGCGATGCGCACGCCGGAGAGCGTCGAGAAGTTTCTGGCCGAAGACGAAATGAAGTTGTACCGGCTGATCTGGATGCGCTTTGTGGCGTCGCAGATGACCCCGGCGGTGTTCGACCAGACCACCATCGATGTGGACGCCAAGGGCAAGGACGGGGCCGAATACCTGTTCCGCGCCACCGGAAGCGTTCCCAAGTTCGACGGATTCCTGAAGGTCTACCAGGAAGGCAAGGACGAAAAGGACGAGGACGACGAAGAGCTGAAGAACAAGCTTCCGGCCGTCACCCCAGGCGAGATCCTCAAATTCCGCTCCATCGAGCCGGAGCAGCACTTCACCGAGCCGCCTCCGCGTTTTACGGAAGCGACGCTGGTGAAGGAACTGGAAGCCAAGGGCGTGGGTCGTCCGTCCACCTACGCATCCATTCTTTCGACCATCCAGGAGCGCGAATACGTTCGCAAGGATGGCGGTAAGTTCGCGCCCACCGAGCTCGGCATGGTGGTGACCGACCTTCTGCTCGAAAGCTTCGACGACCTGTTCGATGTCACCTATACGGCTCGCATGGAAGCCGAGCTGGACGACATCGAAGACGGCAAGCTGGACTGGCGCGTGGCCATGAGCGAGTTTTACGAGCGGTTTCAGAAAGACCTGAAACACGCCGAGCGCCACATGACCGACATCAAGCGGATGGAGGAGCCCACCGACCAGATCTGCGAAAAGTGCGGCAAGCCCATGGTCATCAAGTGGGGCCGCCACGGCAAGTTCATCGCCTGCACCGGATATCCGGAGTGCACCAATACGCGCGAGATCGCGCAAGAGGGCGTCACCGAACAGGATGAGCAGGAATACTGCGAGAACTGCGGACGTCCCATGGTGCTGAAGAAGGGCCGCTTCGGACAGTTTCTGGCGTGCACCGGTTATCCGGATTGCAAAACTACCAAACAGCTTGGTGCGGGGCAGAAGCCGCAGGATGTTCCTTTGGACGAGCCTTGCCCGCAATGCGGCAACAAGCTGGTGAAGAAGTTCGGACGCTTCGGCGAGTTCGTGGCTTGCAGCAATTATCCCAAATGCAAGTACGTCAAGCAAAAGACTATCGGTGTGAAGTGCCCGAACTGCTCCGAGGGCGAAATCATCGAGCGGCGCTCCAAACGCGGGAAGACCTTCTACGGATGCAATCGTTATCCCGACTGCGACTTTGTGGCCTGGGGCAAGCCGATTCCCGAGAAATGTCCGGAATGCGGCGGCAGCTACCTGATCGAGAAGTTCCTGAAATCGGGCGCGTTCGCGCAGTGCCCTAACGGCGAGTGCAAATTCAAGAAGCCTCTGCCGCCACAGGCTGCGGCTGAGGTTCCCGTAGAGGTGCCCGCTTAATGAAGGCAGGGGTTTAATGGCTGCGGTTGCGGCCACCGCCGGCGGACCTCCGGATTACGGCCTGGATGCCCCGCGCATCGTTCGCAGCATGTTCAGCCGCGCCGCCTGGACCCTGGGCATCGCGCTGGTTATCTACTTTATAAATCGCGCAGAATACCCTGGGCCGGCTGCGCGCATGTGCGGCGTACTGGCGTTAATTGGCCTGGCATTCCTAGCGGTGGGATCCGTGATGGTGTGGTCCAGCCGCGTCGCCAAGCTACGTTTGCGCGACCAGATACTGGATTCGCTCGAGCTGCGTGGCGATGAGCGTGTGCTCGACGTCGGATGCGGCCGGGGTCTGCTGGCTATCGGCGCGGCCAAACGTTTGAAGACGGGGAAAGTCGTCGGCATCGACGTGTGGAGTCCCTTCGATCTTTCGGGAAACTCGGCCGATGCGGCGCGAGCCAATGCCAAGCTTGAAGGCGTGGCGGATAAGGTCCGCTTCGAGACCAGCGACGCGCGCAAGCTAGTCTATCCTGATAACCACTACGATGTCGTTGTTTCAAATTTAGCTCTGCACAACATTCCCGAGCGGGAAGATCGCGCGCAAGCCGTCCGCGAGATGTTTCGTGTGCTGAAGCCCGGCGGAAAGCTCGCCATTTTCGATCTCTTCCGAACTGGCGAGTACATCGAAGTGCTGACTGGCGCGGGCGCCAAGGACGTGACGGCTTCGAAAACCATGTATCTGTGGTGCGTCCCCGGCCGGAGCCTGACGGCGCGCAAGTAGCCTTGCCGTGGATGTCGTTGGCATTACCCGGAGGCTGACGTCCGCTGATGTAGAAGCCGCCTATCGCGCCGGGATCTTTCCCATGGCGGATCCAGATCGCGGCGTCATCACCTGGCATCGGCCGAAGCGGCGGGCCATTCTTCCACTGGACGCTTTTCATGCGTCCCGTTCGCTAAGTGCTTTGTTGAGACGGCGTCCCTTCGAGATCACATGGGACCGGTGCTTCGCGTCAGTCATGGATGCCTGCGCCGACCGGCCGGGAACATGGATCAGTGCCGAATTCAAGACCATCTATGGCGAACTCCATGCGCAAGGCAAAGCGCATTCGGTGGAGGTCTGGGTGGCTGGAGAACTGGCCGGCGGCCTCTACGGGGTCCATTTGGGCGGCGCGTTCTTTGCTGAATCCATGTTTCATCGGCGCACGAATATGTCGAAGGTCGCACTGGCGGAGCTGGTTTCCCGGCTTCGAGCGCAGGGTTTCGCGCTTCTGGAAGTCCAGTATTTGACGGAGCATCTGGCGCAGTTCGGCGTGATCGAGATTTCCGATAAGAAGTACCAGGCTCGGCTCAGGGAAGCGTTGGATCTTCCGTGCGCGCTCGGATAAGCGGGTAATATCGGGCGAGGCGTGCCTCGCCCCTACAATGCGGTCTTGGATGGCCGTGCAAGGTCGGGCGAGGGATCCTCGCTTAATTACGACGCCAGCAGATTTTGTAGGGGTCGGGCATGCCCGACCCGACAACGACAAGCCGGTAACGCGGCTTCCAGCAGGCATCGCCGCAACCCCTCGCGACCCTCCACGCGCACGGAACCCCTGCGTGGCGATACCCGGTAGCCGGTGCGTGCCCCGCGATCCAGCATCAACGAATCCAGGGGCCAGTCCGAATCGGCGCACATCTGGATGCTGCCGTCCCGACCGATCAGCACGGTCATCTCCTGGCAGCTTTCGCCGTGCTCGATGGCAAGCAGAGCGGCGTCCAGCAGACTTTGCGCTTGTTCGGCGAACTGCACCCAGTACTTATCGCTGACCCAGGGATAAGTTTCAGTGTAGTTAGTGGTATCCTGAATTTTCCGGTAGTACAAAGTTGCTTTCCCGCAGGTCATTCCTGTCCGGCGGGGCGTGCGTGTTCGCTGCGCCCTTTGTCAATACAGGACGATTTCGCCTCTTCGCCGGCACTCTCGAAACCTACTCATCCACCACAGTCGATCTGGTTCGCGAATCCACGGTGATCGACATGCTGGGCCTGCTGACGCTGGATTACAAAAAGCTGGCAGCCTGGCGCTCGAATCCTCATACCTTCGGCGAGGCTGATTTCCAGCGCCTCAAGGACTCGGGCATCACTGTCTTCCACCCCGCGGTAGGCTACACCGGCGGAGACATTTATGCCGCGTCGTCCGCCGACATCGCGGCCTGGGACGCGTTCGTTGCCGCGCATCCGGACTATTTCCTGCGCGTGGACTGTCCGTCCGACGTGCCGCGAGCCAAGGCCGAGGGCAAGCTCGGGATCATCGTCGGGCAGCAGAATTCAAATCACTTTCGAACCGTGAACGACGTGGACGCCTTCTACCAGCGGGGACAGCGCGTTTCACAGCTCACCTACTATGACAATCTGCTGGGGGGTGGATCGAACGACCCGAGCGAGAAAGGTCTGACACCCTACGGCGCGCAAGTGCTGGCACGCATGAATCAGCTCGGGATGGCTGTGGATGTCTCGCACTGCGGGGATCGCACCACGCTGGATGCGATTGACGCGTCCTCCAGGCCGGTGCTGGTGACGCACTCCAATTGCCGGACGCTGGTGCCGCATAGTGCGCGCTGCAAGACCGATGCGGCGATCCGCAAGCTGGCCGCTCGGGGAGGCGTACTCGGCGTAACCCTGGTGCGCCTGTTCGTGGGGACCGGAGCGCAGGTAACCATCGAAAATGTACTGAATCACGTGGATCACGTGGCCAAGGTCGCCGGCGTGGAGCACGTGGGTCTGGGAACTGATGTCGATCTGGTAGGGAGGGATCTCGCCATCGCCCCGAAAAAGAGGAACGATCTGGACGATATCCACTACGCCCGAAAGGTTTTCGAGCTGACCGAGGGTCTGCTCCGCCGCAAGTACGCTAAGGCTGATATCCGGCTGATCCTGGGCGGGAACTTCCAGCGCGTGCTGGGTGAGATTTGGGAAGAGTAAGCCGCGCTTAGAGCGCGGCCTCCCCGCGGTCGTCGTTCCGGATGCGGACCGCATCCAGAACCTCAGAGACGAAAATTTTTCCGTCCCCGATCGATCCGGTTTTCGCGGCAGTCATTATTGCCCCGATGACTTCGTTCACTCGAGGGGACTGAATCACAACTTCGACTTTCAACTTCGGCAAAAGGTCCACATTGTATTCCATACCTCGGTAGACCTCCTTGTGCCCCTTCTGCCGGCCGTGCCCTCGAACTTCGGACACGGTGATTCCATCCACTCCGATGGCGATGAGAGCCGCCTTCACGCTTTCCAGCTTTTGAGGCTGAATGATCGCTTCGATCTTCTTCATGATTTGCCTCTACGACTCCAGATTGTAACCTTCTTCGCCGTGCAGGCTGATGTCCATGCCCTCGGTCTCCTGCTGGACATCCATCCGCACGCCTACTATTAAGTCGCAGACTTTCAGGATGACCAGTGTGGCGACGATCGCAATGCCCCAGGAAATGGCAACCGCGATCAGCTGGTTCACCACCTGGCCGGAGTCTCCGTCCACCATTCCCATCGGCATGCCCATTCTCAGATCGTTCACTTCCTTGGTGGCGAACACGCCGGTAAGAATCGCGCCCAGAGTTCCGCCGATACCGTGCACGCCGAAGGCGTCCAGGGCGTCGTCATAGCCGAACACCTTCTTGGCTTTGCTCACCATCAGGTAGCAAATGATTCCGGCCAGCAGACCGATCAGCATGGCAGGCATTGGTTTGACGAATCCCGACGCCGGCGTAATGGCGACCAGACCCGCTACGGCTCCCGAGACGGCTCCCAGAACGCTCGGTTTGCCTGCCATCATCCATTCGGTGATCATCCATCCGAGAACGGCGGCGGCGGTCGCGAAATGGGTCACGACAAACGCGCTGGTGGCGAGCGGTCCCGCGTTCAGCGCGCTACCGGCGTTGAATCCGAACCAACCTACCCACAGCAAGCAGGCGCCGATCACGCTTAATACGACGCTATGCGGGCGCATGGACTCATTGGGATAGCCGGTGCGTTTCCCCAGGTACAGCGCACATATCAATGCTGAGACTCCGGATGTGATGTGCACTACGGTTCCGCCCGCGAAGTCCCATGCCGGTACCACGCCGCCGAGTGTGCCCGAGAGGAAGCCGCCCTTCCCCCACACCATGTGCGCCATCGGGAAATAGACCAATAGCGACCACAGCGTCATGAACAGAAGCATCCCGGTGAATTTCATCCGTTCCGCGAACGCGCCGGAGATCAGCGCCGGAGTAATGATCGCGAACATCAACTGGTAGATCATCCACGTCTGCTGCGGAATCGTGCCGGCGTAATCGGCGTTGGGCTCTGCCCCCACGCCGTGTAAAAACACATAACGGAAATCACCTATGAATGGCGAGCCTTCGGCAAAGCACAGGCTGTATCCGACGACGGCCCATAAGATGGAGACCGTGGCCATCATGATGAAGCTGTGCATCATGGTGCCCAGCACATTCTTGCGGCGGACCAAGCCTCCGTAGAACAACGCCAGGCCGGGGCCGGTCATCATCAGCACTAGAGCCGAGCTGGTCAGCATCCAGGAGTTATCACCGGCCATTTGGGCGTTCTTCGTCGCCTTGTCCAGATCGTCCAGTTTCTTCTGAATGTCGGGTGGAATTGCAGGTGCCGCGGCCGCGGCTGGCGCCGGAGCCGCGGTCGTCGTTGCAGCAGTGGTTGTGGGCGCCGGCGCTTGCGCCAGCGTAACCGCCGCAAAAACGATCGCCAAAGTCAGGCTCAATACCCAGCGTCCGGGCATACACGTGTATTTAGAAAGTAAGTTCATATCTCCTCGTAAATGACCTCAGTAATTTTCAAAGGAGACTGCTTGCAAGACGGGGCTAGCAGCCGGCGTAAGTTGAATCTGTAGTCTAGTAGCGCCGTCGAATGCGGTCCAATCAATAATTTGGATGAAGCCGCAAAGCCTTTGCAATCCCTCTTCTGAAAGATAGGTAGCTATAACCGAAAGAAAGGGGCTGCCTCCACCTCGACGTTCGTAAAAAACGCGATAGTGGCCCGAATGAGCGACTGCGTTGCTGTTGCGCAGGCTGAACGCGATCCTTTCTTTCGGGTAGGTGCCCAGACCATCAGAAACGTGGAAAGGTTCCGGAGGTAGGGTAGTATCGGGCTATGGTGGAGGGCCGAATACGCCAGTTACGGGAAGAAGCCGTATCCACTTGCCTGCGTGCCGGACGCCTGAAAATCCTATCTGTCGTCGCGGTTTTGATGGTTCTGATTCCCATCGTGGACTTCGGCGTGGGCGATCGCGCTTCGCTGGGGGTACTGTACATCCTGCCGATGGTGATCGGCGCAGTAGTGTTGGGTTCCCTCGAAACGCTGCTGCTGGCCACGGTGTGCGCTTCCCTGCGGGCTTGGTTCGATACGCCATCGACTGCTACGGAACAAGTCCTTCGATTCGCGTTTGCA
>Ga0105239_10010045_pt1 | contig 10612 bp, 14 predicted proteins | sample KBSC44metaG_FD_92761 | JGI IMG/M metagenome (GOLD analysis project Ga0105239, IMG submission 92761) | Corn rhizosphere microbial communities from Kellogg Biological Station, Michigan, USA - KBS C4-4 metaG | ecosystem: Host-associated > Plants > Roots > Rhizosphere > Soil | place: Michigan, USA...
CAGACGATCGAGCCATCCGTTTCCGTGCCGATTCCAACGGTCGCGAAATTGGCCGCGATCGCCGCCGCGGTGCCGGAACTGGAGCCGCACGCGTTGCGATCGAGCGCGTATGGGTTTCTCGTCAGTCCGCCGCGAGCGCTCCAGCCGCTGGTCGATTGCGACGAACGGAAATTCGCCCATTCGCTCAAGTTGGTCTTGCCGAGAATTATCGCGCCGGCGACGCGCAGCCTGCTGACGATGCCGGCATCGCGCACGGCAATGGAATTGGCCAGCGCGAGCGAGCCGGCCGTGGTATGCATGCGGTCAGCCGTTTCGATGTTGTCCTTGATCAGTAGTGGAATGCCGTGCAGCGGGCCGCGCAGTTTGCCGCTGGCACGCTCGGCGTCGCGCTCGTCGGCGATGCGCAACGCGTCGGGATTGAGTTCGATGACCGCGTTGAGCGCCGGTCCGGATTTATCCAATGCGGCGATGCGATCGAGATAGAGCTGCACGATCGCATGCGCGGTGAGTTTTCCGCTGCTCATGCGCGCTTGCAGGTCGGAGATCGTCGCCTCGTCGAGAGCGAATTTCGTCGCGGTCGCGGTATCGGACGCATACGACGCCGTCGCGAAGACAGCGACGCAGACCGCGGCGACCAGGCCATTCGCGCGCGTCATCACGTCAGCTCGCGCTATCCTGGCGCGCCGGCCCCATGTTGGCGATGCTCTCGGCGGCACGAACGAACTCCGACGGCATCATCACCACGGTCATCGTGTTCTGCTCGGCGCCGATCTCGGTCAGCATTTGCATGCGGCGCAGTTCGAGCGAAACCTTCGATTTCATCATCTCATCGGCCGCTTCACGCAGCTTGCGGGCCGCTTCGAGTTCGGCTTCGGCCTTGATGATGCGAGCGCGTTTCTCGCGCAGCGCCTCGGCTTCCTGAGCCATTGCACGCTGCATGGAAACCGGAATCTCCACGTCTTTTATCTCGACGCGCTCGACCTGGATGCCCCACAGCTCGGTGAGCTTGTCGATCGTCTCCTTGAGCATCGCGGAAAGTTTGTCCTGTTCCTTGAGCAGCTCATCGAGCGAATGCTGGCCCATCACGGTGCGCAGCGTCGTCAGCGACGTTTGTGCGATTGCGCGCTCGTAATCGGACACCTCGATGATCGCGTGCTCGGGGTTCGTTACGCGATACCAGACCACGGCGTTGATCTTCACCGGTACATTGTCCCGCGTCATCGTTTCCTGCGGTTCGATGTGCAATGTCACGACCCGCACGTCGACGATCTGCATGCGGTCGACGATCGGAACGATCCAGGTCAGTCCCGGTCCGCGCGTCGAAGCGTAACGGCCGAAGCGGAACACGAGCCCGCGCTGGAATTGCTGCACGACGCGCAGCCCGGTCGCAACGACGAACAGAACGACGACGATCAGAATGAGCGACATGGCGGTTCCCCGAAGTTCGTGCACACAGCTTAGCACCGAGCACGATACAGAGCGGAATCGGTATTCCCCTGTGATTGCTAGATGCAGCAGCGCGCCAGACGGTTGCATCTGTCCTGGCATCCGCCAAATTACACGGTGACTTTCCGCAGATGCGCGGCTGTTTCTCGCGCTTGAAGATGTGCACGGATGTAACGTTCCTTGCGCACATTTGATCACTGAGGAGGCTGCATGAAAATTAAAATGCTCAACGCACTGACCATCGCCTTGCTGACCGGAATCCCGTTGTTTGCCTATGCCACGACGGGCGGTGACCTGCCGGGCCAATGGGTCGGCAATTCGCAAGTCGAGGGCATGCGCAGCGTGGCCCGAACGACCCTGATCCTCGGCGCTCCTGACGCGGAGGACTCGACGCTGCGCATCGACGGCGAGACTTCATGCACGCTGGCCCATGGCAAATATTCCGCGAACGGCGATGCCTGGTCGCTGAAATTCAGTGATGTGCGTGGCGGCAGTGCGTGCTCCCGGCTCGCGCAAGGCACGTTCGTGCTGCACGCCGGCAACAAGCCCCGTTCACTGCAGTTCGAAGCCTCTTATCCAGGCGCCGACGGTGGACAGAGCCTGCGCCGCGGTGCGCTCACGCGGTATCCGTGATCGACGAACGACGATTCGGATACGAACGAAAAAACCCGCTGTTTCCAGCGGGTTTTTTCTTGCCGTTCGTTGCGCGCGACGGCGCACATCTATCGTCGCCGCATGATTCGCAGCACGGGTTTGCCGGACAGATTCTTCAGCGGCAGATAAAGCAAATGCTGATCGGGATCGATCGCCACGACATGGGCGTTGGGAGCGATGAATCGTCCGATTTTTTCGAGCGCGTTGTCGCGCCCGATGCCGAACACGTCGACGATGCCGGATTCGGCGGCCACGACAATTTCGCTTGCGGCAACATCCTCGGCAAGCACGTCCGGACCGCCGCCGACCGCCAGCGCCTCTCGCAGCCGGCGCGTCTTCAGATCCAACACCAAGAGTTTGTCATTGCCTTCGCATGCAATGAATGCCAGCTGCCGCCGCGCGTCGATCAGCAATCCGTGATTGCCGTCCGCTCCGGGCAGGTCGATTCGCGCGACGATCGTGTCCGTCGCCGGATCGATCTCGACGAGTTGCATCCGCGTCTGGACGTTGACGAAGATGTGCTTGGAAACCGGATCATACTGAGTATTTCCGGCTTCACCGCCCAACTGGAGCGAAGCGACACGGCGATTTGAACGCACGTCGATCACGGTTTCGGTCGCGCCGGTTTCATCCGAAACATAAACTTTGTTCGCATCGGGCGCGTATGTCATCCCGTCGGGGTAAATACCACCCGGCATGCGCGCGACGATAGCGAGACTCGTTTCGTCGATCGCGATGACTTCATTCGTTCCCGTCGCGCTGGCATAGACTCGGTTCAGTTCGGGAATCGCGAGCACGCCGTGCACGTGGCTCGCGTTCTTGATTCGCGCCACGACCGCTCGTGTTCGCGTATCGAACGCCAGGACTTCGCTCGCTCCGAGATGGGCGATGAACAAAAGATGGCGTCCCGGATCGAGGCTGGCATAGTCGAAACGAGAGGTATCCCCGGGTAATGGAATGTCGGCAACGAGCTCGAACGCAGTCGTTGTGTCAGCCGACACTGAGATCGCGGGACTAGGTACGAATCCGGCCAGGAGCACACAGCCGTAAATGATCCGATCTGGTGTGCGCAACCTGTTCGTCTCTCCTCGGCGACAGCCGAAAACGGTGGAGGACACGCCGCGTCGGCGCCCTTTGCTGGCCTGCTGTGTCGTCATGACCTTGGTGATACGCCGAAACCGGACCAAAGTCACTTGTAACTCCCCACACCGAAGCGCAGGCTGGCCGAGCAAGTACGGTCTAAGGAGGGATAGGCGATGCGCAATCCTCGAATTGATCCGCGACAAGGCGACGTGCTGGAGCATCAGCGCGGAGAGAAGCGCGCAGTTATCGAGCGGCATCCGGAAGAATCGACGGTTCGTTACCGCGAGGGAAGCACCGTCGCCGACTGCTCGGACGCGCAGTGGCAGGAATGGGCCAAGGAGACGTCCATTCTCGACTTCGGATAACGCTTCCGGGCGTTGAAAAAAAACGAGCCGGTTGATCCGGCCCGTTTTGCTCGCTGGAGCCCCCACTGGGACCTTGCGATCGCGCGATTAGTATCGCAAGCCTCATGCCAGCGTCATTGATGAGCGAAATTGCGCTTGCAAGCGCTCCGGCGCGGCAAGGTGGTTTGCATTTTGAAAATAATCACATCGCGCCGCGCGCAGATTGCAACGCGGTGCTAGGTGTTATCAAAAACGATCGCCTTCCATTCCGGCTCGGAGTTGGCGCTTATCGCCGACGCGATCGAGTCGCCAACTTTCTTCTGCGCCTCTTCCAGCGAGACATAGACTGGCTTGGTTCGAGCGACGGCCGTGAGCGCCGTGCTCGGAGAGAAAATCTGGACGAAATAAAACCCCGATTCTGGATCGGGGCTGGCCTCAATCCGATAATCCGCCACGTTGATTCCTAGGCAGCTTTGGGATAGTTCGGGACAACGCGTAAACCTTACGCTGCCAATCTGTCGACGTATGTGCGTTCGCATTCATTGAAAGCCGCGGGACAAAGCCCTACGGACCGAAACGCATACGGATTCCTTTCCAGAACGATTCGTGAACGGTTCGACCACGATTCCCTTACGAGAATCGGTGAAACTTCTGCTCCTAAACGGGTCTAATCTCTTGTTGGAACACACTCCCCAACAAACACAGGGCCGTGCGTGAGCACCGCGATTTCGGACAACGTGGCTAAGGATGGCCAGGCTGGAGGACCATTCCAGGTTCTCCAGGCACACCACGACGGGCCAGCATCCCCACTGGCCCGTCATTTTTTGACATGCCTCTACTGTCAAAGTTGACAGGCGCGCATTTCGCTGCACTGAACTACGATGTGTTCGCCAGCAATGGCAGCCGAACGAACCTCCCCCTGAGGTTCTCTCGGTCCCCGCGAGGGACCAGTACCCGCTGGTCCCTCTTTTTATTCGGCGTTGCGTAAACGTCGCCGGGTAGAACACAGTGACGATTCAGAATGCACCGCTCGTTGCGACAAGAATCTATCTTGGGACTACTCCCAGCGTTCCGTTTGACGGTGTGGTCGCCACGTTTGACGACGAGAATTTCACTGGTGCGGTGGAGGTAAGGGAACCGTGTCGCAAGCCCATGATTGCACTTGCGAAATATCACTGTACCCGAAGGCCTATCCCAATAAATCACCCAACGCGTGACGGCATGCCTAAGCTGCAAGGCGATGCTCGTAATAGGGCCGCTCGCGATCGGCGAGGATTGCATATTGTGCGGCCAGGTTCTTCGGGTCAGGATTTAGCCACGCGTCGATGTTCTCGGGCTTGATCGGAATGATGCAGCGGTCATGACCGGCCGCAGCGATCTCCGGCGGTGGGTCGTCAGTGATTGCAGCAAACGATAGCAAATCCGGTTCGCCGGCTCCCTGCCAGTGTGACCATAGACAGGTCGCGAGCATGTCCTGCCCAGTGTTCGGCCGAAATTCGAGAATGACGTTCTCTTCCTTCTCGCCCGGCGCCAGCTCGCGTCCTTCCATCTTGTGCCGGCTCACGTTCTCATAGAACGCGCTCGCAACCATGATGCCGTGAGTGAAACCGAACTGGTTGCGCCAGTAGCCTTCCAGATTGTCCCTGCGCGCGTTGTACGTGCCCGGAAACTTCACATCGGTGAACGGCGCGGCTCCGGCAATTCGGCACTGGTAGCGCATGGGCTTCACGGTACGGCGACCGTTCTCCATGACCAAGACCGGCGCATACCAGCCCGGAAAGATGCGCGAATCCTCGCCGATCAGGTTTGTGCGGCGCAGGTCGTTGAGCTTGCCAAGGCACCACTCGACCTTCTCAGTCGCAATGCGCTTGTCCTCTGTGGCCTTCTTGGTCGTCTTGGTCTGCAGGGTCCGTTCGGCATCCGCGAGCCGCTTGCGCTGCTTGAATAGCTCCTGCTCGAGCTTGGCCGCCTGCTGCCTGTCGAACTCGTCGATCAGTGCCTTAATTTTGCGTTCGTCGTCGCTCTGCGGCTCAGAGAAGGCAGCGTCCATCGCCTTTGGAATCTTGACCTTCGGATTCTCGCTACGTAACCAATACAGGCGCACGAAATCCTTGATGCCGATATCGGCACCCCACAGGCGAACGTACTTCTTGTAGCTGGCCTCAATTTGCGAGGAGTAGCACATGATGCGTTCAAACAGCTTTGTTCAGTAGTGACCGCGCGGCATCATCGTCGCACTGCCTGAGACCGCACGCGCCAAGGATAGCCGCATGGCGCGAGAGAAAACATATAACCTCCACGGCGGCGTGCCCCTATGGGCGACGCCTGCCGGAGTGTGCGACGCGTGCGGTCGGTTCGCCTTCGCCCTGCATCAGGCGCGTATGCCGTGTTTGTCCATCGCGGCGAGTTCGAATGGTCGTGGTGTCACTGCCGCTGGGCCGATCCGTTCTGTCCGGAGTGCCGCGGGAAGGGAGTAGTTTCTAGGCGGCGTCAAGGGAGGACTGCGGCTGTTTTGGAATCTGGATTTTATTAAGCAAATAGCGCGTCCCAAGCCGCAGCCATTCTCTCCGTCCAGCTCCGAGCTGCTTTTGAGCCGGCGGCCGGCGGCTGTTTGACCGGGGGTTGGCGTTCCTGCCCTTCAAAGGCGCGGCAGAAATGAATCGCTAATTTTACGAGTAGCAAATACCAGCCCACCTGGCTCAACGAGAACTCTCGCTTCTTTTCAACGCTGGCGCGAAACCTATCGGCCGTCTGAGATTGCAGGGCGTCCAAGAAGACTACGAGGTCTTCCGTGGGGCCACCCCCACCTTGGGGGAGATAAAAAACATTCGTCACCTGCTGCTGTTTCATCGCTGCAATAAGGGAATCAACTCTGGGTTTTGCGATTCCGTTGGTTACTAACAGCCTCGTAAAAGCCGCGACTGTCGCGATGGGAGCTAAACACACATGAGGGATATGCGGACGATCATTCTCCTCCGCCATATCGCACGTATTGCTAACGGTCATGAATCTCGAGCGGTAAAACTCAAGACCGTTCTCGTTCACGCGCACTCCATGGACTCCTGAAAAAACATCCCCCTGCCAAGGGTCAGCGTCTGACGCCGGACCATAGTATTGGACTTGTTGTGGGAATTTTTTAATTGCGTCGGCGAGTTGCGACGCATTTTGCGGCGTAAGGTATTGCGGAAGCGTTCGACCTACATCGTCCAAGGGGCTAGACATATTGCCCCGTTAGTCGAACAGCGTGTTCCACTTCGTCTGAAGTATCTCTGACACGTCGGGGTCGAAACTTGTCTGCACCTGGGAGAGGTTTGCCATGAAAGCCCCCAGCTCCTGAAGAGCTTTGTGGTGCGCGGGTATTTCGATTGGAACGAGGAAAAGTTGGCCGGGAGCAGAACCTTCCGTCAGCCCGTAATCGAGTAAATTGACGCAGCCGGAAATTCGTGGCAGGAACGTTTGCGACGACATGGCGCCAGTGCCTCCGGCGAGCAGGCTGAGAAATCCCACGCCCCACAATCGTGCCGTTGTATTTGCCATATCGGATTGCATTATCTTCGAGCCCTAGTAGGTTGGTTTATATTTTTTGATGGTATCGTCCGAAAGCAGAGAGAAGAAAACCTCCTTCTCATAGCTGTGAGCCCTCTCCAAAGCAGCAGTTATCTCATCAGCTCCGCTAAATGGTCCAAACGCTATCGAATCGACATCCATTGCTAGTCCGACTTGCTGGCCGGCCGGGCCATTTAGCTGCGCCTGAGCGACAAGCTGGACTATGGCCGTCTGAGCAGGATTCGGTCTGATTTCAGTGCGAACAAGAATAGGCTTGTTCGCAAGGTCCAAATCTCCCAGAGAGATTTTTGCCTTTGACATCACTAACGAGTCCGTCCCGGTTGGCGCCTCAATAAAGTTTGTATACTTTATTCCAATTCGCTCGACTTTCTCGCCAAATACTTTGAGCGCCTTTTCAAATACGTTCATCGCCTCTTTGCGAAAAACGTCCCAGCCTGGATAGGGCGCGCCACGAGTAAAATTTACTGTCCGAGGCCCTGCGCTCACCACCACGCTGTCTCCGACGAAACGATGCGTGGTTGCAAAGGCAAGATTTCGGTCGGCCAACAAAAGCTCCACCGGAATCTGCGCGTGTGGGAGATTCTCGATTTGCGGAAATTCGTTCCTGATCTCGCTATACAGAACAACTGCAGCATGCGCCGCAACTGTGGATTCCTGAAATCGCAACTCGCAAATCGTTTCGACGATCGGGGGGTCGACCAATTTCTGGGGGACACGCGTCATAAGGCAGGGCTACTGACCGCAACCGTATGCATTGAGTTCATTCCCGACGCCCCCCCTGATGAGGTAAGTATCGCCGGGTTGGCCTCGGCTTGGCAATTCCCGCCCGGCGATGCGGTGAAATGAGCCCCGAGCCGGTCTGATTCGTCCTAGCAGCTCAGCGAGGCGTCCTGCCCGTCGAGCGGTGCCCAGGCTTCGGGGTGCGAATAGTCTGTGGTGCGGACTCGCAGGCGTCGCTACAGGCTATTTCGGGAATTGCGCTGGCTTCATTTCACCCGTATCGTGCAGCATCCCGCCGCGGCGAATTTGTCACAGGATTGATTCAATGATGCACACTCTCCGTCGCCTGCTGGCCGTTGCGATTTTCGCAGCATTCTGCAACTCGGCATTCGCCATTTCGACAACGATCCTTTTTGTCAATTGCATTCCAGGAAGCACACCCCCTTCGAGCGCGGAATGTTTCAAAGTGACGGCCGGTAAGCCGTTCACTGCGTATGTGATCGCTGATGATGCCAACCGGCAGATTGATCCAACGTATCGCGGCTCAGTTCACTTTACGAGCAATGATCCCGCGGCAACCTTACCGCCTGATCATACATTCACGGCCGCCGATGCCGGGATATTCACCTTTCAATTCACCTTCAATACGCCTCCGAATCCAGTACCTGCCGACGGACGGATCATCGTCACCGATGCGGCCAATTCGCTGAGCGGTAGCGGTGGTTTTCTCGTCTATCCGGCTGCCGTGCTCACAACTGCTGTGCCGGCACTTAGCTTTGCATCATTATCTGTGTTGGTGCTCGCGCTTTTCGTTACTGGCCACCGCATCCTCAAGCACCAGGCTTAAAGCAGAAACTCTTCTGTTTTTTTAGGGGAAGAATTTGAAACTACAGGTGAGAACTCGTGGCTCGTTCGCGGCTGCGTTATTTTACGTCTTTGCGGCCCAGGCAATTGCCAATGTCCACATGTCGGGTTTTTCTGTTTCCCCTTCCACTACGGTATCACCTCAAACCTGGACGCCCTTAGCACAACAACCCACGTTTTATGCGGGAACTGCACTGTTGCTAACGGATGGAAGCGTGATGGTGCAAGACGACTCCACACCTAATTGGTGGCAACTAATCCCGGATTCGGCTGGCGACTATGTGAATGGAACATGGAAACCGTTGCAACCAATGCAATCAACCTACGGACCAAATGCATTTGCATCCGCAGTTCTTCCTGACGGTCGATTGATCATCGAGGGCGGCGAGCATAATTTTTTTGGTGGCCAGACTAATCAGGGCGCCATCTACGATCCAGTTGCAGACAGCTGGCAAAGTATTAATGCGCCGACTGGATGGGGCATTATCAGTGATGCACAGTCAGTAGTTCTGCCGAATGGGACTTTCATGTTGGGCAGTCACTATGGCGACAATGAGGTTGCCATATTCAACCAATCCAATCTTAGCTGGACAATCGTCTATCCCACGAACAAGAACCCTAACGACGGTTCTGCGGATGAAGAAGGATGGACGTTATTGCCCTCCGGAAACGTACTGACGGTCGACGTGCACCAGTCGAGTACGGCCGAGGTGTACTCCCCGACCACTCAGGCGTGGTCCGGCACGATGTCAACCGTCGTCAATCTCGCTGACCTAGGCGTGTGTTATGAGATGGGGCCTGCGGTTCTTCGGCCAGACGGCACGGTATTTGCCATCGGAGCGACAAACCAAACAGCAGTCTACAATTCGACGACAAATCAGTGGAGCGCAGGCCCATCGCTCAGCTCAATTTCTTTAGATGGAGACGGTGCACCGGACGCACCGGCAGCTGTTTTGCCGAATGGCAAAGTGCTTTTTAGTGTGGCTCCGACGACACCAAGCAATTGCTTCAACACGAAGGGACTTCAATTCCTCGAGTTTGATGGAGTTGGCCTGACGAAGATTGCTTCTCCCACACTGCCGGATACGGGTCAGACCTTTGACTCCATTAACTACCTTGGCCGCATGCTTGTTCTGCCAACCGGACAGATTTTGTATACACCGACAAGCAAGTTGGCATGGGTTTATAACCCGGAACCAGGCTACAACTCCGCATGGGCGCCGACGATTACCTCAGTTCCGACGACTCTTTTGCGCGGCCATAAGAACTATATTGTGAACGGTCGTCAGCTCAACGGCATGACGCAAGGGGCTATGTATGGCGACGATGCTCAGACGGCCACTAACTACCCCTTGGTTCGGATAACCAATTCACGCACAGGGCGGGTGAGATTCGCGCGGACCCATACATTCAGCACCATGGGCGTGGCAACTGGGACGGCTATCGTATCAGCGCAGTTCGATATCCCGGCTGATATTGAGCTGGGCGCCGCCAGCTTGGTCGCAGTGACGAACGGTATTCCTTCAGCGCCGGTCAACGTGAACATCATATGCAAAGTGGACAGTATCTTTTGCGATGGATTCGATTTGGTCGTGCATTGAGCCGCTGTGAGCCGTATGCCCAAAGAATAACTTCGCGAGATCGCTCGGAATCTCTCTCAGGCCGAACTCGAAGAGATCGCCGAGTTCTGGCTCACTGCGAACGCCGCTGCTGAAACTGGCGACCACGAGGCGAAGCTATTCGTGGAAGGCACGTTCGGGCCTTGGGCCGCGGAGATCATGCCTGGTTCAGTGCCGATGCGGTTTTTCGGACGTCTGCGGACTTGCGCGGAAGTGTCACTGGTGCCGGTGGAGGGAATCGAACCCACACTACCTTGCGGTAACCAGATTTTGAGTCTGGCGCGTCTACCAATTCCGCCACACCGGCTTGTGTGA
>Ga0105239_10010046_pt1 | contig 10612 bp, 13 predicted proteins | sample KBSC44metaG_FD_92761 | JGI IMG/M metagenome (GOLD analysis project Ga0105239, IMG submission 92761) | Corn rhizosphere microbial communities from Kellogg Biological Station, Michigan, USA - KBS C4-4 metaG | ecosystem: Host-associated > Plants > Roots > Rhizosphere > Soil | place: Michigan, USA...
ATACGCTGGGAAAAAAGGGGGGATATTTATTTTGGACTGCTCTGTCTAGCCTGCGCCATTACAACCTTGGTTCAATTATTTCCCGGATAGACTCTAAGCGGTTGACGGGTCAAGGGATTTATTTCGGGAACCAATTTACATGGCTCATCATCTACATAGTGAACAAGCCGAAAACTGTTGATTCTATAAAGCTCACGAGCATTTTGCGGGATGTCTGAAGCCGGATAGTGCAAGCCTAAATAAGAATCAACATGCTCAACACGGCTCTCAGCAACAACTTCTCCGTGCCATTGCTCATTAAAGCGATAGATCATGACACGATCAAAACCACTAATACTGCGAACAACATCAGCGGTTTTGTGACAAAGCTCAAGCACTGAGTGTGCATTTTTTAGTTTGGAAAGGTATTTATTGAAAGTCTGGAAAAGATTAAACGGTGTATCCAGCTCACTTAATACAGGCTCTAATTCAATAATAATGCAACCTTCAACCAAATGGACACTACCATGAAACAAACCATTTTTATTAGAAGTAAATTGGATGTCATTGATTCGAACAGAGTCATTCACATCCAATAATTCCATACTTTCCTGAAAGATTTGGAATGATTTTAGAGTTAACACAGCAGTGAGGTTTTAGATCAAAACCTCACTTAGGGAGATATTTAAAAAATTTTCTGTGTTGGCACTGACTTGAAGAATTTTAAAAGTTTCACTTTCTAAAGCCAGTAAAAAACCCTGGGATTGAATAAAACCAGGCTGTTGAATAGGCTCCTGATCGCAATCGTTAACGTCTATTTTGTCCGACAGTATTTGTGAACGGATGACCATTTCAAATCCCTTAAAACCAAAAACAAACTTTGTAAATGCAATAGCTGCAGATCAAAAGCGACTATATCAAAGTTAAGACATGTCATCCATTTCATTTCAAAAATGATACCAATGTGAGTCCAGCTATACATTCCCGTATGCTCTCGTTAGAATGGCGCTATTATGTTTCTTGCTTTTTTATGTCTTTTGACACTCACACTCTTTTTAACCAAACACCAGCCTGATCAATACGGCTGGATGATGTTGATGGGATTATCCTGGCTTTGTGGTTACCTGGATTGTCGGCGCTTTGGCAAGTCGGATCAAGACCAAGATCGCATTATGCCGCGTGATGCCGTTAATGAAACACCTCCAACCGATGAGACCTTATTCCACAACTAGGCGTATTATTGAATTAGTACTTTAAATTGTACTGATGATATAGCCTAAATCGGTGTTTGAGTCATGACAACACCTCCTAAAATTTCTCAACTCATCTCCCAGTTTCGCGAACGCCTGGGCAGCCGAAACGTACTCACTAGAGCCTCGGAACTTCTAACTTACGAATGTGATGCCTGCACATTGTTGTTGCATCCACCTCAAATTGTTGTTCTTCCAAAAACACCGGAAGACGTCGCTTTTATTGTTCAGCACTGCATTCGCGCAGAAATTGCCTACACTGCGAGAGGAGCCGGAACAGGTTTATCCGGTGGTGCACTTCCCGTTGAAGGGGGCGTTTTAATTTCGCTCAACCGAATGAACAAGCTCATTCGGCTCGATCCTGAAAATCGCACGGCCACGATAGAACCCGGCTTAATCAATGCCTCGCTCAATAAAGCAGCAAACCCTCACGGCTTATTTTACGCCCCTGATCCCTCAAGTATGGCAGCGTGCTCATTAGGCGGTAATATCGCGGAAAATGCAGGCGGGATCCACTGTATTAAATACGGCGTTACTACTGACCATGTTTTAGCCTTACAGGTAGTTCTTCCGAATGGGGAAGTAAGCTGGATTGGGAACCCGACCCGACGCCTTCACGGCCCGAATTTACTCGGGCTGATTGTAGGATCCGAAGGGACACTGGGCATTATTACGCAAGCTGTTTTAAAGCTCACACCCCTGCCTCAAAAAACACGCGTTCATTTAGCGACTTTTCAGTCTTTGGAAGCGGCCGGTGCAGTGGTTGCTGCTGTTATTCAACAAGGCTTGCTACCCTCAGCGATGGAGTTTATGGATGCCTTTACGGTACGCGCTGTAAACACCGCATTCAACGTCGGCTTTCCTGAAAACTGTGAAGCTGTACTACTGATTGAACTGGATGGTTCCAGTGGTCAGGTTGAAGAAGACGGCAAACTATTACTTACTATTTTTCAAGAACACGGTGTTGGACAAATTCGCACCGGCGAAAGTGTCGAAGAACGTGCCGCTCTCTGGAAGGCCCGCAAAGCAACAGTCGCCGCTTACGGACGTTACATGCCTGCGTTTTACTTGCACGACTGCGTGGTTCCCAGAAGTCGCCTTGTCGATATTTTGCGAGAAATTCAAGCCGTGGCACAAAAATACAATGTAATGATTGCCAACGTATTCCATGCCGGAGACGGGAACCTGCATCCCCATGTGCTTTTTGATCCGGCCATTGAAGGCCAGACTGAAAACTCCATGCGGGCTGGCGATGAAATTCTACAGACATGCCTGAATATGGGTGGGGCTTTGAGCGGTGAACACGGAATTGGCTTGGAAAAACAAGCCTACATGCATTTACAGTTCACGCCACAATCGTTGGAAAAAATGCAGGTGTTGAAAGAAATTTTTGATCCTGCCAACCTCAATAATCCCGGCAAAATATTTCCTCAGAGACAAGGTTGCGGAGAAACCCGAGTCACCCTTTCCACATCTCACTTTAAGGCGACTGAAACAGCTTCCGCAGAGGGAGGCGTATGGATTTAAAAGCCCTTCATAATAACTGGATTGCCACTGGAGAAGCAGAGTACGTGGCAGAAAATGCTTTATGCATCAAGCCTTCCACACCAGAATCACTTTCCAAACAATTGGCCCAACTGGCAAAGCACCAAGTGTCTGTAGCACAAAGCTCTGCCGCCATGGCCGGTTTGATGCACCTGCACTGGATCTCTTTAAACCAATTCAAAAAAATCGACTCAAGCAATGCAGCCGATTATATTGTTCGGGTTCAAACGGGTGTAACCTTTGGAGAGCTGGATGCTCACTTAGCTCAATACAAGCAAATGTTTCCCCTGCGTTATCCAGCAGAGATGACTCTGGCTGACATTTTAGCTACCGATCGAGCCACTCTGGAATCCGGTCTAAGAGGTTACCCCAGAGACTCCGTGCTTAAAAGCGAAGTTGCCACCCCGGACGGAGAACTGACCTATAGTGGCGCGGATGTCGTGAAAAACGTAACCGGCTACGATCTCCATAAGTTCTATGTCGGGAGTCGGAACGCCTTTGGAATTTTGACCGAAGTCACTTTAAAGCTGATCGCGCGACCTGAAGGAATTCAATCCATCACCGCTCAATGCGATAAGCTGGTGGATGCGTTGCATTTAATGACGGAATTACGGACTTCGCTTTTGACTCCTACTGTTTGCGAGTTAATAGAAACTCAAACGGGTTGGACTATTGTCGCTCAATTGCAAGGTGCCGCTGCATTCTTGGAAAGCTCGACAAGAACCTGGCGTGAAAACGCCTCGTCACTTTGGACCTTTGATTCATTACAAAGCGACTTCGACGATGACGGCATTCAAGGCCTAATTGATTCCGTACAACCCTGGCCTCAGGACTATGCCGTTTTAGAAATTGTCACACCATTATCCGACTGGGAAGATCTTCTTAAAAAACTCCACGTATTAATCCCTGTTGATTCTGAAGCCTACCTTCAAGCACGCCCTTTAGCAGGATTAATTTATGTCGCTGCAAAGCCGGACGTTTTCAAAGCTCTGGCAACCGCAGTCCAATGTCTTATCACGGAATACCCACAAGCCTTCATGCAATGGAGCCAATGGCCCGAAGCTGTTTATACAGCATTGGCTCATCGGGATGTTTTTTGGACAGAAGTTCGTCAATGGAACCTTCCAACGGATCCGCTTCAACTCACCCTATTAAAAAACCTAAAAAAACGCTACGATCCACAAAACACCCTGTGGACTCCAGAGCTTGAGCTTTAATGCCCGCCATGTCAAATGCCTTCTATCCTCTCATCCCGAGTTTACCCCCCACCCTAACCCTCCCCCGCAAGGGGAGAGGGGATAATTGTTCTTTCAGGATAGGTTTCGGTGATGGTTCTCATCTCCAATTTAAAAAACTAGATTCAAATTCAAAGACTTTGAATCCCCTCTCCCCTTGCGGGGGAGGGTTAGGGTGGGGGGGTACGCCATGAGCTTATCTGAAGGACCAACAAGCGCTCCATCTCTGGATGGATTAGACGTTTGCATTCACTGTGGCATGTGCCTACCCGCTTGCCCTACTTATTTAGCCACAGGCTCCGAGGCGGAATCTCCCCGCGGACGACTGTACTTGATGAAAAAGTGGATTCAAGACGAACTCGACGAATCTGAAATTAAACCCCACTTGGATCAGTGTTTGGCCTGCCACAGTTGTGAAACAGCATGTCCCTCCGGGGTTCAGTATGGCCGCTTATTAATGGAAACCCGTGCCAGTATGGCACCCCACCGGAAAGGTTTCGCCCGTAGTTTAAAGCGATTTATTTTCAACACGATCCTTCCCAACGATGCCTTATTAAGGCTCTCTGGCTTTTTACTCTGGATCTATCAACGCAGTGGGTTTCAAACGTTGGTTCATCGATTAGGGCTTTTAAAACCAATCCCTGCTTTGGCAACTCAGGAAGCACTGCTGCCTAAAATACCCAGCAATAAAACCTTAAAAGCGGGTATGACTTTCGGCCCTGCCGATGGAACACTGGTAACCCTGCTGATTGGCTGCGTAATGGATGTTTTTTATAACCCCATCCATTGGGATACCATCACCGTTTTAGTTGCTAATGGCTATCGGGTATCCATTCCGGAACGTACCTGCTGCGGCGCTTTAGCCCACCATGCCGGTGAAATCGATATTACCGAGCGCCTCGGCTGGCAAACAGTGGAAGCCTTGCTTGCTCCTAAACCGGATTGGGTGGTGATTAATTCAGCTGGTTGTGGATCGAGCATTAAAGAATATTCCCACTTACTCAAAGCAACAAACCCGAAGCAGCAAGAGCAGCTTCAGGAACTTGCGAACAAAGTGATTGACATAACAGAGCTGCTCGCCAAGAAACCACTTGCTCCTTTTTCTTATCCTGTCCCCATGAAGGTGGCCTACCATGCAGCATGCCACTTGTACCATGTCCAGAAAGTTCAAAAACAACCGATTGAGTTGTTGGAACAAGTTCCCGGCGTGGAGCTAGTCCCCTTAGAAAGTGCGGATATGTGCTGTGGAAGTGCCGGGATTTATAATCTGGAGCATCCCGATTTAAGCGAAGAGATATTGGCTGAAAAAATGCAACATGTTCGCCAAGCATGCACCGTAGGTCAAGCAAATGTCCTCACGACAGGGAATCCAGGCTGTTTACTTCAATTGACCCATGGCGTTAAGGCTTCCAGATTAAATCTGCAAGTGATGCATCCCATCTCCATTCTGGCAAAGGGCTATAAATTGTAACCCGATCTAAAAACTCTAACACTTTGTTTAAAACATTATTTACGGATTAATGAAGCTAAACTTTCAATCCATCCCTTATTTTCAGCGATTTCGGTCTTTAAATCTTGTAAATCGAGAATTGCTTCATGACGATCTATATCTGCTTCTAAGCTCCGTCTCGCTTTACTATGTCTACTCTTTTGTTGCAGTTTTGAAGTTGCCGCTTCTAATTCAGCTTGCTCATGTTGCTTTTCAGCTCGCTTAAACAGCACTTCGTCATGTTCGAGACCTAATTTTTCTAAATTCAGCCTTAATTGTTTTTTTTCGATTCTTCTTCCAAGTTCACTGCACGTTGTACTGGTGGAACGAGCTCGAGAACCGGAGCTATTTCTATCTGCTGAGCGTGATTGACGGGGCTCTGGAGAACTAGCAAAAAGCGAAAATCCAAACATAACAAATAGAACTCCCCTAGTAACGAGAGGGCTTGTATAAAGCTCGATAATTATCGACCTTAACAATGATTGTTTTTAATTAATTATCCTGACTGAAACCCAAATCCATAGAATCTGAATCCATTAAGACTACTGAAACCTAAATGATGCTATAAAGTTGCAAACATTTTACATATAAACAACTAATGTTATGGTAGTGAATCGCATAAACGATTGTCTCAGAACGTCTAACACCTCCTTATATCCCTGGCTTTATGAAGCAGTGCATTTCTCCAACTTACGAATGAAAATTATATTTATGCCTCTGCCGCTCACATTGCCTTACCTCCTTTCCCGCAATGCCTTAAAATAAAGTAAGGAAGTTCTTCCCAAACGATTGGCTTGAGAACAGGTTGGATTATGAGTGATACACAAACTGATACTCAAGAATCTGAAAAACTGAGCCCGCCATTGCCTGCTTTGCTCAGTTCAACAGATGGACGATATCGTTTTAGCTTAGCCATCTTAGGCTGGGAAAGTACCGTGATGCCCTGCACACGGTACGATGAGTGGATTCTATGTGAACTGACTCTGCATACCCCTGAGGCGGACACAGTACTGAATGGACCTTACATGCTTCGCTTTGAGGTTTTCGATCTCAAAACGGCCGTTAAAAAATGCCTGCAATCCCAAGAGTTTATTTTTCAGTCAGACTTTATGGAAACAGCTTTCAAAATTAATTTGCAATCCCTGGATTCCCAGACCGCTGTTTTAATCAGCTTTAAACCTCCAGAATCCAAAACGAGCATTGTTCATGCCCAGTTCCAAGCTGGTCCTGAACAATTATCTATTTTTATGAAAGGTCTTGAGCTACAACTCGAAGACTTTTACAGTGTTTTGTAATTTTTTCCATTGAGAGGGAGATCTAAAAAACATGGCAGAAGAAGCTCAAGCTCCAGATAATGTATCTATCTTTTTTGAAGGGCGTGTTGCTATTGTTACGCTGAATCGGCCGGAAAGCTTAAATGCCTTAAGTCCCGAACTCCTCTCAGAACTTGCCGATAAGCTTCACCTACTCGATCAACACCCCAAAATCGCATGTTCTGTTCTCACAGGAGAAGGAAAAGCCTTTGCCGCAGGGGCAGATATTAAAGCCTTGGCCGAGTTGAACGGAAACGATATTCTACATGCGGAATGGCTTGATAAATGGGCTTCCATTGCAAAAGTCGAAAAGCCTCTAATTGCATCTGTTAACGGACTTGCCTTAGGCGGAGGCTTTGAACTCGCCTTAATGTGCGATATTATCTATGCCAGCAAAGAAGCGGAGTTTGGCCTGCCTGAAGTCACCTTAGGTGTGATTCCTGGTGCAGGAGGTACTCAGCGCTTAACCCATGCTCTCGGTAAACATCGGGCTATGGAATGGATTTTGACCGGCAAACGTTTTACGGCTCAAGAAGCGTATGAAATGGGGCTTATTAATAAAGTTATAAACAAAGATATGCTCACAACCACAGTTATGAGTTTGGCCCATTCCATTGCCGAAAAGCCCAACTCCACACTCACACTTGCCAAAGAAGCTATCCAGTCAGCTTATGATGGACCTTTGGAACACGGTCTTTCAGAAGAAAGAAAGCGCTTTGCAGCCTGCTTCGATACCGAAAATCAAAAAGAAGGCATGCAGGCGTTTCTCGAAAAACGTAAGCCTAAGTGGGTATAAGGCTTAGAGTTTTATAAACAGTATCTTTGCAAGGCATGCCGCTGGCTGTTCCTGCCTGCGTTGTTTTTAAAGCTGCGGTAACTAAGCCCAGCTGAATGCAAGCTTCCATCGATTTTCCTTGAGTGAGCCCGTGCAGGAACCCTCCATTAAATGCATCCCCCGCTCCAGTTGTATTGATTACATGTTCTACAGCGTAAGCTGGATAATGTTTTATTGGACCATCACAGTTTACATACACACCTTGTGAAGCGGCCTTTACCAAAACATTCGGAATGTCTAATGATTGAAAGCCAATCACTAAATCTTCAGGACTCAGGATGGGTTGTGAAAAATAATGTGCGTCCAAGGGATAGGAGGGAAAACAAAAATCAATATACGGCGCAATTTCTTTAAAACAACTGTGTGCTGTCTCGGAACTATCCCATAACTTAACGCGATAATTGGGATCAAACGCGGTTGTGCTCCCAAAGTCTCGAGCCATTTGAAAAGCTTTCGACACCGCTTTTCGACAACTTTTAGAAATAGCCATGCTTATCCCAGAAGAATAAACCAGCTTACAGTTTTGAATCAACTCCACCGTAATATCGTCTTCGGAAAGCTTAGAAGCCGCGCTATTCTGCCGGTAATACGTAAACTGACCCTCACCTGCCTCATCAATGGATACAAAATAAAGGCCTGTCGGATCGCTTGTTATCCGACATCCAGCATCAACGATACCTTCGCTTTTTAGACGTTGCCGTAAGCCTTGTGCAAAAGCATCTTGTCCATGACATGTCAAAAAGCCTGCCTGCGATCCTAAGCGAGCTACAGCAACAGCTGTATTGAAAGTATCTCCCGCATAATCCAACACAAACGATTCGGCTGTTTGAAGCGCTCCCTGAGTAGATAGTTCGGCCATAGCCTCGCCAATGGAAAGGATATCGATTAAATTTGACACAGGACAAGCTCATAACATTGTGAATCATGGATAGAAGAAGCACTATAATCGAAGCACTATTCTAAGCAAATTCGTTGTTACAAAAACTTTCCTTATTCGGCTCAATAAAAGCTGACAATGATCTGACTGATCTTGGGATTCATTTTCCGAAGCGTTGGGTTAGAAGACAAAAATTCCCCCTCACCGGAAACACTGCTTATTTCCTTTTCAGAAAGCCCTTCATAACTTGCGGCAGGGGAAAAACGGAGCATTAAATGAGTATGCTTTGAATTGAAGCTCTCCATTTTTCCATGCTGCCAATCCGTCACGTAGCCGCCATAATCCCATTCAAAACCATACAATTTAAAGGGGTGTTGATTACACTTTTCAACATTAACGAGCGGGGTATTCAAAGCGAGGCCATTCGCTAAGTGCCATTTGGAAACATCACCAGAAATGCGAATCGTTTGAGGTGTTTTTAATCCTGTTTCAGCCCAAAGAATTTCAACTCGTTTTTCAGGGTGATTAGGAAAAACGATAGTCCCCTTTTCAGTTTGACCTTCTGCAAATATAAGTATTCCATCTTTTACGTTTGCAGCACCAAATAGCCTAACTAAATCTTTTCGTGTCGTCGTTGATGCAATATCCCCAAAGTGACCTTGGGTTGTGATGACATAATTAATCTGAGTGGATTTCTTGGTAACAACAGGCGTTTTAGCTGAAGCAATCGGATTTAACAGCAATTCAATGACATTTCCAGGATATTTTCCACTCCCTGAAAATACGATCATCAATGCCATCAGCAAAACTAAGACGTTGAATTTAAAGGTCGAAATTTTCATTTTTGCCCACAAATCCTCTTAACCAAGTTTCACTTTAATCGCATTTATTCTCCACCTTCGCGTGTTAACTCGCAAAGACTGGGATCGAGCAAGCGTTTCCCCACTTGATCAAAGGTAATATTCAAAATCACTTGATCGGCCATCGGCAAAATTTTCGTAATGGTTCCTAAGCCATACTGAGGATGACGAATGCGTTCACCTACGAAATATCCAGCAGGAACTTTGGGAGCTGCAGTATTGCGTGTAACAACCGGAATTTGCTCATCAGGCGACGACTCAGCTTCTGATTGTACCTGTTCATCCGCATAGGCACCCTCATTCTCCTCATAATCGGAGTACGAATCATTATGATAAGTTCTTTCCTCAGGATCTAAAGAGGGCTGATTATCGACTGCAGGAGCAGGCCTGTAAGCTTCCATGTCTTGACGGGACGGGGCTGTATAAGGCTCTTCTTCAGTATACCGAGCCTTCTGTGAAGCGCGTGGGGAAGGAGAAGGCTGCCAATTGGAAGCGGGCGTTAACCAACTAGGCTCAAAGAGAGTCGCGTCGAAATTAAAGTTAAAGTCACCGCTCTCCTCATCACCAAAATCATCCTCGCCATCATTTCCAAGAGAGGAGGATTCAGAATATCGTTGAGGCCCTTGTTCCTGACCTAAGTCAGATGCCCCCTGAGACGAAGCTTCTTCTTTATAAGTCGACGCTTGCTCTCTATCGTTTTGGATAACTCCCATTGAATCAAGAGGGGATGCACTCTGCTCATTTTTCTCGTAATGCTTTGACGACTGATCACTGAAAGCGGGATCATCAGGCAAAAGCGCCGTACTGAAGTTGAAGTCATCACCTAAATCCGTTTCAGAGGCAGAATCAGAAGGACTTGACTGCACCTCATTAGGCTGTATCGATTCATTTACAAATAGTGGAGAATTAGTTTCCTTCGGCTCAGTTAGCGGAGGCGCAGGTAAGGATTCCTGGTTTCCAAGATAAGAGCTGTAATAGATTTCCGACTCAACTTCATCATTTGTATTGTCCGATGACTCTAAGCCAATCTCTTCAGACGACTCTGAATCATCCTCTTCTAAGTCGTCATTATCCTCAGACTCCTCTGGCTCAACGTCCTCATCACTTTCTTCAAACTCAGACTCTTCGTCAGAGTCCTCATCCAATTCATCGGTGTCCTCATCATCGAACGTTTCATCCTGGGAATCGTCTTCCTCATCTTCGTCTAAATCAACGTCAGCGTCACCGTA
>Ga0105239_10010047_pt1 | contig 10611 bp, 6 predicted proteins | sample KBSC44metaG_FD_92761 | JGI IMG/M metagenome (GOLD analysis project Ga0105239, IMG submission 92761) | Corn rhizosphere microbial communities from Kellogg Biological Station, Michigan, USA - KBS C4-4 metaG | ecosystem: Host-associated > Plants > Roots > Rhizosphere > Soil | place: Michigan, USA...
ATCTGGGGGAACTCCCCGGATCGCGCGCCGATGGTCAAGGTAGCCGTTGCATCGTCGTAGGTCAGCGGAATGCGCGAGAACTCGCCCCGCTCATAGCCGTAGGAGGTGCCATCATCCTCATACAACTCGAAGGCACCGTTGGCACCCGTATAAACGGTCAAGGTGATGGGCGCATCGGGCTTCTGCCCGGTGTATTCCATCACCGGTCCCATGGGAAGGATCGAGCCGGCCCTTACAAACACCGGCATGCGCTCCAGGGGAGCCGCCGCGTCGATCGACTCACCGCCGCGGAAAACCGTGCCGCTATAGAAGTCATACCACGAGGCTCCGGCCGGGAGGTAGACCTTGCGCTGGCGCGCTCCATACTGGTAAACGGGGCTGACCAACAGGGCCGGGCCGAACAGATATTCATCGTTGATACCCAACACCGCGGGGTCCCGGGGGAAGTCCATCACCAGGCCCCGCATGATGGTTCCGTCACGGTGATACGTTTCGGCCGCCAGGGTATAGATATAGGGAAGCAACCGGTAACGGAGCTCGTCGTACCACACCAGTGTCTGATAGACATCACTGCCGGCAGGGGCGAGATTGAAGATCTCCCGATACGGCTCCTCCCCATGCGAGCGAAACAGCGGGGCAAACGCACCGAACTCGAACCACCGCGTATTGAGCTCACGCCACTCGGCAAGATCGGCCGCGGTGGGATTCAGGTAACGCCTCTCGAGCGCAAAACCGCCGATGTCAAAGGTCCAGTTCGGAATACCGGACATGGAGAAGTTGACACCCGCGGATATCTGGTTACGCAGGTCATCCCAACGGGACGCAACATCCCCACTCCAGGTAGCGGAGGCGTTGCGTTGCTGTCCCGCGAATGCTGACCGGGTGAGTATGAATGCACGCGTATCGCCCAGTGCACGCGCCCCCTGGTAGACGGCCGTCGTATGCATCAACGGATAGGAGTTGTAGAAAGCCGCGCCCGGCCCCAATGCCGTGGGGCCTATACGCTTCTTGATTTCTTCCACGTCGACATTCGAGTGGATATCGGGCTCGGAAGCATCGAGCCACCATGCATCCACACCCAGTCCCGCCAGGTGATCCTTGATCTGTCGCCAGTAGATGCTGCGTGCCTCGGGGGCGTAGGGATCGTAGAACGAATTCAGGTAGCCCTGCGGGCCGACCCAATCATGCACGCCGAGCTGCACATTGCGCCGGTAGATGTACCCCTTGGCATCGAGCTCACGGTAGTTCTGAGTGGTCGGATAGAACTTCGGCCACACCGAGATCATGAAGTGAGTATGCAAGGCATGCAGTTGCTCGATCATGCCCTTGGGGTCCGGGAAACGCTCCGGGTCGAACTCGTGCGAGCCCCAGTCGGACTCGCGCCAGTAATGCCAGTCCTCGACAACGTTATCCAGCGGAATACCGCGCCTGCGGTACTCGCTCACCACGTCCAGAATCTCCGCCTGGGTCTTGTAGCGTTGGCGGCTCTGCCAGAATCCGTAGGCCCAGCGCGGCATCAGGACAGCCTTTCCTGTGAGCTGTCGATAGCCTGCAATCACCTCGTCCAGAGTGCCGCCCGCGATGTAGTAGTAATCGATCGCGTGGGCGGCCTCGGAGGACAGGGAAAGCGAGTGACGCTGGGGTTCCGGCAATGGATCATTGTGCAACAGAGCGATGAAGCCATCGTCCGGGATCCATTCGACACGCACCGCGACCGGAACGCCGGCCTTCATCTCGCAATCGAAGTCGTGGTACCAGGGATTCCAGTTTTGCCGCCAGGCGTCCTTGATCAGCTTGCCATCCAGGTAAAGCTTGAAATAGCTGCTGGCATAGAGCTGGAACTTGTGCACACCGCTCTTGTGGGTCTCGAGCTTGCCTTCCCACACGACGCTGAGCTTGTCGACATCGACCCGCTGGGCGGAGGTGTTCGAGACCGCGGTCCCCAAGGTCTCCGCCGGACGCTTCACCAGGTCTTTCATGTACCGGTAGTCGATGTCAGGCTCGGTCCGCTCGACCCGCAACTTGCCCTCCACAAAGTACCGGGCTGTGAAGCCGCCCGCCTTCCCCTGCGCGTCATAGACTTTCAAATCGCGCGATACCGGGGCATACGACCGCGGGTCGCCGAAGCGGGTAATGGAGTTGTTATCCCACAGGACGCCGTAGTTCCTGTTGGAGAGCACCAACGGAATCGCCACATCCATGTTGTGTTGTGCGAGCAGCACGTCCGCGCCGTTGTAGTTCATCTGCGCGTTTTGATGCTGCCCGAGGCCGTAAAACGCTTCATCCGTGCCCGGATTGAAGACCTGCTGAATGGAGTAGTAGTCCTTGCCCTCGATCTTCACGGGATGGAAGACGCCGCCATCCTGCGCGGCCAGGAGCTCCCGACCTCGAGCATCCAGAAATTTCACCGCCCCCGTGTCCAGCGAAACGTCGGCGGTGAGACTGTGCGTGTGAAGCTCCAACTCGCGGCCCGCTCGTTGCACCGTAAACGGCACGTTGCCGGGCGGGCTCGCTGTAACCATGAGACTTTGCGGCAGGTCGAGGGTACCCACGGGCGCTGCCGTAACCCGGACGATCCGGTCAGAGAGGAGCCACAGCCGCACCTTTTTGGCAGCTCCGTGGCTGGGCTCGACCACGATGCCATCGGGAGTCCGTTGATACGGCTCTCTGGCCTGCGCGTCGGCGAGAATCGAGAGACAAAGGACGCTGAGCGTCAGTAACACGTAGCGGATGGAGGCATTCACTTGTTCTTCTCACTCAATAGTCGGCCAGCCGCACGCGCAGCACCTGGGGCAGATTGGTAAAATTCAAACCCCAGTCCGTCTGGTCACCGTTCCAGAGCCGCTCGAAAATCCAGTGACCCTGCTCATAGTGTCCTTCTTCCACCCGGGCGAGCATGAACGGCATCTGACTCGGTTGCGCGCGCTCGAACCTGACTCGGGCACGATATCCCGTGACCAGGTATTCGTTGGGTCCGAGCTCGGCGAGTAATACACCGCCCGAAGGTGTTTGATTACCTTTCGGATCCGCCTCACCAAACATCCCACGACCGTACGACACCTCGACCTGCCACGGCGCGTTACCTGCGGCCCCAAGAACGACGTGCTGTACGTGTACCTCCGCCGGCTCCGCCGCCCCCCAGACCTTGCCTCTGAGATTCAAGGCGGCGAGTTGGCGCATCATGGGCTCGACCAGCTTGTAGTTGCGTGCGAAGGCCTCGATGGTGTCCTCGTCCAGCGCAGGTGCGCCGAGCGGAAAATTGACATAGCCGGTAAAATCCATGCCGAAGGGAGCGAACCCCAGGCCCCCTCGTCCCACCACCTCGAAAAAGAAACGTGCGCTCTCCTGTGCGTTACCGGTCTCCGGCACGAACAAGGCGTTGTCGGCACGCCCGTAGAGCTCCAGGGTGCGGGTGTAGCCGCGATAGTCGTGCAGGTAGATGTCAGGGCCTATGACATCGATCGACGGCGCTGCCGCCTTCCAGATATCCAACACATTCCAGGTCGGACCGCCGCTGGCGTAATCGTAGGGATCCTGATCCCTGAAGGGATCACGCAAAGCCGCGTTCACAAACATGGGGATGGGATAGGCCGCCTTTCCGGACGCGGCGACCTGGTCGACAAAGTGCGCGATGGAGTAAGCCTGGAAAAACTCGTCGGCGTTTTTGCCGAACACCTGGGTCCAGGTGCCGGGCCTTGCGCCGAGGGCCTTGACGAGTTCCTGCGGAACCGCTCCCCCGAACAGCTTTTGGGCGGTCGGCGAATAGTCGCGCACGGCTCCGTAGGTACCGGTCTCGTTCTCCACCTGGATCATGATCACCGTGCGCTCAGCATCCCCACTCTGCAGATGCCGCATCAGCGCGACAAAGGCCTTACGATCGGCCTCCAGCGTCGCTTGAAAATTCGGTGACAGGGAGTCTCGTCGGACTCCCTTGGCGTTGATGACACGCGGAAAGCGTTCGTTGTTCAGCTTCACCCACTCGGGTGCATAGGCCGGGCCATTGTTTTTCCATGTGCCGAACCACAACAGCACCAGGCGCACGTGCTGCTCGCGCGCCTGTACGAGCAATGTGTCCAGGAAAGAGAAATCGAACTCGCCCTCGCGCGGCTCGATCTGTTGCCAGGCGATCGGCACTTCCACGGTATTCGCATGCAGTTGCGTCACCGCGGGCCACACCTTCGGCAACATCGCCGGCCAACTGCTCGAGTTGTTGACCTGGGCACTCAACATCAGAAAAGGCGCATCATCGACCATCAGCGCATAGCGACCGTCCTGTTTGACGATCTTGGGAATTGCGCCGGAGCTGGCCTGCGCGGAACCGGCCGCAGACCCGAACAGCACCATGAATCCAACGCACGCGGCGCTCAGCAGCCGGGCACTCACACCCTGCCGGACAGGGCGTTGCCTCGAGGATACCTGAATTGACACTCCCCCCTCCGCTCAAAGCGCCACTATTATGGTAGCGCTATCAAATCAAGCCGACAATCGGCCGGTTGGAAGAGTAAGGACTGAAACGGCGGGTGTCACATGAAAAGACGGACGGGAGCTATGCCGAAAACGACTGGGTTGGTGGGTCGAGTCACCGAAGCGGTTTACCATCCACCGGGTGAAGCTTCGGGTCTGAATAGGGTACCCGCTCCGGTGACAGCATGACCAAAGTCGTTGGCACATTCGAGCTTTCTCTCAACCGCCGCTCGCGGGACCAGACGCTGGCGAACTGGCTCTACAGTGAGCTGCGCACCGCCATTCTGGAAGGTCGCTTGAAAGCCGGTGTGAGGCTGCCGGCATCGAGGGATTTCGCTCATCGATACCACCTCGCCCGCGGAACGGTCGTCAGCGCCTTCGAGCGGCTGCAGGATGAAGGCTACCTGACTTCGCACGTTGGAATCGGCACCTGGGTCAGCGCCCGGGTTTCGACGCGTGAGTCGCGCCGGCCCGAATCCTCCGGGCCGCCAGGCTACGTGCGTAGTGTTGTTTCAGAATACATCGTACCCAAACCGCTCAGGGACTGGGTGCGGTTGGCGGACTGCCGTCCCTTCAGGATGAGCGAGCCGGCACTCACCGAATTCCCAGCGGAGGTCTGGGGCCGCATCGCATCCCGTCGCGCGCGTGCCTTGCGCTCCTGGTTAGCCGAAAAAGATGATGGTGCGGGCTACCTGCCCTTGCGCCAGGCGATTGCACACTACCTGGGCTCTTCGCGCGGAGTGAGGTGCGAGGCCCAGCAAGTCGTCATTGTCTCAGGCGTTCAGCAGGCGCTCGATGTCCTGTCCCGTTTCCTGATCCGGCCCGGGGACCCGGTCTGGATGGAGGATCCCGGGTATTTCGGTGCTTCAATCGCCTTCGAAAGAGCCGGAGCGAGGCTCATACCCGTACCCGTGGATGCGGACGGGCTGTCGGTCTATGCCGGCATCAAAGCCTGTAGCAGTGCCAAGGGCGTCTACCTGACACCCGCCCACCAGTTTCCCTTGGGTGTGACCTTGTCCCTGGAGCGGCGGATGGAGGTGTTGAGCTGGGCAGCGCGCACCGGCGCCTTCATCATCGAGGACGACTACGACAGCGAATACTGCTTTCAGGGCGAGCCGGCGCCAGCCTTGCAGGGATTGGATCGGGGCTCGAATGTCATTTTTGTGGGCACTTTTACCAAGTTACTGTTCCCGGCGCTGCGGATCGGCTACCTGGTGCTGCCGTCCGCGCTGCTCGACGCCTTCGTATCATTCCGGCGCGGCTTGGAGCTTCGCACGTTCGGCTTCGACCAGGCCGTGCTGTGCGATTTCATCACTGAGGGACATTTTGGCCGGCACCTGCGGCGCATGCGCGAGCTGTATGCGAGGCGCTCCCAGGCATTGAGTGACGCGGGGCGGCGGCACCTTACGGGACTGCTGGAAATATCCAACACCCGCGCCGGTCTTTACACGGCGGCCCTGTTGCAAAATGGCATGCCCTCGCGGCTGGCGGAAACGCGGGCGGCCCTGCAGGGCATCGAGACAGCAGCCCTGGACCGATTCACCCTGAAACGCCCGGATCCACGCGGCCTGCTGTTGGGTTTTGCGGCTTTTGACGAAAAGGCGATTCTGCGCGGCGTGGTGCAACTCGCCGGTGCCCTGTCCCGTCCGGCTCGGGGTGGCGCCTGAGCCCCACTCGCATTGGTCCAATAACGCTATTGAAAAATGGCTCTACCGGTTGATCCATCGATGCGTTTAGCTTTAGAGCACGAGGCGCGAAAAGGAATCCGCTCATGAGCTCTACCGCGATGCCCATGCCCGTTGGGCAAAACAAGCTGCTCCACCCGATTCTCATCGGCGGTATGTTGGCCGCAAGCTTCGATCTCACCGCGGCTTTCATCACTTTCGGGCTCGGCAATCCTCGCATCATTGCAGGCGGACTGCTGGGCAAGGAGGCCGCGCTGGGAGGCGCGGGTACCTGGATCCTGGGTGTCATCCTGCACTACTCCATTGCCGTCACCGCCGCCGCCGTCTATTGTTTTTCGAGCCTGAAGCTGGAATTTCTCAAGACCCATTGGCTGGTTTGCGGCATTTTCTTTGGAATCGCCGTGTACCTGGTCATGAACCTGGTCGTGCTGCCCCTGAGCGCGTACCACTACATGGGACCATATACTTATCGGGCCCTACTGCAGGGCATATTGGTGCACATGTTGATCGTGGGCTTGCCCATTTCGTACAGCCTGCGCAGGTTTACTTGACTCCATGAGGCGCGCTTTGCGAATGCCCCTGCCCTGCCTCCCGGCTACTCATCTCATTCAAGCCTCAGCTCACCGCAATCCGGCACAAAAACAGCAAGTTTTGGATAGCCTGGGTATCTAAGGACCTTATAGGCTGACTACGACGCTTGAAAGCAGATCGGGAAACGGGGCCTATGACACAGCTCGACAAAATTCCGTTGGACGACAGCTCACCGGAAGAGCTGTCGCCCCAACAGTTCGTGGAGCGCTGGAAGCCTCTGCTGGAAAGCCTCGATCGTATGTTCGCGGACCCCATGCCGGAGGTCATCGAGCGCGACATTCCCAAAACCTAGCCCTTCGGCCAGGCCGCTTCTGATCCAGGGTGGCCTTATCACTACAGGCAGCCGAGCTCCTGAAGCGTCGCGCGAAGTTTCAGTACGCCCTCGCGGATGGCATCCGTCGCAACATTGCCGTAGCCCAGAATCACACCACCCCGGTCGGGCGCGCGCTGATAGCAGGCAGACAGGGGTCGTACCGAAATTCCCCTCCGGGTGGCTCGCCGTGTGAGCTCCAGGTCACGCACCCCGGGCGGCAGCAAGGCCGTGAGTTGCAGGCCGGCTTCGTCACCCACGACTTCGAGCCGATCCCCCAGGTATCGATGTATCGTCTCCACCAACGTGGCACGTCGCTCGCGGTACAGCCCGCGCATTTTGCGAATGTGGCGGGCCAGGTGACCTTCACGAATGAAGTCATTCATGACGAGCTGATACAACGTGGAGGAAAAGGCATCGCCCGCGGTACGAACCTCGCCGAAAGGCGCCACCAGATCCTTGGGCAATACCAGGTATCCCAACCGCATCGCCGGAAACATCAGCTTGCTGAACGTGCCGACATAGATCACCCGTGAGTCCGAATCCAGTCCCTGCAACGAGGCGATCGGCGGCACCCCGAAACGATACTCGCTGTCGTTATCGTCCTCGATGATCCAGGCGCCGCGCCTGACAGCCCAATTCAACAGCGACATCCGTCGTGGGGCACTCAACGTCACGCCCAACGGAAACTGATGTGAGGGTGTGACATACGCCGCACGCGCCGTCGGGCTGCGACGAATTCCCTCACCTACATTCAGCCCTTCCTCGTCCACGGGCACCGGTACGAGGCGTGCCCCCACTGCAGTCAGCGACTGGTGAGCCCCAGGGTAGCCGGGCTCCTCCATCCATACCCGATCCCCGGAATCCAACAGAACCTGAGCGCAGAGTGTGAGCCCTTCCTGGGATCCCGAGGTCACCAGGATCTGCGAGGCATCACAGCGGACACCGCGTGCGACACCGAGGTACTCGGCAATCGCCTCGCGAAACGGCAGATATCCCATGGAGTAGCCGTAAGCCATGCTGTCTCCGGGTGGCCGCCGCAGATGTCGCTTCATGAGTCGCGCCCATGAGGCAACGGGGAAATCCTCGAGCGCCGGCAAACCGACGCGAAACGCCCCCAGATTCATCAACCAGGTCGGCGACTGCTTCCTCAGCACCGCCGCACGGCGCGAAATCCGGCGCGGCCCTTTATGCTTGGAGGCCGCAGGCCGGGCACTCCATGTCGGCGTTGGACCAGGCCTCAGAGAGTCATCCGGTATGGCTTTTGCGACGCAGGTGCCCGCGCCATGGAATGTCTCGAAGTAGCCTTCGGTGTGAAGCTGCTCGTATGCACTTTGAATGGGCATGCGCGACAGGCTCAACTCCCTGGCCAGGGTGCGCGTCGAGGGCATTCGCTGCCCCGGTCGCAGCCGGCCTTCGACAATCGCGTGCCGAAACCAATCGGCAAGCTGCAGATAAACCGGGCTCCCCCCGTCGGGCTCCAGTTTGATGGGCGGCAAAAAGCCGGTGGAAATACGGCGCATGGGCAGTTCCAAAGTGGAATTTCCACCAGAGCATAAAGCAGTCTACTCAACGGCCCTCCCCGGTGCCACACTGCCCTCCTCTAGGCTTACCCGCTACCGGAAGCGTCAGATGCAAAAAGACGTCACCGACCACTATGAAGGACTGCTCGCGGATCACTATGGATGGATGTTCGGGGTGTCTGCCCTGGAAAAAGCCAACGAGCAACGCGAGCTGTTACAGCGCCTGGAAGTGACCGGCGGCAAACTGGCCGTCGATCTGGGTGCGGGCTCCGGCTTCCAGTCCATGGCGCTCGCGGACCTGGGGTTCGAGCGTGTGTTGGCTCTCGACACCAGCGCAAAACTCCTGCGCGAGCTGCAATCCAACTGCGGCGACCGCCGCGTCGAGGCGGTCGAAGCTGACATGATCGATGTCGCGCAGCATGTTGCACCTGCAACGGCGGACGCCGCCGTGTGTATGGGTGACACGCTTACTCACCTTCCCACGCGTGACCAGGTGTCTCGATTGTTTGCCTCCGTCGCACGCACACTCCGCGAGCATGGCCGGTTTGTCATCACCTACCGGGATCTCACTGCGGAGTTAGGCGGTGTCGATCGCTTCATTCCCGTCCGCAGCACGCCGGACAAGATCATGACGTGCTTCCTGGAATTCACACCGGATGTCGTTCGTGTACACGACCTGATTCACGTTCGCGATGGCACGTCCTGGAAGCTGCTCAAAAGCGCGTATCCGAAGCTGCGCCTTTCCGTTCATGACATACGGCAGGAGCTCGAGGTGGCTGGATTCCATGTGTACACCCAGGACACGGTCCGCGGCCTGAGCATTCTCGCGGCACAGAGAATTCGCGCCTGATCCGATCGGCAGCAGTGTGAGACAGTTGCGGTACACGCGATCCACAGAGGAAATTCCGCCACAGACCAGAGTCTGAAATCAGCAAAAAAAAATCGCAGCGACGCGCGGTTTGATCGTCGCCCTCAATCCGGCTGTAACACACTCTGGCTACTCTGCCCTCGTCGCGCATGGAGGTCGCCTCGACGCATTTCTCATGCGCCTCTTCAACATCAAAGGGAGTTCCAACATGATCAAGCGTGCGCTCCGCTCGCTGTTATTCGCCACGACGTCCTTGACCTTGGCCGGCGCGGCCCTGGCGCAGAGCCCGGCGGTCAGCCTGGACGTAATCCAGAAGTACACCCCGACCATCTACCTGCACCCCTACGACAAGCACCACCCCATGGCGGTGGAGGAGTTCTTGAGCGAGAACTCCATGCTGGACGCTTCCGGCAACGTTCTGAAGCGCGGCCTCACGCCGGCGGACCTGGCCACGTACAGCAGCTCGACCAACTACCTGAGCTTCACCAACAACACCTTCCCTTCCGCCAGCAACGACTTCGAGTCGGGCGATCCGATCGTGCCGGGCACCTCCTCCGGCTGGGGTCAATCCAACGCTCCGATCTACGTGAAGACCATCGATTACGGCACCTACATCGATCTCAAGTTCTACATGTTCTATGGCATCAACGGCTTCCAGACCTTCCAGGCCGGCATCATCGTCAACTTCAAAACGCAGCCCTACCTGTTCGACTGGGCCAACTTCGCGTTGCATGAAGGCGACTGGGAGCACGTCACCGTGCGCATCAGCGAGGACACCACGCACTTGCTCGGCGTTTTCTACAGCCAACACGGGAATGCCGCCTGGATCACCAATCCCGCCATGGATGGCACTCACCCCATCGTCTATTCGGCATGGGACAACCACGCGAACTTTCCCGTCTCGGACATCATCATTGATGATGTCATTCTGAATTCGCCGGGCATCATTCCCCTGAGCTGGATCAAGGTGGCCAATATCACCACCAGCACTGCCGGCGGCACCATCGTGGCTTACAGCAAGCCCAATCCCTACTACCCCAACGGCATCACCTGGACTCCTTGGGCTGACACCAGTCACCTGGTGTTGCTCGATGGCAACAGCGAAGCCGCTCAGTGGCTGGCTTTCAATGGCAACTGGGGGCCGACCTGGACGACACCCGTCGAGCAAAC
>Ga0105239_10010050_pt1 | contig 10609 bp, 6 predicted proteins | sample KBSC44metaG_FD_92761 | JGI IMG/M metagenome (GOLD analysis project Ga0105239, IMG submission 92761) | Corn rhizosphere microbial communities from Kellogg Biological Station, Michigan, USA - KBS C4-4 metaG | ecosystem: Host-associated > Plants > Roots > Rhizosphere > Soil | place: Michigan, USA...
ATTGGGCAAACGCGTCAGCGGGAAGACCGATGGCTTCGGCACATAGGCTCGTAAATTCCATGCTCATGTCGCCCATTCGTTTCATGTAATCCTCGTAGACCGTCCGGAAACGGGGAAGAGCATTTTCATCTGGCCACTGATTCGGTGCTAGCAGATTCCTGTAGAGTGGGTCATTGGGGCCTGGTACGGGATGTGGAGTGGACAGGTCGATCTGTTCGCGCCAGTCTGTCTTGAAGCGAGTGATTTCCATCCCCAGCTTGTTATAGCCGAGGAAAGATTTGGCATTCTTCATCTCGATCTCGAGCTTCTTCTCCTCGGGAAGCGCGAAGAAGGCCTTGCCCAAATGAATGACCTCATTGATGAGTGCCTGTGGGATTCCGGTGTTTTTAATATAAAGAAACCCGACTTCGAGGAGAGCATGCCGTAACTCCAGCAGGAACTGTGGCTTGGTGCTGGGATCATGAGCGAGAGAGAGATCCAGAATGGGGATGCTGGAGAAGGACATTTTGCGAACGTCAGTCGTGATGCTCAGTGCCGCCCAGGCAATGCAAGATATGATCAAGGACTCGAGAAACCGATGGTTGATGAATTTACAGGATGATAATTGGAAAAAGGAGGAAAGTCTTAGGATCACGCAATGCGCGCCCTGTGTTGAAGGCGAATTGCGGGGATATCCATCTCGCTGGATTGCTTGGTCGCTGGATCCGAGTGGCGGATCTGGGTCAAATCTGAATGGTAATATTTGGGATCCCAGGTCTTGTCACTCACACCACCTCGGGAAGACATCATGTTTGGCTGTGGCCTATTTCCATCTGAACTGTCAATACATGGTCCCCACTGTTTTATTTTCAGTGCTGGAGCGCGTGCCAAGAAAGGCATTGAAGGTTGCTTTTGGTCGAGAGGGAATGGAGATGAGCTTGGAGCCTCTGACGGACGCGCTTGTTGTTGCTCAGGCTCATGCTCAGTACAGACCTCGAGAATGTTGATATGGAAAATGACGTATCCATGGTCATGTCAGAGAAGCATTGTTTAACCGCCCCTACCGTAGCGAAGCAGTGTTGCTCTTTTCATGCACCACCGACCATGAGTACAACGTGAGTACGCAGTTTGGGCTTATATCCCTTCTCGCTTCGAGTTGTGACATGCAAGGGTCCATCGGGCTTCTCTGACGACGGCCAAAACACGGGAGATTACTTGTATGGTTGCTGGATTCATCAAGCCACTCTCGACCACTATTTCCAGGATTCTAGGATCCATTGGGAGCACTGTAGGCCGTTGTCAACTTCGAGGAGAGTAATCCGTTGACAAGTACCGATCAACACCCCGTCATCCATAGCCTAAGGGCACCCGGCTTTGGGAGATATAGGTCCCTAGAGCCTCCTCCTTGGGGCCAGATATCCTCTGGGGATCCGAGGCACTTCATCTGAAAAGCCATAGCCGAGGGAGATGGAGCTAAGCTGCATTGGGCCACACCCGATAGTTTTCCAGTCGCCGCATCGCCAGTCGCCGTTGACTTCTCCGCATCCTGGATTTACGTCCAGGTGTATTAATATTGTCCCTTGCTGCTGGGCTCTCTCAAGACGTATAATATCGTTCGTGTCTCTGAGAAGCCAGGAGCTCCAATAATGTCACGCTGACCGCCGATTTCCCACTGATTCGGTCGAAAATGAAGCAAGTTTTGCGGCTGCGCCCAGCTGCCTCCAACATTTTACGGAGCATCGAGAAGACCAACCCTCGACAGTTATGCAGCACACGAGCTCTCCACAACTCGAATGCTAGATTGGAACAGAAAGATGACCAGGCTAAACCCTCGTTCAGAGGTCAGCTGTACGCAAGTACTGCCGACCGACTCCAGCGAGAGCGTTCCGATCAAGCTCGGTACATCAGGGAAAGCGACGCCCGCAAGCCAAACGAGGGCAGAACACTCGCTATCAGCTTTGGTAAAGACGTCTGCATTCTCATTCATCTCCTCGGCTAACTCTCTCAGTAATTTTATCCGTCGCAGCTGCCGCATACGCTCTGGGTACACGCTCAGAAAAGCCCATCGACACGACTTCCACTACGCCTTTGGCTCGAGCACAAAAGCCTCAACATGACACCCGAACCTCCGTCCTACAAGCTGCCTGGACTGATTTGGCCCTGGTTGTTGGCAAAGAGCATGTTTCCACCGTCTCATATGACCTCGACGCCCACTCCGGCTCAGAATGGTCTTCCTATACCGTGAAGCCTAACGAGAGGCCCTTTGCAGTCGTCTACCCTGGTAGCACCGAAGAAGTTTCCAAAATCATGAAAATATGCCACGATCGAAAGATCCCCGTCACTGCCCTGTCAGGAGGTACAAGTCTTGAAGGTCACTTTGCCCCAACCAGAGGGGGGATTTGTATTGACCTGGGAAGAATGGACAAAATTCTACAATTCCACCCCAAGGACTTGGATATCGTGGTACAGCCGGCTCTTGGATGGGAAGCACTGAATGAAGATCTTGCAGAGCATGGGATGTTCTTCCCACCTGACCCAGGCCCAGGTGCCAAAATTGGTGGTATGGTCGGAACTGGGTGTTCTGGTACAAATGCCTACAGGTACGGAACCATGCGCGACTGGGTTGTTTCTCTCACAGTGGTACTCGCCGATGGCACTATCATCAAGACTCGTCGCCGGCCTCGGAAATCAAGCGCCGGCTATAACTTGACTCAGATGTTCATTGGCAGTGAGGGCACCCTCGGCATTGTCACGGAAGCGACCTTGAAGGTGACGGTCCTACCAAAAAGCCAGAACGTCGCAGTTGCAACCTTCCCTACGATCCATGCTGCTGCTGAATGCGTTGCCAAAGTTGTGGGTGAAGGTATTCAACTCGCAGGCATGGAAATCCTAGATGACGTACAAATGAAATGCATCAACAAGAGCGGAAGCACAAGCCGACAGTGGCAAGAAGCACCCACTCTTTTCTTCAAGTTTGCTGGCACACCGGATGGAATCAAAGAACAGATTAAAACAGTTCAAAAACTTGCAAAATCGGCCAAGAACGAAAAGTTTGAGTTTGCTAGAAACGACGACGAAGCCAAGGAACTTTGGAGTGCCCGGAAAGAGGCCTTGTGGAGTGTGATGGCGATGAAGAAGGACGAGAGCGATCACGTGTGGACAACGGATGTTGTAAGTCATGCCCTCACCCCTAGTACTCTGGTCTAGACTGACAAGTGGCAGGCTGTTCCGATCAGTAGGCTCGCCGATATTATTCAAGAGACACGCGATGATGTTGCCAACAGTGGGCTCCTTGGTGGAATATGCGGCCACGTGGGCGACGGCAACTTCCACAGTGAGTTCTCTTCTTTGGATACCGTAAATCCTACTGACCCCAAATAGCCATCCTGCTATACAATGATGCTGAGAAGCAGACTGCCGAAGAGGTCGTCCACCGTATGTGCAAACGTGCGATTGAGATGGAAGGAACCGTTACTGGCGAACATGGTGTCGGACTCAAGAAACGCGGGTATCTGATTGAAGAGCTCGGAGACGATACAATCAATGCTATGCGGAAGGTATGCCACAGCTGCAATGGCGATGTCATGATCCAAATGCTAACCTCATGAAAAGCTAAAGCAAGCCTTTGATCCTCTCGGAATTCTGAACTGTGATAAAATCGTCCATCTTGAAGCTGGTCACTAGAAGGAAACACAGCGCGACTCCTCGGTAATGCCATATACCGAGTTGCAGCAGCGTGCGGTGATTCGTCGAAACATGAACACTGGTTTATATACACCAAGACACTGGGGCTGTCACAGAAAAAGGATATCGGAACCGGGACCGGTTTCGCCGAGACCCGACACGAAAACATGAGTAGGGAACCCCGCACTGGGAGGTACGGCACATCGCGCGGCGACGCGACTTTTTTAGCCTAAAATGTTCCTTGCTCAGAACGTGGGATGTTTTTCTCGATTCTCCGGTGGGCAGGACAAGAGATGCACGTTGTCACATTAGATTACAGCGAGAGCTTGTTGATCAGGATGATACCGTTCGGGTTACCCACAGAGGAAGTCCACCCGCCGGACCTCATCCTTTATTTACTACTTTATAGTTGAATGGATTTTTACAAGGGTCAAGATCCAAGATCTTAAAGGCTTGCGGCCATCCTGGTCTACCCCTCACTACTTGCATCATATACTACTGTCTAGATATTCTACCGACCACCACCTTGTCGTTATCCATCAGAGACTGGGAGCAATGGCTTCAGAAACACAGACCCGAGTAAGCCGATGGTTTGGGATCGAGGAGCAGCTGACTGACTCGCAGCAGGAGAATAACTCCTTTGTCCTTCGAGGCATCAAGGATGTCTTCTTTGAGGACCGACCTGTACCGAAGCTCTCAGACCCTCATGACGTCCTTCTTCAAGTCAATTTCACTGGTATCTGTGGCTCCGACGTCCACTACTGGCAGGAAGGCCGGATAGGACACTATGTGGTGAATGACCCCATGGTACTGGGACACGAGTCCGCAGGCACTGTCCTCGAGGTCGGCTCGAAAGTCACGAGCTTGAAGAAAGGAGATCGCGTTGCCATGGAACCCGGGGTGCCGTGTCGGCGATGCGTCCGTTGCAAAGAAGGAAAATATAACCTGTGCTTCGACATGGCCTTTGCAGCGACACCACCCTACGACGGCACGTTGGCAAAATACTATGTTCTCCCCGAAGATTTCTGCTACAAGCTTCCCGATCACGTCACATTGGAAGAGGGGGCTTTGTTTGAGCCACTGGCCGTCGGGGTTCATATCACCAAGCAGGCAGGTATCAAGCAAGGGGACACGGTGATTGTGTTCGGTGCTGGGCCCGTGGGATTGCTCTGTGGTGCGGTCGCCCGGGCCTTTGGCGCCAAGAAGGTCATTGCGGTTGACATCAACACCGAAAGACTGGAGTTCGCGAAATCGTTTGGTGTCGATGCCACGTTCGTCCCTTCCAAGGTTTCTGCTCAGGAAAACGCTCAAAGGCTGAAGGATGAGCACGACCTGGGCCTGGGCGCCGACGCAGCCATCGACGCAAGTGGAGCCGAACCCAGTGTCCAAACAGCAATCCACGCCGTTCGAAACGGTGGCACTTACGTCCAGGGAGGGATGGGACGGGATGAGATCACCTTCCCGATCATGGCTGCCTGCACCAAGGAGCTGACGATCAGGGGAAGTTTCAGATATTCCAGCGGTGACTACCAGAATGCCTTGGACCTCGTGAGCAGTGGTAAGATTGATGTCAAGAAATTGATCAGCAGGAAAGTCGGGTTCGACGAGGCAGTCCAGGCGTTCGAGGACGTCAAAGCTGGTAAGGCCATCAAGGTACTGATTGAAGGCCCAAAGTAAAATCTCGATTGGCACAGGGGCTGCGCAGCCTCTCTGTGTTATTCTGTGACCGAGTGAATTACACACATGGATGATGGTCTCGAGAATCTCGCTTCCGAACAGAAACATTTAATGCCTAAAATTCAATCACATTTCCAGCAGTCATCTCTATCGTTATGTCCTCTGCCAGCGAGGATCCCTGTGTGTCTGACGTTCTCCTCTAAAACCATAGAGACAGACCTTGCGCCTTTACACCATCACGGGCAACCCACCTTTTTGTGAAGCCATTTGGATGCATGCACTCCTTGCTCTTGTTGTGTTATTATGTGGCCCGCTAATGAAAGACCGCAGACCATTTCACGGTGCACTATCACGACCATTTCAATAACTACTAAGTCATTCTATCACTAGATTCGAGGCTTTCCACGCCCCATGCGGGCAATATGTGTTTTCTTCCTCCGTTTGTTGCGCTCTTCCTAATCCAATACTCTCTCCTCAAGGTGGAATCCGTTCTTTATAACTGCCAGGTCTCCGCCCCGACACAACAACACATCTCCCTGTGCCAAGGCACAAACAAGATCCCTCCTACCAGCAAACCAGTCAAACGGAATGAAGAAGTGTCTGAAAATCGTCGGAGAACTTTGACCTTGTTCAAGAGCAAAAACATCATCGCTCAGCATGGCAGTACACAACCAAGAAGATCGATCAAGGAAAACAATCCTTCCAGACTCGCTGAGACCGATGATATGAGCGATGTTAGCACCAAAGGTTGTAAGATGACGACCAAGCGAAGTAACTGGTGTTGGTTCCATGCTAGCAACCACTTTGACTTCGTTGGAAACAGACTGGCTTGAAGTCGCGGCAGCATTGGATGGATTTTCGGACAAAAGCTGGCTGGTTTCTGTGCCGTTTGGCATTGCAGCCCAATCCATCTCATATACCGTAATTTTGTTGGTGGCGGTAGAGCCATCCTGAATGGACGACTCCAACAGTAGTAAATGTTTTTGACCAACCGAATTAAACATTACATTCTTAAGATGTGATGAACCATCATCTAAATGTAAGGATAATATCCGCACCTCTGCCCAGTCTGCCCAAGCATAGATATAAACTGCGGTATCATGGAAGCAAAGTAGGTGCTGTGGAGACTGAGGGTGAAAAGTCCATTTTCGGCCGCCGGTAAACTGTGGCTTCTGTCGCTTACTCTCGTGCTCACCGTCCGCCAAGGTGAACATGTGATCGCAATTGCGAGTCGACACAACGAACTTGTCCGCCGTATCTCCTACCACGACATCGGTGATTGCCTCCTCGGACTCAAGAGATGACTTGAAGACTACTGTCACGTCCGCGAGCCAGCCTTGATCTGATGACTTCTCAATCCCGTGCAGAAAAATCCTATTAGAGCCATCGATGCTCAGAAGCGCGGCTCTCCCTTTGCACCACGCTAAGTGACGGACTGGTGATTTGTGCTTGCAGAGTGTTCGCAGGCTCTTAGCTGCCTTGCGGTCGTACAGAACGACCGATCCATCGTCCTTTGCGCAGAAAATGACCTCCGCGGTAGGATGCACCACCATCGCCATGATCTTAGCTCTAGCTTCAACGGAAACAGTTTCTACGGCCATGGTTGAAGTACCGCCACTGCTATCGTCGCTCAGCGAGTCCCTCAACAAAGCTTCGGGTTCCCAGACGGTGCACTGTGCGCCTCGGATGTCTGCGAGACGTAGACTATCTCTGGCAAAGGTCAGTTGCTTTATGTACGAGTTTGACGACTTTACCCGATACAGGAGCTGGAAAGTATCGAACTCGTAGACGAAGATCATTCCATCTGCACCACCCGCAGCAAGGAGACGCCCATTGGGGCTCGGGGAAAGCGTTTGACAGTGTTCACGAAGACATGCGACCTCTTGGTTGGTGAAGGGGTCGAGGAGCGCAAGATCACCATCGAGATACGCGGCGGCTAGCAGACCGATATCCGGGTTCGGGTTGACGGCCAAGGCAACGACGATGTGAGTGCTGGTCTCACCATTGGAGAGTTTCTTTCCGCAGGAGCCAACGTAGGCATCCTCTTCTATGTCCCACAAGGCTATGGGCTGATCGGGGTACGCTACTGCAAGCATCCCCTGGCTAACGGACAGCGCGAGTGCGCAAGGCGCCCCGAGTGATGGGTTCCTGCCAGTTTCTGGCGCGTTGCTCCAATGTCTTTGAACTGGATCAAGCTGGAAGTTCTGTTCGAGACTCCAACAAGCTATGTAGTTACCGTGGCTTGCAACTAGTAGTGCGTCTTCGTCAAATTCCATTGCGAGTGGGCGTTGAGGCGCCTTGAGGTTGTGCACTACTTCGCCACTTTGGATATTCCAGATCTTCACCATTTTAAACCCGCAGGTCGCAAACAAGTCAGATTTGGGTTTAAATGCGATAAATTTGACAGGTTCACCATGCTCCAACACCTTGTACTCTTGGTACGACGAAGCATAGTATAATGTGACAACCCCTGTTGTGAGAGATATAGCCAAGAAATCTTCTCCGTAGCAGAGTCCGCTTGGCTGACCGTGACGAAAATCGATGCATAGCAGTCTATCATCCCATTGCTTGTTTAAAGCTCCCAAAACCGCAAGCTTGCAGCCAGGACTGCTGGTGTTGAATATCGCAGACTCGGTAGGGCAGAACGGCGGGATCAGCCAGTATATGGCCGATGGGAAAGCTGTAAGAGCGGTCGCAAACATTGCAGGAATCCGAGCCAAATCTGTTGTCCATTGTCGAAGCACCTGGATTCGGGGGTCTAAGGGCGAAGATTGAATCATGCATGCATCGATATAGGTTTTGAGGTGCTTTGAGGCGCGGATTAGCTGGTTGAGGTTCCCAGACTGGGCAATTGCTTCGATCCAGGCAAGGATGTTAGCCCCAAAAAATTGCCCGACAAGCTGAAACGTCTTTCCTTCTGCTGGACCGGCTTTGGCGAGGTGGTATGAGTAGGCGGTGGATGCATAGGTGGCAAAGTCCAGCCTTGTTGCCAGAACGTCTGCTGAAGAACGGCGTCGAGTCGTCCTAGGAGGCTTAAACTCCTTCCCAACAAAGTATGTGAGACACACATGTGCCATTCGTGTGTGTGCTTCAGCTTTGCTGATAGCGAACTCAGAACGGGACTTCCCAGCCAACAGATATTCTCTAGCAGTTTCGTGCACTATCTGCACTCTCCCAAAACCATCCACAAGGACCAGCTGACCACACAGCATATCAATGGTCTCCCTCAACTTCGGATATGTATCTTCCATGTCCAATTTTAGGGCGCCTTGCAGCTCGCTGACTGTCATTGGGCGGAGCGCACACGTTGCCCACGTCAGAATAGCTTTAGCGAGTTTCTTGTCCTGTGAGACCTGTGATATTGAGGCCAGCGCCCGCTCGTATAAAGGCTCCATGTCTTTCGGCATCTCTTCCAGAATCTGATCGATCTCCCTTTTGCTGTGACATCGTAGAGCTTCCTTGAGTACCAGGATTGTCCACAAGAAAGACCCTTTGGATCTAGCGAGAACTTTCTCTGCTAAGGGCGCCAAGTCTTCCGAGTTGACAATTCCGACGGCCTGAACTCTTTCTGCAATTAATAGTCTTATATCTTGCTGTGTGTCCGCTATCGACATGTGCAAACTTTGCATCAGGTTGGAGGGAATGTTTGAGAAACCTTGCTCTAGGTCAGTCGTGCTACGACTTGTGATGAGTATTCTTAGGGGCACGGACTGGCCAATTCTAGGAATTATAGTCTCTAAAAGATATGACGGGTTAGAGCACTCATCAAGAGCATCGATCACCCAGTAATGGCGAGCCATCGGAGCCTGGAAAATACCCGATAGGAAGAGGATCCTCCAGAGAGTGCGAGCGTCGACGTGGTCTAGCCGGATCCCCTCTGCTTGGATTTTCAGGATGGAATCTAAGGCTTCGGTATTTGAGCTAGCCATTTGGAAGGCCAACGATCGGAGACAACGACCCAAGCTGGACTTTGACTCGTCTCCATGCTTGAAAAAGAAGGTGCTGCAGCCCGGAATAGTTTCCCGTATGTGATCAACGATATAGCCAGCAAGTACAGATTTCCCAGCGGCCGGTTTGCCCTTGATCCAAAGTGTTCGGTCGTTTTCTGAATCTCCTTGTCTCCATCTGAGATAGCTTGATTTAGTCAACAGCCACTGACATGACCCGCTCATTCGGGCTTCGCGGGTACAGAGGAGCTCTTCCTCTAAGTTATCTGGAACATCCAAATACTCCTTGAGGTCTTTAAGTCTGTCACGCGTATTTTTTAGTGTCAGCGTTGGAGCTGTGGGCGTTATATATCTGACGGTCGAAGCGAGTGCATTGCGTAAAAGAGTGTAATTGTGGTCTTGAGGGGTCTCGAATTTGCATATCGACCGGTGATCAGCAGTCATGGGCACCTGCGTTTCTTCACGATATCCCAAGACAGCCGACTCCGGATCAACGACTAGTGAACTCCAAAATTTCATGCTCTGCATCTCGTAGAATGACCAAAGCTGCAGGTCTGCGGAAAGTTTCCGGAACGCATCGTTGATCCCTTGGATGGCCCCGGAGTTTCGCTCCAAATCAGCAATGTAATCCCTATCATATGCGACCCTGAGGATGTTCTTCAACGCCTTGGCCGAGTCGGCCCCTCGGTGCGGAGTGGCGAGGAAGTAGATCGCAGCAAATCGGTTAGAAACTGTCTTCAGTTGGGAGTCTTGCTTTGCCAGAATATAAGCTTGCTTGATTACGAGTCCTCCCATACTGTGCCCAATGGCAACAATGCGTGTCCCCGAATCGACAAGACATGGCGAGGTGCTGAGAGCGGCGAGTAAAAGCTTGCCGAAGTGATGGATATTCAAACGGTCTCCCTTGCCTTTCAGGTAGTCTGAATCATATCCAAAGCTGTGAATGCGCACGTTCTTAAATTCAGGGTCTTTCGGTAACCATTCTTGTGGCCAGTAATGAGCTTGCAACGGAGTTTTGCTCCATGTTTTCCTCGAACCGCCGCCCAGGCCGTGGACAAAGATGAAGTCGACATCCGGCTGGGCGGGAGAGTAAAGAAGGTTCAATCCCAGAGGGCCTTTGGCGTCGTCCTCATGATGCAGGGAGCTGACAGACGGAGTGCTTTTTGAGAGTGAAAAGGCGTTTCTCAGACTTACTGTTGAGCTACGTCGGGTGCTGGGAGGAGCGCATGGGGGCACGTTGGAGCTGGGACGTCGATGCTTTCGAGAAAACTAAAGGGTGTGCAGTCAGCTACCATCCTGGTAACTTTTTAGGGCCGGGAGTG
>Ga0105239_10010051_pt1 | contig 10608 bp, 8 predicted proteins | sample KBSC44metaG_FD_92761 | JGI IMG/M metagenome (GOLD analysis project Ga0105239, IMG submission 92761) | Corn rhizosphere microbial communities from Kellogg Biological Station, Michigan, USA - KBS C4-4 metaG | ecosystem: Host-associated > Plants > Roots > Rhizosphere > Soil | place: Michigan, USA...
GATGGCAGGAATCTCGGCGAAGGTCGCCTGCGGTTCCCGGCGGAGCATGCGCCCAAAGGACTGCGCGCAGAACTTGAGCGTGGAACCGTTCCAGGATGCCGCGACCGTCTGTGTATAGTGGAGCGCAACATCGTACTGCAGTCCGGTGATGCAGATCAGCACATTCCGGAAGGTGCGCGGACAGTTCGGCAACTTCGTCAGACCGGCGACAATATTGCGATAGTCGGAGATGACGGGATTCGTCGGATCGAGCGGGCAGACATCCGGGGCGCTGACCGTGATCTCGTTGGTGCAGGAGACTCCGGCAGCGCCGAGTTGATCGAACTCGCGGAGGCCGGCGACCACAACGACCGGCACCTGGCGTGTCGTGGGTACCGCGCCGTTGTAGAGTTGCTGGCTCTTGAGAAGATCCCGATCGGCCTTCACTGCGGCCCAGAGCGATTGCTGCATGGGGCTGCCGCACGTGAGGATGGTGGTGTCGAGGTTCGCCAGATTCGCCAGCGCCTGTGCGCCGGTGATCAGGCTGCCGAGTGCGGATTCGGTGGTGATAAGGGCAGTCTGCATGGACTGGAGGAAGCCGTATATCTGGGCGATGATCTGTACCTGGCACTGAGCCGAATCGCCGGTGACACCGGGCCAGGCCGTGCCGTCGGTTGAGGAGAGCAGGGTGTTGATCGCCGTCTGTGCTGCGGCAAGGCCCCCTGGAAGCCCCGCGATCGTCAGCCCGACCCCGGTCGCGCCGAGGCGCGCCGTCACATCGTAGTGTGCTTTGGTGGTATCGACGGTCTGCGGGAAGGTATCGGTGAGCGGGGTCGTGCTGAGAGTCCGTAGCGCCAGGGCTCCGGTGAAGGTCTGCGCAAAGTTCTGGATTCCGGTCGCGCCGAGGGAGGCATCGTCCAGACTCGTCAGGGAGGCTCCCGCCTTGCGGTAACCGGGTGAGAAGGGCAACTGCGGCAGGATGGTGTTGATGTCGTTGAGTTTGGTCTGGATGTTCGCCGCGGTGACCGCGGCGGAGACATCGAGTTTCCAGGCGGCTTTGGGCGTGATGTTGCCCGCAGCCGTCAGCGCATCGACCCAGGTGTTGAACACATCCGCGACGAGACCGTAGGCGGCAAGCTTCTCGATGTCGGTGGTTCTCGCCAGCGCCCAGGCGGCGGCTTCCGGCAGCCCTGCCACCATCTGCATGATAAAGAGCGTGCCCGTCACGCTCACGGCGGCATAGTTCTGCGCGATCATGGCCATCAGCCACTGTTCGTTGTTCACCGCGTTGGAACCGGTCAGGGACGAGTTGTTTGCCATGACGATCTGGGCGGAGTTTCCCATATCGTCCAGCATGAGGGCAAGATTGCAGAGGCGCTCATAGGCGGAGCGCGTTCCGTTGGTGCCGATGACAAGCGCCTGAACGACGATCTTGGAATCGGCAGGGGCGCGGGTGATGGCGCTGCGGGTGGGTACATTCTTGAGGGCAGAGAGCGCCGTGGATGTTCCGAGCCAGGTGTCGGTCGGGGTTTGCGCTATGGTAGAGAACTGGTTCACCTGCTTGGTGAGATCTCCGGAAATCGTGGTCCGGTTAATACTGGCGCTGGGGCCGGGGTTGGAACTGTTGTCGCCGCCACCGCATCCCGCCAGAGCGACGGAGATCGCAGCGCCGCCGAAAAGCGTCAGAGCTTCTCGGCGTGTCAATGATGCGCAGTGCGGTGTCGCCTCGGTTGGGGGAGCACCTTTACCTCTCCTCATTCAAGCCTCCTTGGTACTGTCGTCGTACTGCATTTCAAGAAACTATTCGTTTGAGCCTACTCACAAAAGACCCTCTCCTACGTGGGAGAGGAAATAACCCGACAGGATGCGCGACGCCATCGGCATTGCGCTCCTCTCCTACGTGGGAGAGGAACGAACCTATCTTGCGATGCTATTTCGTCGGGACGCAACGCTCTTCCTCTCTGTCCGGTCGCAAATTTTGAAAGTGAGGAGAATCTCTATAAACGCACCGAACCTGATCCAGGAGGAGTCGTTCCTACCCATTTCCACTGACAAATGGGAGTGGCTCTATGTGCCGCCGGAAATCCAGGAGGATTGGCGGCACGCCATCCGGAAACAACCGGAGACAGGCGGTCGGATCAGCCTGACATTTCGGCAAGTCGCCTGACGGCTTCTTGTTCAATATCGATGAAAGGGAAGAGGAGTGGAGTTCTCGCGAGCGACATCCGAACAGATCGATGCGATTGAAGATGTGGTGGTACAGTGCCGGGAAGACCTGGCGGCAAGAGACATTCCGCAGTGGGACGACCAGTACCCCAACCGCGCGTTCTTTGAGCAGTCGTTGGCGGCGGAACAACTGTTTGCGCTCACCGAGGCCGGAGAGGTCGTGGGCGTGGTGGTCCTGAATGAAGCCCAAGCGCCGGAGTGGAGTCCCGTGGTCTGGCAGGATCACGTTGGGCCGGCGCTGATTGTTCATTCCCTCGCGGTGTTGCCGTCCTCGCAGGGGAAAGGGTATGGAAAAGCCATCCTGAACCTCTGCGAATCCTTCGCGCAAGAACAGGGTTATACCAGCATCCGCCTCGATGCGTTCTCCGAGAATGTCGCGGCAGTACGTTTCTACGAACGCCACGGCTACACACTTCAGGCCGAAATCCAGTTGCTGAACAAACCTGTCGGACATCAGCGTTACTACTGCTATGAGAAGCGCTTGCATCCCTTCGATCAGCCTTCCCCGGGTCCGCCGGGCTAAAGCCGATGCCTTTTAAATAAGGCGTAACCTACCGAATGCTCGCCGGGCTAAAGCCCTGCGCTAGAGGTTGCTTCGCAACCGATTACCCGCTAAAGCGGGCACCTGTTCTCTGAAAGCCAGATCACTTTGGTTTTCCTGTAACCCCGTCCAGAGGACGGCCCGCCGAAGGCGCGTAGCGAGGGACTACGTCCCTTGACGACCCCAGGTCAGTTCAAAATCGCTTATTTGAAAGGCATAGGGGCTAAAGCCCTCCGCTGAGGGAGGAAGGCAGGAAGCCCGTTGGGCATCCCAAATCCTCCGCTTCGATAAGGAAGCCGCTATGCGGCACTCCAAATCTTTCGCTTCCGCGCGAAAGATTTCGCAGAGGATTTCCTCCGAAGGCCCGCTGAAGCGGGCACATTTCCTGCTACTTACGTTGTTGGAGTATGATGGTGAAAGCAGAATATCGGTTCGAGATCTTTGCGGACTACTTTCAATTCAACGTGCAGGACGAATTGGCAGAGGGCGATCTGTCGGATGCATGGACGGATGAAGCCGTAGAAGATCTGCTGGCTCTGACGGGCGGAACGATCGGTGTCGGTACTGTCCGCAACATGACCGTTCCTGTTACCGTACAACTGCTGGACGAAGCCCCTGACGAGTTATTCATTTCGTGGGACCGCGTGAATGAGTGCAGCATTGAAATTTCTTCCGGACGTCTGATTATCGTGAACTGTATCGGAGATAATGAGGCGGCAGTTCGCATTTCGGTTGCACCCGGATGGTATCGTGCCAGGATCTATTACGGCGATCTCGACACCTTGAGTTGGAACGGGTTGGAGGGGGACGACCACTATCAAATAGCCCTCTGGCCGACAAAGCAATCTGCTCCTCCAGTTCGCCTAAAACCATCGCATCCCTCAACCATCTTATGACCACGATCACGATTGAAACCTATATTCAAGTGCCGATAGATGTCTGCTTCGATCTGGCACGAGACATTGAACTGCACTGCCGAACGGCTGAAAGCACTGAGGAACGCGCAGTTGCCGGAGTGACGACAGGTCTGATCGGACTGGGGGATGAGGTGACCTTTGAGGCCGTGCATTTCGGGATACGGCAGCGCCTTACCGCCCGCATCACGGAATTCGACCCTCCCCACTGCTTTGCAGATGAAATGCAGCGAGGCGCGTTCAAGGCGTTAAGGCATCTCCATGAGTTTCACGCAGTGGGAGAGGGAACTCTGATGACAGATACCTTGATCTGGACGGCTCCCTTCGGTATCCTGGGCAAACTGGCGGACACGCTGTTCTTGAAGGCGCATATGCGAAATTTCCTCATGGAACGTAACGCGAATCTGAAGCAGATAGCAGAACAGGTCCCGTTGTAACCGTGCAAAACATGATAAATTAGAAACACGGCTTGTTGTGAGGAAGTGCCATAGCATCGTGAAGGCGGCAATCTGCGCATGGAAGTTTAGCACGGCCTCTCCTGGGGACGATAGCGAGGGAAAGCAGAACGTCGTCGATGTCTGCCGGGAAACTGAGCGAAGGAGAGCCTTTGAAGAGAGAAGATCAACGCGGCTATTCGCTGGTTATGAGTGCCTTTCAGGGCAAATACATGCCATTCAAAGAGGCGATTGAGCGAGAACTCCTGAAAGAGGGGATCGCGGCATATAGCCTGTGCCATGATGCCGAAGCGCTGCCTGCAGAGATCGCCAGTTGCCTGGATGGCCTGACTGCACCGCTCATCGCGGAGAAATTGGAAGAAGTGGGGGCAACGGTCACGGTGGTTCCCACATGTGAGGTCGTCGGTATGCGCTCATACGCGGAGGAGTGTTGGCCGAATCGATCGTCCGGTCACTGGCACTTCACGGAAGTCGACGGGTTGATTTTGACTCTCACTCCGCTCAATGCGCGCAAAAACGTGAGACTGTTGCGGGAGCGCAGGTCGGAGGCGAAACCGTGGCAGATCGAGGCTGCGCTCAATCATCAGCATCCGACGAATGATTACTCTCGTCATGCGCTGCGCAGGGCCAGCGCGATGGGGGCAGATCTCACGGCTGCGCTCCGGGAAGCCTACCCCGAACGCGGCTTCATCGTGGACTATTGGGACGAACAGATCTCGTTCTATCAGCAGGGGAATGGTGCGCCGGAGGACGATGAACCGCCCACAAGCATGCCCGAGAAGACTCTTTGCGAAGTGTGCGAAGTGAGTAGAGCGTATCGCTTGCGCTTGGAGACGGATCCTGAATTTCCAAAGGCAGATTGGGGCGAGTGTGCGGAGTGTGGCGGGGAAGTCCTTGTGCGAAGCTGGAGGTTGCGTACCAGGGTGTGATGCCGGTTAATAGATCCATGAAATCGGGCCGTAATCACCAACCGTGACTATGGCCCGATCAGTTTTTGACCCTGCCTCCTGTTTACGGAAGTGTCGCGTCTACGTTGCCGTTGACGGTGTAGCTTCCGGTCGCGCCGGAGGTGTTGTCGGCGTCGGTCGTGAAGGTGGCGTTGACGATGCGGATCTTATAGTTCTTGCCGGTGATGCTGTCTACGATCGCGCTGCCGCCCGACGCGGCCCAGGCGTGTGCCGTGGCCAGAGCGGTGTCGGTGTAGGTGAGCGTGCTGGCGCTCGGAGAGGCGAAGGTGTAGGTCTTGCCTGCCTGGATGGGGCCGCTCTCCGCCAGACTGAGGGTGAATGTGCGGGACGAGGTTCCGGAGATGCTCGTTCCGGTGACGTTGAGCAGGGTAAAGGCGCCGGAACTGGTTAAGGGCGTCACTCTGGTTGCGGTGAAGGCAGAGGTGGTCGCATTGGTCCCGGAGGCGTTGGAGAACGTTGCCGTGAATGTGCCCGTTCCGGCAGCAGGGTTATTGTTGTTACCGTTGTTGCCGCTGTTGCCGTTGCCAGTGCCGCAGCCGGTAAGCAGGGCGCTGCCGACCACGCTGAGGAGCGCAAATGCAGCGAGCATCGGGGCTTTGTCGCGAGTAGAGTGCGGGTGGCCGAACAGGGATGTGCGTGAAGACGATTTCGATACGAGTGACATTACGGAAGGCTCCTCGACTGTGATGGATTTTACCTTGGAAGGTAGGCGGCTGGGAAGGAATGGAAGGAGCGGCCCTATTCACGGATCGGCCCAACAAGTCCCCTCTTCATCCCAGCCATGCACAGTCTACACGTTCGCCGTATACACACCGTATACATATACAACCGGAGTGGTCAAGGGGCCGGCGCCCCTTGCGAGATAGGTTACAGGAAACGAGTCCACGAAGGTGGACCTTCAGCGCGGAGCGCTCCAGCGAAGGAATTCATTCCATCGCCGGCATGATACACATGGATACCTCCCGGGCTAATTGCTGATAGGTTTCTACCCTGCTCTCTCCATACCGGCCAGCTCGGCAGGAACACGTATCTGTTCGGCAAGCGCCATGGTCTGGTCGAGAGTGGCCTCGGTTCCGGTCTGCCAGAGGGTGTCGAAGCGGTCGCTGCCGACGCGGAGGCGAGAGGTCGCCAGAACCTCCTCCATATAGGCCTGCCCACGCGCCGACATCGGGAGCCCGAGCGTTTTGCGCAGGCGTGCGGCGGCGGCATAGAGTTCCACGCCGAGCATCGGCTGCGCGAACTCGTCCGCGATAAATCCGAACACTTCCAGCACATGCATGATCGTCGGCGTATCCCCCAGTTCCCGGCAGAGCGTCAGGCACTCGGACAGGATCGGCGCGGCGCGTATATAGTCGTCGGTCTGTACGAGCAGACCTGCCAGGTTGTACAACTGGATGACGAGCCCCTGTTTGTGCTCCATCTGCCGATAGACCGAGATACTCTCCTGATAGAGGGCGGCTGCCTGGGCGTACGCTTCCTGCTCTTGCGCGAGATTGCCCAGATTGGCGATGGCCGTCGCGACCGACCGCCGATCCGAGATTTCCCGACTGATCTCCAGACACTCGGTATAGAGTCCACGCGCCTTTTCGTAGTCCCGGAGCCGCTTGGCCACGTTGCCCAGCGTATTGAGCGCGGAGGCGGCCAGAGAGCGGTTGCCGTCCTCGTGTGCGAGGTGCAAGGCGCGTTCGGCGTAGTCGCGGGCCGTCTCTTGATCGCCCTGCATAGACGCGACCAGTCCGATCTCTACCAGTGCCAGCCCGAAGGCGGCGGGAGCGCGTTCCGCACCGGGCCGTGCCAACGCAGCCTCCAGCCGTTGGCGCAATTCCGGATAGTGCCCCTGGGTCCGCCAGAAGATCCTCATGGCGACACTTAAGCGCAACTGAGCTTCCGCCGTATCGGCCTCACCTGCCATCCAGTCCAGAGCCGCGCCGATATTCGGTCGTTCCGGTTCCAGGGCGGCAAACCAGGCGGCCTGATCCGGGCCGGCGAAGTTTCGGTCCGCCTCTTCCGCGAGATTCAGGTAGTAGTAAGCGTGTTTGCGCCGGGTCTCCCGGCGCGCCTCCTCCTCGCCCTGCGTCTCCATAAACTCACGGATGCTCTCCAGCAGGCGGAAACGCATGGTCGCACCGTCGGCGCTCTCTTCCGATACCACCAACGAACGTTCGCGTAACTGGGAGAGGAGGTGCAACACATGGTTCGTCTCGCCGACAACCCGGGCGGCCTCCTCCGTCCAGCCGCCACGAAACACCGCTAACCGCGTGAGAAAGGTCTGCAACTCCGCCGGCAGCAGTTCGTAACTCCACGCGATCGTGGCGTGCAGGGCGCGGTGGCGCAGGGTACGGTCCTCCCGGCGACTGATGAGGAGATCGAAACGGCGATTCATCCGCGCCACCATCTGGGCCGGTGTCAGGACGCCGATCCAGGCGGCGGCCAGTTCCAGGGCAAGCGGAATGCCCTCCAACTGTTCACACAGCAGCGTGACCGCGCGGGCGTTGTGGGACGTGATCTGAAAATCCGGCCGGGACGCCTGGGCGCGGTCGAGAAACAGTTGCTGGCTGGCCGAAACGGGCAGCGCCTGCACGGCAAAGGTGCGCTCACCGGGCAGTCCCAGATGGTGCCGTGAGGTGACCAGACAGCGCAGACCGGGCAGACGTGTCAGAAGAGACTGTACGACCGGGATGCCGTGCGGCGTCAACTGCTCGAAGTTGTCCAGAATCAGCAGGATCGGGTCTGTCTTCAAGCGATCCGTGATCTGCGCCATAGGATCGGCATTGGGGCTATAGGGGAGGTGCAGAGCGTCCGCGACATGGCGCAGAATATCTCCGGCGTCGGTCACTTCCGCCAGTCCGACGAACGCAATCGGGTACGGGACTCTGTTCTGCAAGAATCGGGCTGTTTCGACGGAAAGACGCGTTTTACCCGCTCCGCCCGGCCCGGTCAGCGTAACGAGTCGTGTGGGCATGCCCATGGCGTCATTCTCTGCCGGGATAGCGAAGGTTTCGATGCGCTGGCCGGCGCTAAAGTCGTAGTGTAAATCCTGGTGTGCCGCGATGTCGATCTGCACCTCGGCGTCCAGGAGGCCGGCAAGAGTGCGCACGGCCTCATTACGACCGAAGCAGCGGGTCAGAAAAAGCGGCAGACGCAGGTCGAAGGAGGGCGCGGCACCGAGTGGCAGAGCGGATACGGAACCTGTGTCTGTCGCCTCTCTCCGCGGTGAATGGAGGGCAGGGAAGGGGGTCTCAGGAGGGACTTCCGTCGAGGGGATGCCGCGTGCTTTTGACGTGCTCGTGCCGTTTCGACTCGGCTTTGCCACCTCCGCCATACGTGTCCAGGCGGCGGGCAAGTCGGCGGCAAGATTTTGCGCTTCCTCGCCGGGGAGACTGTCGAATGCCTCCCGCACGATGGCGACCAACTCGGTATACTGTTGCGCGGCGTCGTGGGGGCGGTTAGCGCGGAGATACAGACGTATCAGCGCCACATGGGCCTCTTCTTGAAGCGGATCTGCCAACACGAGTTGACGCGCAAAGGGGATGGCGGCAGCGCTGTCTTCCTGCGCTGCCGACACCTCCACGATCTGCGCGAGCGCCTCCAGATAGGCGTGGCGCAGGCGTTCGCGTTCCTGCAGCGCCCACTCCTCGTAGTCGCCCGGCAGCAGATCGCCTCCATACCGCTGGATCGCTTGCGCCAGGAGACGGATACGCTCAGTCGGCTCAACCATCGCCCGCGCGGCTATCAGGTCGGACTCGAAGGCGGCGACATCCGTCTCGATCGCATCGGCGTTCAGGCGCACATGGGTGCGATCCGCGACCAGGACGGTTCCAGCCTGCACGCCGACAGGCTCCAGTTGATGGCGGAGAGAGGTGAGCGCAAGGCGAAGTTTGGTGCGGCCCGTCTCCGCCGGATCGTCCGGCCAGAAACGGTCCGCCAACTCCTCCCGCGAATGCGATCGGGTAAAGTGACAGGCAAGGAATGCGAAGAGGCTGGCTGCCTTGCGTGTACGGAAGCGTGTGATAGAGGTTCGATTCTGTTCGGCTTTCAACTGGCCCAGCAGTGTGATACTCCACGGTTCAACGAGCATAGAGGGATGCCCACTCCTTTGAAAACGCCGGCCTGGAGCCGTTGCGCTAGAGGTGCTAAAGCACCGAACGCCCGCGAAAGCGGGCACACAGATTAGATTGCACCGCAGATTGTGTGGTACAACCTATAAAGGATAACAGATATTAACCGACAATACGCTATGTATTATATACAAGTGCCATAATCGTGTTCCATTCATCCAGATCATGTGAAACTGTCATTGTATGGAGCTTTGTGTTGCGAGGCTCGTCGCAAATGCGGAGGAAGAAGAGCGATGGCTCAAGTGAACAGTCGTGGAATGAGCCGTGTCAGGAGAGGGCGAATAACCTGGCTCATTATGGGGACGCTCCTGATCGCTTGCGGAATACCGCTCTATCGGGTGATTCGGCAGCGTTATGGCAACCAGGCGTTAATCGCCGCGATCCGAACTGGAGACAGGAATGCCGTCAGGGATTGGCTTGCGTCTGGAGCCGATCCCAACGCTCGAATTCCGCTTGCTTACGTCGATACCTCGCCGCGCGCTCAGTTCATGCGGCTATTTCAGCGTTCCGTGGCGAATGACACGACGGAAGTTCCATTCGATGCACCTGCGCTGTGCGCTGGGATCGAGCAGATTCATGGTACCGATGTGTTCGATGTAGCCCCCGAAGATCCGATGATCACGGAGATGCTGTTACGTTATGGTGCAGATATCAATAAAACGGACTACTATGGACAGACGGCGTTAGGATGGGCCGTAAGTCTGAATCGAACCCAGACCGTGCGTATGCTGCTGGAACATGGAGCAAACCCGGACGGCTGGATGAAGTTTACGAACGGTTGGAAGATTGCAATGTCTGGGAAGCGTGAAAGAGTGTTGTTCGAAGCACGTCATGGAGACGAAGTGCAGTACCGTGAAAGCCTGTTCCAGGCATCGCTCGATGTGCCTTGGGCCGGCGACGCAGTTACAAGCCCGGAAATTGTTCGATTGTTGATCCTCCATGGAGTGGACGAGCATACGGAGGAGCGATATCGATTAACGCCACTCATGATCGCTTCCCTCAAGGGGGATAAAATGGCCGTCCAGGCGCTTCTGAAAGGAGGGGGCGACGTCAATATGCGAGTTCGCGGCTATACAGCTCTAGGCTGGATTACAGCATGTACTCCCCGTTTCGCGGATCAAGAAATAGAACGCCTGCTGGTGAGAGCAGGCGGGGTTAAGTAGGTGAATTCATTGCGTGCGTTTTTCATCCATCTGTGGTTTTAAGAGGCCCGATCATACTCTGTTCAGCGTTGTGCGCTGAACATGGGCGGATGCCAGGGCGTAGGCCGCGTGGGCGGCGCGGAGCCGCGCGGTTTGACTCAACCGGTTGGAGGAGTCCCGCACGGAAGGCCGGTAGATCCAGCCCATCTGCACGGCTGCCATCTCCAGGACGGAGATCAGGTCTTCAAGCGCCTGAGACTGCGCC
>Ga0105239_10010052_pt1 | contig 10608 bp, 9 predicted proteins | sample KBSC44metaG_FD_92761 | JGI IMG/M metagenome (GOLD analysis project Ga0105239, IMG submission 92761) | Corn rhizosphere microbial communities from Kellogg Biological Station, Michigan, USA - KBS C4-4 metaG | ecosystem: Host-associated > Plants > Roots > Rhizosphere > Soil | place: Michigan, USA...
CCTGGTGGGCGTCATCTCGCAGGTGCTGCTGAAGAAGATCGACGGTAAGGGGCGTATCGCGGCCTTCGAGACGCTGGTCGCCACCCCCGCCGTTCGGAATCTGATCCGGGAGGGCAAGACCTTCCAGCTCGGCTCGATCATCCAGACCGGCGCCAAACACGGCATGATGGACCTGGACCAGAGCCTGGCCCGCCTTGCCGCCTATGGTGAGGTCCATCTGGATCACGCCCGGGAGAAGGCGCTGCAGCAGAACCAGTTCAGCCAGTACTACCTGTACTACCAGGCGGAGGCGATGGCGCATCCCAAGCAGGGAGCGCCGCAGGCCCCGCAGCAACCGGGCGATATACCGACGGTGACGCCGCCGCCCACCTCGAAATTCGTCGGCGTCTGAACGCCTCTGTGATGACAGAGCCTCCCGCCGGGTATCTGGCGGGAGGCTCTGTTTCGTCCAGCCCGGGCCTACCGGTCGGGATTCGTCTCCGGTCGCCACTCGCCATTCTGCTGGAGCAGTTTGGCCACGAGGCCGGTCCAGCCGGTCTGATGGCTGGCGCCGATACCGGCGCCGTTATCGCCGTGGAAGTACTCGTGGAAGAGCAGGCAGTCTCGCCAGTGCGGATCGTTCTGGAAGACATCGCTGCCGCCATGAATCGGACGCTCGCCGGTCTCGGGATCGCGCAGGAAGAGGCGTGTCAGGCGGCGGGATAGCTCCGCCGCCACCTCCCACAGGTTCATCATTACGCCGGAGCCGGTCGGACACTCGACTTTCAGGCTGTCGCCGTAGTAGTAGTGGTATTTCTGCAGCGATTCGATCAGCAGGTAGTTGACCGGGAACCAGATCGGGCCGCGCCAGTTGCTGTTGCCGCCGAAGAGGCCGGTCGACGACTCAGCCGGCTCGTAATCCACCCGGTTCTCCATTCCATTGGTGATCAAAATATAGGGATGGTTCTTGTGATAGCGCGAGACGGCGCGGATTCCATGCGGCGAGAGGAACTCCTCTTCATCCAGCATGACGGCGAGGACGCGCTTCAGCTGCTCCTGACCGACCACGGACATCAGGCGGCGATCCGTCTCTCCCGGTGTCCGCATACAGGCGACATTCGCGGTCAGGTCCGGGCGGTTCTCCAGGAACCACTGCATGCGGCGCTTAAAGCCGGGCATCCGATCAAGCAGCTCGGTATCCAGCGTCTCCACGGCGTAGAGTGGAATGAGGCCGACCATCGACCGTACCTTGAGCGGTTCGTGACGTCCCTTCGAGCCCTCGTGCGGCGGCACATGGAGGACATCGTAGAAGAAGCCGTCCTGGTCGTCCCAGAGCGAGATCCCGTCCGGGCCGCGGTTGCTCATGGCGGCGGCGATATGCAGGAAGTGCTCCCAGAACTTGCTGGCGACATCCTCGTAGGCAGGGTTGCTGCAGGCCAGCTCCAGGGCGATGCCTAGCATATTGAGCGTGTACATCGCCATCCAGCTCGTGCCGTCGGACTGCTCCAGATAGCCGCCGGTCGGGAGCGGCGCCGAGCGGTCGAAGACGCCGATGTTGTCCAGTCCGAGGAAGCCTCCCTGGAAGATATTTTTTCCGTCGGCGTCCTTCCGGTTCACCCACCAGGTGAAGTTCAACAGCAGCTTGTGGAAGATCCGCTCCAGAAAGGCGACATCCCCCACTCCCCGCCGCTTCCGCTCGATCTGGTAGACCCGCAGCGACGCCCAGGCATGGACCGGCGGGTTGACATCCCCGAACGCCCACTCATAGGCCGGTATCTGGCCGTTGGGATGCATGTACCACTCGCGCAGGACGAGAGAGAGCTGGTCCTTCGCGAACTCCGGGTCGACGATGGCGAGCGGGATGGTGTGGAAGGCAAGATCCCAGGCCGCATACCAGGGGTACTCCCAGGTATCGGGCATCGAGAGCACATCGGCATTGAAGAGGTGGCCCCACTCATGGTTACGACCCGTTAGCCGTTCCGCGGGCGGCGGCGGTCCGGCCGGGTCCCCTTCGAGCCAGGTATGGGTGACATAGTGATAGAACTGCTTGGACCAGAGCATACCGGCGAGTGCCTGCCGCATGACGCGTGCGCCATCCTCGGAAAGATCTCCCGGGATCACGTCCGCGTAGTAGGCATCGGCCTCACGCTGGCGGGCTTCGAAGATGTCGTCGAAGTCCGCGCCGAGCGGCTGCGTCCGGCTGCCTTTCGTCTCCTGATCGGAGAGACGAAGACGGATCACTGCCGACTCCCCCGGTCCGATCACAAGCCCGTAGTGCGCCGCCGCCTTGGTCCCCACCTGCTCCGGATTGACCGCGTTCCGCTGTCCGTGAACGACATACTCGTGGAAGGCGTCCTTCACGTAGCGTGACGCGTTCTCGCCGCCGAAGAGGCGCGCGACGTTCGTCTCGTTCTCCGTAAAAAGGAGCGTCGGGTTCCCCTCTGCGCAGAGCCAGCGCTCTCCGTAGTAGGGCTCGTTCAGCTCGATCGCCGCCTCGCGCGCCTTCGCGCGTCCGAGACGCGGCTTGCGGACGTTGGAGTGGCCCCAGGACCAGGTGTTCCGGAACCACACAGTCGGCAGCAGGTGTAGCGGCGCCGCCTCCGGTCCCCGATTGATCGCGGTGATCTTGATACAGATGTCCTCGGGAGTCGCCTTCGCGTACTCGATAAAGACATCGAAGTAACGGCTCTCAGCAAAGATGCCGGTGTCCAGCAACTCGTACTCAAAAGCGCGCTTACCGCGGCGCCCGTTCTCCTTCACCAGATCCTCATACGGATAGGCCCGCTGCGGGTACTTGTAGAGGAACTTCATGTACGAGTGGGTCGGCGTGGAATCCAGGTAGAAGTAGTACTCCTTGACATCCTCGCCATGGTTGCCCTCGCTTCCGGTAAGGCCGAACATCCGCTCCTTGAGGATCGGATCGTGCCCGTTCCAGAGCGCCAGAGCAAAGCAGATCCGCTGATGGCGGTCTGAGATCCCGCCGATCCCGTCCTCGTTCCAGCGGTAGGTACGGGAGCGGGCATGGTCGTGCGTAAGATACGTCCAGGCGTTCCCGTCCGCGGAGTAGTCCTCGCGCACCGTCCCCCAGGCGCGCTCAGAGAGATACGGCCCCCACCGCTTCCAGTGCGCCGTATGGTCGCCGCAATCGCGCAGCCGCTGCTCCTCGGTGATCGGGCCGGTCTTTGTCGTCTTAACCGGCATCGTCGTTGCCTTTCATCGTCCCGGTGGCGTCCGACGCCGGACGTGACAGGCTGGCGCCACAGCCAGGGCAGCCATGGATCTCCAGCAGCGCTCCGGTCTCGTCGGAATCCGGGCTGTCCCCGGATTCCGACGGCGCCGAATGGTCCCACTTTTCGGCATGGAAGTTCATGGGCGTCCCACAACCGGGGCAGGGCACCCGTTCACGTTCTGATGACATGACTGCTCTGTCTTCCTCTCAGACGGCGCCGTGCTGGAAATCGGCGTACTGGATCATGGCACCGTCGACATAGATCTGCGAGCCGTTGACATACTCGGCTTCGGGGGATGCCAGGAAGGTCACCACATTGGCGACATCGTCCGGCACTCCGATGCGTCCCCACGGGATCTTCGCCTCCAGCAAAGGACGCAACTGGTCATTTCCCCAGACATTCTGATTGATCGGTGTCGCGATAGCGCCGGGACAAACCGTCACTGCGCGGATCTTGTTCTCCGCCAGCGCCACCGCCATGCACTTGGTAAGCATGGAGAGACCAGCCTTCGCGGCGCAGTAGTGCGCGAAGTGTGACCACGGAATGGCATCGTGAACGCTGGAGATATTGATGATCACACCGCCGGTCTTATTTTCCGCCATCCACTGCGCGGCCGCCTGCCCTACCAGGAACGGTCCGGTCAGATTGACATTTATCACGCTCTCCCAGACCTCATAGGGCATCTCCAGGAAGGCGTGGTCGTTCTCGAAGCCGGCGTTGTTCACCACGATATGGATGCTGCCTAGCTCCTGGGTAACGGTCTGTACCATATTGCGCACCTGGGCGGGATCGGCGACATTCGCGCCAACTGCGATCGCCTTGATGCCGGCCGCCGTCAGCTCGGCGACAAAGGAATCGACATGCGACGAATCCTTCCCGTACCAGCCGACCGCAACGGCGGCGCCGGCCTCACCGAGCTTCCGGCACATCGCCGATCCCAATCCGCCGTCTCCTCCCGTTACCAGAGCGACCTTCCCTGCCAGCTTCTGTGTTCCTGTCTGTTCCGCCATAATATACTTCCTCTTGTCCTCTCCGTCTTGTCGTCACGCAGCACTAGGCGATCGTTATGTTTTCCCGGCCGTAGCGCAGCACCGTCGCCATCCAGATCAGCTCGTTCAGAAACTTCTCGATCCGGCCGATATAGACGGCCTCTTTCAGAGTACCTGTCTCATCGAAGAGATTTTGCGCTCCGGAGAAGTTCCCGTCCCAGAAGATGGTGACCAGGCCCAGCTCGCGCATGACGGGGAGCAGGTTCTGGATCACACGGGTGCCGCCGAAGCCTCCGGCGGAGACGCCGCAGATACCGACCGGCTTGTGGATGTACTCTTTCAGATTGGTATCCAGGGCGTGCTTGAGAAGTCCCGGATAGCCGTGATTGTACTCCGGCGCGATGACGATCAGGCCATCTGCCCGGTCCATCGCGGCGGAAAACTCGGGATCTTTGATCGTCTCCCCGGCATCCTCAATCGAAAAGCGGAGCGTCCGTATATCGATCAACTCGGTCGTCACTCCCGCTCGGGCCGCGACCTGCTCGTGAACGAACCGGGCGACGAACTCGCTCGACCTGCCCTGCCGCGGCGTCCCGAGGATCACCGGCAGGTGGAGCGGTCGCTGCGCGGGTGCTGCCTCCATCACACTCATTTCTGTACTACCTCCATAGAATGACCGTCCGGATCGCGTACCAGGAGACCGGCATGGAAGCCGAGCTGGTCATCCGGGAGCATGACTGTCCCCGGCGAAACCAGGCGATAGCCGGCGAAGAGCCGCTTCTCTGCCACACCAGCATCCCGGGTGACCAGGCGGGTCTGCCAGTGAATGATGTCGTTCGCGTGGGTATCCGGCGATGCCGGGCGGCCGTCACGCGGTGTCAGGTACTCCAAAAACTCGATCGAGGGGCCTTCAGCGGCGTGCAAGCTCGTGATCCGGAGACGGGCCCCGAAGACGTTGTTCAGGTGCTCCTGCTCCACCCCATAGTTCTCGCTGTTGCCAGCGACAGTCAGGCCGAGCGTGTCCCGATAGAAGCGCAGGCTCTGGTCCGTGTCGCCGATGACGATGGCTGTGTGATCGATCCCCAGGAAGAGCCGATCCGTCCCGGCGACGTGCCACTTCGCCTTCCCCTTCTCCTTCGGGAAGTGCAGGATCTCCAGGGTGTGGCCGTCCGGGTCCTTGAAATAGAACGCCTCGATACCGCCGGCGTTCGGGTTCCAGTCCGGAAGGCGCTGCGGCCCGCTGGAGGCGTAGCGCACCCGGTGGTCGCGCAGCCACTGGTAGGCGCGGCCCATGTCGCTGACGATGATCGCGACATGCTGAAAGGCGCGGTCGTTGCTGCGGACATCGGATGGGATCGGCCTACCCTCGGGCGCCAGGTACTGAGTCAGCTCCAGCACCTCATCGCCGAGTTTCAGCCGGACGATACGCATCCGCAGACCGAAGACCCCCTCCAGCCGCTCATAGTCGCCGCCTGCTACTTCGACGTCGGAGAGCTTCGTAAAGCTAAGGACATCCGTGTAGAAGGCGACGGCGCGGTCCATATCGCTGACGGTCATCCCCACCGATTCGACGGCGGTGACCAGCGGCGGCGCCTCGGCGTGCGCCGGCAGCGCTATCCAGAGCAGCAGGTTGAGAAGAAGCAGGAGCAGCGGCAGATAGTCGTTGCGAATGCGGTTCATCATTGCAGCCGCTCCTTGAGGTGATCGCCGACACGAAGCGCATTCGCCATTATGGTAAGCGCCGGGTTGACGGCTCCCGACGACGGAAAGAAGCTGCCGTCCACAACATAAAGGTTGTCGAGATCATGGGCCTTGCAGTTCGTATCGAGCGCCGTTGTCTCCGGATCGACGCCGAAGCGGACGGTGCCGTTCTGGTGCGCGACGCCGGCAAGCGGGATGCGCTTCCCGATATAGGCGTTCTGTGGGATCAGATGCTCATGGCAGCCGATGTGCCCCAGCATGCTTTTGAGCTGACCGACCAGACGCCGATGTCCTTCTCCGTTATTCGGCGTGTAGTAGAGCTTGATCCCCCCGTCGGCGGTCACTTCGACGCGATTGTCGAGATCGGGCAGATCCTCGGAGGTCATCCAGAAGTCCAGCGAGTGCCTGGCCATCTGTTCGAGCGTGAATCCGGGAACGAACGGCGGGGCGCCCGCCGCCAGCACATTGGCGTCCGTCTTTCCGACGAAGGAGATATGCCCCATCGGATACTCCCAGTCCTCGGAGCCGAAGTAGAAGTCGTTGATCCCCAGCGTCTTCTGGAATACGGTCGGGTTCTCCTCGCGGGAGATCGCCAGCATCACCGTGTTAATGTGGCACATATAGTTTCGACCGACGACGCCCGAGCGGTTCGCGAGACCGTTGGGATGTGTTTCCGACGCCGAACGGAGCAGCAGAGCGGCCGAGTTGATCGCGCCGGCGGAGAGCACGACGATATCCGCCATGTAGGTCTCCGTCTCCCCATCGCGCTCCGCCACCACGCCGGTGACCGTACGTCCGGCGGCGTCCGTCTCCAGGCGAACGACTTTTGTGCCAGTGAGCAGCGTTACGTTGGGATGCTCCAGGGCCGGATCGACGCAGATCGTCTGGGCATCGGCCTTGGCGTTGATCAGGCAGGGATGGCCGTCGCAGGTAGCGCAGCGGATACACTTGCTCTTCTGCCGGTTCTGCTCGTCCAGCAGGACGCCGACCGGCAAGGGAAACGGCCGTAGCCCCAGGGCTTCCAGGTCGTCGTTCAGCTTCTGGATCCGCGGTTCATGGCTGATAGCCGGATAGCGATAGGGAGCGCTCGCCCACGGGTCTGTGGGATCAATTCCCCGCTCGCCATGGACCTGGTAGAGATGCTCCGCCTCGGTGTAGTATGGCTCCAGGTCGGCGTAGCGGATCGGCCAGGCCGGGGAGACGCCGCCCTGGTGGACGACCTCCTCGAAGTCCCGCTCTCGCAGCCGCAGCAGGGCCGCCCCGTAGAATTTGGTGTTCCCGCCGACGTAGTAGTGGGTGCCGGGATGGAACTCCTTGCCGTCCGCCGCCTGCCAGCCCTCTTTCGTATGGTACTTGCCCAGGGTGACGACGGCGTGCGTATCCCAGTTGTCCCGCTCGCGCGGCACATAGCCGCCCCGCTCCAGGAGCAGGATACGCTTGCCGGTCGGGGCCAGCCGATGCGCCAGCGTCCCCCCTCCGGCGCCGGTCCCGATGATGATGATGTCGTAGGTCGATTCCTGTGCCATTGCTGCAGCCCGCCTTTCTGAACAGTCGTAGAGTGGATAGGAGGCGCTTTCGATCGCGCCTCCATATCGGGCGGTAGCCGCTTACGGCTCCGGCGTGATCGTCACCCGCAGGGTGCGGGAGACGGTGGGATAGGTAAAGCCGTCTTTGCGGTCGACGACCGGTATGATCGGCTCATGGGTCTTGATGCCGTCGCCGGGATGGTCCTGGAGCGGCGCCTGGTGCGGCCCTACGCCAGGCTCCTCGTTCGCCTCGGTACCGGCATCCCAGAGCGTGACGCGGCTCGTGATATTGCCGTGGACCGGCTTGCCGTGCCCGTCGAACAGGGCGATTCCGGAGTCGCCGGTCCCGAAGAAGCAGTCGTTGGAATTGCCGAACATCAGCGTGAACGAGAGGCACTGCCCGGGCTTCGCGGTCACCGTGAAGTCGAAGGCGCCGCCCGGTCCGATCGGGCCCGGCTTAGCCGCTCCGACCGGGATGTTGAAGATGCCGCTGGAGAAGATGCCTGACGCGCCAGCGAGCGACTCGCTCAGGGTCACGGGGTAGCCATCCTCGGCCTGAGTCTGCAGTCCCTTCCCACGATCCGGCTGGCCGGCGGTGAAGATCGGGCTGCCCGGCGCATGCACCAGCCACAGTCCCGGCGAGAGGCCGGCGCCCTGCCGCTTACCGCCCGGCGCCTTGATGACGTCCGGCTTTGAGACGTTTTCGATATGCACGTGGAACCGGGTGGCGGTGGTGGTCATCGCCGCCTCGCTGGCGTGTACCGCCTGGCCGCCTACCGAAAGGAGGAGAGCCATCATTACGGTGGTCGTTATCATCTGGGTCTTCATGGAGCTCTGTTTCTCTTTATCGCAGTTCTGATCAGCTGTTCTGTGCCGCAAGCGGCGCGGTGGCGAAGTTGACGCCGAATCGATGGCACCAGATGGTGACCGCCCGATACTTCGAGAGATCAACATCTGAAGGGACCGAATAGTTCTGGTCGCCGATATTTCCTTTGAGCTTGCCTACCTCGACAAACCCGGCATGGGTGACGGTCGTGTTGTCGGTGGCGTCCGGGGCGGCGACCAGATAGACACGGACATCGGGGCCGTTCGACGTCTCGAAGTTCGTCAGGCGCAGCACGTGCTGCCCGTTCAGGTCGTAAACGGTCGCCTTTCCATGCGTGTCATGGGCGACGCTATGGAACTGGCCGGCCGAGAGGACGGCCGGTGCGGCAGCGGATGCCGTAGCGCCGCCGGTCGGCGCGGTCAGCGGGGCGGTGGCGAAGTTCACCTTGAAGCGGTTACACCAGATGGTCGCCGCTCGGTACTTCGTGAGGTCGGTATCGGCCGGGATATCGTAGTTCTGATCGCCGATATTCCCCTTCAGCTTTCCGAGTTCGATATAGCCCGCGCTCTGCACGGTCGCGTTGTCACTGGCATCGGGTGCGGCGACGAGAAACACGCGAACATCGGGACCGTTCGAGGTCTCGAAGTTCGTCAGGCGGAGCACCTTCTTCCCATCGGGCAGGCTATAGACCGACGCGGCCCCTTTGGTCTGGTGCGCGACGCTGTGAAACTGGCCGGATTCGACGATCTGCGGGGCGGCGACGCCGGCGGCATTCCCGTTCGCGGCGGCCGCCACTGCGGGAAACGACTCGTTCGTCGTCTGGTTAACAAAGAGCAGTTCCGGGCGGAAGAGCGCCCATCCGACGATCCCAATACCGACTACTGCGGCTCCGATCACGTACTTGTTCACGATATCCATCCTCCTGGTTAGCAATACTGGCAATACGGGCACTGATTCAGAGTTTGCGATTGCTGCGCCCGATTTCGCCGGTTATAAGTCCGCCCCCCGCCAATCGGTTCCCGGGAACGACGATTATTTTCGAGTTGTTTTTTTACGGGGCGCCGGGAACCATTCCGGCGACATCCGCCTTAGATGCCTCGACAAACGCGGCTTATCCGATCCGCCGCTCCAAAGGAATGAGGCATGTCATGAACCGTTTCTCTGTATCTCTCGTCGCCGCCGCTGCGGCGCTCTCTCTGACGATGCTATCCGCACGGGCGCAGTCGCCGACCGCGACAGTGGTCGCGACCAAGAAGACGATCACCCGTGAGGGCGCCCGCCAGGTGATCACCGCTGCCGTTACGGAGGCGCAGCGCACGGGATCGGGCGCAGTGATCGCGGTCGTGGACGACGGCGGCAACCTGATCGCTCTGGAGCGCATCGACGGCACATTCCCTGCCGGCGCTAGCATCTCGATCGGTAAGGCGCGCACGGCGGCTCTCTTTCTGCGGCCCACACAGTTCTTTGAGGACGTGATCAAGAACGGGCGCACGGCGATGGTCGCGCTGAACGACTTTACGCCGCTCCAGGGCGGCGTCCCGCTCGTGGTGGACGGGCAGATCGTCGGCGCAGTCGGTGTCAGCGGCGCCACCAACGCCGACCGGGATCGGGAGATCGCGACTGCCGCCGCCGGCGCTCTCACGCCTACCAGCGCTTCGATCGTCTCCCCGCTTCCGCCGCCCGTCCTCTATTACGGCCACGAGCAGGTCGCAGCGTCCTTCGCCGCGGGCGCCGTCCTCTTCGACGGCCTGAACGGTGCGCGGAACTATATGATCCACACCAGTCATCGCGAAAAGCCGGGCATGGCGGAGGTGCATACGCGGGACACCGACCTGATCTATGTGATCGACGGCTCCTTTACGTTCGTTACCGGCGGCACAGTCGTCGGGGGTAAGACGATCGCTCCGGACGAGATCCGTGGCGCCTCGATCGACGGCGGCGAGAGCCGCCGTCTGACAAAAGGCGACGTGATCATCGTCCCGGCCGGCACGCCCCACTGGTTCCACCAGGTAGACGGCCCGGTCTCCTACTACACCATCAAGGTCCGGTAATTCCATCCAAGCCTTAGGAGAAACGCTATGAATGCAAGACGACGATCTTTTTTATCTATGGCGACGGTCGCGGCGCTCTGTAGCATCGCAGGAGCGCCGGTGCGGGCAGAGACGCCCATGGCGGAGGAGGCGCCGGCGGCGGCGATCGATCTGGAGACCGATACGGGGCTGCAAACGGTGCAGGGCGAGTGGCGCTATAGCGACACGACGATCGTACCGCGGGAGCACCGTGCGCCGGATGCCGACGGGCAGCCGACCGGTGCGCCGATCCGGACGTACGATTTCACGCCGCACGCCGGCGGCGCC
>Ga0105239_10010055_pt1 | contig 10605 bp, 8 predicted proteins | sample KBSC44metaG_FD_92761 | JGI IMG/M metagenome (GOLD analysis project Ga0105239, IMG submission 92761) | Corn rhizosphere microbial communities from Kellogg Biological Station, Michigan, USA - KBS C4-4 metaG | ecosystem: Host-associated > Plants > Roots > Rhizosphere > Soil | place: Michigan, USA...
GCCATCGACCATGTCGTCCTCGAGGTGCCTGACACCGCCGAGTCCGAGCTGTTCCACAAGTCCGCGTTCGACCTGGGTGACCTGGTCCAGGTCCGGGAGTCGCACGAGCCGACGTCCGGGTTCCGAGGCTTCACCCTCTCGCTGGTGGTGTCCCAGCCGAGCACCGTCGACAGCCTGGTCGGAACGGCGCTCGCGGCGGGCGCCCGCGAGGTGAAGCCGGTCCGGAAGAGCTTCTGGGGCTACGGCGGCGTCGTCCAGGCGCCGGACGGCACCATCTGGAAGATCGCCACCTCGTCGAAGAAGGACTCCGGTCCGGCGACCCGGGAGGTCGACGACGTCGTGCTGCTGCTCGGCGTGGCGGACGTGAAGGCCACCAAGCAGTTCTACGTCGCGCGCGGGCTGGCCGTGGGGAGGAGCTTCGGCAGCAAGTACGTCGAGTTCGACCTCCCCGGGTCGCGGGTCAAGCTGGCGCTCTACGGACGCCGTGCCCTGGCCAAGGACGCGGGCGTGCCCGAGGAGGGGAGCGGCTCGCACCGGATGGTCGTCGCCGCCGACGCCGGTGCGTTCGCCGACCCGGACGGCTTCGTGTGGGAGTCGGTGGCGCCCCCCGTAGCGTGACCCCGACGGCCCCGACGGACGGAGAACGATGAGCAAGGCCACCCACGCCGCCGACAGCCACGATCTGATCCGGGTGACCGGGGCCCGGGTGAACAACCTCAAGGACGTCGACGTCGAGCTGCCCAAGCGGCGGCTCACGGCGTTCACCGGGATCTCCGGCTCCGGCAAGAGCTCGTTGGTGTTCGGCACGATCGCGGCGGAGTCGCAGCGGCTGATCAACGAGACCTACAGCGCCTTCGTCCAGGGGTTCATGCCCTCGCTGGCCCGGCCGGAGGTCGACCTGCTCGACGGCCTGACCACGGCGATCATCGTCGACCAGGAGCGGATGGGCAGCGACCCGCGCTCGACGGTCGGTACCGCCACGGACGCCTACGCGATGCTCCGGATCCTGTTCAGCCGGATCGCCGAGCCGCACGTCGGCCCGCCCACGGCGTTCTCCTTCAATGTCCCGACTCGGACCGCGAGCGGGGCCTTGCAGGTGGACAAGGGTCGTGGTGAGCGCAAGGTCGTCCGCAAGGTCGTCTACCTCGGTGGCATGTGCCCACGCTGTGAGGGCCGGGGCTCGGTCAACGACATCGACCTCACCGCGGTGTACGACGAGACGAAGTCGCTGCGCAGCGGGGCACTGACCGTCCCGGGCTACAGCATGGACGGCTGGTACGGCCGGATCTTCGGCGGCAGCGGCTTCTTCGACATGGACAAGCCGATCGCGAGGTACTCCAAGCGCGAGCTGGAGGACCTGCTCTACAAGGAGCCCACGAAGATCAAGGTCGAGGGCATCAACCTCACCTACGAGGGCGTGATCACCAAGATCCAGAAGTCGATGCTCGCCAAGGACGTCGACTCGCTCCAGCCGCACGTCCGGGCGTTCGTGGAGCGAGCGGTCACGTTCTCGACCTGTCCCGACTGTGGCGGCACGCGGCTCACGAAGGAGGCGCTGTCGGCGAAGATCAGGGGCGTCAACATCGCCGAGCTCTGTGCGATGGAGATCCGCGACCTGGCGGAGTGGCTGAAGGGGCTGGCGGAGCCGTCGGTGGCCCCGTTGGTCGAGGCACTGGCGCAGAACCTGGACTCGTTCGTGGAGATCGGGCTGGGGTACCTGTCCCTGGGGCGTCCCTCGGGCACGCTGTCCGGCGGTGAGGCGCAGCGGGTCAAGATGATCCGTCAGCTCGGATCCTCGCTGACCGACGTCACCTATGTCTTCGACGAGCCGACCATCGGGCTGCACCCGCACGACATCCAGCGGATGAACGATCTGCTGCTGCGGCTGCGCGACAAGGGCAACACCGTGCTCGTGGTCGAGCACAAGCCGGAGACGATCGCGATCGCCGACCATGTCGTCGACCTCGGGCCGCGCGCCGGCAGCGCGGGAGGCGAGATCGTGTACCAGGGCACCGTTGCGGGACTCCGGAAGAGCGACACGATCACGGGACGTCACCTCGACGACCGCGCCTCCCTCAAGGAGTCGGTGCGCGAGCCGTCGGGCTCGCTCGAGGTGCGCGGTGCCGACACGAACAACCTGCGGGACGTCGACGTCGACGTCCCGCTGGGCGTGCTGACCGTCGTCACCGGCGTCGCCGGGTCGGGCAAGAGCTCGCTGATCCACGGCTCGGTGTCCGGACGCGACGGCGTGGTGGCGGTCGACCAGGCCGCGATCCGGGGGTCTCGCCGCAGCAACCCGGCGACGTACACCGGTCTGCTCGACCCGATCCGCAAGGCGTTCGCGAGGGCCACCGGCGCCAAGGCCGCACTGTTCAGCGCCAACTCCGAGGGCGCCTGCCCGAGCTGCCACGGAGCCGGGGTGATCTACAGCGACCTGGCGATGATGGCGGGCGTCGCCACCCCGTGCGAGGCGTGCGAGGGCAAGCGGTTCCAGGCGGAGGTGCTCGAGTACACCTTCGGGGGGAAGAACATCAGCGAGGTGCTCGCGATGTCGGTGGCCGAGGCACTGACCTTCTTCGGAGACGGCGAGGCCGCCACGCCGCCGGCGCACAAGGTGCTCGGTCGGCTGGCGGACGTGGGGCTCGGCTACGTCAGCCTGGGCCAGCCGCTGACGACCCTGTCCGGAGGTGAGCGCCAGCGGCTGAAGCTGGCCACGCACCTGGGTGAGAAGGGCGGCGTCTACGTCCTCGACGAGCCGACCACCGGGCTCCACCTCGCGGACGTCGAGCAGCTGCTGGGTCTGCTGGACCGGATCGTGGAGTCCGGGAAGTCGGTGATCGTCATCGAGCACCACCAGGCCGTGATGGCGCACGCCGACTGGATCATCGATCTCGGACCCGGAGCCGGTCACGAGGGTGGACGAGTCGTCTTCGAGGGCACACCGGCCGACCTGGTCGCGTCACGCCCGACGCTCACCGGCGAGCACCTCGCGGCGTACGTCGGGACCTGAGCGGGTCAGTCCACCTGGGCGTGGGCGCCTTGCACAGCCTCTAGCTGCTCGGCCAGTGCCGGTGCCGGGAGAGGATCGGTTGCGGACGGTCTGCCGGGGGCGTGGCCCGGTGCATGGTCCGCTGGCCGTGCGAGCTCGGCGCCCACGCGAGGTGGACGTGGCGCTTGGCCTTGTCCAGGTGACACTCCAGGAGCCCGCACACGACGATGTCGACTCTGGCCACGGCAGGGCCTCGAGCGTAGGTCCCGACTGGCGAGACCAACCGCACCGACCAGTGGTGACGCGTGCCGTCGCACCGGATCCCCGTGCTGGAGTCGGCCTGGATCTTCAACCGTCCCGCCCGTTGCACGAGGTGGGGGTCCACGATGGACGGGCTCGCCTCGTGGTTGCAGGAGTAGGTGCCATGGAGTCGGGCTGCACCGCCATGGAAGGCCACCCCCCGCTCGGCCAGCGTCACGTGCGCGTGCGGGGTAGGTACGCCGCGCAACGTCAGGACGAGGTGGCCGCCGTTCACGTCGGTGTCGGAGAACGCCATGACGTAGTAGGTCGTGCCGGCCCGCGCGCTCCATCCCGCCGCACCGGGTCCGCACGTCAGCAGCGAGTCCGCGGTCGGGGTGTCCTCGAAGACCATCACACCCGCGCTGTAGTCCGAGTCGCTGGTGTCCATCAGGACCTTCCTGCTGGTGCCGGGGGAGTAGGTGTACCAGACCGAGGCCTTCGTCGCGGGAGCCCCGCAGTTCACGTTCAGTGCGTCATCGCCGGTGCTGGTCGTGGCCTCGGTGGTGTCCTGCTCCACCCGGTCGCCCAGGTTCATCACGACAGGCGCTCCGGGGTCGTCGTTGTCGGGGGGCGTCGCACTCGCAGCCCCCGCGCCCAGTGGCACCAGAGCCACACCCACCACCGCCGTGGCGAGGAATCGCAATGCCTTCATGTTGCCGTCCCTTCGGTACACGCTCGACGCTCCTGCGCCGGTTGCCGCCTCGGAGTCGACTCTCGTCAGCGCCCGTTGAGCTCGCGTTGTGGGCGAAGAGGTCACCCGTTCCGAGTCGGTGCGCGGAACGTTGAACGCTCAGGAGACGTGGCCGTCCGAGCCGCTCAACGCCACGTCAACGGGTGCGGTCGAGCATCGAATGATGCGCGACGCTCTCCAGCAGGTTTCGGACACGCCATCGCTCATCCCCGCCCCGGCTGACCACGCCGACTTCTGGTTCGATCCGATGTGCCCGTTCACCTGGATCACGTCGCGATGGATGGTGGAAGTGACCCAGGTTCGCGAGGTCGAACTCACGTGGCGTCCCATGAGCCTGTACTGCCTCAACGAGCACCGGCCCGACATACCGGAGGGCTACCGACTCCTCATGCTTCGCGGCCGCGCCCTCGGGCGCGTTCTGATAGCGACTCAGGCGACCATTGGTGGCGCGGCGATGGGAGCCCTCTACACGGCACTCGGCACCGCGATCCACGTGGAGCAAGGCAAGGTGGACGACAGGCTCGTGGAGCGAGCCCTGGCCGACGCCGGGTTGCCGACGGCGCTGGCCGACGCGCTCGACGACCCGGCACACGACCAACCCCTGCTGGTCTCTCACAAGGAGGCCATGGACCGAGTGGGTGACGAGGTAGGTAGCCCGATCATCGCCGTCAACGGCTCGGCGTTCTTCGGGCCGGTACTGACACGCATTCCCCGCGGCGAAGCTGCCGGCAGGCTATGGGATGGCACCCTGGCCGTCACCCAGCTGCCGTACTTCTGTGAGATCAAGCGATCGCGAACCTCCGGCCCAGACTTCACCTGACTCTCGGCCCTTCGCCGATCTGCGCTGGAATCAGCGTCCCGGACCGGCTCCGATCAGCGCAGTGAGCGGCGGATCTGGCCAGGATCAGACGGCACGGCAGACAAACCCCTCACCGCATGAACAGAGGACCGACAACCTTCACGAGCGAGTGTTCGGACACCGATGAAGGCGGGCGTCGTCAATCCGCGCAGATCACGACGCTGTTCTCGAAGGAGATCTTCGCGGCGATCGCGTCGACGTTGTCGGCCAGCGCGTCGAGGAGCACGCGGTTGTAGTCGGCGAAGCCATAGACGTATCTGTCGCCCTGGGGTTCGTGGGCAACCCACATGTCGACCCCCGAAATGGGAATGATGAGATGGTCTGCGTTCTGCCATGCCATGTAGATGTCGAAGGTTGCGGATTCATGGTCCGCGAACAATCCGTCCTGGTGGATGTACTGGGCCTCACTCATGCAGATGTCTCGGGGCAGGGCAGATGACGGAGGTGCCATCGCTACCGTCGCGCCGCCAGCCAGTACCGCCGCGATCAGCGAACCTCCGATGATCCTCTTCATTCGAATTCTCCTTCGAGACTCACCGAGCTGCTTTGCAAGGACGCCAGACGGCCTGAGCCTCATCGCTGCACGTTGAGAGCCTGTTGAGTGCGACGGCGCCAGCGGAACGGCTCAACCGGCGGTCTTGGCGGAGTTGTGGCAAGACCTCGTCCGCCGGGCACCATCGCAGGTCTGCGACCGCCCAGCGACGCTGTGGCCTTGACGTCGTGTCCCGGGGGTTGCGGCGCCCACGCCGCTCTGCGCCGGGCCTGTCTAAATGGGAAGGACCCGGCCTCATTGGCGGCGTCTGGCCCGGCTGCCGGCGCGACTGGCTCCAGACCTGAAACCGCGCTCATCTGCCGATGAGCGGGCGAGTGGACAGGTCATGCTGGTGCGCCGGTGCGCGGGCTCTTAACCTGAGAACATGACCCGTATCGAGGGCCTAGCCGAAGAGCCCGAGGTCCTCTCGGGCGGCCCGCGGGAACGTTCCTGGTCCCCACCACCCTCGGCCATTCTGGTGGTCACGCTGGGCTTGATCGCTGTCGCACTGGCCGGCTTCGGCGGATATCGCGTGGGCATTACCCATGAGCGCTCCCGGCAGGACGCGGCTTCACGCGACGTCGGTGAGGTCATCGCCATCTCGAGGGGACGCCCATCGGGTGAGGGATTCGGCGCCGGTTCGATCTGGGTCACCCTCTGGTCAGCGCCAGGCTTCCGCCCGGGGCATCGGCAGTCCGGTTACGTGGCCCGCTACGACCCGACCACCCGGCGGATGGTGGCAGAGATCCCTGTGGGCAGCCAACCGCTCGCCATCCAGCCGGGGTTTGGCTCCATGTGGGTCACGAACGCCGGGGACGGAACCGTCACCCGGATCGACCCAACAAGCAACCACATCCTGAAAACCATCAAGGTCGGACAGGTTCCCTACCAGATCTCGCCCGCAGGAGGCGGCATGTGGGTAGCGACCCAGGACGCCGCCGTGAAGATCGACCCCATCACCAACCGCGTCGTCCGGAGAACGCCGTACCCCCACCCCCCGCACGCCGAGACGCCGACCACCGCCGGGGTCGCTCTCGACGCCAACGCGCACGGGGTCTGGGTGAGCACCGCGTTCGGGACGGTCCTAAGACTGCGACCCTCCGACGGGCGCCTCCTGAAGAAAATCCCGGTGCAACCCGTGCCGCGCAGCTCCCCCGGCATGGTTGTGATCGACCACAACAACGTCTGGGTGTCGAACTACGGCCTTACCGGTGGCATCGGACCAGGGGCAGGCGACGCGATGTACGGGACAGGCAACCGCGTCCTGGAGATCGACGCAACCTCCAACAAGATCGTCAACCGCGTGCCGAGCGCTGGCTATCCAGTGGAGAGCATGCTCTCCCACGACAACACGTTGCTTATGGTCGGCGTGGACTATCAACACGGCAAGAGTGTGCTCATCCGTACCGACCTGCCCTACCAGGAGCTGACCTACGTGCGCCCCCTGGCTGGAAGCTCTTTCGACATCGTCGACACCCACGGCTCCTTGTGGGTTCCAAGTTGGGACGACCGCACGTTGCAGATTCTCCCCGACTCGGGCGGCATTCCAAACAGCCCGCAGCATGGCGACTGAGCTTCCTGTCGCGTTGCTTCAACTCGCATCAGAAACGCACTCACATGCCGCTGTCCGTGCGTACCCGAGCGGACTCAACCCCGCGGGACCGGTTCTTCGCGCCAGCACCGGCTCCGGGCGGGACTAGCAGCCCACGATCTTCGACATAGCACCCATCGAAGGCGCACCTGCCTTGAAGTGCAGCGCGTCGCCGGTCCGCCCGAAGTAGAACCCGTCATCGGCTGAGAAGGAGATCATGGGGGTCTGCTTGTCGTACTTTCCTCCGGGGTAGCACCCCGAGGACTGCCACGCCGGCGGCACCTGGCCGGTGCCCGAGTCGGTGCAGGTGATCTTTTCGGCTGATGAGTCCCACGCCTCGGAGAGAGGCTTGCCGACCAGCGACTTGCACGGCGTGGATGTGGGCTTGCCGCCACTGTAGGCACCACCAGAGCCACAGCCGGTCAGGGCGACGGCAACGGCGAGGACTACAAGAGCACGCTTCATGCTTGTGAGAGGCCAGGGTCGAGTTGCACTCCACTGGCGTGAAGGCGCTGGACCGACTGAGCAATGAAGGTCTGGCACGCGCCGATCATGCCTCATGAAACGCACTCTCGTGCCGCTGTCCGGTGCACTCTCATGCCGATGTGAGGGCGGGCCATTCCGGAATTGGTGCGCCGCGTGGTGGATCGGCGGTACAACGGTGGGGTGGACGGTGGATCGCCGCCTAGGCGGAGCGCACGATCGGCACTTATCGTCGCCACCGCGAACTACCTCGATCCTGGGCTGCGAGCCCTCCGCGGGGCGGCCTCGGACGCCGATGCGCTCAGAGAGGTCCTGGCCGACCCAGCGGTCGGGGAGTTCGACGTCGCGACCGTCCTCGACCGTCCTGCCCACGAGGTCGCCGAGGAGCTCGAGGGTTTCTTCGCCGACCGGCTGCCCGGCGACCTGCTACTGGTGCACCTGTCCGGCCACGGCATCAAGAACCAGACAGGCGAGCTCCACTTCGCGATGACCAACACCAAACTTGACCGGCTCGCGGCCACCTCGGTCACAGCGGAGTTCCTCAACCGGCAGATGGGAGCCAGCCGCGCCCGCAGCATCGTCTTGTGCCTCGACTGCTGCTACGCCGGGGCGTTCGACCGCGGCATGGTGCCGCGGGCCACCGAGTCGGTCGACCTAGGCGGCCGGTTCTCGGGCCAGGGCCGAGCGGTCATCACAGCGTCTGGCGCGTTGGAGTACGCGTTCGAAGGCGGTGCGCTCACGCACGACGGGCGGCCGCAGCCATCGGTGTTCACCACCGCGATGGTGGAGGGGCTCTCGACCGGTGCGGCCGACCGCGACCGTGATGGCTGGGTCGGCCTGGGTGAGCTGTATGAGTACGTCCACGACGCGGTGCGGTCGGCAAACCCGAACCAGACGCCGGGCATGTGGGCGTTCGGCATCCAGGGCAACCTCGTCGTGGCCCGCCGCAGTGGTGCCGCTGTCGGACCTGGCACCGAAATCGGCGCCGCGACGGACGAGGCAACCACCGTGGCCGACGAGCACCCGCCGGACCGGCCGGTGTTGGAAGGACCCGCGGCGAAGATTGGAGGACAGGCCCGTGTCGATGCTCGACGCTCGCGGCTCGAGACCGCTCGCCGCGCGGTTACTTGGCGCCGAGCAACGCTCGCGGTTGCCATCGCCGCCGTCGCCGTGCTCGTCGGTCTCTTCTCGGTTCCTGTGCTGCGAGGAGAGGGCAACTCCGGCATCCACGAGGTGCCAGCCGGCTTCGAAGGAACGTGGGCGGGTGATGCCACCGTCCGTGACAACGGAGTCGCCCACCTGACGATCACGTTGGTACAGGGTGACACCGACCTCACCCTCGACAGTACGGGTGCCCCTGGCAATGGCCATGAATGCCTCGACGGGGCTCTGACGCTGACCGGCGCCACCGCTTCTCAGATCACAACGTCCTTCACGCCGCATAACGGAGACTGTGCGCGGGGTACCGTCAAGATGGACCTCGTCGACGACCAGCTCCGTTACCACTTCCACGCCGACGACGGCGCCCGCGGCGCCTCGGCCGTGTTAACCCAGCAATAGACCGTCTGCCTCGGGGCAGGATGAGGGTGTTGTCCAGGCTCCGTGCCCACAGCCGTCTCCATCATTGGGAACCGAACAAGGCCGACGAGGTTGGTCTCCTCCGAACCTGCGACCGGTGCGGCAAAGGTTCGTGAGTCCCATGAACGCCGCCCGATGGCTGGGACCAGGCGTGGAGGCACGCACGTCCGAAGGGCTGAGCCGGGCCGCGGGATCGCCCTCTCATGCCGCTGTCCGGGTGGACCCTCACGCCTATGAGCGGACGAGTCCTTCCGCCAGATCGACGCACTATGTGACCGAGGTTCTCGACCAGCGCTCCGGCAGAACGCAAGGCCCTAGACGTGCGTGCGACCATCGCTGGGTGTTCGCCGCTTACCGTCGCGTCCTGTCGAGACGCGGGGCGGTGCGGTTCAGCGTGGCCTCTCAACTTGCACAGTTCCCGACCGCGGTCATGACGATCGCCGTTGTTCTGCTGGTCCAGGACCGGACCGGCTCCTACACGTACGGCGGCACGCTGGTCGGTGCTTTGATGATCGGCACCGCGATTGGTGCAGTTCCGCAAGGCCGGCTCGTGGACCGGCACGGCCAGGGCCTGGTGCTGGCCTTGTTCAACAGTGTGTGGGGCGCTGCGTTCCTGGGTCTGGTCGTGTCGGTCGTCCACGATGGACCCCCCGCCGTGGCGGTTGTCCTGGCCGGATTGACCGGCGCGACCACCCCCTCGGTCGGTCCGGCCGTGCTCGCGCGATGGGCACACGTGGTAGACGGTCCCGACGAGGTGCACACGGCCTACTCGCTCGAGTCTGCCGCCGACGACCTCACGATCATGGTCGCTCCGGTGTTGGTGACCTGGCTCGCGGCCTCGATGGACCCGCTGGCGTCCGTCGGCGTCGCCCTGGGCGCCGGTCTCCTTGGCACCTACCTCTTCTGCATCCAGCGGGGCACGGAGCCCCCCGCCCATCCGCCGGCACCTCGGACCAAGACCGTTGCACCGATGCCCTGGTCGTTCGTCGCATTCTTGACGTTGCTCGCCGGCAGCCTGTGTACGGCGTTCGCTGGCATGGACGTGGTCGTGGTCGGTTTTGCGATCGAACAGGGGAAGCAGTGGGCCGCCGGGCCGGTGCTTGCTCTCGTCTCGATCACAAGCATCGTCGGCGGGCTGGTCTACGGCTCCATTGCATGGTCGGTCTCGCCGGTCGTGCGCATGCGCTACGCGGCGATCTGGTTGACGGTGACCCTCGCAGTGGCGACCACGGTGTCATCGGTGACTCTCCTTGCCTTACTGCTGCCCCTCGTCGGTTTCGCCATCGGACCGGTGATCGCCGCCAGCAAGACCATCGCAGAGCAAAGACTGCCGGCGGCGCGCTTCAACGAGGGGATGACGTTCCGTCAGATCGGCGTGTACAGCGGCTTCGCGATCGGAGCGGCGTTGGCCGGGGCCCTGCTCGACCACGTTGGCCCTGGCGATGCCTTTCTGCTCCCGGCCGCGGCGGCCGGTTCCGCACTGGTAGTGCTGGTCGCGGTTCGATTGGCAGAGACGCGGGGTGCCTCTCCTGCACCTGGCTGTCTACGCCCATGAGGGGTGTGCGCCGGTTGGGTGGGGTTA
>Ga0105239_10010057_pt1 | contig 10605 bp, 12 predicted proteins | sample KBSC44metaG_FD_92761 | JGI IMG/M metagenome (GOLD analysis project Ga0105239, IMG submission 92761) | Corn rhizosphere microbial communities from Kellogg Biological Station, Michigan, USA - KBS C4-4 metaG | ecosystem: Host-associated > Plants > Roots > Rhizosphere > Soil | place: Michigan, USA...
CTCCGTTCACTCGCCACTCGCCCGAGGCAGGCGTTCCCTGCTGTGCTCTCGCGGACGTCAGGTTCCAAACGGCAAACGCGGCCACGCCCATAACCAGCGCTACCCACGACTTTGTGCGAAGCATATCAATCGAGTTTATTGCCAATCCCTATCTTGCGCAACCGCTGCACACGCCGCTGTGCACGATAAGATGCAGACATATCTGCATGAACCGCCAGCGCCTCGCCGGGTACCTTTATTCGCTTCCCGAACGGGTGGTGCGCTCGCTTTCGGCGATCGTCGGGGGCACGGTCCACGAGCTAGGCGATGTCATCCTGCCCGTGCGCGTCCGCCGATCGCGTTTGTACTATGCCCTGGTCGAATCCACCTCCCGGTTTCTGGTGGAATACGTCGGGCAGGTGGAGTCGGAGGCCTCCAAGGGCGACCCTTTGCCGGACGATTTCCTCATTCGCCGCACGGCGGGCAACGTAGTCGAGATCGCAGGCCTGGCGGCCTTCAGAGCGTCACCTGTCTGGGTTCTAGCCGCCCTCTCGGATCTGGCCGGAGCGGGCCGCGAGCTGATTCAGGAGATCTCGGCCGCGCTCCAAAAGGACGGACTACTGGAGCCGGACACCACCTTCGAATCCGTGGATCAGCTTCTGGATGGCCTGGAGCGTTCCTCAGCCCGCCTGGCTCAGGCGGTGAACACGCCTCCGCTAAATGTGAAGGGCTTGCGCGAAGAGTGGCGCTTGTTGCGCAGCGAAGCTTCGCAGATCCCGCGCGCTGTCCTGCCATCGCCGGAACGCCTCTGGAATCAATGGATGGAGCTTAAACAAGAGGCCGATTCCCAGGGCCGGACCGTTGCCGAGCTATCTTCTGTGATGGCGCTGGCGGCCGTGCGCAATTTGCCGGATAACGCTCGCTGGCTTTCGAACGTACTCCGAACCGGCAGCCGGCGCACCGGCGAAATGCTGGCCCGAGGGCTGCTGGACCACTACCGGGACACCCTGGCCGAAATCCACAATACCGGTTATCTGCGCTATTGGATTCGCGAGTTTCGCCCCTATTTCATCGGCGCCGCTAACCAGTTCTCCCCCCGGCGCGTCTCTACCACTGAGCGGCTTCTAAGCAAGCGCCGGAAGCCGGGCTGATATACTTCCTGTAGCAAGATCTCCGTTATGATCAATCCCTTACACAAACCCCGCACGTTAGTTTTGGCGTTCGCACTCCTTGCGACCGTCGGTTCGTTTGCCCAAGAGGGCGGAAAGAATGACCCGGATCGTGCTGTTGCCGGCGGTCAGTTCCCAGCAGGCTGGAGCGCCCGTCCGGATCGTGGCGCGGCGACAGGAATCAAGTTCTCTCAAGCCGGCGATGTCTACCACTTCCAGATGGGCACCACCGGAACCATGTGGCGCGCTGACTGGACAAAATCCGGCAACTACAGCTACTCGGCTCGTCTGACTCAGGTCAAGAAAGCTTCCCATCCGGTGTCTTATGGCCTGGTGATCGGCGGGAGCAATATGGGCCCCTCGCCGACCTATACCTATTTCCTGGTCCGCCAGTCGGGCGAGTATTTCATCTCCAACTGGGAGGGCGCCGCACCCAAGACCGTAGTGGACTGGACCCCGAACGCAGCCATCGTCAAGGAGGGCGCGGACGGGAAACAGGCCAACACGCTGGGCGTCCAGGTTCAAGGCGACAACGTCATCTTCAGCGTGAACGGCACGGAAGTCGCGCGCCAGCCGAAGAGCAAGGTCCACGCGGATGGCGTGCAAGGTTTCCGGATCGGCCACACTCTGGACATCGACGTCGACCAGGTGAAGCGCTAAACGGCTTAAGTATCCCCGTTTCGTCCCTCCCGCAATTGCGATATGATTTGGCTGGCGCTTGTACGGGCCAGCCACGGGAGGTTTCGTATGAGGACTCGATTCGCTCTACTGGGCGCTCTGGCGCTCACAACTACTCTGCTTTTCGGGCAAGCTCCGCAGGCGGCCCCTCAGCCTGCTAAGGCGCCAGCCAAGGCCGCCGCGAAGAGCTGGAAAGTCGCGCGAACTCCCGAAGGCGTGCCCGATCTGCAAGGGTTCTGGACCAACTCCACTCTGACACCCCTCGAACGCCCCAAGGCTCTCGGATCGAAAGAGTTCTACACCGATGAAGAAGTAGCTGCGGCGCAAAAGAAGGACCGCGACCGCCTGGCTCTGAATGTGGCGGAAGGTCTCCCCACCGAGCCCGGCACTGCGGCCGATGTGCACTACGATTTCGCCCAGTTCGGCTTAGACAAGGCCCAGTCGAGCCTGGTATGGGATAAGCGAACTTCGCTCATCATCGGACCGACGGGTACTATTCCTGCGCTGCTGCCGGAGGCCCGCAAAAGGGCCGCCGATATCGCCGCCAAAAACCGTGGTCATGAATTCGACGGCCCTGAGAATCGGCCGCTGAGCGCGCGCTGCATCATTCTGGGCTACGATGCCGTACCGATGTTGCCCCAGGGCTATAACAACAATTTGCAGATTCAGCAGGGCCAGGGATACGTGACGATCCTGCATGAAATGAACCACTCCGCTCGGGTCATCCCAACCAACGGTCAACCGCATGCGCCCAACGGCATCCCCCAATTGCGAGGCGATTCGAAAGGTCACTGGGAAGGCGACACGCTGGTGGTGGACGTCTCTAACTTTACCAACTACAATCCGTTCCGAGGATCCGGTGACAAGCTGCACGTGGTGGAACGCTTCACGCGCGTGGATCCAAACACGATCCTGTATCGCTTCACGGTAGAAGATCGCGAGACCTGGGATCAGCCGTGGACCGCCGAATTGGTCATGACCACCGGTCAGGGACCGATCTACGAGTTCGGCTGCCACGAAGGAAATTACGGCCTGGCGAACACCTTGCGCGGGGCTCGCGTAGCGGAGCAGGAAGCCGCCCAGAATTCAGCCAAGAAGTAGCCTTAGAAGATTTAAGCGCGCTTCAAGGTTTCGCACAGTTGTTTTGCAGCAGCGTGTATAGAGATTGCTAGAGGCCGCAGCTGGGCGCCGCGGCGTCCGCGCGCTTCGCGTGATGCATCCGGCGGGAACAGCAGATTGCGTGCTCCGCGTGAAAACTCCAGTTGGACGCCTTCTCGGCTCTTCCCACGATTCGTTATATTCGAATCGTCCAAGCCTTGCAGACGCGCAGCGGCCGCAGTTTCCAGCGCGTCCACGGCCCGAATCCCATGTTCGTTTGACGCGCTATTGATCGATGCGATCATCGTCTGGCGCCCTAGATTCCATTTGCCGCCGACATATACCAGCGGCTCCGCAGCCTCGCTCGATCCGTGAAATGCGAGCACAAAGTTCGTTTGGGGCAGCATCGCCAACAGCGTAGGTTCGTCAAATTCGGTACTGGCAACATGCAGGGCTTCTTTATTGCCCTTCCGCAGAAAGCCCGCGAACTCATACCATGCCCAGCCCCCCGCCTCGGCCACAGCTCGCATGATGTCTGAAGTACCCGGCTCGATGCCGCCGCCATGCGGTGCGATCAAGAGGCAATTTTCGATTTTGCTGTCCCCGAAGGCGACGCGAAAGTCTCTGCCCAGAACGTGTCCGTTCCGGAGAATCTCAGCGTAGCTGCGCGGTTCTGCCACGAAAACTAAAGATAACACTTTGCCGGTGAAACCAGCGGGATTAGTGGCTTAAGTCGTAAATGAAATAGTTCACGGCGATCCGATACGCCAGCGATGCCCACTTCTCCGGGTAACGCGGTTCGTCGGAAACCTCCCAGGCGTCGCCCAGGTCCATGTTGTGGAAAATAGCTACCACGATGCGGCCGTTGTCATCGCGAACCGCGCGCCAATGCGGCTCCTTGCCGGTGTCGCCTTTTTCGTAGGTGCGTCCAGTCTCGAAGTACTGAGCGCCCGGTACTTGAAAACGTTCGGTCAAATCGGAGACGGTGTGAAAAATCGCATCGCTATTGGGAATGTCCTGAACTTGCCGTCCTGGAAACACCCGGCTGAGGCTATCGGTGAATTGTTCCCATTCATTGATGCCTTGCTCGTTGTCGCGAGCATTCGATCCATGGAAATCATCCACCATCAGAAAGCCTCCGCGCAGAAGGTACTCGCGGAGCTGTCCGGCTTCCTTCTCGGGCAGTTCCCAATGCCCGACCTCCGACGCGTAAGCCGCCGGAAAGTTATAGATGTCGTCGGTGCCATCCAGACTGACCACTTGTTCCACCGATCGGGTGTCGATGCGGGTCAGTCGGCGAATGCCAAGCAGCAGATGCCGGTCCGAGCGCGGATAATCCATGGTCCAGTAGCCTGGAAATGGACGGCCGTCGGGCAGACGAACGCGGGAATCGTTGGGATAGCCGAAAATATCGGGATAGCGCAGCCGGGCGCGCACCCACTCGGCATCGTTCTGATAATCCGGTGGAAGCTTGAAGTTTTCGTACTCGATGGCCGGCCATTCCCGGAACGGCTGCTGTGCGCGCAGCAGGCTCCAAAGGGACAAAACCCCGATACAGGCCAGAACAAGTGTAATCCGGGGGAGCATGCACCGCCGATGCGACTTCAGAGTAACATGACTCAGGAGGGCATGCCCTGTGATTGAGTGGCTGTCAATATCCCCGGAACTGTGGAAGGACTTGCAGGAAATCGGACTCACCTTTGTGCTGACGGCGCTCATCGGATGGGACCGGGAGCGCGAGGCGCACAGCGCGGGACTGCGGACGTTCCCCATCGTCGGCATGGCGAGCTGCAGCTACCTTCTGGTGCTGGGACCGCAGCCCGATATCGCCGCACAGTCGCGCGTGCTGCAGGGGCTGATTACCGGCATCGGATTCGTCGGCGGGGGCGCGATCCTCAAAGAGGGCGCAAATGTCCGCGGCACAGCTACCGCCGCCAGCGTGTGGAACGCGGGTGTGATCGGCGCATCGGTTGCGATGGGGCACTACGGGGTCGCCGTAGCGCTGGCGCTGCTGAACCTGTTCACTTTACGCGCGCTACTGCCGATCAAGCAATGGATCGACAAAAAAAGCGGCCCGAAAAAGGGCGACTGACTCGCGAGACTATTTCGAACTTCGAGACAAGTCCGTGTAAACCAGAGTGACGAACCTGTCGGGCGTGATGGCGCCGCCCATGCGAGGCGGGTCGAGATCCGCGGTCGGCTTCGAGGCCACTACCTGGTCAAGCGTTTTCCCCGCTCGGATAGCGGCTAGGACGCGGTCTCGCACAGTGACGAACATCTCGAGCTGCTGCTTGATCTCGTTGAATCCGACCACGGGTCCCAGATGGCCTGGAATGATTTTGGTCTGCGGATTGGCGATCTTCATGACCTCCTGTGCGGCGGCGATCATGCCCGCCACAGTGCCGCCTTCCGCCACTCCGATATTGGGATAACGAAGCGATGAAGGCACGTCGCCTACGTGCATCACATTCGCGTGACGGAAGTAAATGATGGAGTCGCCATCGGTGTGGGCGGCCTGAGGATGGTAGATGTAGATTTCCTCGCCGTTGAAGTGCAGAGTGAGGCTATCGGTATAGGTCAAGGTCGGAAGTGCAGCCGCCGGCGGCAGGCTGTTGCCCTCAGCCATCCGCTTGCGCATGTTCTCATGCGAAATGATCACGGCGCCGAGCTTGGCCATGGCTTCATTGCCGCCGGTGTGATCGCCATGAAGGTGGGTATTGACCAGATATCGAATTGGCTGCGGGCTGATTTTGCGCAGCGCGTCGATGATCTTCTGGTGCATGGGGCTATACATCGAATCGATCAGAAACAGACCGTCGCTGCCGGAGGATACGACGATGTTGCCTTGTGCCGGGCCGCCCATCAGCACGTAGAGACCATCGGAGATTTTGACCGTTTCAATTTCGGTTTTGGCGAAGTCCACGCCTTGGGCTGCGGCGATTGCAGAGAAAAGCACGAGCATCGCAGCCGTATTTTTTCTGATGGTCATACGTCCCTTCCTCCTGAAGCACTATAGTAGCGGAGATACCTTGTCGTCACTTCAAGAGCAATTCGGTCCAATCGACATCTACCTTTTCGATCAACTGCTGCGTGGACGGATCACGCCGGGGATGCGGATATTCGACGCGGGCTGCGGTTCGGGACGCAACCTGGTGTATCTGCTCAGAGCCGGTCATGAAGTGTTCGGAGCGGACGCACATCGGAATGCTGTCGAGGAAACGCGTCGCTTGGCAGCTTCGCTCGCGCCTGCGCTTCCTGCCGACAACTTTCGCGTGGAACCTCTAGAGGCGATGTCTTTTGCAGACGCTTTCGTGGAGGTGGTGCTTAGCAGCGCAGTGCTCCACTTCGCCCGCGACGACGATCAGTTTGGCGCGATGCTGGAGGGCACATGGCGGGTGTTAAAGCCGGGTGGTCTATTCTTTTGCCGGCTGGCGTCTTCGATCGGGATCGAACAACAAATCCAATCCATCGCCGGACGCACATGCTTGCTACCGGACGGCTCGGAGCGCTATCTGGTTGATGAAAAGCTTCTGGTCAGTTTGACGCACGAGTTAGGAGGACAGATGATAGATCCACTGAAGACCACAGTGGTTCAGAATCAACGCAGCATGACCACGTGGGTTGTTCGCAAGAACGCGTAATTACGCGGTAGCCGCGATCGCAGCCGGCCTGATTTTTGAGGGGAAGCTAACGCGCAGCCAACGGTCGATAGAATCTTTGTGCGTAGTCAGAATAACTCTCTGCCATTTCAAACCGCCGGTCTGCTGGTGGTATTCAGCGACGACATAGTTGTCCGCGTTGAATATCAGGATGAGATCCGTCCGATCGCCGCGCTTGCAGTAATAGGAGCTGTTAATAACGACGCGGTCTCTCGGCAGGGTCTTTTGCTTCACAGCTAAGGGTAACAGGTTCGAGTTCCTGCCATAATATCTGGCATGAAACGACTCAACCACGTTAAAGCGATGCTCGTCCTCGCTGCCGGAATGTGCGCCGGACAAGCTGTAACCGAGATCACTCTTCCCGCCACCCGAATCTTCCCGGAAAGCATCACGTCCACCGCCGACGGGACCTTAATCGTCGGGAGCCTGGGGCATGGGAACGTGCTGCGGATCGCGCCGGGGAAGACCACGGCTGACGAATGGATCAAGCCGGGCGCCGGAGGACTCAATAATGTGCTGGGCGTGTATGCCGATGAAAAAGGCAAGACGCTGTGGGTGTGTTCCAATAATCTGGAAAACAAGGGCGATGCGACTGCGGTGATGGCGTTCGACCTGAAAAGCGGTGCTCCCAAGGGCACGTACAAGCTCCCAGGCGAAGGGCCACTGTGCAATGACATCGCTGTCGGCTCGGATGGCACCGCATATATCGCCGACACTCGGCTGGCCACCGTCCTGATGCTTAAACCCGGCTCGAAAGCTTTAGAGGTTGCGGCTAAGGATCCGCTGCTGGCCGGGGCGGACGGCTTGGCATTCGGCGATAAGACGACGCTGTACGTGAACAGCGTCACCGCGAACAAACTGCTGCGCGTGGATCTGGGGTCGGACGGAAAGTCGAAGAAGGTTACCGAGCTGAAGGTGTCGCGGCCGCTGGACCGGCCTGACGGCATGCGCGCCATCGGGGCGCATCGTATGCTGCTTGCTGAAAACTCGGGAAAGATGGACATCGTGACGTTCGAAGGTCCCGACAAGCAGAATGCGGTGATCAAGACCATCAAAGAGGGCCTGGAAAGCACTCCCGGCGTAACCGCTACGCGCGGAATGGCCTGGCTGATTGAGGGCAAGCTGAACTACCGTAACGATGCAGCTCTCAAGGACAAGGATCCCGGGACGTTTAAGATGGTCGCGGTGCCGCTTCCGAAATAGCTATCTGCGCGTTTGTTTTTCGGACGGGTCCCGGGTCAGGTGGTATCGGCCGGTTAGCGTGGTGTCGACGAACTCGAGCTGTACATCCGTGCCCATTCCTTCGATGTAACGATATCCCCAGGTCTCGTAAGGATAGCTAGAGCCGGGAACTCCTCCGTGCGCGTCAATCGAATCTGGCGGGCCGAACCGGATGTAGATCATGCCTCGGTCGGTATTCCAACCGGGAACCGCTTCGGCAAAGTTGTCATTTGCGTAGGCGATCCGACGGTAGTGCTCTTCCTTGAACTCGTTTCTTTCGGTTCCGGGCGTAGGATCGCGCCGCAGCCAGAATAGCTCAATGAACTTCTGCCGCTCCGGGTCCGTCTGGAGCCTCACGAAGGCGGCTCTCTCCTCGTCGCTGATAACCCAGTGCACTTCCTGATTCAGCCATCTGTCATACGGGCTTTCTAGAGCTCTGCGGAGTTGCGATGCAGGTGCGGCAGGCGAGACGGGTGCCTGTGCCTGCGCAATCACTTGAACAGCCGGTGTGGGATTACGCCGCAGCGGGCTATCGAGCGCTCTGCGGACTTGGGGTGCCAGTGCGGCGGGCAAGACGGGCGTCTGTGCCTGCGCAATCACTTGAACAGGCAGTGGCGGTGATTGCGCGGGAGCCAGTTGGACCGCCGAGACGAGATAGACCAGCGGTAAGCTGCACAACGCCAGAGTCGCCCAGCGAGAAGTTCGGAAATCTTTCGGAATCTGGCGCGTTTCGTCTAGGATCTGATCGATTCTCTTCTGTACCGTGCTAGATTTTGCCATCGATATTGCTCCCCATACTAAGCGTCCTTTTGCGGACTTCGCTGCATAGGCTATATCCAGCAGAACCCGCGCATAGTCCTGGCGATCACGCAGACTCGCCAGTGCCGAATCGTCACAGGAGTACTCAGCCAGCACAGCAAGCTCACGCTTTAACCACCAGGCCAAAGGATGGAACCAGAAGAGGCACGAGTTCACTCGAGCCACAATTCCGATCACCCAATCCGCCCGGCGGACGTGAGCTTCTTCGTGGGCCAATACGGCGCGAAGTGTCACCGAATCCCATGCACGCCATGCGATTGGCAGAAGAATCTTGGGCGCCAGGCAGCCGACAGTCATGGGCACCGAAATCCAACTGGATTCGCGTAATTCCGCTACTCCGCTGGCCGTTGACGATGCCATGGGATGGCTGGATCGGACCAATCTTCGAGTAAACAAATATCCGACAGCAAATTGTCCTAGCAGGGCGAGTGCCACGCCTGCGTACACCAAGAGGAAGATCGCGCTCCACGAAAGCGAAGCCGACGCGTGCTGTTGAACCAACGGAGCGGGCGGCAAGAGGATTGCAATGGAGTCCGTACGCGGCGCGGGAATCGCTACTGGCGCCAACACTCGTAGAGGTATGGACGGTAGCCAGAAGCTGACGGCGGCTTGCGCCAGCATTGCGATCGTGACCATGGTCCACACCGCATGTTTAACCGAAGCAGAACGGAGGCGACAGGTCCACAATGCCAGCCACGCCAACGCCGCCAGTCCAAGCGAGCGTAGCGAAACGTCCGCAATATACGCCAAGAAGTCCGCGGGGTGTGTCATCTCACTCCTCCTGTTTGCGACGCATGATCTTTTTCGCCAGACGCTGCAGTTCCTGCTCGTCCAGAACCTGGTCATCCACCATTCCGACCAAGAGTTGCTCGACAGATCCGCCGCACAGCCGGTTGATGATCTGTTGCACGGCTTTCACCGCAACATTTTGCGCGGGTTCGAGGCTGCGGTAAATGTTCGTCCGGCCTTCCACGCGGTGTTCGAGATACCCCTTGTCTTCGAGCCGTTTCAGAACGGTGCGGACGGTAGAGTCCTTCATCGGATGCTCGGTGGCCAGCGCTTCCCGGACGTCTTCGGCGGTCACGGATGAACGTTTCCAGATGGCGCTCATGACCAGGTGCTCCAGTTCACTCAAAGCTTTTCGCGGCTTTTTCGAGGCAGGCATATTCGCTACATATCGTAGCGCTACTAAATGTAGCGCTGTTCGCCGGAGCTGTCAACTAAAAAGATTCCGTGTAAACCCCCGCTAGGGGAGATCGGTCTATACCTGCGGATGGAAAGAAGTCTGTTGCACGAATCGGCTCCGGTAACCGAGGGGCCGTATCCGGAAGGCCTTGACGACTTCGACGCGCTGATGCGGCAACATCAGCCGCGGATTTTCCGGTTTCTTTTAGCGTCGCTGCGGGACCGCGATGCGGCCGAGAATCTGACCCAGGATTGTTTCGTGCGGGCGTACAAAGCACGCGAACAATTTCGAGGCGGTTCCAGCCTGAGCACGTGGCTCATGCACATCGCCGCGAATCTGGTTCGGGATCACGAGGCCAACAGCCGGCTGAAGTTCTGGAAACGCAGGCTGCGGTCCGATGTAGACCTGAATGACATCAGCGACTGGATTCCCGATCAGCAGCGATCGCCCGAAGCACTGGCTCTGGCGAAAGAACAAGTGGAAACAATCTGGAAGGCGGCAGGTAGGTTATCCGAGCGGCAGCGTACGGTTTTTCTGCTGCGATTCGTCGAAGACATGGACCTTTTGGAAATCGCGGCGATTACCGGGATGAAGGAAGGCACTGTCAAGACGCACCTTTTTCGAGCAGTGCAGTCGCTCAGGCTGGGGCTGGAGCGCGGCAAATGAATCAACACCTGACAGGAGAGCAAATGTCTAAATGTCTGATTGGCGACGTCACGCGGCAGGAAGCCGACCATGTCTCGCAGTGCGAGGTGTGCAGCGGTGAAATCGCGCGTCTGGAATCATCGTTCTCGCA
>Ga0105239_10010059_pt1 | contig 10603 bp, 8 predicted proteins | sample KBSC44metaG_FD_92761 | JGI IMG/M metagenome (GOLD analysis project Ga0105239, IMG submission 92761) | Corn rhizosphere microbial communities from Kellogg Biological Station, Michigan, USA - KBS C4-4 metaG | ecosystem: Host-associated > Plants > Roots > Rhizosphere > Soil | place: Michigan, USA...
GATGCCTTCGCCGGCTCGCTATTCGGATACGGCACGTAGTAAGTCAAAGTCGCCCGCCAACACGCGATCGAGACGACCACTGCGCCATCCATGGACACTGTCGCGCACCAGTGGTGAAGGGCCGTCGGTGTATCGGCGACATATGCGCGACTCTGGATCAGTTGGAGAGCGCGGTTTGGAAAGGGCCGGATCGGGGATCACGGTGACGCGCACGCTGTAGCGAACTTCGGTTTCACCAAGGCGAGTTTCCAGAACGTGTAGCCCTTGCTCGTCGCTTAGTGCCTGATAGGCCCCGAACCCGGAAACATCGAGATGCAGAGCGCCAGATACTGCGCTTGGCCCGCGTCGTTTGATGCGCATCCCACGGGCTTGCGCCCAACTCACGTACATCTCGGCAACGCGATCGCGCCACTCCTGCGCGGACGGTGTACGCATGTCCGTGGGAACGATCTCAAGCTGTGCTGCTTCAGGCTCGTTGCGCTTTATCGCGCTGATTGCTGAATCGATGGCCATGACAAGAAGCGCGAGCCGGCGGACGAACTCACCGGCACTCCGTCCCGCACCACGACTCAGGCGCGCATAAAGCGAGTTCGCGGAGCGCAACCCGGATTCGATTCGATCCATGCGCTCGAGTCGATCGAGCACATGTTGACGCTCGGGCCATTGCCAGAAATCTTTTCGCTGCATTGCTCGCGCAGCTTCCTCTTTGAGTTCGAGCCAAATTGGTTCTTCAATCTGTGCAGACCGTTCGTCAATCTCATGCTGAAGTACGGCGAGTGTCGTTCGGTCAACGCGGGGCTCCAGCGCTAGTGCTCGAAGGTCCGAGGAATGACCCGTCACTGAAGCAGGTGCTTCAGTCGCCGATTCGTCGGGATCAACGAAGCGGACACGCAGGGAATCCCCCTCGGCCTGCACGAAAAGGAACTGCTCGCCATTCGGCACGCGATGCTCCACCATCGTCTGTGCCAGCGGTGCCAACAGGTATTGGTCGATCGCGCGACGCAGCGGACGCGCGCCAAGGTCCGGTGTAAACCCCTTGTCGAGCAGAAATTCGATGGCGGATGGCTCCCATTCCACCGCCCAGCTGCGACCGCGGAAACCGCGACGCTCGAGCACTCCCCGCAACTCCTTCTCGAGGATATCGCGCATCAGCGCTCGCGTCAGTGGCTTGAAGACCACAACGCGATCAAGTCGATTGACGAACTCGCGACGAAACGTCGTATCGATCGCGCGCCGCACAAGCTCGCGAGAGAATGCGCCGCGCTGCTCGATAAATCCCATGCCCGAACCAGTGGAAATGGTCGAACCCAAGTTCGACGTTAGGATGATGATGCTGTGTCGGAAGTCTGCGGTGTTACCGCTGCGGTCTGTCAAACGGCCGTCGTCAAATACCTGTAGAAAGAGGTCCCAGATGCGCGCACTGGCCTTCTCGAACTCATCGAGTAGGACAACCGAAAAAGGATGTTGCCGAATGCGAGCAGTCAGCGACATGGCTCGCCCTTTTTCCCCGTCATCGATCAATCGCCAGTACGCATCATCCGATTGGTATTCGCTCATATCAAAACGCAACATGCGATCTGGGCTTCCGAACAGGAAGCGCGCGAGCGTCTTGGCAATCTCGGTTTTGCCGGTTCCAGTCGGCCCGGCGAAGAGAAACACACCAATCGGGCGGCGCGAATCCGTTAGACCAGCCTTGAGCATGCTGATTCGGTCGACCAAACAGTCGACCGCTTCTTCCTGACCAATCACGCGTTCCGTGAAATAGCGGCGTATTGCAGTGATGTCCAGCATTCGACCGATGTCGAGAATCTCCAGCGGCAACCCACTACTGCGCGCAAGCGTCGTTAGCAGCTGATCACGATCGATTGGCAGTGTCGGCGGTTCAGTGCGTTGCGCGGAGGCAAGAGCTTCCTTGAGCAAATCCAGTGTACGTCCCGGCTCGAGACGCTCCGGAAAGTGCTGACGACTTAGCTCGCACGCCTCGCGAACCACCGCCAGGCTTATGACGTCGCGACCAAGCTTGCTTTGCCACTTTTCTGCCCAGTCTCGCGCTAGCGTGAGGGCTTCGGCATCGCTCATCGGTTCGACGCGCAACGCCGTAATCAGGGTCTCGACACGAGGACGCTGCGCCACCACGCGTGCCCAAGCGGCGACAGTGGATTCACCAAGGAGTTGCAACGTGCCACTCTCGATGTGCGGAAGCAAGTGATCGAGAATGCCGTGCGGATTCTGCGACCATGTACCTGTCTCGAGTAGTTGGTGACAGTCGGGTACAAACCAAATCGCACGCCCGCTGCCAATTCCATGGACGAAGTTCTCCAGCCGCTGTTCCAATTCGCCAATGTACTTCTGACCGGCCATCATCTGCGAAGGGGTCGCCTCAATGACTCGCCAGCCCTCCTTGACGAGTTCGCGCAGAGCGGCCCGAGCGAGCGTGGTCTTGCCCACGCCATCGGGACCGACCAACACAAGGCTTGGTGTTCCGGGGCGCTGCAGTGTTTGTGTGAGCACTTCAATGTGTTCACGGATCAAAGCATTCTGGGCAAGCGGCTCCTCTTCTTCGGCAAGTAGAGTGCGCCCTACGCGCATGACCTCGCGCTTACCAGCACGAACGCGGTCCGCGCGCTTCAGTTTGTTGAGAAAATCGACTAGCAATGGGTGCGAGACCATGCTCAGGACCTCAGTACGGTCGTCGAGATCCCAGTCGCCACCATCTAGCGTTTCGTCGATGATAGGGACAATGCCCAGCTGGTGTTGTCGATCTAGCGAGGCGACGAAAGCTGCGCGCGTGGGCGGATGTTCCGTCCACCAGCGTTGCGCTCGTAACAGCATGGTCGAACATACTCTCGGATCCTTTGCTTCCCCGAGGTATCGGAGAGCGAAGTGCAGGCCCATATACCCCATGCGCGTGAGGACGCGCGCAACTCCGATCTCGCTTTCATCGCCGGCAGAACCCATCGCTGCAAGTGCCGCGCAACTCATAGCGGTATTCTGGGACGTCACGAGGTTCAAGCGGTCCTGCGGTGTGAACGGCGCCCCGGCAAGAATCCCTTGTAGTTCTTGAAAGCGCGGCTCACGCTCAAGATCGCCACCTTGATCGGCATTCTCGCAGTACTGCCCGAGCTCTCTCGAAATTCCGTTTGCGCGAACACGTGGATCAGCTACGGCCTTATCCGCAGAGGCGGATGTCCCGTCTGAAATTGGTACTGGCGCAGGCGCACCACTTGATCCACCGGAACCTGGTGTAGGAACCATCGGTGGCGTTGATGCTGCAGGCGCAGTGTCAACTCTCTGAGCTCGATGCACGCGGGCGAGTAACCATCCCAATCCTGCCCCGATCAACAAGAAAACGATATCCATATTGGAGACTCTACCCAACGTAAGGTACGCATTTTACTCTGGGAGCCGGTCCAAACGGTTTCATGTTTGGACGACTAAGAACGCCAAGCCACTGATCTACGGGCTGTGTTTACGACGGCGCGCTGGTCAGCTCTTTTCGACGTACAAGAAACAGAATCGCACCGAGCGGTACGGATGCGGAGATGACCCAAGGGCCACTGAATTGGGCGAACGCGGATGCGCTGAACAATTGAACATAGAGGGGGTAGACGCCCCATTGTCCGGTCGCCCAATTGACAGAGATCTTCCCGATACCCAAGAGGATGAACACAATCCAGAGCGCTTTTCGCTTTGCCATCGGCGTTCGTATGCAGATGACCAACGCATAGAGCGAGAAGAGTGCTGCGGAAACCGCCAACCCGAGGACGACGTACGCGAATAGTGGCCTTCCCGACAAGGTAAATCGGTTTTGCTCCTCAAGAGACTCATTTTCGGTACGGACGTGGAAGCCAACGATCGTCTTCGCCTCGCCCTGTGTTCTCACGGCAACGTTGATCAGCAGCCAGGTCCCTGCGAAGTTGTATTCGTATGTTGTGTTCACCGTAGTGATGTCGCGCATCACGTAACGCTCTGCGCCTACGAGCTTGATGGACGTTGGCTCGCCGGCAGGAATGAGATTTGCCATTTTAGCAAGGGTGCCGGGAAGATCTCGGCCCTTGATGTTCTCGTCGAACGCCTTCTCGATCTCATCGAAATCGTGACCACGCAGACGATCGATATAGTTTTTGGCGATCGCCTGATCGGCTGGAGTCGAAAACTTTTGGAGGATTTCCTCCTGGCTGCAGCCGTACAAGAGAAAGACGAGCAACAAGCATCCGAGGTATTTCATTCCCTTCCCCTTGGTGCAACTCTAGCACGCGATGAGCGTGTGAAATCTTTGAAGTAGTAGCCGCTCACAGCCTCATCGCTGTGAGGACTATCATGGTACCGCTGCACCTGTCCGCTTGAGCGCAAGGCTAGACACCATTGCTCGTTGCCGCGGCACGCACTTGCTCAGCGGCTTCACTCAGATTCTGCCTATCGAACTGCATCTCGTCGGCGTCGTCCAGGGGCGTGCGCAAAATGATGGTCCCGTTCCCAGTTTTGATGTGAAGCGCGGGAAAGAGACGAGAGTCGCGAAATGACGCATCGCGAACCTCAACTAACGGGACTCTACGCCACCTCGAAAACGACCAAAAAAGCTTGTACAAGTAGAGAGCTTGATCGGTAAGAGCTATGCCGTAGTCGGACATCCTGTGAAACGTGGGATTGTTTCGGTACCAGGTGATGATTTCGCCAGCGGGCAACCGAAGCCGATCAAAGGGATAGTGCTTCAGCACACAATTTTGGCATGTGCGAATGTAGGAAACCCTACTCTGGAATAGCGGCACGCCACTCTCGGGTATTTCGCCGCAGGATGTGCAACCAGCTTCGGGATAGTCGGACAGCGGTACTCTTCTTTCGCTCTTCCGGCGCTTGTTCAATTCCTGAAGCAGAATTGCCTTTGCCCCTTCTTCAGATGCCTGACTGTTCACGGATAGATGGCTCTGGCGTTTGAGCTAAGGGTGTATGTAAGCTACGACGATGAGCGGTGGCGCCACATGGGCGAATGCTGCGCCTTTGCTTCGGAAATTTCTTACTCCGCGAGCACCAAGATCTCCGGCCCCTGGTGCATGTAGGCAGTGAAGTCCGCATGCATCTCACGGCTTGCGATCGTCCACAGCACTCTGTATCACTATGAGGAGTTACCGTTTGCCTTCTTCATCCAACGATGACCGACGGATCACCACATGATTGACCCCGTAGCGCGCTGCCAGGTCGCGCGTCAATTCCAGAAGCCAGTCCGGTGCGCGAGGTCCGACAATAATGTTGCGAATCATCTCGCGTGTTTCGACAGGATTTAGGCGAACACCCGGTTTTGGGTTTTCACGATCCGGTTGCGCTTCCGGGTCAACCGATACAAGTCGCACCTCTTGCTCAAATTCGTAACCAACATGCTTCACGAACGAGAACAACGCCGCATATATAGTGAGTCCTGGGGTTTGTCCGTCCCAAAGTCTTGCAATTTCCGGCCCGATTCTGCTTCCGAGTCGAGGCTCTGGCTCTTCGTATCGCACGGTATCCAAGCTGCTGTACATGTGACGTAGACCGTAGGAAGCGATCCTCAGTTGCCTCTCAGACGTTTGAATCGCAATTGCTTCGTCGTACCGGCCACCGTAGACCCGCCACATCGCGTGCGATTCTGGCGAACGTGCACACCAGCAGCTCACATAGACCCACTCCAGGCAGCGACGGATCTCATCGCGAGACATTACAGAGGTGTGCTGATCGGTGTTGAAGTAATGCAGTACGCCTTCGAGCTTGTCATCGAACAATGTCGCCTTCGGGATGAACAATCCGTGTTCAAGCATGGAAGCGAAAGATGTGAATGGCATGTAGCGCGTCAGAATTGTGTCGTGTGCTACTGGCATGGCTCGAAGCTTTCCTCCTGTACTATTGCTGCCTGCGTCCCGCATTTACTCTTAGCATGTGGATGCAGAATTCTGCGGCTGCTTTCGCGGCTTGCAGCTGAAGTTGATCTTTACCTTTCGACTTGTTGCCATCCGCCCAATCGCAAACAGCCTTTACCAAGAGCCAATCAATTTTCTCGTTCTGAGCCGCCGCGTAGAGGCCGGCTCCTTCCATTTCTCCACCCAACGCCTCAGGTGCAATCTTCGTCAGCTGGTTGCGGTAGTCTCGGTTGTCAATGAGTTTTTCGCCGCTCAGTAACAAGCCACTTTTTATCTTTGGCGACGTCTCGGGCCAATCAATTTCGGCGTTGTATACCCAGTTTAGAAGTTTTGGGGCGGCAGTGACCTTGTCACCTCGGGGCGTGATGGAATCCCTATTGATACGTTGCAATTCGTAAGTCTGAATCTGTTTAGAAACGAGAATTGTTCCGACCGGCTGCTTCTTTCGATTGACTCCAAATGCGATGCCAACCATCAGAATGGCGCTGGGCCGTACAGCCTGGATGCCTCGTCGTACAGATTCTTGTGAGCCATCGATGCCACCCGAGCCCATTCCAGATATGAAGTGCACAAGCTCATAGTCGCCGAATCGCCCGAAATCTTGATAGGAAAAACCGTCAAACTTTCGCAATATCGGTTCTCGGCCGGTGGCTGTGGTGACTGCTGTTAGTAGAGCTCGTGTCTCAACGGTAGTCACAGTGACAAGCAGTACACGAAGCAAAGTTGCAGGAGTCGAGTGCGCCCCTGGGGTGGAATTTGCTTGACTTGACATTTGGTTGTCAGGTTGCACTGTAGGCTTGGGGGTCCCCAACAATTCAACCAAGGAAAACTCTTGAACGAGCAGCGACCAGATACGTCGCCCAGAAACGCTGGCAGGGACCGCCGCGCTTGGATCAAGAATTGCGGCTGATGCGTCGCTAGTAATCGTCAATCGTTGGCGAAGTTGGATGCGCAGTGCTCCAGCAAGCTGAAGCATTTCCGCCGAGTGGTCGAAACGACCAAGGTTTGCGGCAGCGGCGGCGTCCAAGGTCTGGCTTGGCACATACGCCGCCACCCCCTGCTTGTCCACCAATAAGAGGGTCCTATCGACCTGATGAGTCTGGTTCTTCTCCAAAACGGCGTTGACGACATTTTCACCGACGTCAGCGTGTCTTGTAACTACGCTGACAAGCTGGGACTTCCAGTCGGGCCAATCTTGCTCTCGCGCCTGAATATGGAGTGCAGGCAGAACTTGAGGTTCACGACTTAGCCCAGCAGAGCTGTCACCAGTCAATGCTAGGGCTAGCACCTTTCTCGCAAGTGGCCACAGGATACTGTGCTGCCTGAGATCCTGAAGCAAGGCCCAATCGGCTCCCTTAGCTACAAAGAACGGCGCCAGACGAACGGTCACGCATAAGCTGTCATCGTGACGATGGATCGCGAAGTTTACGGAGAACTGCTCGTTGGGCTCGGCAGATTCAAATTGGTAAGGGAATCTAGAACCATCAAGCCCAAGCTCTAACCGAGTAGGTCGAAGTGCTAAATGAAATAGGTCTGTCGGGCTCAAAAGCACTGGCGGGTGCTCAAGCCGAAAATCTCCGCCCAGTCGCCGAATAAAGCTCTTGCCGCCCCCCAGGTTGAAAAGCTTGCTGTTCGTAGGAGCGGCCCCTTCGCCTAGAGGGACCAGAACTTTCCAAAGAAGGTGTACTAAGAACGTCATAGGCAATGGTTAGGGTTGACAGGAGGGGAGTCGAACCCCCACCCCCGAATAAGACCGGAGCTCTCCAACAGACCTGTCGTCATGAAGGCTATCACCGAATCGAGCCGCGCGGATGCGTTGAACGGCAGTTCGGGTCGAAGTGAATTACCTGCAACGACAATGGGCGTCATTTTTTTGCGGGAAAGAGATCTTTCAGCGCCGCAATGGCCTCCTCAAAAGTTAGTGGACGAAACTCGTAGCGCGCAAGTGCGCCAGGGCCAAGAAGGGCCCGAAAGCGAGCGTCCACCGCATCATCAGGGTTGAATACTACAAGGCGGCGAAGGGCGGTTTTCCCTACGCTGCCAAGTGCAAAAAGGTGGCGAAAGAATGAATCCGTCTCCGGCAATGAGTAACCCATCACAAAGACGTGTTCGGCTTCTGAAAGATGACGCGCTGCTGCAGCCCAAACGTTTGATAAGGCCTGATGGTAGTCCGCCTTGTTCCATGATGGTGGAACAATAACTGGCTCTGGCTCGACGACCACAGAAGGCTGTGCGTGGCGGGAGAAATATTCCACCAATTGCGATCCGATCGGGATGCGAACTTCGCCGTGTTCGTCGAAACCATGGATGCTGTATTTTTGGAAATAGTTGTCGAGATGAAGCGGTCGAATCTTCAGTGATTCCGATTCAGTTGCCCAGTTGAGCGAACCGTGGAGCTTCAAGAGATCAACCGCCTCGTGTGTGCGGGGTGCTGGCTCTATGATGTAGTTGGGCCCGAGCCCGGCACGATATAGGGCAATATCGGCAGCTAGGTCGTAGTTGAATGTAATTACCGATGAAGTTTGGTTCGGGAAGGCATCAGTACGGAGATGCTTTATCGCGTTAGCGAAGGCTTCGTACGGCTTCGGCACACCAATCCAGGTCTTGTGAGTTGGAAACGGAAGCGTGGTCTCCAAAGTCTTCACGATCATCTTCTTTAGGTCCGCAATCGCCTGAGGAATGTCGGACGATTCTGTGCCAGGAAATCTTTGTATGACCTTGCCGAGCTCAAGTGCGGTGAATATCGCCTCTATGTTGTTCAAGTCAAGCTGCGCCTTCGAGTGAACGGCCTGTAAGCCTCCGATGGCAGCAAACACACGCTCGAAGTTCGCTTTAGATTCATTGACGCGATTCGTTCTTAGAAGGTCGTTCGCAACGTCCAAGAAATTCGCCATCAGCGGAGCGCCCGCTTGTTTTGATGCTCCCGCGCCAAGAATGAAAACTACGTTGCTCATGGATGTGTTGTGTGACCCCTAGGCGGCCGCTGCCGCAGTGAGTGTGAGCATACCGCAACCCCTCGCCTCGATCCGCCTGCAGGCCCCTTCTTGGGCATTAGCTGCACCGTCGATCGTTTCCCATTCAATCCGACCACGCAAAGCAACAAATGTGTACCAACATAGAGATCGAGAATCCACTGGCTTTCTTTGCCGAGTAGAGCGCCCATGTGCGCAGCGGACCATCCCGCTGCCATGAGAGCCCTGCTATGCGCTGCTATATCATTCACGACACCAAAGTTGCGGTTTTTACCCAAGTGCCGGCCTCCGTCGATGCCGAGGTTATCCTGATCCAATCGATTCGGGACCTAGATCAGAAGCGGTTTCCCCTATCGCAATTGCTGATGATCTGGAACGCCTTGCCCGGCGTCGGGCCTATCACCCGTTTCCGGGATCGCAAGGTGGCGGTCAAGCGCGTGTGGGCAGCATTCGAAGCCCTGCCGGTCGGTGCTTCGGGTGAAATCTCGAAGCAGGATCGCGTGATCGCGATGCTGCAACGTCCGAACGGCGTGTCGATCGATGACCTGATGGCCGCCACGGGCTGGCAACGTCACTCGGTCCGCGGCGTGCTCTCTGGAGTAGTGCGTAAGAAGCGCGGCCTGAAGATCACGACGGTACGTGAAGGCAAGCAGCTGCTTTATCGGATCGTGCCATGAAGCAGTCGCTTGAGGCACACCTCGCCGAACTGCCCTCTCAGCCCCGCGCTGCCCTGGTCGAGGAGTTCGAGCGCATCTATCGACGATCGCCACCGCTACGGCTCTCGGATCGTATCCTCGCGTTGGCCGTCGGCTATCGCCTTCAGGAGCACGCCCACGGCGGTCTCCCTGCGGAGCTCCGTCGTCGCCTGCTCTCGGATCAACCCGTCGCGGCACCCACCCGCGCTTCGCCCGGCACGATCCTGATCCGCGAATGGCAAGGACGCGAATACACCGTCACCGTCCATCCGGACCACGTCGAGTACGACAGACAGCGCTATCGTTCGCTGACCGAAGTGGCTTACCGCATCACTGGCCAGAAACGTTCCGGCCCTCTCTTCTTTGGCCTTAAACAGGGGACCAGTTCATGACCGAGTCCCGAGTGCTTCGCTGTGCGGTCTATACCCGCAAATCCACCGAAGAGGGGTTGGAACAGGACTTCAACTCGTTGCAGGCTCAGCGCGAGGCCTGCGAGGCGTTTATTCGTAGCCAGCGCAGCGAAGGCTGGACCCTCGTGCCGGCCGCCTATGACGACGGGGGTATCTCGGGTGGCACGATGGAACGCCCTGCCCTGCAACGGCTCTTCGCCCACATCGAAGAGAAGCGGGTCGATGTCGTCGTGGTCTACAAGGTCGATCGCCTCACTCGATCCCTGGCCGACTTCTCGAAGATGGTCGAGCTGTTTGATCGGTGCGGTGTTTCATTCGTGGCGGTGACCCAACAATTCAATACGACCACGTCCATGGGACGATTGACGTTGAATGTTCTGCTCTCTTTCGCCCAGTTCGAGCGAGAAGTCACCGCCGAACGTATCCGGGACAAGATCGCGGCCTCGAAGAAGAAGGGATTGTGGATGGGGGGACCCGTGCCGATCGGCTATCGGGTCAAAGAACGGCGATTGATGCTGTCGGAATATGAGGCCGAATATGTCCGGGCGGTCTACGAGGAATATCTGCGCCTGGGCAGCGTCTCGGCCACCGCCAAGCTCATTCGTAGCCGACTGGGCTTGCCGAAGGGGGATGCAGCA
>Ga0105239_10010061_pt1 | contig 10602 bp, 12 predicted proteins | sample KBSC44metaG_FD_92761 | JGI IMG/M metagenome (GOLD analysis project Ga0105239, IMG submission 92761) | Corn rhizosphere microbial communities from Kellogg Biological Station, Michigan, USA - KBS C4-4 metaG | ecosystem: Host-associated > Plants > Roots > Rhizosphere > Soil | place: Michigan, USA...
AGAGAAAGTGGACATGGGTCCGGTCAGCGTAAGAAAACACCCTGGTCTAGTCTGACTCTTGTCTTGACAGTTCCAGCGAGATCGAGATCGAGAGACCATTGACCGGACCGCTCTACCTAGAATGCCTTGGTCTGATCTGGTAGCGAGCTAAAAAAGGAATAATTGAATTTATTTACCTCGAGCAAGTGACTGCTACGAAGTGGGCTTGAACCGCAGTCCTTCCTCACAGAAGCGAAAAAAAAGAGAAAACAAATATTCACCTGCGCCAATATTCATTTCCGTGAAGTTTTTAAATCTAAAGTTCGGGAGAGTGAATTATATGCTCGCTCGACGTTGTTGCTGGGGGTAGGGAGGGTGCTGAGTTTAAGCAAGTAGTGAGCGTCGGCGGAAGCTTTGCAAGTACGATTCTTAGCGGTTACCACTGGCAGAAAGTAGGTTGATTCAGGCTCTCGTATACCTCGATTCGAAGTGTGGGTTTAAACTAGTTTAGCTGCCTGATATTGCTTCTTGTGGCGGCCGGTTTTACGCTGAACTTGGGCTTCCTACTGGCATGATGGCTTGAAGACGACTTAAGTTATTGCGGGAAAGGGGAACAACATGCACCAGGTAATGGATTCATCTTGTCATTAGCATTCGATCAAATATCACCTTTTATCATTAAGCAAGTCAGACACAATAAATAAATAAAATCCTCCTGATAAATCAAGTCGAAGCCCTCATATACACACCCCACGAAGCAACAGCGAAGCTCCAAACTTTCTTTTAATCCAAGACCTCGCAGCGTCCACACATCAAATTCCGGCCGTCTCCCCAGCAATCAGCCCATTAGTCAGCCTCGTACCCGGGCACAGGCTCAGGCTGGTTGGTATCCCTGGCCAGGGGGGCCACACTCGAGCGACTTGAGGGTGCGGAAAAACGCTCTCCTCACGGGGCTTGGATTTGCGCACAGTAGTTCCCGGACTCTTATGCAGTGGCTGGAATCAGGGGCGCCACAGACAGCCAATCCAATCCAATCCAATCCAATCAGATAGGCTCTGCCTTCGCTGCACTCCCTGCTGGTGGTGGTGCAGGCGGCGCCGCAGCCGTTTACACATGTGGGGGCGCAATCCTTCACCGGGACGCGGGCGTGCAGTTATATGAGAAGGTTGCCGTCGCTGTTTCCGTCGTTACGGTTGTCGTTGTAACTGTCGTTGTGGTAGTTGTCACGGGAGTGAATGTTTGATATCGGGGTAGAGGTCGTCAATGGGTTTATAAGCAGTTGAGGTGGCTACATAGTCTCTATTGTCAGAATTGATGGAAAGGGGGAAAATTGACAGAAACGAGGCAGGTCAGCGCGGGGTCACTAGGAGCACCACGGAGGTGTATATGTATTGGCGGTGTCAGAGTGGTATGCTGTAGCATACGTTAGAAGTTAAGCTCAACCTCCTAACAGCGGTATGTAAGTAGAAGGGAGATTGAAGACCTGGGAAGTTCGTTTAAGGAAATTAACACTAAGTAGGTACCTAAGTAGGTACTATAGCTAATGCCCGCTATGAATCCAGCTGCGATCAGTCAGGATACATACACACATACATACATACCTACTCGTACATCCTTAGAGTCTTATCACTTATGTACCCCTAGATTCTACCTAGACATCGGCCGAGGGGACCATGCCTGTTCCAGAAGGTGCTGCCGCAGACGGGGAAGTATAGTACTCCTTACGGATACCTATTACCTATGAAAGAATTGCATTATAGTGTAGTATTCGGCCATATCGACATCCAATTCCATGTCTAATATAGTTGGGTGATAGTCCATTATAGTAGTATGGCATTATGGACTCGTCGTTCCAAAAAAAGGGAAAGAAAAGAAAAGAAGAAAAAGCTCAGATCATCTCAACTGAAAACAAAACGAAACCCGGAGGAGAAATGACAAAATCGCATGTCTCCTGCTCTCTCTCTCTCCCCGCTTTCCTTTTCCGCGTCCCACGGGCGGCTCACTAGGGCCTCCTCGTCATGCATGGCATACGTGCAAGTTCGTTCTATCGAAAAATCCCCTGTTCCCAATTCTCCTTCAGGTACGAGGCGCGGCGCAAGCCCAGCGAGGAGCCGATGTACTCGATCATGGCGAGGGCGCGGGCGGAGTGGTCCGGGCGGGCGAAGGGGCAGCGCAGGAGCACGCCGGTGGGCCAGAGCAGGGCGAAGCCGCTGGTGCCGACGCCGGAGACGGGGAGGGTGCACCTGGCGTCGCCGCGGCCCAGGCAGTAGGGGAAGCTGGCGACGACGGCGTCGAGGAGGCCCGCGATGGTCGCCTTGCAGCGCTCGAACGCCCCCTCGGTCTCGGCCGACACGTAGCCTGCTTCGCGCAGGAAGCGGCAGCATTTGACCACGGACATCAGCAGCAGGATGCGCGCGCTCCGCACCATGTTCCAGTCGTTGGCGACGCCCAGAGTCCTGTAGATGTCGAAGGCGCCGGCCCAGCCGGACAGAGGTTGCGTGGCCGGGTGGTAGGTGTAGGCTGGCTCCGCGGCGGTGTCCGGCCATGCCTGCGCTTGAAGGTCGAGCTGCTCGCCGAGGCGGATGGCGTCGTATAGGAGCTTGATCGTCGGGGAGGCCGAGCCGCCCCCGGGGTCGGCTTGCTCCGCCTTCGCGGCTGCGGAGAGGATCGTGTCGATGTGGTGGTTGTACTGCGCGACCTTGAGGTTTATCTTGATGGCGAGGGTGACCGGGTCGGTTCTGGTGCCGCGTTCGAGAACCTGGACTGTTCGTGGGTTGGGTATGGTTCGAGCTCGAAGGTGCTTGACCACCTGGCAGGAACCGCCTCAGGCTTCAGCGAATAGCCAGCCCCACAAAAAGGTTTGCGAAATGGGGACTCAAAAAGAAGGGGGGGAGGGCAGTCAATACTCACGATCTGAGTTGCTACCGAGAGGTCCAATGTGTATTCCTGCGCCTCGGTGTCTGTGCTGCGCGATCGAAGGTCCAGCAGCGCCTCGTACCCTGCAATATGCGACCCGTGGGCCTTGACAGTGTCACCACTGATATACTGAGATGGCAGAGATCATTAGCTCGTTCCTACAGCCTCGCTCCGCTTTTGGCGGGCGAGATCGCCCACCACCACCACTCACCTCGAACAATGTTAGAATAAACAGCGAGCACAGCGTGGTATCCTTGGTCGCCTCTCTGGGGTCCTCGATGGCTTTCTGCACGGCGACCAACGCCTTGACATGTGTGCGCCGAGCTTGGTGTAACGCTTCCAGATCCGTCAACTTCCGCACCGCGTTCGCATCGGTCGCAGCACTGACGGCGAGATGGAGCGGGGAGCCTGGAGTCGAGTTCGCGTACAGCCTAGGCAGAAAGGTGAGCAATCCTTGCTTAGGGTCTTGAACGGAAGTGGTCGTGAACAGGTTGATGAAGAGTGGCAGCGCCAGCTGCGTCCAGGGCGGCACGATCGGATGGCGTATCGGTGCCTGGAAATCGAACTCCCCGCTTGACGTCTCCCATTCGTTTTGCGAGGATTCGTCGGTGGTGGTGCCGCCGCCTAGGACTGCTACAGCGCCTTCATTGTTTTCTGCGCCGAAGTTAGCAATCACACTCTTTGCTGCCTCTTATTCCAGGTCCGTTCAGCTCACGCTGCTTCCCGAAGAAGCGATCAGGACTCGAACTTGATCGAGAGCTTGGAGGAGAGGACGACGCCTCGTCCTTCTCCCGAACCTTAACGAAGCGAAATGACAGGTCGCTCTCAGCCCTATATCCAGGGCAGATCTTGCCTACCCTGGTACATCTGTTGCATTGCGGTTTTGCCTCGTCACACTGCGATCAATGAGCGCACGGATCTCGATGGAGGCTTTTCTGCTCGATGAATAATAGGCTGCGTACCTTGACCTTCTTCCGCCGACACGCATAGCAGCCGCGGCTGGGATGGCCCGGGTAGACCATGTCACCGCCCTCCCCAGTAGCGGCTCTTCTACTTTAAGTCGTGCTCAAAACAGGTTTCAGTCGGTATCCCTAGTCATGAATCATGGGAGCCTGTTCAGGCCACCATCCATCCAATTCCCACTCCAAACGGTATCGAGGCTCGCACAGAATAGGCTGTGAGCACCAACTGCTCAGCTTGTCAGCGCTCACAGCTCGACCGTTGACGCAGTCCAGCTATTCAAACTCCAGGGTTTGCATGCAATCCGACGATGGGGGGGGGAAGACTTATCCCACTGGCGACGCCACCACGTCATCAAACTTGTATACTACAGTTGCAGAACCTTCAGATGATAAGGGTGTCGATGAAGCTGAAAAAGAGTTTTGATAACGGTCTTGGTCCCTTCTGTAACACGAGCTCTTGAATACGAGTTAAGTTTGCTGGTGAGTGGTTAGTTCTTCCGATAGAATGGTGGCGCTCAATTTGTATTTGCTTTGCTCCCGCTCGATCGTACAACTTTATTTAAAACCCCCCACGGGCCACAACAAAACCGTGACCGTCGATTCGGCCAAAGCAAGCCACATTATTTTCTCGGCATCAAGAATAGGTACCTAGGTATATGTACGGAGTAGTAAGGTGCTTGTAAGGCAGCCATGATTTATCTGTATCGTAGGCGTGGCTTTTCCCCTGCGATCACGGATTTCCGTCTCCTGATGTGGCTGCAGCCTGGGTACCACCCCGGTATTTAACTATTAGAGTATCGAATAAGGCCGGAAGAACGGGCTCGGCTAGGCGCCTTCAGCCACGGTGCCGCGGTAGCCAGATTGACTTTTTTCTGGTAAAATATTCTTCTGAGATCCTCAGATCTGGTCCCCTGGCGATCTTGCGCTTCGTACATATATATGTACGGAGTACGTACCACACGAGTCCCTCCTTACAGGGTTTGCATTCTTTCAATTCTCTCAGAATACAGGTCTAGCTATGTACTGGTAATGCCTTGATCGATGTATTGCTCTCTGGCCTCTGTGGACCTGAGGGGCCGTTGGGTCGGGCGGGGGGTTCCAATATGTACTGCTGGTGTCTATTTTTTGGAGACTCCATTTTCTCTGGCATTTGGAGTCTGAAACTGGCTCGACAACATTGACTCCGTGTCTCATCGAGATTTCACCTTCATTCACCCTTTCGTCAATCCCCAAAGACGCCGTCTCGTTACTCGTACAATTCCCGGCCGTCAAGGCCATTACCCTGGGTTTATGCTTGCATCCCCTCCCGGCCCCTACAAACGAAACTCCTTGCTGAACACAAGTTCCCGTCTAAGCAAATTTGCCAATGACTCCGGTCCGATCCCCAACCACCCTGAACGAATATTTGTGTAGTGTATCATTCACACAATCGAATATGGGTATCATTTCGCATAAGCCGCATGTCTCGGTAGTAGGTAGTAAGAAAGAAGGGAAAACTCGTTGGCATCGTGATATCCTTGAAAAGAAAACCAAGAATCACTGTCACAAAGGATCTCTGTGCAGGCGTGATTTGTTGTAGGGCCGCTATGGTTGATCGATTCTCCGACAAACGTCAGGGCATACGTCCTCCTGGTGTTCAGGATAAGGGCCCTGGATCCTCTGCATGTACTTCTTGTAGGTGGTCTCGCTGAAAATGCTCCTGTAGCCCTTGACGGTACAGCGAGGACAGCTATGACTGCCAAAGCATTCTTCATGTAGGAAATTGAAAATGTCGTGCCAGTTCGTGTCGCGTTTGTCGTATTCCATCTCTCCAGAGATCTTGTCGCTCCAGTAGTTTGGGTCCAGTGGCATAAATACGAAGCAGGCTCGACACAGCCGCAGTGATCGTGGGATCCATGCCTTTCGCTCCAGGAGTCTGAAGAGGCCGTCTTTGTCTCGGTAGCCGCGCCATGGTGCCATCGTTCCCTTCATGCGCGCTGCTTTCCCCATCGTCTTGCAGGTCAGAGCAAGGCAGACTTGGAAGTACGGAATCTTGACGTGGTGGAATATTTCTGTAAGGATCTCGTTGGGGAGAGTGAGGATTTTGCAGTCGTTCGATGTAGAGGTAGTTACGTTGTCATCTGTTGTCATTGATGTGGGGTTGGTATTGAGGATGGAATCTGGGATGAAGAAAGGGACGTAGGGATCTTTGCGTGAGGGTGCCAGATAGGGCTCAGGGCTGGCGTCTGGGAGAGGGTTGGATGATGACACGGTCTCGACGGCGAAATCAGCCGCATCCAGCACTGTCGATAACTGTCTGTGAGCTATCCCCACTTCCAGGCGTCTGGTGAGATCCGTCCGTAAGGCCGGGAAGGCGTAGTGCTCCATTGGTGTTCGCAGAAGCAGGAGGTATTGGTATGTAATAGGTGGTAGAGTGATGTAGACCAGGCCAGGGAAGTTGGATCTGATTTGATGCTTGCCACTGTGATTCGAGCAGAAGTGTGCGCTTGGACGCACGCTTGGTCACTGGTGAAGAGATGGAGCTCTTTCAAACAAGCGAGAGTCCCATCCGTGAATCTCGGGCATGGGGAAGTTTGTGTGGGGAATTGAGGGCCTGCGATAAACAAAAAAGCCCACTGCCCCCCCTCGAAAATGGAGACCTGGCGCCAACCAGGCGTGAGGGGCTGACAAAAAAACACTACAAACACGCCAAGCCCGAGGCTAATTTCATGCGCAGCCTGCCAGCGGTGCCTGAGGGCGGTGTCCACTTGAAAGGTATGTGGCAGGTGTGCCGAGAGCCGACATCCTCGAATTACCACGTGAAGTCAGATGCATTTTTCCATTCATCCCTGACGATGGGCGAAGATCCTCCTGATGCTAAATCTGGCGAAGCAGATCAAGTTTCCTGGGAAGGATCTGCCAATCTAATACCCCTCAGAGAACAAGACTCTATTACACCGTTGCTGGCTAAACTCATGGAATATTTTATCGTAGATCCGGCCGCTTCTGCACGCCTATTATGTGAAGGCTCATGTCTCTCATACAAAGAAGTTAGGACTCGACGGCACTTTAATGGCTTTCATCAAGACCAGATGGCAAACAGCATGTCATGTCTGGAGTTAACGACAGCCCATTGAGCTCTTTCGCCGTTCTTTCCCGCTTGCCGTCCCAAGACATTAGTAATAGCTGATATCGCCTTTTCGATTACACTCTTGAGTTGACGCGGAGCGATGCTACGACGGTGCATATAAGGCCACCACTAGTTGATTATACTTTTGGCCAGTCGGAGATATAATTAGCGGGTCGTGCACGGCCGCGCAAGTAACCAAATTGTGAGGAACCATTGCCTAATTCTGCAAGCCCCTGCTGTTTTCACATTGCCTTTTGTCAACGGCCTTGCCATCTGGAGCCTCCGAGACCCGCTGCTTGAGATGAAGACCTAGATAGGTGGTCTACAGAAATGCCAGAGCGGGTCTAGTTCATATTTCATCCCTGTCGTCGCTCGCTTCGTTCCTTATACCAGCACCGCTTTTTCAGCTGAATGAGCGATCTTCGGGGGTATGATGGCGCCTTCAATCCAAATATACACCATCCATGCTGGCCGGAATGATGTATTGAAGCTAATGATTAAGCAGCCTTCCGGTAGTATGACTGAATGTTGGCCATCAACCCTGTTGTGACTGGTCTTGGATCTCATCGCTGTTTAATGTCTGCCCCATTGAAGACAGGTCATCCGCCCACGGCGGACGGGTTGGGCATTAGAAGGATGGAAGGTGGCGATCGTCATGAGGCTTGACCTTACAAGTGTCTCTGCAGTCTGGAGTAACCACATTCTCGGTGGCTGAGGATTCGAGGGGCGGAGATTTTGCCTGGAATATAAGGAAAGACTGGATTGTCTACTTCTCTCTCGCTTCGTGACCTCATCTCCAACCCATTCCACCTCCAGCAGATAAAGAGACACCGACGGCACGACGGGCCACTCTATCCTCATGTTAGCAAACGACTCCAGGGAGTCCATCCTCCCACCTTACCCTGGGCCCTACACAGGATACCTAGGCCCGGACGGTCCTTCGAATTCACGACCTCTTTCTTCAAAAGGGCTCGCGGCCAACAAAGGTACTCAGTCACCACATTATCGCGTGGGCTCGGGGTGCTTCAATGGTCATGCAGGTATTTGGCGGGCCTTACCGGCGGTGTTGGCGGTGACGCTGTGGTCAACACAGATGATATATTTTTTCTTCTGGTTCGTAAATCGGCCAGCGAATGAGGATGGGTCATGGCACAGAATTGGGGCATCATATGCGGCGTGGCCCTTTATATCGTGCATTGGGGCAGAGAGAGAATTGTGCTTTAAGCTTACCAGCATCATTGTGGCATGTCTTCTTTGGATAACCTTTGGAATCGATTACTTTGTGGGCAGGAAAGCCCCGGTGGCACGACGACTTCGATTTGGCAAAATGGTGTTTTCGAGTGTATCGTCGGTCTTCTTAATCGCCCTGGCATTTTCAAGCGTGGACGGACAGCGCAAGAATCACCTCATCTTCACGAGCTTCCAGATCATTCTCATGGCATGTGCCAAAGTCTGCGATTGGTATCTCAATCGAGCCATGAGAGAGTGGCTTCCCCACAACCGGCATTTGCAAGTGTCGAAAGCTTGGAAACGAGTTGCGGCATCCATTGCACCACGTAAGTTGAACCGTTCCGACAGCCCAAATGTTGAGGGGCCTCGCTAACATGTGGAGCAGCGGCAGGTCTATTAGTGATGCTTGGAATCTATGGTTGTACGGCCAGGTTTGTCAATGATCGGGTGATATTCAGCAGCCAGTGTTGGTCGCTGGTGAGCTTCGCAGCGACGGCCGAGTGGACCTTGAGTTGGCTCTGGATGATATTCGTTGGGACGGTTGCGTACGACAACTACCATCTGGAAGATACGGTGCAGATGTTGCTGACGACGCCTCGACCGCCAAATCGGAAAAACCACGGGCTTGGCTTTTGGGTCACACGGTGGTTTAGGAAGGACCAAGGTGGGCGCGACGTGGAAAATTGGGGTGGGCGGTCAGAGGCCAGACAGGCTCTCACTACCAACAGGGATTTTGATCGGGAGAGAAGAAGCATGTCTCAACGAGACTCGATTGTGGCGAGCATGGATGACAGGAGAGTCGAGGAGTATAGCCCATTACAGCACCAAGGACACACCTGGATCCCATCCATGCCGAGCCGAGCAGGAAGAGACTTATCGGATGGTGGATATCAGCCAATAAGAAATTCGCCTAATCTGCAGAATCTGTGAGCTGTGAGTTCTGGAGGATAGCAATGCGAAGGCCAGCCAAAGTGACGAGGGTCATGGAGCTGAGACGATCGACGATGGTTGCGTGGGCTTGAACATCAGGAAGCATCACAGCTGGCTCGGCTTGGGCCCATGCGATTGTATATCGACAGCCGTGTAGCTGTCAAGATCGCGAGGATTGAGTTTCCAATGGCACACCGGTTGAGGGAAGTTCGGACGGGGGCAGAGTGACGATGCAGAGAAGGTGTTGAGGCAGCATGATATCCATCTCAGCAGCTGTCAAGCCGTCTCGGAGGGCCATAGCATAATGCCACGCAATCGAGGCAACGGCTATCCATGATTGACAGTATGATACCGGGAGCAACCACACACAGGCGTCTGGCAGCGACAAGGCTAGTGGATTCATGCAGATGGATTGGGCCGAGTGATGCAGAAGCGTGACGAATCATGGAATTTCCGGGCGGCTTTTTCTCCAGGCCTCGGCTGGTGACGAGGAATATGAAGCTCTGGAGCTCTGGAGCTCTGAAGCTCTGAAGCTATGGTGTCGAAGGCTTGACGTGTTGCTGACGTGCCACGTGCCACGTGCCACATGCCACGCAAACCAGGGTGGAAAGGGTTTGGCTCGAGGCGTCGAGAGGTGGAAAATTGCGGAAGGCAAAGGGGCAAGAGTCAAGGGGGAGACCTACCATCAGATAGACATATGGAGTATACTGTACCTAGCTACACAATGGAGGGAGGTATCCGTAACCGTCAGCAGCCATAATGATTAAATAATATGGAACGATGCGGTTAGGAAAGACCAGGTTCTGCTGGAGCGTGGATCTTGGGGCGTGCTTGCCGCTTGACATGTGCGCTTCACACAGAAACTCCAGGACGGATTGACCCCTCCAGCGCACTCAGGACAGATGATATTAGAGAGGGTATTAGAGTTGTGGTTCTATGGCAAATCTGAAACATGATGGAAGATTGAACAAGAATTACCAAGGCGATCACAAGCTGCAGGTGCAGGTGTCGGGGGCTCGTGGGGAAGGTCGTAACTGTCCCATGGCCCATGGTCCATGACACGGCGGCGATCGCCTTTGAAGCCGTGCCAAGCCCCAGGATGGGACGGGGTGGCCAAACATTCATTCCCATTGAGCAACTGGGAAGGGGGGCGTGAGAGGCGGCTCAAGGGTTGACGGACAAGGTTAGATGCGGCCGAAGAAGCCTACCATTTACAAGGAATAATAATATTAATAATAATACTCCTTACCAGTTAGGCTCTAGGAGGGGGGAATTACGCGTTCACGATTTTGTTGGCCCCAGGGTGCGGGTTCAGAAGCTAAAAGCCTCGAGAGCCGCAGAGGAGGACTCTGGTCAGCCTTGGCGTTTGGGGTGTGCGAGTCAGGGTCACAGATGAGTTTCCTCGACTCCTGGTAGCGTTGGGTTGGCGAGGAGGTGAGGTGGACATGGACAGGGAGAGGAGGAGGAGGAGTAGTA
>Ga0105239_10010062_pt1 | contig 10602 bp, 8 predicted proteins | sample KBSC44metaG_FD_92761 | JGI IMG/M metagenome (GOLD analysis project Ga0105239, IMG submission 92761) | Corn rhizosphere microbial communities from Kellogg Biological Station, Michigan, USA - KBS C4-4 metaG | ecosystem: Host-associated > Plants > Roots > Rhizosphere > Soil | place: Michigan, USA...
GCATCGTACACCGCCAGCCGCGCGGGACTCGCCGCACTCGATTCCAGAGCCTCGCCCTGTACGCGCTCCATGCGTCCCGGATTGCGGCCGAACAGCAGACAGATCTCGTCGTCCGGACGATCGCTCTGATGGATGCGCACTTCCTGGCCCCGGCGCTTGGATAAATAGACCAGCTCCGATGGTCCGGTTACTCCCAGCGAATTCTCCAGCAGCGACCGCAGCTTGCCTCGCAACGAGCTTCCGGGAATGTAAGGCAGCCCAAAGGCGTCCTTCACCACGGGATTATCGGCGCCGCCGATTTCGAGCGACCCCTTGCCCGCGCCGATGTGCAGGCCCGTCTCGCAATGTACTTCGCCGGCCAGAATCAACTTGCCGACCAACTTCAGCTTTGTCTGAGCTGTATGTGTGCTCATGGTTTATTCGTTGTACGCCCTATTCGTTATAAGCAACGATCGCTTCAAACAGATCCTTGAATCTTTCGTATCCTCTTGCGTCGTTCCGACGGGTGACCTGAAGCAGCAGGCGCTCGAGCGCATCCAGGCTGCGCAGTGAATGGCGCGCGATGGTGTACGCCAATCGGGCGCGTAACATTACAAATTGGTGCTGCCGCTCGGATTCCGGCGCGCGCACCGCTCGCCGCACCGCGTTGTACAGCCGCCGCAACTGGCTCTTGGTGCCGCTGTCCATATCGCGCATCCGAACCACGACGGCATGCGCCTGATTATCCAGATATAAGCTGTCAGAAATCAGCTTCTCTAATTCGATTTCGGCGAAGCCTTCAAAAGGCCGTCCGCCGCCCCCCGGACGGCGATCGTCCCGCCCCTCATGCCGGGGTCCACCCTCACGGCCGCCCCCGGGTCCCCGCTCGGGACGCCCTTCGCGACGAGGGCCGCCTTGGCCACCGCCCCGATTTTCTCCACGATTGTCGCCGCCAGGCCCTCTCGGCGGGCGATCGCCCCGAGGCCCACGCGGCTCGCGATCACCCAGCTTCGCCTGAGCGGCTTGATGAACGGCATCGCGCTTTGCAGACTCGGCTTCCGCTTTAGCCTTGGCGATCTCGAGCGCTTGGGCGAGCGTCGTTTCCTGAGGTGCCTCTTGTGCCTGCTCCTGCGGAGTCTCCGTTGTTGTGACTTGTGCTTGTGTAACCGGCGATTGCTCGTCTTCCATTGAAATCCCTTCTTACCCCTCGGCGGACAACCTCGCCCATTCTAACGCCACGCGGCCTGCCGGTCGCAACTTGACCGTAACGGCGCTGCGCCCAATCAAATCAGCGATCAGAGCCGTGCGAGTTTTTTGATAATCTCCGCGCTCCGGGCCTGGCGCGCGCGATGAGTTAAGAATCCGGCGAATGCGGCGATGATAGCGCCATGGACGCTCGCCACCCATACGCCGGGCCTGCCGTTTCGACATCTTCGATTGCGTCTCGCGATAGATCCCGCAGAGATCGCGCAGATACTGCGGCGAGCAGCCGAAGTCGCTCACCATGCGGCCCAGAAAATCCTTAAGCGTCGCGGCCTCCGCAAACTGCTTCCACTCGAGCGTCCGCCCCAACAGCCAGATGCAATCCTTGTCGGCCGACTTGGCGGCTTCCAGACGCTGGCCGGCTTCTTCAAACACCGCGCCGAGAGAGGCATCCACGGCAGGCGCCATCGCCAGAGCCATGCTGATGGTCTTGCCTTCGGGGCCCGCGAAGTCTTTCAAGTTTTGCTCGGCAAACCGGCGGAACAGCCGTTCAAGTTCTGAAGCCAGCCCGATCAACGCGTCCCAGGCGCCGTACACGGCAAAATCGTCGCCACCCGAGTAGATCACGGTCACCTTGCGCCAGAATTCCGGCATGGAGCACAGCACTTCCAGCTCGCCCGCGAAGAATTGCTTGTACATCACCGAAAGCTGGATGTGTTCCTCGATGCTCTGGGCTCGATGAATGCGAATAGCGAAATTGTCAACGTCGCCGCGGAGTACGCCCCACGTCGGCAGACCGGTCGCTCGTCCCGCGAGTACGGCTGTTGAGGCAGGCTCGCGGCCGTCGTCGCTGGGTGCGGCGTGGCGGGCGAAGGGAATCGCGTCCGTGGAATTGGTCAACGGCCAAGAGTGTTTTCCGCCACCGGTCAGGATGCGGCCGGGCGTTTCCGGAGACCAACCGACAGCCCCGGCGTCACGCAGCGAAAAACCGAGCTGTCCGTGAAAATATTCTTCAATCGCAGGGTCCGGCTTGGGCACGGCCGCGGCAAATAGCGCGGCCCCAGTTTCCCCTGCAGGCGCATGCCGGTCGCGATCGAGTTTCTCATCCAAGCGCCGCCGGACGTCGCTCCAGTCTCCGAGGTTTTCCGTCACGCTCCAGATCAGCTTGAGAGCCCCCGCGCTCAACGTAGCGATCTCTTTGGCGGCCGCTCCTAGAAACGCCTCCGCGGGCCCGCGCGATTCCTCGGGAAGGACCAGGAGGAACTGGCTTGCTCCGCTGGAGCCGATCAGGATCTTCGCGAGCCCCATCTCGGCGAGCAGGGCGCGCGGCAATACTTCACTCAACAGGCTGATCCAGTGGGATCGTCCAGTGAAGATCTGATCCGGATCCTGGGACGCAGGCGCCAGGAGGCAGTCGTCGACGCCGAGTATTTTGCCTTCAAGAAAAATCTGCAGGGACATGCGGAGGCGAACCCATCACTGTATCACGAAGGCGATAAAGCGCTAACCAACCCCGGCACGGTGTGCGGATTGGCCTCTACGTCGACCGTCAAACCCAAATCCCGCGCTGTGGCCGACGTGATCGGACCGATCGACGCGATCTTTACTCCCGATAAGGCCTCTCCACCGACGATCTTCATGAAATTCCTCACAGTCGACGAGCTGGTGAACGTGATCCAGTGCGGCTTTCGCGCGAGCACATCGCGCACATGGGCGATCGCCTCCTCGGGAATCACCGTGCGATACGCCTCGACCACATCGACGATCGCCCCCCGGCGAGTGAGTTCGACAGGCACCAGGTCGCGAGCCACCGCTGCGCGCGGCAGCAGAATGCGCTTGCCCGCCAGATCGTCCGAAGCAAGAGCTTCCAGCAGGCTCTCGGCGACGTACTCCTTCGGAATGCGGTCAACCTTGATGTGCAAAGCTTCGACCGCCGCTGCCGTCGCCGGGCCGATCGCACAGACCTTGGCGCGCAGAAAGCGTATATCGGTAAGATGTTCGACGAAACTTCGGACGCCGTTGGCGCTGGTGAAGATCAGCCAGTCGTACGTGTCCAGGCAAGCTATCGCCCGATCGAGCGGCATGGGATCCGCCGGTGGCTGGATATCGATCACCGGCAGCAACAGCACCTCCGCGCCCAGTTCCTCCAACGGCTCGGCCAAATCTGCGGCCTGGCGCCGGTCGCGGGTCACGACGATGCGCTGTCCGAACAGAGGTAGCTTCTCAAACCAGTTGAACCGGTCCCGCAGCGCGACAACTTCGCCAATGACGATGGTGGCGGGGGGCCGCAGGTTTGCTTGCGCAATCTTATTGGGCAACGTCTCCAGGGTCCCGACCAGCGTCTCCTGATCCGGCCGCGTGGCCCAGCGCACGACCATAGCAGGCGTTCTTGCCGATCGTCCCCGCGCGATCATCTCACGCGCGATCGCGGCGAAGTTCACTAACCCCATGAACAGGACTACGGTTTCGGCCGAGCCTACCTTGCCCCAGTCGATCGCCTCTACGTTATGACCGGTAACGAAGGTCACCGCCGATGTATGCTGACGATGCGTCAAGGGAACGCCCGTGTAAGCGGCCAAACCCAGGGGCGTGGTCACGCCCGGCACAATCTCGAATGGGATTCCGGCGGCGGCCAGCGCTTCCATCTCTTCCCCGCCCCGCCCAAAGATGAACGGGTCGCCGCCCTTGAGCCGCACGACGGTCCAGCCGCGGCGCGCGCGGTCGATCATTACCGCCGAAATTTCCTCCTGCGACATCTCGTGCTGCGCGCGTTTTTTACCGACATAAATTCGCTCGGCTCCCGCGGGTGCGTGTTCCAAAAGCCGCTCGCTGGCGAGGTTGTCGTACAGGACGGCATCGGCACGCTCCAGGATCTTCTGGCCCTTGACCGTGATCAGTCCGGGATCACCTGGACCCGCGCCCACTAAGTAAACCTTCATGCGATGGCTTTAAGAATTTCTTCGGCGCCCTTTTCCAGAAGATTTCGTCCCAGCGATGCCCCGGTTCTCAAAGGATCCACGCCGGAAAGGTCCGCGCGGATGACGCGCCTGCCATCCGGTGACGCTACGATCGCGTGCATCTGAATCACGCCCTTATCGAGGAACGCGTAACCGCCGATGGGTACCTGGCAGCCGCCTCCCAGTTTCTCGAGCATCGCCCGCTCTGCGGTAACCGCGATTTGACTATCCGCGTGATCCAGCTTACGAACCAGCTCATAGGCGGCGCCTCTGTCGTCGCGCGTTTCAATCGCCAGAGCGCCCTGTCCGACGGCGGGGCACATAATCTCGACCGGAATCAGCTCGCGAATGCGATCCTGCCAGCCCAAGCGGCGCAATCCCGCCGCAGCTAGCACGATGGCGTCGTATTGCCCTTCGTCGAGCTTGCGCAGCCGCGTGTCGACATTCCCTCGCAACATCTCGATGTTCAGGTCCGGGCGATATGCCAGCAATTGAGCTTGCCGCCTTAGGGAACTGGTGCCGATTCTTGTCCCCTCTTTCAACTCCGCCAGAGAGCATCCGATCAGCGCATCGCGCGGCTCCTCGCGTTCCGGAATCGCGGCGATCGTCAACCCGGCCGGAAGTCCGGTGGGAACGTCCTTCATACTGTGCACCGCCAGGTCGATTGCGCCACTCAACAGCGCCTCGTCGATTTCCTTGGTGAACAACGCCTTGCCGCCGACTTGCGCTAGAGGGACGTCCTGAATCTTATCGCCGCTGGTCTTGATGATTTCGATTCGCGTTTCGGCGCCCAGCGCCTTGAGAGCCTCCGCAACGTGTTCCGCCTGCCAGAGGGCCAGCTTTGACCCTCGCGAACCAATTACGATCACTCGTCACCTGTCTTCTTTAGTTGCGAGATGATCCGGTGGGCAACCTTATTCATGTACCCGCGCATCATGGCGTTAATGGCATCTTCCTGTTGCGGCGTTAACGCGCCCAGTTTGGGACGCCAGCGTTCGATCTCGCCCTTGCGCCAGTTCTCCAGCTCTTCGTGAACACCAACGATGGCAGGCGTCATGCCGCGAGTTTTCAGCCGTACCACCATGCGCTCGACTTCTTCCCGCACGATCTCTTCGGCGTCCTTAGCGGTCTCAATCCGGCCCTTTAGATTGTCGTCGACCACTTTGCCCAGGTCGTCGATGTCGTACAGAAATATACTCTCCAGTTCGTTCACCGCCGGGTCGATGTTGCGCGGCACGGCGATATCGATCAGGAACATCGGCCGGTTGCGGCGTTTGTTCATCGCCGAACGCATCTGGTCGGGCGTCAGGATAAAGTACGGCGCGCCGCTCGAGGCCAGCACGATATCGACTTCCGGCACCGCATCCTCGAAATATTCGTAGTCGACGACGCGGCCGCCCACTGCCTCGGCCATGGCGACGGCACGTTCGCGGGTGCGATTGGTCACCAGGATTTCGGAAACTCCGGCGCGGCGCAGATGACGTGCCGCACTTTCAGCCATCTTCCCGGCGCCGACGACCAGGACTTTCTTGCCTTGCAGCTTGCCGAAAATCTCGCGCGCCAGTTCCACGGCGGCATAGCTCACCGACACGGCGCTCTCTCCGATATCGGTTTCCGAGCGGACTCGCTTGGCGACGCTCAAAGCGCGGTCCATCACCTGGCCTAGGAATCCGCCTACCGCGCCCTGTTGCTTGGCCAGCGCATAGGCGGATTTCATCTGTCCCAGAATCTGTGGCTCGCCCACCACCATGGAATCCAGGCTGGACGCGACCCGGAACAGATGGCGGATGGCTTCGGGTCCGTCGAAGCGGTAGAGATACGGAGTGACCCAGGCGCGCTCGACGTGCCGGGAGTCGGCTAGAAAGCCTTCAACGGCCGATTCGACGTCCGCCTGTTCGTCCGCAGTCACCGCAACCTCCACGCGATTGCAGGTGGAAAGAATCATCCCTTCGAGCAGTCCCGGACAGCGCTTGAGATCGTCCAAAGCCTGGGGGAGCGCCTTGTCCTCAAACGCCAGGCGTTCGCGCACCTCCACGGGCGCCGTGCGATGGTTCAGGCCAGTGAGGAGCAGTTTCATGGGAAGAAGAGGGTAGACCTCAACCCGGCGTGCGCGGCCCAGGTCAGCGCGGAGCAGCCGAGGACGGCCAGCGCCATCACCGCTGCCTTGCGTCCGCGCCAGCCCGCGGAGGAGCGCAGGATCATCGTGACGAGAAGCAGCGCCCAAGTGACCAGCGACAGGCCAATACGGGCGTCGCCGATCCAACTGGTGCCCGGCGAATAGATCTCGGCCCACATGATGCCGAATACCAGGCCGAGCGTCAGCAGCGCGAAGCCCATACCGAGTGACTTGCTGATCAGGTTATCGAGCGTCGCAAGCGGCGGCAGGCGTTCCAGCAGCGAGCTCGGCTGCTTACGCTTGAGCCTGCGCTCCTGGATCAAGTACGCGAAGGCAGCCACGGCTGTGAGCAGCAGCGCGGCATATCCGGCCAGCACCAACAGAATGTGGACACCCAGCCAGATCTGGCCCATCGGTTCGTTGGCGCCGGGTCCTGGCGTGCGCTCCATCGCCGACACCAGCGTCATGCCGAATACCAGCGGAAACAGTACCACGGAAAGTCCCGAGAAGCGGTATCGCCATTCGACGATCAGAAAAACTACGGCGATCAGGAACGCGCACACGCTCAAGGTCTGATAGCCGCCGGCTAACTCGTTAGAGAACATCAGGCGTTCGACGATTGCGACGCCGTGGAGGACGACTCCGATGCGAAACGTCGCCCTAGCCACTGGAAAGATGCTTTGGCCGTGGCGCACCAGGACCAGGATCGAGTGCAGCAGCCCGACGGCATAGAGACACGCGGCGACCCGTAGCCAGAAAACGCTGGATTCCATCCTTTTCCTTCACTTACGATTCTACGACGGCGAAGGGATTGCGAATGATCCGGGTAGTCGGATAAATGTTGGTTGAACCTGTGGAGGACACAATCAAGCAAATGCTGAAGATCGTCGCGCGTGTAACGCGCATTGGGCTTCGAGGATCGCGTCGGTTATGGACTCCTAATATTCCAGCTTCTCGACAGACCACCACCATCACCTAATCCCGGTCCAACGGCGGGGTTTTGCATATAATGGCGTGGCAGGGAGGATCCAATGCTGAAGCGTCGAACTCTTCTGTTTTTCGCTCTTTGCCTGCCAGTAAGTTGCCTATCGCAGTCCGACAACAGCGTTTCCAAGACAATCGAAATCACCGGTAAAGTTCGGAATCCCGGGAAATACGAATTACGTGACCAAATGCGCATTGCTGATGCCGTGGATATCGCTGGTGGCTTCCTGGACTTTGCGAACACGAGGAAGATAATGCTCATTCGCGGCACGGAACGACGCAATTTCAACTACCGTGACTGGGTGCAAGGCAAACGGTCCGAAGAGAACATTCTTCTAGAACGCGGCGATGTAATTGTCGTTCCGTGAGGATCAACTAGCCGACTACCGATGCGGCGTATCGTTAGCTCGAGTGCCGGGCATGTGCCAAACTACTAGTTCAACCCAGAAAGGACCCGCCCCGATGCGTCTTCGATTCAAGTGCCTTGCTGCCTTAACCTGCCTTGCCGGCCTCGCCGCCGCGCAGACGAAATCCTCGAAAACTCTGGACATCTACTTCATCGATACCGAGGGCGGCCTGTCCGCGCTTTACGTTTCGCCCACCGGTGAATCTCTTCTCATCGATACCGGCAACCCCGGCGGCCGCGATACCGACCGCATCATGGACACCCTCAACATGGCCGGCGTCAAGCAGATCGATCATCTGATTCTGACCCATTACCATGTCGATCACGTCGGCGGCTTGCAGGAGCTGGCCAAGCGGATTCCGATCAAACACTTCATCGATCACGGTCCGTCCATCGAGCCGCGCGAGCAGGTGCAGGGATTTCAGGCGATGTACGCCGATCTTTACGCCAAAGCCACCCACACCGTAGCTAAGCCCGGTGACAAGATTCCATTCGCCGGAGCTAACGTGGTGGTGATCACCTCCGCCGGCCAAAGCCTGAAGACGCCCATCGCTGGCGCGCCGGGCGCGGGCAAGCCCAATCCCGCTTGTGCGGATTTCACTCCACGGGACGAATCCCGCGTGGATCCGGACAATCACCAGTCGGTTGGCGTGGTGATCTCGCTCGGGAAGTTCCGCACTGTCAACATGGGCGACTTCACCTATAACCGGGAGAAGGAACTGATGTGCCCGAACAACCCGGTCGGAACGGTCGACCTCTATTTGACGGCGCATCACGGCATCGATCAGTCGGGCTCGCCGGCGCTGGTTCACGCCCTACATCCGCGCGTGGTGGTCATGCATAACTCGACGCGGAAAGGCGGCGCCATTCCCACCATGCAGACCCTGTACTCTTCGCCAGGGCTGGAAGATATCTGGCAATTGCACTGGTCCTACGCCGCCGGCATCGATTACAACACTCCCGCGCTGTTCATCGCGAATCCTGAGGATCTGCCAACGCTTGCCAATGTGCTGCTCAATCCGCCGGCAACCTTCGGACAGGGACCGGGACGCGGCGCGCCACCACCTCCGCCGCCCGCGGCTGGTGCACCCCCGACTGGTGCGCCGCCTCCGCCCGGGCGCGGCTTCGGCGGCGGTGGTCACACCGGACCCGCATTTCTGATCAAAGTCTCGGCTCAGGCTGACGGCTCATTCACTGTTACCAACACGCGGAACAACTTCTCGAAGACCTACGCGGCGTCCAAGTAAATGAGTCATTTTGCGGGATAAATAGAGATATAATGCTCGTACTCGCTTGGCGCTTGGAGTTGGATAACCAATGAAGAAAATACTCATAGCTTCCCTCGCAGCTGTATTCGGATCCGTAATTCTACCCACGGCCGCGCCGCAGCAGAGCACGACGCTGAAGACATTCCGCGAAGGCGTGTTTACCGCGGAGCAGGCGAGCCGAGGTGAACAGATTTACGCCCGGACATGTTCCATGTGTCATGGCAACAACCTCCAAGGCGTCGAGATGGCGCCGCCTCTAGCGGGCGCGACCTTCAGGCAGGGCTGGGACAGCCAGCCACTGTTGACGCTCGCAAATCGCATCAAGACCACCATGCCGCCCTTCGCGCCCAACTCGCTGTCGGGTAATCAGGTTACCGACCTCCTCAGCTATATCCTGAGGGCGAATAACGTCGCGGCCGGCACCGTTTCCTTGGCGCTTCCCATCAGCGACACCGCCGCGACGGCTGCTTCCCAATCGCCGGTTAAGAGTGACTGGACCACTTATGGAGCGGACCTCGCGAGCACCCGGTACTCGCCGCTCGATCAGATCAATAAAGATAATTTCGGCAAACTTCGCATTGCCTGGCGCCTGAATACGAATAACCTTGGACCGAACCCGGACCGGCTTTATGCCGCGACGCCTCTGATGGTGAACGGGATCCTCTACTCGACTGCCGGGACCGCCCGTTCCGTTGTGGCCATGAACCCCGGCACGGGTCAAATGCTATGGATGTACCAGATCGACGAAGGGGATCGCGGCCAGTTCGCACCGCGAAGAGGCGCAGGCCGGGGATTGTCCTACTGGTCCAGCCCGGACGGCAAGGATAGGCGGATCATCTACGTTACCCCGGGATATCAGATGATCGCCCTGGATGCAAAAACCGGACATCCGGTTGAGACATTCGGCAAAAAAGGCATCGTCGATCTGAAACTCGAGGATGACCAGAAGCTCGACTCGATCCGGTCGGTGATCGGACTGAACGCCACCCCACTGGTCGCGGGCGATGTGGTTGTCGTCGGCGCCGCTCATGCTTCGATGGGAAACCCGCAAAGCGCGCCCAGCGCGATTGGATACATCCGCGGGTTTGATGTCAAGACCGGCAAGCGGCTTTGGATTTTTCATACTATCCCCCGCAAAGGCGAGTTCGGTTACGAAACGTGGCTGGACGGCTCCGCCGAGCGCAATGGCAATTTGGGCGGATGGGCGCAGATGAGCGCGGACCTGGAGTTGGGTCTGGTGTATGTGCCGCTGGAAATGCCCGCGGCCGACTACTATGGAGTCAATCGCCCTGGAAGCCATCTGTTTTCGGAAAGCCTGCTTGCTCTGGACCTGAAGACCGGGGTGCGAAAGTGGCACTACCAGACGGTTCACCATGGACTGTGGGACTATGATCTGCCGTGCGCTCCGATGCTCTTCGAGATGGTCCAGAACGGCCGGACAGTTAAGGTGCTCGCCCAGCCCACAAAGTCGGCGTTTCTCTTCGTCTTGAACCGCGCGACCGGTGCCCCAATCTGGCCGATCGAAGAGCGGCCCGTACCGCAATCCGATGTGCCGGGAGAGAAGACCAGCGCCACGCAGCCATTTCCCACTAAGCCTCCGCCTTTCGACCGGCAGGGAGTTACGAGTGACGATCTCATCGATTTCACGCCGGAGTTGAGGGCGGCCGGATTGGAAGTAGCCAAGAACTA